>Ga0137418_10007226_pt1 | contig 10201 bp, 11 predicted proteins | sample CZODoug3_1_2_16f_FD_122242 | JGI IMG/M metagenome (GOLD analysis project Ga0137418, IMG submission 122242) | Vadose zone soil fungal communities from Angelo Coast Range Reserve, California, USA - CZODoug3_1_2_16fungal (Hybrid Assembly) | ecosystem: Environmental > Terrestrial > Soil > Vadose... | reverse complement strand
GGCGAGCGTGTCGACGAGTTCGAGGCCGGCGGCTGGGCCGGAGGCCATGGCTACCGCTACGGCGCGATTCAGCTCGACGATTGGAGAGGGCATGAGCTTGGCTAGCTCAGCGTAGAGAGCGACTATGCGCGGCCAATCGGTGGCTTCGGGGGTGTTGGCTCGGGCGTGGCAGGCGGCTATTGCGGCTTGGAGGGCGTTCGGCCCGGGAGTGGCGGTGAGTTTTGCGGCGCGCTCGAGGGCGGCTAGGCCACGTCGGATGAGGAGGTGATCCCAGCGGGCGCGGTCTTGATCGAGAAGCAGGATGGGTTCGCCGGATGGGCTTACGCGGGAGGCGGCGCGGGAGGCCTGGATTTCCATCAGGGCGACGAGGCCGTGGACTTCGGGCTCTTGCGGAGTTAGCTCGGCGAGGATGCGGCCTAGACGCAGGGCTTCTTCGCAGAGCGTGGGGCGCATCCAGTCGTCACCGGCGGTGGCGGAATAGCCTTCGTTGAAGACGAGATAGATGACTTCGAGGACGGAGGCGAGGCGCGCGGCTAGCTCGGACTTGCGGGGAATCTCGAAGGGGACGCGGGCTTCGGCGAGGGCGCGCTTGGCACGAACGATGCGCTGGGCAACGGTGGGTTCGGGGACGAGGAAGGCGCGGGCGATTTCGTCGGTGGTGAGCCCGCCGAGCAGGCGAAGGGTAAGGGCGACGCGAGCCTCTGGCGCGAGCACTGGATGGCAGGAAATGAAAACGAGGCGGAGGAGGTCGTCGCCAACGGTGTCGTCGATCGCTGCATTGAGATCGGGCACGGATCTCTCCTGCTGCATCTCAAGCTCGCGGCCGAGTTCTTCATGTTTGCGTTCGAGGAGCTTGTTGCGGCGCCAGTGATCGATGGCGCGATGCTTCGCGGTGGACATTAGCCAGGCGCCGGGATTGTCCGGGATGCCGGAGCCGGGCCACTGTTCGAGGGCGGCGACCAAGGCGTCCTGGGCGAGCTCTTCGGCGATGCCGATGTCGCGGACGATGCGGGTGAGTCCGGCGATGATGCGGGCGGACTCGATGCGCCAGACGGCGTCGATGGCGCGATGGGTGTCGGTGGAGATCACTGCTACCCATCACACCATCTTCAAAACGTTCGCGCAAGCAAGCCGCCTCGTGCGGTGGATACTCTGTCTTTTCTGCTACTGTTCGGGGCAGCGAGTGAAGTCTTCCGTGTTGAACATCTGGCGAACCTCGGTTTCGCCTTCCCAGCCTGGCCAGAATTTCTTGTGCAGTTCCATAAAACGGACTGCGCTATCGACCGCCTCTTGCTTCGATTTCAATTCGAACTGCGCGTAGCCGCCGATAATCTCCTTGGCTTCCGTGAAAGGCCCGTCGATCACGGTTACCTTCCCGCCGGAAAGCTGGACACGGGCGCCTAGCGCGGTTGGGCCAAGTCCTCCGCCGCCAATCATAGTGTCACCGGCCCCCTTAGCGAGCTTGTCTATCTCGTCCATGAGCGCTTGCGGCGGACGCCCCGATTTCTCACTCGACTTGACGATCATCATGAATTTCATCTTCACGTCTCCTTTTAAATTTTTAGTTCCGATTCCGGTTCTCCGCACGGCCTCATGCCTCGTATATTTGGCGAAGCTCACATTCACCTTCGCCGACTACCTGGAGGAAATCCTTCGCCAACTGAATCGCCTCTTCCTTGGAATTCGCACGGAGGATGGCGAATCCGCCGACCAGCTCTTTCGACTCGGTGAAGGGGCCATCCGTCACGCTCAACTTGCCGTTAGTGGAGCGAACGCGGGCGCCGAGCGCGCTGGGCAGGCAGCCCTCGGTGGCAATAAGCCAGCCGGCCTTCATGCCCTCTTCGACCAGCTTGCCCATTTTTGCCATGGCCTCTTGTGATGGGGGAACGTTTTTTTCCACCGATTTGTACATACTCAGAAATTTCATGGCGATCTCCTCTATTTTAAGTGGCGCTGCTTGTCCGGCCGGCCTTGGCCGAACGGGAAAACTGGTTCTATTGCTGCGTCGAATGAACCATCGCAAAATCGACACGGGCTGAAAACTTTTTTTCGGGATAGCGCGAGTGCCGTGGTGCCATGGCTATTGCTTCTTGGTGGCGGTTTGGGCGCGCAGATCAGCTTCTTGCTTGCGAAGCTCGGGAGTCAGAGCGGGGCCGAAGTCCTCGGCCTCAAAGACCTGGCGAATTTCGATTTCGGATTCCCCGTCGTGAGGATTGGGGCAGCGCTTAACCCATTCGATGGCCTCTTCCATGGAGCGTACCTGCCAGAGCCAGAAGCCGGCGATCAGCTCTTTGGTCTCGGCGAAAGGCCCGTCCGTGACGGTACGTTTTGGGCCGGAGAAGCGGACGCGCTTGCCCTTGGAACTGGATTGGAGACCTTCGGCGGCGAGCAGGATGCCGGCCTTCACCAACTCCTGGTTGAATTTTCCCATGTCGGCGAGGAGCTGTTGGCTGGGCAATACGCCGGCCTCGGAGTCTTTGTTGGCTTTCACTATGACCATGAATCGCATTGTTGTTTCTCCTTTTTCTGGGGTTGAGGTTAGCTTTCGTACGATTTCGGCTGGCTGCGCTGACCTCTACTTTGACGTCGGACGACTGCGGACGAAATCGACATGAATCGTGTTTTTTTCTTTAGCCCAACATAGCTTGGGGAAGCGGGCAATGGGAGGCAACAATTTGCAGCAGCTGGTGCAAAAGAGTTGACGCCTGGCAGGGGTGGTCGGGCATGAAGTTCTCGGCGGCCAAAATAGCCGGATGCAAGAACTGGAGCGATATCCAGATGACGTTATGGAAGAGCTGGCATTCCTGCTCCGCGATCACATGCAGCATACAAGACAAGGTAATGAGCGCGAAAGCGGCGGTTGCTGCTTTCAGGATTGGTTTGCGGATGAAAGATTGCGTTTGCGCCATGTTCGTCTCCGATACGAGTGTTTGTGGTTCTACCTAGATGACGAATGAGGTGGCGGGAAATCGACAGGTTAGGGGGGCAAATTATTGTCGGATGAGGTTCTGGGATGCGCTGAGGCGCGAATACAAGATCCGCTTGACAACATGACTCGGATTCCGATATACCGGAATCCGACTATGGAACGCAAGCCTACACGATTCGCGCCGCTATCCGCGGCCTCACTTCACATTCTGCTGGCGCTGGCGGGTGATGAATTACACGGATACGGAATCATGCTCGAAGCGGCGCGGCAGTCCGATGGTAAATACAAACTGGGCCCGGGAACTCTTTACGACAACTTAAAAAAATTGTTGGCGGCGGGGATTGTGGAGGAGAGCCGGCGGCAGCCTGCGGGTGAAGACCCGCGACGACGGTATTACCGGCTTACAGGGCTTGGACGCCGCGTATTGGCGGAAGAGATTTCGAGATTAGAAGGAGTCTTGCGGGAAGCAAAGACGGTTCTACAAGGAACGAGAGCGAACATAGCGTGAGCTTGTGAGCGCGGTGAAGCAGCGAATTTCCGCGTGCACAGGAGGCAGATCATGGGCATCAAAAAAGGTCCGCTGACATGGCAAGTGTACAGGGTTGCGTACCGGTGCATGGTGAGGCTGCATCCGCGCGTCTTTCGCGAACAATTTGGCGAAGAGATGATGTGGATTTTTGAGGAAGCGGCGGAAACGCACGGGGCTGTCCGATTGCTCAGCGACGGCATGGTTTCGCTCGCGCGCCAGTGGGTTTTCCGTCCAAGATCCTTGGAGGTCCCGGTGACTGCCGGCGCTGGTTCCACCTCGCGAGAGCCGGCGTGGTTTGCTTGGGAACACATCAACGCGTCGCCGTCGCGACTGTCCGCAAGACGCTGGTTGCAAGGCGGGATGGTTTCACTGGCGTTATTCGCCGGAGCCTGGCTGGCGGCCGCGCAGAGCACCAGCAGGTTGCCAATTAAGAGTTTTGGCGTCGACTCGGAAAGTACACGTTCCGCGCGTGGCCTTGCGCCATCGGTGGCGAAGGATGCCGGCTCTGGTTCTGCAATGGGCGGCGCTTACGAATATCGCGTTTATGCAGGCGCAAGGCCGAGCGATTTACGAGAGGCGCAACGCAGGCAGCAACAGCTCGCTGTACAGGTGGCGTCCGGTGCGCGAGTCGTTCCGGGAGCAACGATTTTTGTTGTCGAATCGCAAGGCGTGGTTCCGGAAGTCCCGAAGACTCCGGCGGGCGAACAATTTTCGACTTGGCTGCGCGCTTTCAACAGCGGGGAGCGGGCGCGGGTTGAAGAGGTGCGGAAACTTTTCAAGGATCCTCCGGGACCAAATGTTGATGGGGACATGGCGTTCCGGCGTATGACAGGAGGATTTGATTTACGAAAGATCGAAGAGTCGAGCGCTACGCGAATGAGCGGGTTAGTGCAGGAGCGTAGCTCGGACCAGTTTGCGCGATTCGCGATGGTGGTAGACGAGAAGGAGCCGCACTCGATTACGGAATGGCATTTGGACGCGATAGCGACGCCCGCGGAATTTGCGACCGGGCGCTTGAGCGAAACGGAGGCGCTGGAGACCGCGAAGGCGCGCATCGACGAACTGGTGAAGGACGATAAGTTTTCGGGCGCGGTGCTGGTGACCAAGAATGGAAAAACGATCATGTCCGGAGCTTATGGACTGGCGGACCGGGAAAAGAAGATTCCGAATTCGCTGAACACGAAGTTTCGAATCGGCTCGATGAACAAAATGTTTACGGCGGTCTCGATTTTGCAGTTGGTGCAGGGCGGAAAGATCAAGCTGAGCGAGCCTTTCGGAAAATATATAAGCGATTACCCGAATAAAGACGCGGCGGGGAAAGTCACCATCGAACAGTTGTTGACGCATACCGGAGGAACCGGCGATATTTTCGGGCCGCAGTTTGAAGAACACCGGAAAGATTTGCGAAATCTGCAAGATTACGTGAACTTGTACGGGAAGCGCGGGTTGGAGTTTGCGCCGGGCAGCCGGTGGGAATACAGCAATTACGGATTTCTGTTGCTGGGAGTGGTGGTCGAGCGCGTCAGCGGAAAAAGCTACTACGACTATGTGCGAGAGAATGTGTATGTGCCGGCGGCGATGAATTCCACGGCTTCGCTGGCGGAAGACCAGAATGTGCCGGGGCGATCGATCGGGTATACGGCATTCGGCGGAGGCGAGGTTCATGCGAACGGAGACACGCTGCCCTACCGCGGGACTTCCGCGGGCGGCGGATATTCCACGGTGGAAGATTTGCAGCGATTTGCCGGAGCGCTGACGAACCATAAGCTGCTGAACGCCGAGTATACGAATTTGCTGACGACTGGAAAGGTGGCCACACCTCACGGCGGGAAATACGCCTTTGGTTTCTTCGATGATGGCGCAGAGAGCGGCGCACGGCATTTCGGGCACGGTGGAGGCGCGCCGGGGATGAACGGCGATTTGCAAATTTATCCGCAAAGCGGTTATGTGATTACGGTTTTATCGAATCTGGATCCGCCCGCGGCCTCGCGGGTTTCTGAGTTCATCGCCAACCGTTTACCCAAAAACTGAATCGCGTTACGTGCCGCCGAGGGATTTGTATTGTGTGCTGGTCAACGGGACTACGGAGAGCCTGCCTTGGCGGACTAGCGGAGAATCAGCGAACAGCTTATTCGATTTGACTTCGGCAAGAGAGACCGGCTTGGGGATAGGCTTGCCGGCTTTGATTTTGATTTGGGGATTTTTGGGATCGGAAGCGTCGACGGAGACGACTGCTGCGGTGCCGACGGCGCTCTTTTCGTCGCCGGTGTGGTAGATGATCAAGCGGTCGCCGGGCTGCATTTTGCCTAGATTTCTGAGGGCTACAGGATTGGAGACGCCGTCCCAGATGGTTGCGTTGTCCTTTTGCAGGTCAGCGAAGGAGTATGTGGACGGTTCGGTTTTCAGCAGATAGTCTGCCATGAGTGCCTCCATTGTAACGGCGCGGAAAGAGGAAAGAATTTAACACAGAGGGCACGGAGGGCCACAGAGGAATGCGCGGCTCGCATTTGCTAGAATCGCGTCGGTATGGGCGAAGGCGAGCGGCTGCGATTTACGGTGGAAGGCGCGGGAGAGGTTTCGGCCATTCTGATGCGTCCGGCGGATGCGCGATGGTTGCTGGTTTTGGCGCACGGGGCCGGCGCGGGGATGACGCATCCATTTTTGGAAAAACTTGCTGGGCAACTCGCTTCCGCAGGGGTAGCGACATTTCGCTACCAGTTTCCGTATATGGAGGAGCGGCGGCACGTGCCAGACCGCCCACCGGTGGCGACCGCAGCGGTTGCCGCGGCCGTGGGCGCGGCCGCAGAAGCCGCTCCGGGACTTACATTGCTTGCCGGAGGAAAATCCTTTGGTGGCAGAATGAGTTCGCAGGCTGCGTCGCAGGGCTTGCTTGAAGGTGTTCGGGGACTCGTATTTTTTGGGTTTCCGCTGCATCCACCGAACAAGCCGGGGACGAAGCGCGCCGAACATCTTAGCAAGGTGCCGATGCCGATGCTCTTTTTGCAGGGGACGCGGGATACCCTGGCGGACTTGAAGTTGCTGCGGCCGATTTGCGCGGACCTTGGATCGCGGGCGACGCTGCACATTATCGAGACCGCAGATCATTCCTTTCATGTGCTGAAGAGCGCTGGTAAGAGCGACCCAGATGTGCTTCGCGAGTTGGCGCAGGCTACGGCATCGTGGGCTGAAGAATTGAAATAGCGTGACTTTTCGTTGTCGTTCGCAGTTATAACCTAACAGAAGGAGCACCTCGGGAGGCCTTCAAAACAAGACTGAGAACAAATTTGGAAAGGAGCACACAAGTGGAAAATGCAGCCAAGCAGGCAATTTCATCCGATGCGTCGAAGCAAGAAACGATGCCCAGCGGGTTTCACACAATTGCGCCGTACATCATTGTGCCTCGGGCCGGCGAGTTCATTGAATTTTTGGCGAAGGCGTTTGACGGGACAGAGCGGTTCCGCGTGCCGATTGAGGGATCGAACCTGATTATGCATGCGGAGGTGGGGATCGGAAACTCGGTTATCGAACTGGCTGACGCGAACGAGCAGATTCCTCCAGCGCCGACAGCGATTCACTTGTATGTGGAGGATGCACGAGCGTCCTTCAAGCGGGCGATCGATGCCGGCGCGACTTCTATTTACGAGGTTGGGGAACACGTTTCCGGCGACACGCAAGGAGCGGTGCGAGATCCGTTTGGGAATGTGTGGTACATCGCGATGAAAGGTGACTGGACTCCGGCCCCGGGGCAGTTGGTTCCAAGCGTTCAGCCGTATCTGCATTTGCTTGGTTCGGAGAAGATGATTCCATTTCTGGAGAACGCGTTTGCTGGCGTAGTTCAAGGACACGTGCCCATGTCACCCGAGGGGCACGTGCTGCACGCTACGGTGCAGATTGGAGATAACACACTCGAGATCGACGAGGCGCAGGGAGAGTTTCAGCCGATGCCGTGCCATCTGCACTTGCACGTGAAGGATGCAGATGCGATGTATGCGCGGGCGATGCGGGCGGGAGCTACTTCGATTGATGCGCCGTCTGATAAACCTTACGGGCGTAGCGGCGGAGTGAAGGATCCGTTTGGGAATAGTTGGTATATGACTTCGCCGCAGCCGGGAAAGAGCTAAGCAAAGAGCACCGAGAGATCACTGAGCGGAAAAATCAGGGAGCTTTGGAGGCGATGACACCGATGTTGGCGATGTTGTCGCCCTTTTTCATTGAGGGCACGGCGCAGATGTGAAGAATTATGCCAGTGACGGGAGCGCGAGCTTCAAAGATGACTTTGCCGAAGTAGTCGGTGACGTCACCAAGTTTTCTGCCGGCTTCGACGAACGTATCGCGTTTAACTAGCGGATAAAAAATGCCGTCAACGGGGCTGGTAACCTCGCCAAGAGTTTTGATCCAGACGGGATGATCGATGGCGTGCGGCGTGCCGGGGAGCATCTTCAGCAGGCGCATTACGCTGCGCGTGCCTTGCACTAGCGAGGCCACGTCGTCAGTTTCTACGGTGCCGGCGTAACCCGCTTCGACGGTAATGGTGGGCTTGCCGCGCAGGGCGGCGGTGTTGTCCAAATATTTTGTCGCGCTCTTATCCTTCGGCCGATCATCGGAAATGATGATGTGGTCGAGGCCGAACGCCAGTGCCATCTGCTTGGATACGGCGTCTTGCTTTTTATCTCCGCTGATCACCCAGTACGCGTAAGGGCGAAGATTTTCGTCGAGATCGCCGCCGTGGAAATCGATTAGATAGTCGGATTTGTCGACGACTTCCCTGGTGATCAGGAAAGAAGCGCGCTCGGTTTGCGTGCCATCTTCTTTGCCGGGATAGAAGCGGTTCATGCTTTTGTTGTCGATGGGATTGACGTGCGGAACCTTTTGTTGAAACGAAGCGATGTTGACGAGAGGAAGGAGAATCACGGTGCCGGAGATTTGCGTCGGGTCCAGGCTGCTGATTAGGCCTTCGAGGGCGATGATCGATGCGTATTCGGTGCCGTGAGCGCCGGAGACAAGCGCCAATATTGGTCCGGGATTGATGCCGCGGATGACTACGACGGGAATTTGTGTGGCCGCGTCGGAGCCAGCAGGCACGTCGAGCGTGCCGGTCGCCTTTTGGCCGGATTCGGCGGTGGCTGTGCCGACCGTAAACGATGATTGCAGTTGGGCAGACGCGGAGATTGGTAGAACACAGGACAAAGTCGCGATTGCGACGCAAAGTGAACGTGGCATGAAGCCTCCGGGCAGGCAGCATAACCCGAGCGGAATGGCACGGCAAGAATCGACGACTCTCCTCGTTTGCGATATTGACTGCGAGGAAAGTACACTGGCCATCCCTTGATTCCGGACGCGCTTAAAGCACTGAACCGTGACGCCTGGCTGCTGTTTTTGACGCGCTTTACGCGGCTGTTCGCGTATGGCTTGGTGTCCGTTGTCCTTGTCTTCTACCTGGTGGGAATTGGGCTGAGTGAATCGCAGACCGGTTTGCTGCTCACGCTCACGCTGATCGGCGACACGGCAATCTCACTCTATTTGACAACGCAGGCAGACCGTGTCGGCAGGCGCCGCATGCTGATTGTTGGCGCTTTGCTGATGGCGGCGGCGGGACTGGTTTTCGCGCTTACCAGAAATTTTTTCTGGTTGCTGGTGGCTGGAACGATTGGTGTCATAAGTCCGAGCGGGAATGAAGTGGGGCCATTTCTTTCGATCGAGCAGGCGGCGCTATCTCACGTGGTCAGTGATCGCGCGCGAACGGAAGTTTTTGCCTGGTACACGCTGACCGGTTCGTTTGCAACGGCGCTGGGTGCGCTGGTTGGCGGCACGCTTTCGCAAAGTTTACAGAAGACGGTGCTGTCGCAGGTTAATGGTTACCGTGCGGTTGTTGTGCTGTATGGAGTGCTGGGCATTGTGCTCGCTTTGCTGTTCATGCGGGTTTCGCGGAATGCTGAGGTCAGTCCTTCTGAGCCAAACGCCTCAGGGGGGCTTGGACGATTATTCGGCCTTCACAAGTCGCGCCGAGTGGTGGCAAAACTCTCCGCACTGTTCGCCGTGGATGCCTTCGCCGGCGGATTTGTGGTGCAAAGTTTCGCGGCTTATTGGTTTTACTTGCGATTCGGCGTGAGACCTGCGGCACTTGGCGCAATTTTCTTTTGGGCAAATATTCTGTCGGGTATTTCGGCGTTGCTAGCCTCGCGGCTGGCGGCGAGATTTGGATTGATACGGACGATGGTACTCACGCACCTGCCGTCAAACATTTTGCTGTTGTTGGTGCCGCTGATGCCCAACGTCAAGCTTGCGGTTCTGCTGTTGCTTGCGCGATTCAGCATCAGTCAAATGGATGTTCCGACGCGGCAATCCTATACGATTGCGGTGGTGAGCCCGGAAGAGCGATCCGCGGCGGCGGGAATCACCGGGGTGGCGCGGACTACCGGTGCGGCAATCAGTCCGCTGTTCGTAGGTTTTCTATTCGCGCGACCGGGGCTAATCAATGTGCCGTTTTATATCGCCGGCGCGCTCAAGATTGTGTATGACCTGCTCCTCTACAAAGAATTTATCTCGACGAAACCGCCCGAGGAGCAGCGGTAGAAATATTTCTTGGCGGCATGTTCCCTGCTCTTGCGCGTTCGAGTCCAATGCCTGCAGGAAGACGACAGATTCGGAACTAACTTTTTAATTTGTTGGTCGGGGCGTCCGGATTCGAACCGGAGGCCTCCTGCGCCCAAGGCAGGCGCGCTACCAGGCTGCGCTACGCCCCG
>Ga0137418_10007225_pt1 | contig 10201 bp, 7 predicted proteins | sample CZODoug3_1_2_16f_FD_122242 | JGI IMG/M metagenome (GOLD analysis project Ga0137418, IMG submission 122242) | Vadose zone soil fungal communities from Angelo Coast Range Reserve, California, USA - CZODoug3_1_2_16fungal (Hybrid Assembly) | ecosystem: Environmental > Terrestrial > Soil > Vadose... | reverse complement strand
CGGATACTAGCGAGTACCATGGTGCGCGCTCCTCCGAAGCGCGCGTCAGGAGAACTGTGTTTTCCCTTGACAAAGACTTACATGGACGTCGGCTACTCTTCCCCGATCTCCCGATTGCCCCGTCGCTCCTTCCGTCTGTCGCCCACGTTTCTCCTTTTTTTCCATTCCGAGCAAGTGGGATTTGTACATCGACTTTCCTTGTCTCCTCTCCGAGCTGCTCCAATTTCGGCGGGCGACGCGAGGATTTCGTGTGGTCGAGCGTCGGGGGTGCGGTGAGCGTTACCGTTTTCCTGCTGGGGCAAGCTGGCGGACTTCATCGGACCAGTTGAGCAGAACATTCAGTTGTGTCGCCATCGATTCCTGCTCACTTGCCTTAATCATCAGGAACCGTTGCCCGTCCGGGCTGACGTCGTAGTTTGGTATCTCGTATGGGTTCGCACTGATGATGGCTTCCGCATATCTTGGTGCGCAATGCTTGCACCAGCTCCGGCGTGCCCGTCATCCAACCCCCAAACTGGCGAGAAGTGCCAAACATAAGATTCCACCGCCGAGGAATGCAACACACATCTTCCTGTTTCCTCTGGAAGTGATCAACTACTGTGGCATCCCCATCCGTCGCAACAAATCCAGATAACGCGGATCGGAGTGAAAGGGATCGAAAAAATATTCGGTCTGCACATATTCCATCCGCCCGGAATGTTCCGCGTAGGCCTTTTCCAGCCACTCAAACGTATGGTTGCGGTCATTCCTCAGAGCATATAGGGTTGCTATTTCATAGGGCGAGACGTACGCGGTCTGTGACTTATTCTTGAGGAGCTCGATCAATGCCGCGCAAGCACCCTTAAGCTTCCCTTTTCGGTACCCTGATTCGAATACCTCTGCTTCGTCCGCGCGGCCGGCCTTTTTCGTGGCCATGACCTGATCTGCCACGAAGGCATCCAGATTCCCCTGGCGCCAGTACGCCAGTGCCCGATATCCATAGTAAGGCGGAAACTCCGGATTCGCCGCAATGAGGTTATTGAGCTTTGCGATTGCCTCATCGTAGCGCCGCATGTCGGTAAGGATGCCTGCTTCGTTGGCATGAGGCTGCGGCGAGGCTGGATCCAAGGCGAGGGCTTTCTGGTTCTCGGCCAGACTTTCCGGCAGCCGGATTAGGTTCTCCAAAAGAACCGAGTAGAAGTGGTGAGATATGGCGTCGTTTGGATTGAGTTCGATTGCCTTGTGATACTCGGCTTCCGCCCCAGCCCAGTCCCAATCCACCACTTCCTTCACAACAGCCAATCCCGTGTGTGCCTCGGCCAGTGTAGGATCGATCTCCAGCGCCCGTTTCACCGCAGCGCGGATTTTTGGCGATGCTTCACTGGTGGGAATGACTGCCCGGTCAAGGAGAAGGACATAAGCATCCGCCAAAGCTGCGTAGGCCTGCGCATAGTTCGGATCTTTGACAATAGCCTGGTTAAGCTCATCTATCGCTCTGTAGAGGCTATCGCGAGTGCGTTTCTCGAGATAAAAGCGGCCCTTCACGTAGTCCTGGTAAGCCTCGCTGTTCTCGGTTGCGTGCGTCGCGACTCGCTTCTTCTCCTCCCCGGTCAGCTTTAGCCGCAACTGCCCGGAAATGTCCGACGCAATATCATCCTCTACCGTGGCTATCGCGGAAACCTTCCGCCGGTACTGCTCTCCCCAGATTTGCGAGCCGTTGCTCACATCCACCATCTCCGTTTCAACATTCACCGTGTCTCCGTGCTGAGAGAGCCGCCCCATGATGACCGCCCCCACCTTCAGCTCGCGCCCAATCTGGATGGGATCCTGCTGCGCTTGCCGGTAGCGGAATACCGTGCTTCGAGCCATCACCCGCAACTGTGGCAGCCGGGAAAGATGATTGATGACTCCCTCCGTGATGCCGTCCGCCAGGTAATCCATCTCCGGGTTCGCGGTAGCATTTGCCAGCGGCAGCACCGCGACCGAATCAATCGCACGCGGTGCTTGATGAGTAAAGTAATAACCACCTGCGGCCCCTGCCACAACCACGAGAGCCACGATCACCCCAACCAATGCCCAGGGTTTCCGCCTGACTGGCTCAGCGGCAGCGACGATCACTGACCGGCTAGAATCCGTATCCCGCTTCAGCCGCTGCAGGTCGGCCCTGAACTCCGCCGCTGACTGGTAGCGGAGCCCGCGATCCTTCTCCAGCGACTTATTAATGATGTCTTCCAGCTTGGGAGGCAGTTCCGGATTCAATCGCGCCGCAGCTACCGGAATCTTGTGCAGAATGGAATCGAACAGAGCCGCCGAAGTTTCTCCGCGAAAAGGTAAAGTTCCCGTCGCCATCTCATACAGCACCGCCCCAAAAGAATAAAGATCGGTGCGTACGTCCAAGTCTTTACCCAGGGCCTGTTCTGGAGACATGTAAGCCACCGTCCCCAACGCCGTCCCGGGGCTGGTGAGATGGTCCAGGCTCGCAGCCGCCGTTGCTTGCAGAGACGTGCCGGGGGCTTCTGCGATCCGGCCGCCCACAGCCGTGACCTTGGCCAATCCAAAATCCAGAACCTTGGCATGCCCGCGCTTGGTCACAAAAACGTTGGCCGGCTTGATGTCTCGGTGAATGATGCCTTCCGCATGCGCCGCATCCAGCGCATCCGCAATTTCAATCGCCAACGTCAGCAGCATTTCGGCCTCTAAAGGCCGCCCCGCAATGAGGTGCTTCAGAGTCATGCCGTCGAGAAATTCCATCACAATAAAAGCCTGGCCATTCTGCTCGTCCACTTCGTAAATCGTGCAGATATTGGGATGATTCAGCGCGGATGCCGCTTTCGCCTCACGTTGAAACCGCGCGAGAGCCTGGGGATCTTTCGCTACGTCGTCAGGCAGAAATTTCAAAGCCACAAACCGTCCGAGCTTCACGTCCTCCGCTTTGTAAACCACCCCCATTCCGCCCCCGCCAAGTTTCTGGACGATGCGGTAGTGCGAGATGGTTTGACCGATCATTCGAAGATGTCCGGGGTTCGGGTCCGCCCATCTTAAGGAGGCAGCAGGGCGCAGTCAATGAATAATGCTCCGGGCCGAGCGAAAACATTGCGCTTGCCAGGGGCTCAGATTGTGAGAACCAGCCCATCGTATGCCACTTCATACCCATGATGTTTTGCGAAGGTGGCCAACTCGGTATGTGCCGAATTACCTTCATGGGCAATATGGGTTGCAAAGATGCGGCCAGATGGAACCAACACACCTTCCGAGCGCATTCGGTTTGCGTGCTCAATAACTTGATGGGCGCTCAGATGGTCACTACCTGCCTGTTCGGGACCATAGGTGTGATCCAGGATCACAACATCGAATCGCATCCTGTGCTGCCGGAAAGCCTGCCACGTCTGTTCGAACAGTGTGGCAGTATCCGTACCATAAAACACAGCGCAGCCGGCCGCTTCAATCGCATACAGCATCGCCCCCATCCCCGGTGCATGGTTCGCGGGAAAGGCCATGACCGAATACGCGCCCATGGTGAAAGATTCCAACGGCTGGATCTGGTGGATCTCGAAGTTGAGATACTTCTCCGCTTCAGAAGACAAGAGACTGTAACCCGCAAGGTCTCTTTCAAACGTTTCTGCAGCTCGTTCCAGGGTCTCGCGGGACGCGTAAAAACCCAAGACAGGTGCACCAACCACGCCATAGGCCGGGCTGCGAGAGAGGAGATGGGACAAGTCCAGATGGTCGGCGTGCGGATGCGTTTGCAGGCAATATCGGACGTCATTCAAAGAACAGCCGTGCATGTGCGACGCCGCCATAATGTCGGGGCCGAGATCAATCAGCAAATCATTGTTGATCAACGCAGCGGACCGTTTCCGAAGACTCGGTCCACCTAGCGTACGTGCCTGGGCGCAGTTTCGGCACCTGCAGAAAGCCTCTGGGAAGGCATTCGCGGCAGCGGTTCCAAGGAAAGTGACAGTCATCTGCTGGGGCATCTTTCCGAGCGTGTCGGACACTCAGAAGCAAATCTGTTCGGCGAATCGCCTGAAGGTAGTGTACAGCGGTGCGATTGGCGCACGGTTCACTCCGGATCGAAGTGTCAGGTTCCGTGTCCGGGGTCACTCTGCTGTTCTCACCTGTTGTAGGTATTGGACGACTCTCCGATCCAGCTCATCGGGATAGCGGAATTCAAGGAAGCAGGCGACCTCTTTCGCTATCTTGCGGAATAGAGAAATCGTTTTAAACAGAGCGTCCCAGTTATCTTCGATCGCAGGCCCCACGTAGGTCTGTTCGATTTCGACCCAAATCGACGGTTTGAGCAGTTTTTTCAACCCCTTGCCATAAGCGCCCGGTTTGACCGACCAATGGTGATCAATCTCTATTCGCCATTCCAATATCCGGCGCAGATTCAATTGCTTCATGGCTTGATCGAGGTTGTACTTGAGTGGCATGAGATCGCCGCGCCGGAGGTGTTTCGCAACATAGGTAGATTCGTGGAAAAATTCTTCCACCAAAGTTTGGAATTCAGCTTCGGTCGGCGGTGCTGGAATATGAGCCTTGTGGGTTGGTGCTTGCAGTTGATCTGCCAAGTGGTCCTTGTCCAGCAAAACGGAGTATCCAATGTCCAGATCCGAGGGAAGGTTTGACTCAGAGACGATCTGTTTCAACAGAGCGACAGGCCACAAGGTGAAATCAATCTTCGAGCCGTCTGCATACTGGGTTGCATAAGCGAAGCGCTCGTAGCCAAGTTGATCGTGGATGGGGTCTCGGTAGACAACCAGAACGTCTCCGAAGCTCTTCAGCCATTCTCTGTTCTCGAAAAACGGGAGAATGTCCGTTACCACGATGGTGACGTCGTAATCGGAAAAGCGATCGAGTGTTGCGCTTGGAATGGCGCGAGAGCTCGTGAGGAGCACGGCCCGCACCGTTTTGTCCGTATCAGCCCATTTAATAATGTGCGTTAGAACGTCATCTGTCATCAATCACCAAACCTGCAATCATTCATGAATTGACCATGCTAAGCCAGAATTCGCTGAACTCGGTCCCACTGACGCGCGTCACTACTAATGCGGGTTTAGCCGTCTGATCAACGGTTTGGTAGAGCCTCCCGTCCTTGATTTCCGATTTCAGCCACATCTCCCGGATTTCCACACCACCGTCAGTCCAACCGAGAGCAATCGCGCATGCGAGTGGATCGTGCAAGAAATTGATGATGTCGCCCGGCAGACCAGCGCATGTTCGACCAAATCGTGCCTCCATGTCTTCGTCTCTGGCGAAGGCGTCTGCCTGTCTCGCCAGAAGTTGTCCCATCGGTCCCGCCTCTCTCAAGGTGGGCAGATGGGCCCTCCTCAGTGCCGTTTCGATTGTCACCGAAAGCGGAACCAGCGTTGGAGTTGAATGTTGAAGGACGTATTCAGCCGATTTGACATCGACTTGTACGTTATAGTCCATATCCGCGCCCCAGCGTGGGAAGCCCTCTCTCGGAGGAAACACGTATCCGCCCATCAATACAAGGTGAGCCCTTCGGAGAAGACCCGGTGATCTCTGTTCGAGGAGAGCAAGGTTCGTGAAAGGCCCGATCGCGGCTATCGTGGCCCCTTGTTCGACACTATGTTCCAGGAGGGCAATGGCATCAATGGCTGGGCCATGCGCTGGCTGGATCGGTTCTGGCCAATAGGCGCCTTCGTCGGGAAAACCTGGCCGCCAAGGGTCGTAGTAGCCCTCCGAAATGTCTGCGCCGGCGCAAACCGGAATATCTCTTCGCCCTGCTATCTCGAGAGCGTAGCGTACATAACCAGCTCGCCGGCCGCCATCATCCGAGACCGTGGTAACCCCGACCAGCTCAACTGCGGGCCAATTGAGTACCATGGCCAGCGCGCACAAATCGTCGATGTCCCCTCCCAGGTCGGTATCGAGATGTAGCTTGCGCATTCTAATGGTCTCGAGTTGCGGAAACGCGTCACCGCTTTTTATGGCTAATATCTTAGACTTGCGCGACCGGAAGTGAACAGCGATCCTGGGCGTTGCGGATAGATATCGGTCAACCGGAAGCTATCCGGCTTCCACGGCGGGACTGGTCCTGTGAAGTCGGCATAGCCGCAGTGATCTGCCAGGGCTCGCCCAATCGCTCTCTGCATCTTGTTCCAGCAGAATATTTGTGCTCCGATTCGAGGCGGGCGGTCTGATGCTCACTTTTTCCGGAGCAAAAAGAGCCCACTCCGGCCTCGCAATGTTTATTGAGCACCTGGGATGAAGCGCTGATTCCGTTGAAGATTCCGTCGGTTGTGCCGACAGGCCCTTGTCGAGAGAGTGAAGACCCTACCCCCAGATGCTCCAGAGGTCTCCGTCCGCAACCTGGACTTTTGTCGAGCGATCACCGGCGCTCTGCAGGCTGAAACACTGCACGCCGGCGAGAACTCCTTACTAAGTCTGGGTTCTCACCAGCGTGTTTGCTAACAAAGCGGGCTTGCGTGTATCGATCGTGAACGAGGCGTCGACGTTCCGATGCCGAGGACCCGAGAATGGCTCACGTGTCCCGATCTGATTCATGCGGGCGATCGGTTTTGCCATCCGGAGATGCAGCATCGAGTTGTGCCGCGAGCTGAGACTTGAAGCCGCGGCTCGCGTCTTCGAACTTAGCCTTAGCCCGCGCAACGTGGGCCAGCATTGTGTGCAGCCGCTTTGGACCCAGTACCATGAGCCCGAGCATAAGCATGAACAGGATTTCTGTGCCAAATCCCACGATTCACTCCTTGGTTAGGCCTCGGTCGTTGGCAATCATGACGGTTGTGCTGACGGGCTTCTCTTCCTCAGCTTTCATAGCTGACTTGAAACCCCGGATACCCTCTCCTATTCCTTTGCCCAGCTCCGGAAGTTTTTTGGGCCCGAACACGAGCAGCGCAATTCCGAAAATCACCAGCAGATGCATCGGTTGAAACAGTCCTTCAAGCATACCGGCTCCTTGGATCGCGTTAGAAAAGATGTTGTTAGAAAATCTCACAATCGTTTGGCAAACAATACAGGCGCTGCACCCGGCAACCAGATACAGCGCCTGCTTACAGCAAGGGGAGAGCTTGCAACAATTAAAAGCCGCGTCGGACCGAATCAGCTTCGACAGCCAGCCGGTTAACCAGGTCAAAGAAGGCGGGTACTTGATTAAGGAACAAGAGGTCATCCGTGAAAGCCTTGATCGTGGCGACCGCTCCCCCATTCTGTGTCAACGTTGGCCGAATCACGGAACATTGCGGCAGACCCTTGCTGATAAATTCGCACGGCTCAGGCAAAATCTTGTTGGTCTGAGTTAGCTGGGTTGCAGGGCTATTGAGATTGGGGAATGTGAGCCCGGTTTCCGGATCAGTCACCCCCGCCAAAGGTGCGTTTACTGCATTGCCCGCCTTGTCATGCCAGAGCCCGAAGTGGTCGATCTCGACTCCGCCAATGCTCACCAGGATTCGCAGAACCTCAGGGTCGGTTGCCTTGAAGGCCAGCGTAGGATACAGGCTCGCCCCACCCTGCTCGATAAACGCAAAGTGGAATCCCGCCGTGTTTGCAATCGCCTGCATGCGCGCTTCTTGTGGGTTCGCAGGAGGAACCGGTTGAGGCTGGTTGGGAGGTGTATCGTTGTCGTTTAATGGAATGGCGGGCTGGTTCTCAATGGTGAAGGGCCCTTTGAACTTCACCCCGAAATCGGGGTTCTTTGCGCTGCGGTATCGCGTGTACCAGCTAAGGTCAACATTCAGCTTCAGCAGGTTTGTCAGTCGTCCCTTATTCTTGGCGCCGGTCGCGTGACTGCTGGGCAAGCTTCGGAACGGATCCAAATCAACTGGCTCTTCGCCCTTTGAAGTCAAATAGGCGTTGAGGAAGGCCGCGTGGCTCAATTCATCGTCAGTGTTATCAGTGATGTATTGAGACATATCGCCATCAAGGTTGCTGAGCGCGGCTATGTAAGCCGGATTGCCCCCTTGGACTCCTCCCAGCTCGTTGTATTGCTGCCACAGATCAGCCTCGATGAGTTCTGCTGCCGCCGCAAACCGCAAAAGGGATGCGTCACCTTGGGATAGCTTGCCTCGGCTTCGCGTGGCTTGCGCGTTGCCCTCAGTCCCCAATAAAGCGGTGGCCGACAGCGTCGCGCCAGCAATTCCCAGGCCCTTGAGGAATGAACGTCTCTTGACAACACCCTGCCACTGACGTTGAACACCTTCTTCTATCGAGGACTCATTTGCCTCAGCTGAGTTTGTTTCGGATACCGCCGCCGATGGAGAATTCTTTTCTTTCATGGTTTACGTTCCAATTCCTTTGCTTATGATTTTGTTCCACCAGTACTGTGCGTTAGACACAAGGACCAAACGACGAGATACGGAAAAGATGTCATTTAATTGTCAACTCGTTGTACACACCCGATGACAACAGCACTGCGATGCCTGAGACGGAGAGTGAGTTCATACCTGGCACGTGAAACTTTTGTCTCCACTGTTTGTTGCCTGTGATTTTTTTCCAGCTACATGTCAAACTTAGCTAGTCGACACTTATTCCCAGTTCCAAGAAATATTTCTCCTCACGAACAGTCTTTCGGCACTTTTCTGCCAATGGGCCGGACCTCAGCATTGACTGTGGGAGCTTTGCAGCGACAAGGCTAGTTGGAGCCTGCTCCACGCTCGCCCTTGGAATCCATCGGAGCCGCGAAAAGGCACATGTTCAGGATGTCGGGGGTGGGTGTGAGGATTGCCGCAACAGTAATAATAATAATAATGGTGATAACGAGCATGAAGAACCGCAGATTTCGCCAGGTGCAGCGAGCCGTGATTAGCCTCGTCAAAGGCAGGAAGAACACGTGAAGTCGGCTTTGCTTCGGTCAACTTTCGGTTTGCCCGTCGTAGCGCCTGCGGGCTTCATCCTACTGCCTCACCTTATCGTAGGCAGGGTGAAACAAAAACTTGCGCCGTGGGGGGAGTTGTTAGCAGCCCACAAGCGGCCACCATGCGATTCGATAATGGAGCGGCTGATGCGAAGGCCCATGCCGGTCCCATGGGGCTTGGTAGTAAAGAAGGCGTTGAAGATCTGCTCCGCATGCTGTGAGGGCAGCCCCACGCCGCTGTCAGCGACGGACACCACAAGTTCATCGTGTTCCGCTCGCTGCGACTTGATGGCTAGCTCACGCATCCCATCCACATCTTTCATTGCATCGATGGCGTTGGTCATGAGGTTCATCATGACCTGCTGCAACTGCACGCGATCTCCTATGATCTGGGGAAGGTCTTCCGCTAGTTCCGGGCGGACTGATATGGAGTACCGCGTTACCTCGCTGAGCAAAAGGACGATCATCTCTCGAATGACTTCGTTTATATCAACCAACTCCCGCGGACTAACCTTCTGGAAAAGCAGCCGGATCCGACTGATGATAGCTGCCGCGCGGGTTGCGTCCTTAGCCATTCTTGACGCAGCCTCACGCGCCTCTTCCAGATCGGGTTGATCGCGCGTAAGCCAGCGCAAGCAGGTATTGGCGTCGGTGACGGCGGCGGCAATCGGCTGATTCACTTCGTGCGCCAGGGAGGCAGTCAGCTCTCCCATCGTGGTCACCCGGCTGGCGTGTGCGAGATCCGTCTGCGCCTGGCGCAGCGCGTCTTCGGCATGCTTGCGCTCGGTGATGTCCGTCGAGCTACCCACGAATTGCACCAAATCTCCCGATGCGTTCCAACCAGGATGGCCGACGGTGTGGATGTGTTTGACAGAGCCGTCGGGAAGAAGGATTCGGAATTCCACTTCGTAATCCGACTTTTCAGCGACCGCTCGATCAATTGCCGCTTGCCACTTGGATCGATCCTCCGGATGAGTGCGCTGCAGACGTTGTTCAAAAGTCGGCGGTCCATTTTCTGGATCGAAGCCATAAATGCGGTACCATTCCTCGGACAGATGCAAGGCGTCTCTTCCTGCTACCCGCCAGGCCCAACTCCCGGTGTGCGTGAGCCGCTGCGCCTCCGCCAAGAACGCCTCGCTTCGCTGCAGCTTCTCTTCCTGCAGTTCCAAGGTCTGGGCAGCGAATCGCCTATCCACCCAGGACGTCAGCAAGGCCAGCCCGAGGACGACAAAGGTGACGGCGGCAATTCCGGCGGGGCCAAGTGTGGAGATGCTTACGGAGTAAGATAGGTCCGCCGGCATGTCCGAGCGCGTGAAACTGGCGGCGGCCATGCCGGTGTAATGCATGACGGGGATCGCAGCACCCATCACGACGGCTCCGGCTAAC
>Ga0137418_10007223_pt1 | contig 10202 bp, 14 predicted proteins | sample CZODoug3_1_2_16f_FD_122242 | JGI IMG/M metagenome (GOLD analysis project Ga0137418, IMG submission 122242) | Vadose zone soil fungal communities from Angelo Coast Range Reserve, California, USA - CZODoug3_1_2_16fungal (Hybrid Assembly) | ecosystem: Environmental > Terrestrial > Soil > Vadose... | reverse complement strand
CCGAACGTGATTATGCTCAATACCACCCAGAGAACCGGCGACTTCTCGTCCTCTTCACCGTTGGCCTCGCTGTGAATCGCAGTCATCGTCGCAAGCTCGATTGTCATCTTCGACTCCAGCCCTCTCTCTGCCCCGATTCCTCGGACATAATTGATGAGACCTTCCCGCAACATCCTGTCCCTTCTGAAATGCCCGTTCCTCCGCTTGATGAGCCTGTACCAAGGTAGCACGAAAAGAACGATGGCCACGACTATGCCGGCGATAAATCCGATAATGGCTCCACCAAAGAGACCGGTGTTACCCGCGGATGTCCTTCCAAGGAAGAGACCGCCGAAAAGAATGCCGAAGAACGCGACGACTCCTAGCAGTGGGGAGAGAATCCAGAGGGCGGACATGATGTCGTCGGTCTCTCGCCTTATACGGATGGCCTCAGTGATCGCGTTTTTCCCAAGCTGGGACGCCATCGGCGCTGTCAAATGTGTTGAGTCAACAATGCTTGGAGACTATAAAAGTCAGAAGAATTGAGCTGGAGGATTCATAGCTGAAACGCGATCGTTCCTCTCGTCTACTTCTAGAGCCCCGATCTAATCATTCCACCATCAATTGGAATCATTGCCCCGGTGATGTAACTGGCCTTGTCACTTGCGAGAAATGCTACGAGATAGGCTATCTCGTCAGGCGTCCCATACCGTCCGAGGGGCACATCGACGAGGGCTTGTTTCATCGCATCATCGATGCTCTTTCCTGTTCTCCGTGAAAGGTCCTCAGCGATCTCTCTCTGACGGTCTGTTAGAATGTGTCCCTGCATGATCCCGTTTGAAGTGATTCCCTTCCCTCCATACTCCGTGGCTAGAGATTTGGAGAGTCCCGCAAGGCTCAGTCTCACCGTGTTGGACAAAACGAGATTCGGAATGGGTTGTCGCAATGTGGTCGAGGTTATGAAGACGAGTCTTCCCCACTTCTTCCGTTCCATGCCCGGAAGGAGTCGTTTTGCAAGCCAGACAGCGCTCATCAATAGTAACTTGACCCCCTTGTCCCAATCAGCCTCACTCAGCTCGCTGAAGGTTCCAGGTTTTGGCGGTCCCGTGTTGTAAGCGAGAATGTCCACGCCGCCGAACTTCTCGGTCGCGTTCTTGACTAGGCGTTCAATATCCTCTTTGACCGTGAGATCTGCGCTGAATGCGTACACCTCGCGATTACCAGTCTCCTGAACGATCTGATCTCTAGCCCGAGAGATCGAGTCAATATTCCTAGATGAGATGATGACTCTACATCCTTCCGAGGCGAGAACTTTCGCAACCCCGTAACCGATCCCTTTGCTCGATGCTGTAACGAGCGCAACTTTGCCTTCTAGTCCAAGCTGCATACTCCCGACCGAATACGTCCTAGCTTATCACTCAACGCTTGGGAGTGATCTGGTCCTCTGATGATTCTTGATCTGTATCGACGGGTAGCAACTTGAGAGAAGACGTATAATCGAGAAACATCGCCTAGCTGTGTGAACGTGTCGAACAGATCTACCCTCTATCAAGAGGATCTGGGCGCGAAGCTGGAACCGGGCAAGATTCCTCCCGCATACACGAGTGCCTTGGAAGAATATTGGACTGTGAGGAGAACAGTTGGGCTTGCAGACATATCTCACCTAGGCCGCCTGAGGATTACCGGCAAAGATCGAATGTCTTTCCTCAACGGTCTCCTGACAAACGACGTTTCACAATTGAAAGAGAACGGCGGACAACGCACAGCGCTGCTCAACTCTAAAGCGCGAGTCCTAGCTGACCTCTACCTCTATACTCAACCAGACAGTTTGCTCGTAGACACAGGGGAATCCGCGGCTCTGCACGTAAAGGAGATCCTGGACAGGTTCATAATCACTGAAGACGTCCAGATCCACGACGCTACCCCAGACCTCGTTCAGATGACCGTTCAAGGACCCAAAAGCTCACAGGCGATCAGACAAATTCTCGGAGCCGAAGCGCAGAACCTCAAACAGCTCGAACAGTTGAGTCTCGGACCCAGCACAATCATCGCCCGAGACAGAACTGGACAATCAGGCTACGACATAATTCTACCCGTCCTTGAGGCAGAACCCGTCTGGCATGGCTTCCTGCTAAATGGAGGAGAAATTGGTCTTAACCCAGTGGGCTCAGAGGCCTTGGAGATTCTTCGTCTTGAGGCAGGATATCCAAAGTACGCCGCCGATATTGACGAAAACACGATCGTCTTGGAGGCCGGTTTCAAAGACGCGCTGAACTTCACGAAAGGTTGCTATCTAGGCCAAGAGGTCGTTGCCCGGGCAACCCACATCGGACGAGTCAACAAACAACTAGTGAGACTAGAAGTAGAAACTAAAGGCCCTGTCGCGCCTCGTTCCAAGCTGATGAGTGACGGTCGAGAAGCGGGATTCATCACCAGCGCAGCCTTCTCGCCGGGACTTGGAAAGGTTACAAGCCTTGGCTACGCCAACCGGGAATTCGCAAAAGAGGGCACGAAACTGAACGTACAATCGAGTGAAACTAGTTCATCCGCAACAATAACCAAGATCATCTAGTTCTTCGACTTGGACTGGAAACAGGGCAGGTGCCAGGCTTCCAATTGTGATGCTGATGATTTTCGAAACACGACCTTCTGAGTGTCGTATGATATGCTCTTGCGGCAGCCGACGCAGAAACTTCCAGCTATGTTCGGAGTATTGCTGATTGTGACTTTCATGTTTTCGGATTCTTGGCCGAGCTGATTCTTCTTTGAGTCGATGTATCCCTTGAACGCGACAACCTCCTGGCTGTTAGGGTTGACCTGCAACAGCTCATTGATCGACTCCTCAGCTTCAGAGAGAATCTTGACAATCTCCTGAAACTTCCCCAATAGCTGGCTCGTCATTGCTCCGTCCACCATCAAAGCTCCGTTCCCTAGTGGCTGGATGACTTTTGGAAACGAGCTGAGTTCACTGCTCATCGTGTCCGCTATTTTGTAACCAAAGTAGGCTTTGAGAAACATTAGCCCTTCAGACGCTGGATGAGCGTTAAGCCCGTTCTCGACAATGTCCAGTGCGGAAGGAAAGTTGGAGTTTTGAGCCTCCTGCATCGCAGGCTCGACAAAATGCTTGTACTCCTCAGGCGAGCACTTCAACGGAACGTCGAAGCCGCCTTCCGCCACACGCAACGACCAATCGCATCAACCAAGCCTTCATCGAAAAAATAGCTTCCGTGCCCTTAGGACAAACCGAACAGTACTACAGCTACGCGTGGAGTCTCCACCAAGAATCGGTGAAGACGAACTGCCTTAACGGACGCCTTCTCGGAACTTCTCTTCCAGCGTCTTGAGTTCCCCGTGTTCCTTGACCCGAATCTTAGTGTCCATACTGAAGCTTAGCCCTACGCGTCGAAGGAAAGAGTAGAGCTCCTCTCCGGACACGGGTCCCTTCAGTCTGCCGGACTCGATAAGCCGCCCAAGGTTCTCCTCAATTATCCCAACCTCTTTCGGATAGTATCTCCTCGCCGTCTCCAACACCTCAACTCCCCTCCCCGTCAGGATTTTCTGAACAACATCATGAGGACTCATTTTGGGGGCCTCGACCACAACGGCTGTGGGTTTCTCCTGAGAAAGGAGCATCTTCTTCCGCAGTTCTAGAGCCCTCCTCTGGCGTAGGATCTCTATCTCGGAAGACATTTTCCTTGGACTCGAGAGCGATCGGGTCGGCCGTCTACATAAGGGCTAGTTTTCCTAGAATCTCCTGGTTCCGATAGCTTTCTCATAATCGTAGACGGCTCTTCCCACAATTGTCCAAGCTTCAAGATTCCTGCGATCAACCCGAATCTTCTCGGAAGCGAGCTTCGTTGTCTCTTCTGAGAAGTGGCCTGCAGGAAATCCGCCGACGAGCAGAACGGGCCGGTCGGCTTCTCGAAGTACTGCCGCAACAGCTTCCATCGGGTTCGGCGATCCTAGCGTGGTCAAAGCCACCACCCTGTCAGGGAGGATTGTGTTCAGCAGACTCTTCAACGATTCTTTTTTCAGTTCTAACAGGGCATGCCCTGAGGAAGGGACCACGGAATCTTGATACAGTTGCTCGATTAGCGCCGTAAACCGGTCGGTGTTTCTCGGAAGGCGGGTGCGCGGGTCGACCGCGATAACGTGGTCATCGCGGGTGTGGACGAAACAGTTCAGTTGATTATCTGCATTGAGAGGAGAGCCGAGCGCGACCAGAAGGGAGAAGTGAACAATATCTGGGCGGCCCCTGCCTACGCCGGACTTTCCGAGGCGCAGAATGGCTGAATGATGATAGTTCTGGTCCAAGACCAAATGGCCTGGGTCCTTCTTCTTCCTCTTTGCCCATTTGATTATGGCTGGGTGGCCCGCGATTTCATTAGGGACGAGCTCTATCGACGACTCGGCAAGAATCAGTGAAAGCATTGACGATCGCACGCGGGATCCGGCTTCAGACCAGGTAATGAGCTTCATGGGAGGCAAGAGCTCGAGGCGAAACTATGGCAAGACTCGTGCGGCCGTTGCTTCAGTAGCTACTGAGAGATTTCAGATTCTGCTAGATCAGGCCAAAAGCATGGCTTTGACGGATGAGAAACTGTCGCGACGTTACGTAAGTCTAGCTCGAAAGATATCATCAAGGACAAAAGTTAGGATCCCAAGAGAGTCGAAGATGTACCTCTGCAAGGGCTGCGGACTAGCCCTCGTCCCCGGACATAACGCAAAGATACGATTGCACGCACATACAACAGGAATTGTGATCTCTTGCCTGTCGTGTGGTGGTGTGAAAAGGTATCCCGTCAACCCCAAAATCGTGGCGGGCAAGGGTCTTGCGCGATGAATCCTTATATTGCTCAGTCCCCGCCCTACGCGAAGAAAAATATTCCATCAAGTATGAGGACGCGTTAGTATGCCCACAGCCTTCGAAGTTCCAGCAAACGAACTAATCAACCGATTAGCAAAGCACTTGAAAGAGAACGTATCAGAAATCTCTCCGCCATCATGGTCCGAATACGCTAAGACGGGTGCCCACAAGGAGAGGCCCCCGCAAGATCCTGACTGGTGGTACGCTCGTTGTGCTTCTCTTCTGCGAAAGCTCTACGTTCATGGTCCAGTCGGAGTATCCCGTCTCCGAGTACAGTACGGTGGCAACGTTGGAAAAGGGAACTCACCCGAACATCACGGCCGAGCCGGAGGATCAGCTATCAGAGAGCCACTGCAGCAGCTTCAGAAGGCCGAGCTTGTAGCAATAGAGGGCAGGAAAGGACGAAAGCTGACAAAGCAAGGGCTTACGCTGTTGAACAAGACTTCCGCTGAGGTAGCGAAAGGATTGAAGGCCAGGCCGCGAGAGGCCCCGAGCTAATGTCTGGGGAAGACTACTCCGACGAAGAACTCGAAGAACTGCGGCGACGTAGAATGGCCCAGCTCCAGCAGCGAGCTTCATCCGACGATCAGCGACGGGCTCAAGCCCAACAACAGGTAGAGAGACAGAAGCAAGCAATCATCCGAAAGATTCTCACTCCCGAAGCGAGACAGCGTCTTACAAACATCCGAATGGTAAAACCTGAATTTGCGGAAGAATTGGAAATGCAACTCATTCAACTAGCTCAATCAGGAAGGCTGCAAGGCCAAGTGACCGACGAACAGCTAAAGAGGACCTTGGTTCAGCTCCAAGGTCAGAAGAAGGAGATCAAGATCAGGAGAGGATAGCGATGGCACGCCACAAACCATCGGGGAAGAAGCATCATCTGTCCCACGCCCTCAAACAAGCGCAGCCCGTACCTTCATGGGTTGTGGCGAAGACCTCGGGAAAGGTCCGGCGAACGCCGAAACAGAGACACTGGAGAAAGACAAAGATCAAGGTGTAGATGCTAACGAGCAAAGAGAAGAAACCGAAGAAAAAGGCCAAGACCGATTCAAAGGAGAAAGCAGTCAAGACTCCCAAGAAAAAGAAAGAAGATTCTCTGGCCGAGAAGCCTGAACAAGTCTCCCCTGTCAAAGAGGAGAGCGAAGAAAAGCTCGAGGAGATTTCCGAGGAGCCCAAGGAGGTCATCGAGGCTCCTGAAGCGCCTGAAGCCCCTGCTGAGCCTGAAGAGCCAGAGGAAGAGGAGCTGGAGATCGTCGAGGAAAAATTCTATGATCTCAATCTCCGACGAATATGGAACGCTCCACGGGAGAAACGGACTCCTAGAGCCGTCCGATTCCTGCGCGAATTCGTGGCTCAGAGGATGAAGACAACCGAAGTCTCGCTGAGCGAGGAGACGAACAGCATGTTGTGGCAGAGAGGAATAAGCAAGCCTCCCCGGAAAATTCGAATCAGAGTTGTGAAGGACAAGGAGGGGAGAGTCATAGTCTTTCCGGGCGAGGGAAAGAGCCGTGCCAGTGATACTGTCTGACATCTTCGGAGATCCTAACGTAGGAATATTCTCCTTCGCCAACGAGAAAATAGCGATCCTACCAGCTGGAACCTCTCCTGCGAAACTTGCTAGCTTCAAGGAAGCGCTTGGGATCGAGGCCTACGGAATAGGCATCGCGGACTCGAGACTCGTAGGAATCTACCTCAGCGGCAACTCAAACTCTATCCTCCTGCCGTACATCGCGACGGAAGAGGAAATCTCCAAACTACGCTCAACAGACGCGCACGTCACGATAATAGAAGAGAAACGAACCGCCCTCGGAAACATCATCCTCTGCAACGACTATGGGGCGGTCGTAGACCCACGTTTGAAACCACGAACAGTTTCGGCGGTTGAGAAGGCTCTGAAAGTTCCGGTGAAGACTGCAACCATCGGAGGACTCCCCCAGATAGGGTCTCTCGCCACAGCCTCAAACAAGGGAGTCTTGGCAAATCCAATAATCGACGAGTCCGAGAAAAAACACATCTCCGAGGTTCTCGGTGTGCCGGTATCGGTTGGAACTGTCAATTCGGGCGTACCCTACCCGAGGTCGGGAATCGTCGTAAACTCAAAGGGCGCCGTAGTAGGCTCACATACGCTAGGCACAGAACTTCTAGCTGTCAGCAGCGTCTTCCAGACGGATTAGGTTAAGTACGGCAAAGCACGCCAAACCCTCGTTCCAACGAGCTGTCACCCCATGAGCGAAGTTAAGCTGTACAAAATCACGGGCGATCTCCGAAAGAGAGGCGAGAAGCTCCACTTCACGAAAGAAATTAGAGCCCTCAAGAAAGAACATGCCCTTCAGACTCTGTACGCCGACATGGGGAGCAGGCACAAGGCAAGAAAGTTCGACATAACCATCAAAACAGTAGAAGAGATCAATCAACCCGGAGAGGGAGCCTAGTGGCCACCGCCAGAAGGCAAACCACCCCGAGACAGATATCCCCCCAGAGACAGCCTCCCCGGGTACCTAGCATTGATGACCAAATGCGTCAGATGCTTGTGGAGATACGATTTCTCGAAAACTCCGCACGTGTTCTCCAATCGAGACTCGATTATGTCGCTGCTGCGCTTTCCGAGACCCTTACCGCAATATCAACGCTTGAAGGAACAAGGGGCAAACCTGTCGATACCGAGACTCTGCTGCCCATCGGGTCCGGTACTTTCGTGAAAGCGAAACTCGCGGATGCCCAGAATATCGTCATCGGAGTCGGTGCCGGGGTCTGCATCGAGAAGCCTCTCGAAGATTCAATGAAAGATCTGCGCCTAAGGTCGAGCGAACTAGAGAAGGCAAGAGTTAACGTGACCCAACAGCTCAGCCAGGTTCTAAACCAGGTCGAAGACTACCGGGCACATCTCAGCGACATGGCCAGGACGAAAGGCGGTGGACCGGTAGAGATTGTTTGACAGACTCAAAGCACAATTCTCCAACCTCTACGATCGAATCGCAAAGTCTGAACTGACAGGAAAAGATCTCGACAAAGTCCTAGACGAATTCCAGCTATCACTTATCGAGAACGACGTGGCAGTGTCTGCCGCCGACTTCATCAGCAACGAATTGAGAGAGAAACTGAAGGATGTGCAGTTCGCGCGATTTACGGATCCCCGCACGAGAGTCAAGTTCATCCTTCAAGAAGTACTCCTCTCTCTTCTCCAGAGGGCCGGCCACCTCGACATCTTCGCGCTAATCGACAAGAAGAAGAGCGTCGGAGAACCTGCAGTTCTAGTCTTCATAGGAATCAATGGTACCGGAAAAACAACCAGCATTGCAAAACTCGCCTACGTCCTCCAGAAAAAGGGGCGAACTGTGATTCTTGCCGCGAGCGACACATACCGTTCAGGATCCATTGAGCAACTCGAGGAGCACGCTCGTCGTATCGGAGTACGAGTAATCAAACATCAGTACGGAGCCGACCCAGCAGCCGTTGCGTTCGATGCTGTGAACTACGCGAAGGCTCACAGGATAAACGCTGTGCTGATAGATACCGCGGGAAGAATGCAGAACAACAAGAACCTTCTCGAGGAGATGCGGAAGATCGTGCGAGTGACAAACCCAGATCTGACGATCCTTGTCGTAGACGCTCTGACGGGTAACGATGCTGTGGAACAAGGAAAAGTGTTTTCCGAGGCAGTCAAGATTGACGGGATTATTCTCGCAAAACTCGACGCTGATGTAAAAGGGGGAAGCGCGATCTCTCTGTCATACATTATGGGAAAGCCAGTCGCTATGGTTGGAACTGGACAGAAGTACGATGATCTGGAACCGTTTCAGGCCGAAGCCATTGTAAAGAATTTGATAGGCTAGAAGTAAAGCGGTCGGCCTTTAGGTGAAAGCCTGAACTGCCGGCGGGGCTAGCCTAAGAGATTGGCTACTCTGATGGGATTTCGAGAGGAATGGATAGTTTCGGTTCGATCTGCTTCTTGATCTCGTCAACGGTTGGGAATCGTCCCTGTTGTTTCCTCGAAAAGATCAATTGTCCGTCAAGGACTATGTCGAAGATTCCACTGTCCGCTGGTTTTAGAGCTACAGTGAGCTTCTTGTTTAGAGGCATCCCATACTCCGCCAAGAGTTGATTTACTAATTCAACTGCTCGCGGTTGATGACCACATGGCTGGCAGTATGTTATTTCCAGATCGACCATATCTTTGCACTTGGCAGTAGATCTCACTGGGGAGATTTAAATCTGGTTTCAAGCGCAATTTATTCGACTCTCACCCGCTCACGATGTGCACCTCTCGGAGCAGGCGGACTCTGCTGCCGGAAACCAGATTGACAATGCTGCACCCGAGCTCTATTTTGATAGTGTCATCCAACCGCGATCCGGCATCATCGAACATCGCCCAGGCGCTGATAACCAAGAATGGTTTCAAGCAAGAATCCGGCCAGGAAATGGAGACTTACTGGAAAGACAATGTCCGCCTAGTAGTGCTCGAAAAACTGGGCATCTTCGTTGAGCCCGACGACATTCCTCCCCACGTTTCTAGTGCGATATTCGTCTCTAAACACGTAAGTTCCTCTGGCAGAGCAGCGTTGACTGTTCATACAACCGGCAACTTGACGAAGGAGGCGAAGTTCGGAGGCAACCCCGAGGAAGTGTCGTACGTAAATCCCTCAATCATTCGACGAGCATTGAGAGCTCTCAAAGCGGGAGTGGCGAAAGCAGGGGTCCAGATCGAGGTAACGATGGAGGCTACTCACCACGGCCCAACCAACCTCTCGATGCCGGTCTGTTTCGTAGAAATTGGTAGCGGAGAAAAGGAATGGGCAGACCCGGTCCTGGGAGAGATTGCGGCCAACGCGGTAATATCGGCCATCGAGAAGATCGGACAAACCTACCCCACCGCTGTCGGGTTTGGCGGAACACACTACTCGGCGAAGCACACTCGCATCTGTATGGAAGGAGATTATGCAATCGGCCATCTCGTGTCAAGTCATTCCTTTGATGGAGGAGTATCGGAGCGAGTGATTGGCGACACCTTCAGCAGGACGACTGGCCCGTGCAATACAGCGATAATCGATTGGAAAGGGCTTCACAGTGATGACAGGCGTAAACTCATAGCCAGTTTAGAAGCCGCTGGCCGCGATATTGTCAGATGCTGATATCGTATAGTTAAATAGGGAAGGGCGACCGCCGCTTTCCGAGAAGATAATCGAGGGCTTGTATTGGGCGCTAGAACCTTCATACAGTCAGCTAAGCGATTGTTTCACGTCGCTCAGAAACCGGACTGGGAAGAGACAGCTCTCCTCATCAAGATAAGCCTGCTGGGCGTTGGGATAGTTGGAGGAATAGGCTTCGTCATCAGAATCCTATTCTGGCTCGTAGG
>Ga0137418_10007220_pt1 | contig 10203 bp, 5 predicted proteins | sample CZODoug3_1_2_16f_FD_122242 | JGI IMG/M metagenome (GOLD analysis project Ga0137418, IMG submission 122242) | Vadose zone soil fungal communities from Angelo Coast Range Reserve, California, USA - CZODoug3_1_2_16fungal (Hybrid Assembly) | ecosystem: Environmental > Terrestrial > Soil > Vadose... | reverse complement strand
GCCAGCTTCGGATTCAGATTCTGAATCTTCACCTGCGGCGGAGTAAATTGCGTCCACTTGAACTTGGGCAATTTCCCTTTATTCACCGGAGTCAGGGTGTGGTCGTTGGCGCCGCCACCGCCGCCGGCTTTGTCCGCGCCGGCAGGCAGCTTCGCTACGTAGGGCGAAATGTCGAGCGGCATAACGTCCACATTGCTCTTCGCCTGAATGGGCGTGGAAAAGTGCCAGAAAAGCGGAACAAAAATGACCAGTGCGAAGATCGCTGCGTGAAGACCCATGGAAATGATTTGCGTCCAGCCGAAGTTTTCGTCCTTCGACCAAATCTCTTTCACCCTTACAGGCTTGCTGGTCACTTGCAGTGGTGGAAGCTTGGTTGGTGCGAACGCTTCCTTGATCCGGTAGAAGAAACCTCCAAAGTTCGCGCCCCAATTCACTGCCAGCTTGCTGTTGAGCGGTCCTTTGGGCACCGGGCGGGAGCTCAAAAACTCTTTCAGGTTCTCGCCGACTCCGCCGCCAAACGCATTGCGCGTGAACGGCGCACCCGGACGCTCCACAACTTTCACTGGGCGCTCGGTCAGAAACTGCTTTAGGTTTGACCAGAAATTATCGGATACGAGATGTGCGGGAGCCCCAAAGCGGGGCACGGCGTTGGCCGGTACAGGCACGGCCTTTTGCTGCGAGCTAGAGCCTCCAGGCGCGTTTCGTTTTATGTTCGCGGGCAAAAGGCTTATAAAAGATGAATCTGGCACCTGTGTCCCCTAGATCAGCCGCCAATCGGCATGGATTTAGACGTAAGAAACCCTCGACTAGGTGTCCCCGGAAATACGATTCCCGCAGGCTCGCATTGGTTGCACGGGCCTTGCGGCTGACACCCATTGCTATTCATTGTAACATACGCTATTCACGCTGCTTTCCGATGTTTCCCGCCAAACACCTTAGGGAAATAACGGCATAGAAGGGGATTGCGCTAAATCGACCGATGTCCGACCCGCTCGAACTCAAAAAGACACTGAATCTGCCGAAGACGGACTTTCCCATGAAGGCCAGCTTGCCGCAAAATGAGCCCAAACAGCTCGCTGCCTGGCAGGAGTCCAACCTCTACGAGCGCATTCTGGAAGTCCGCAAGGGCAAGCCCCTGTTTGTCCTGCATGACGGCCCGCCGTATCCCACCGGGGAAATTCATCTGGGGACCGGCCTGAACAAAATCCTGAAAGACCTGGTCGTGAAGACCAGGAGCATGGCCGGACATTACGCCCCGTACGTGCCGGGTTGGGACTGTCACGGACTGCCCATCGAAACGCAGGTCGAAAAGGAATTGGGCGGCAAAGGCAAAGTGCCGCCGGCGGAGTTTCGCAAACTGTGCCGCGAGTTTGCCGCCCGCTATGTCGAGCAGCATAAGCGCGACTTCAAGCGCCTCGGCATCGTCGGCCGCTGGAACGACCCTTACCTGACGATGAGCTTCGACTACGAGGCCACCATCGCCGGTGCGTTTCTCGATTTCATGGAGACCGGCTACGTCTACCGCGGACGCAAGCCGGTGTATTGGTGCATCCACGATTCCACGGCGTTGGCCGAAGCCGAAGTCGAGTACGAAGACCACACCAGCCCCTCGATCTGGGTCAAATTCGGTGTCGTAGGCGGCGGTTCGGGCGAAGCCGCGAAGATCGGCCCTGACGTGAGCGCGGTGATCTGGACTACCACTCCCTGGACAATTCCGCACAACCGCGCGCTGGCGTTTCATCCCGATTTTGAATACGTCGTGGTCGAAACCGAAAGAGGTGCGCTGTTGCTCGCGGCGGATCGCGTTGCGGCTTTGCAGGCGGAAAGCGGAATCAAGGAAGCCCGCATTCAGGGAAAGTTCAAAGGTGCCGACTTTTCCGGGATGAAGTTTCAGCATCCGTTTTTGCCGATTCAGGTGCCCGGCATTCTCGCCGAGTACGTCACACTCGATCAGGGCAGTGGCATCGTGCACACCGCTCCCGGACACGGCGCCGATGACTTCTATTCCGGCCAAAAATATGGTTTGGAAATTTACGCGCCGGTTGATGATCGCGGCGTGTATCTGGAGGGCTTGCCGGAATACAAGGGCAAGGATGTTTTCACCGCGAATCCCATCATCGTCAAGCTGCTCGCCGAACGCGGCGCGCTGCTCGGCAATCATGAGTACAAGCACAGCTATCCGCATTGCTGGCGCTGCCACAATCCCGTGATCTTCCGCGCCACCGAGCAGTGGTTCATCAAGATTGACGCCGCAGCCCTCGGCCGCAGTGCAAGCCTGCGCCAGGAAGCGCTCGGCGAAATCCGCCACGTGAAGTGGATTCCCGCCTGGGGCGAAGACCGCATGTACGACATGATCGCGGAGCGTCCCGACTGGTGCGTTTCGCGCCAGCGCTTCTGGGGTGTCCCGATCATCGTTTTCTATTGTGACGCGTGCGGCACGCGGCTCGAAGATTTCAAAGCCCTGCGAAACGTCGTGCGCTGGTTTGAGGAAGAAGGCGCGGACGCCTGGTACCAGCACACCGCCGAGCAGCTCTTGCCCGCCGGAACAAGGTGCTCCTGCGGAGCGACAAAGTGGCGGAAAGAAAACGACATTCTCGATGTCTGGTTCGATTCCGGTTCCTCGAACCTCGCGGTTCTCACGCCGAAAAATGGCTTAGTCGAGCCGGGACAAGACTGGCGTCCTGCCGACGTTTATCTCGAAGGCCCCGACCAGTATCGCGGCTGGTTCCACAGCTCGCTTCTCGTCGCCACCGGCATCAAGCACAAAGCTCCGTTTCGCAGCGTTGTCACACACGGCTGGACCCTTGACGAAAAAGGCCAGCCCATGTCTAAGTCCCTTGGCAACGCTCTATACCCCAATGAAATCGTCGAGCGCTGGGGCGCCGACCTGCTTCGCCTCTGGGTCGCCTCCGTCGAATACCAAGCCGACGTGAAAATGAGCGAGCGGGTGATGACCCAGCTCAGCGAGGCCTATCGCAAAATCCGCAACACGTTTCGCTTCGCGCTCGGCAATTTGGCCGATTTCGATCCTGCACACGACGCGCTCCCCAACGATCAGCTCGAGGAAATGGATCGCTGGATGCTCGAACGCACCGCCGAGCTGGTCACCAAGTGCCGCGATTGGTACGCCGCCTACGATTTCCATCGCGTCTATCACGCCATCCACGATTTCTGCGTCGTCGATCTCAGCTCCTTTTATTTCGACGTGCTCAAAGATCGCCTTTACACGAAAGCCGCCAGGAACAAATCGCGCCGCTCCGCGCAAACCGCCATCTGGAAGATCACCAGCGCGTTAGTCCGCCTCATCGCCCCGGTGCTCGTCTTCACCTCCGAAGAAATCTGGAGATACCTGCCGAAGGCCAAAGGCGAGCAGCCCAGCGTGCACATGGCGGAGTTCCCCGACGCCGAAAGCCTGCGTACCGGAATTGCGCCGGGGAAAAGGAACTCCTGGGAAAGGCTTCTCGGTATCCGCAGTCAGGTCTTGAGCGCGCTCGAAACTGCGCGCGACCAAAAATTGATCTCCAGCTCACTAGAAGCCAGAATTACGCTCGTTCCTAAGACGGATCGGAGTGAAGAAGAACGAAAAAACCAACTTGATTTCCTTCGATCGCATTTGCCTGATCTTCCGGCCCTTTTTATTGTTTCGCAAGTTGAAGTTTCTAATGACGTTTTCGAATCGCCTGGATCCGTCACAGAAGTAGGAGCTACAGGAGATCTGATTGTCGTTGTGCACAGAGCGACCGGCAAAAAGTGCGAGCGCTGCTGGAACTATTCCGTTCACGTCGGCGAGAACTCGCGCTATCCCACCATCTGCGAACGGTGCAGCGAAGCGCTCGCGGAAATCGAAGGCGCAGCCGCCCATGCGACAATCTGACGCATTCCTTTGGAGGGCGGTGGTCGTGCCGCCGCCTTCACGTCCGAGCCCCAAGTCGACGGCCAACCGGCGCCGCAGACTTCCAAGTTCGAGGTTGCTGTGATTCCCGCCCGCCTCCGCTGGCTCTGGCTCACCCTTGCCGTCGTCCTCCTCGACCGCGCCAGCAAAGCATGGTTCGAATCGCAAACCACGGAAGGCTGGCACCGCGAATTGATCCACAATTTCATCTACCTGGTGCACAGCCGCAATCCTGGCATCGCCTTCGGTGTCTTCGCCGATTCGCCATCGCCCGCCATGCGCATCTTGCTGATCGTCGGCTCCGCTGCGGTAATCGGCGCGCTCGCTTGGCTGTTCGTCGCCGGCCACAGCGGCGGGGCCCTCACTGCTGCCGGCCTCGCGCTTCTACTCGGCGGTGCAACCGGCAACGTGACCGATCGCATCGTCCACGGCGCGGTCACCGACTTCTTCGAAGTCTGGCTCGGCAGCTACCACTGGCCCGCCTTCAACGTCGCCGATTCCGCCATCACCATCGGTGCTGCTCTCATCATCATCGACGTCCTTTTCTTCCACAAACACCACGCCCCCCCGACGTCACCAAACAGCAAGCCGACTGACCTGGATAAGCTCACTTTGCCGCGCGGCCACATCTAATTTTGACTCTGCTCCTTCGACCGAAGAGCATCCAGCGCCCAATTCACCAGCGCTGCTACAATCTCCGCGTGAGCCAGAGCAACGAATCCTCGCGTCATGAATTCGTCGCCGCCGAAAATGAAGCAGGACAGCGTCTCGATCAACAAATCGCCTCCCGCTTCAGCAGCATCAGCCGCACCCGCGTCCAGGAACTCATCGAAGCCGGCTTGGTGCTCGTGAATTCCCGGCCAGCCAAAGGCTCGCACCGCCTCCGTACCGGCGAGCGCATCCAAATCCAAATCCAGCCCCGCCCTCCGCTACGCGCCGAAGCCGAATCCATTCCCCTCGACATCCTTTACGAAGACGACGACGTCATCGCCGTCAACAAGCCCGCCGGCATGACCGTGCACTCCGGCGCCGGTACCACGCGCGGCACCTTGGTCAACGCCCTCCTGGGCCGGGGCCAAGCTCTCTCGCAAGGTGGCGACGCCCTTCGCCCCGGCATCGTTCACCGCCTGGACAAAGACACCTCCGGGATCATTCTCGTCGCCAAAAACGACGCCGCTCACGCCAAACTCAGCGAAGCTTTCCGCCAACGCCAAATCAAGAAAATCTACCTCGCGCTCGTGCAAGGCCTCCTGAAACAAGATCGCGGCACCATCGACCTCGCCATCGCCCGCGACCCCAAGCGCCGAACACGCATGACCGCTCGCCGCAGCATCGTTCTCGGCAACGCCCGCGAAGCCCGCACCGACTGGCGCGTCCTGGCACGCATCGATACCGCCTCGCTCCTCGAAGTGCAGCTCCACACCGGCCGCACGCACCAAATCCGCGTGCACTTCTCCGCCCTGCATCATCCGGTCGTAGGCGATACGCTCTACGGCGCCGCCGCCCAACTCCGCATCGGCAAGCTCTCGCTTCCCGCGCTGCCCCGCAATTTCCTCCACGCCGCCAAGCTCGGTTTCGCGCAACCGCGCACCGGTGCCTGGATCGATCTCCGCGCGCTGCTGCCGCAAGATCTCCGTACATTCCTCCAGCAACTCGCCACCGCCGCCGGCGAGTCTCCCGAGCGAATTGACGCTGCCCTCACCGCCTACCTATAATCGATTCACATGCGTCGGATTTTCATCTCCGTGCTCTTGACCGCGATTCTGCTCCTCGCATCGGCCAGCTTGCCCGCCGGGGCGGGCGATCGCGCCCAGCAATCTTCCAGCGCCACCGCGCTTGGCAAGCGCCAAGACGCCGCTCAGCAGCCCGCGCATCCACAGCCCGCTCCGTCGCAGGAAGCGGCACCGCAACGCCAGGATCAAGGCAAAATCACCCAGGTCGTCAATCTCGTCGACGTCCTCTTCACCGTCCTCAATCGCCGCAATAAATTAGTTCCCGACCTCGAGAAAGACGACTTCAAGGTTTGGGACGACAAGAGCCCCGAATCGATTCGCTACTTCAGCCGCCAAACCGACTTGCCCCTGCGCATCGGCCTGCTCATGGACACCTCCAACAGCATTCGCGACCGCCTCAAATTCGAGCAGGACGCCGCCACTTCCTTTCTCTTTAGCGTCCTGCGCCACAACAAGGACCAGGCCTTTGTGATGACCTTCGATGACGAACCGGCCATCCTGCAAGGGTTCACTGACGATGCCGGGCGCTTGCGCGATGAAATCGTTAAGACGCGCGCTGGCGGCGGTACGGCGGTCTACGACGCCATCTACGACGCCTGCCAGAAGGAGCTAAGCCACCCACCGCGCCCGCCGGGCGACCAGCCCGACGTCGTGCGCCGCGTCATGATTCTCATCAGCGATGGCGACGACAATCTCTCCAATCACACGCGCTCCGAAGCCATCGAGATGGCCCAGCGCCACAGCGTGGTCATCTACACCATCAGCACCAGCACGCAATGGATTCAGCTCTCCCAAACCAACCCAGACAAGATCGCCAATCGCAAGACGCATCTCACCGAGGGTGATAAGATTCTGCAAGATCTAGCTGATGAAACGGGCGGGCGCGCGTTCTTCCCGTATCACGTCGACGATCTCGACCAATCCTTCCAAGACATCGGCGACGAGTTGCGCAATCAATACTCCATCGCTTACATCCCTACGCATTCGCAGTATGACGGCAAGTATCACAGAATCCGCATTGAAGTGCCGGAGCACAAGGGCTATCAGGTGCGCGCCCGCCGCGGCTATTTCGCCAAGGCCAATACCGGCGGTTCGGCGGGAACAAACCCCTCGGGCACGGGGAATTAGCCCCATAGGCAACTTTCGCTTCCCCTTCGCCTCGTAATCCGCTACGCTTCTCTCCGTTACCCTTGGCAAGCATGGGCACACTCTTTGATCTCGAGCCGCTGGCCGACCCCGGCCTGAAACTCAATGACGCGCAGCGGCGCGCCATCACGCACGGCGATGGTCCGCTGCTCGTGATTGCCGGCGCCGGCACCGGAAAGACCCGCGTCATTACCGAACGCATCCGCCACCTGCTGCAGTCCGACCCGAACCTCGCGGGTGAGAACATTCTGGGTCTTACGTTCACCGACAAAGCCGCCGGCGAGATGAAGGCGCGCGTGGTAAAAACCGTCGGGGAGCGCGCTAAGGACGTCACCGTGAAAACGTTTCATGCCTTTTGCGAGTCGCTCCTGAAAGATACCGACCCCCGCAGCCGCATGCTTGACAAAGTCGATCATTGGATTCTCCTTCGGCGCAATCTTTCTCGCTTGCAGCTCGATCGTTACCGTAGGCTGGCCGAGCCCGGCCAGTTCTTGAATGACTTCGTGGAGTTTTTTTCGCGCTGCCAGGATGAGCTGATCTCCTGCGAGGACTATCAGAGGTATGCCGACAAACTGGCCGCCCAATTGGAAGCCGAGCGCAGTCAGCTTGATGCCGACACGTTGGCCGAGCGCCAGGAAACTGTGGCCCGCGAACAGGAGATCTCCCGCGCCTACCGCGCCAGCGAAGAGCTACTGCGCGAAAAGAAGTGCTCTTCGTTCGGCACCCTCATCACCGGCGCCGTCGGTCTGCTGGAGCGGGACGCCGCTCTGCGCACCGCGCTGCAAACTCGCTATCGCTACATTCTGGTCGACGAATTTCAGGATACCAATATCGCCCAATTGCGTTTGCTCGAGCTGCTCATCAACGATGCCAAAAACATTTTCGCGGTCGGCGACAATGATCAAGCCATCTACCGCTTTCGCGGCGCTTCTTTCGGCAGCTTCAAGCTTTTCCTGGAACGCTTTGCCGGCTGGTGCGAAGGCCAGGATTCCACGAAGTTCCGCATCAGCCTCACTGAGAACTATCGCTCCACCCCCAACATTCTGCGCGTCGCGACGCAGGTGATTGGCCAGAACACGGTCAGTGCCGATTTCCCCAAGAAATTGCTTACCCCCAGCAAACCTGAAGGCGAGAAAATTCGCATCGTGGAGCTCGCCATACCGGAGGACGAAGCACGCTGGGTTGCCGGCGAGCTCCAGCGCATCCACAAAGCCGGCCGCCGCTGGCGCGAATTCGCAGTGCTCTACCGCGCGCATAATCATCGCGACGACCTCGTGGGCGAGCTTGCTCGCCGCAAGATTCCCTTTGTGATTTCGCGGCTCTCCATCCTCGAGCACCCCCTCGTCAAGGACGTTCTCGCCTATCTCCGCCTCATCGCCACCCCCTATGACGATATCGCCATCGCACGCGTGCTCGCGGCGCCTGCCTGGCAGCTGGCCCCCGCCGACCTGGTGCGCTTCGCCGAGCGCGCTCGCAAGGAGCGCACAAGAATTTACGACGTGCTGCAGAGCCAGCAGCCGCCCCTGCCCTTCGATCCGTCGCACAGCGCCTTGACGGACTTGCTGGCATTTACCACCGCGCAGCGCAAAACGATGAAACGTCGCGACGCCCGCCACATTCTCGCGGACCTGTTCGAGTGGCTCGAAGTCTACCAGCGCGCCCCGGAACAGGATCGCGATTACCTCAAGCGTCTGGCGGAATTCGTCAAGGAATGGGAAGACAAGAGCGACACGCGCAAGCTGCCCGAATTCATTGAGTATTTGGACTATTTCGAGCAGGCCAACGGCGCGGTCTGCCTGCAAGACGACGCTCCCGGCGATGCCGTGCGGCTGATGACCGTGCACGGCGCAAAGGGCCTGGAGTTTTCACACGTGTTTGTATTGCGCGTGAACAAAAACAAATTTCCTCAGCCGGAACGCCCGCATGTCTTCGAATTCCCCGCCGCTTTGATGAAGGAGGGCGCTCCCGAGGAGCAGTTTCATAACCAGGAAGAGCGCAGGCTTTTTTACGTGGCTCTCACGCGCGCCGAGGATCGCCTCACCATTACGGCCTTGAGCGAAAAGAAAGGCAAAGTCCCGCCCTTCGTAGAGGACATTTTGATGGAGCCGCGCATCAGCCGCAGGGATGTCTTGCAACTCGCGCCAAAGCCCGCGGCCAATGCCGTGAACGGCCCGCAGCCTGCCGCAGCCACCGCTGCAACCGGCTCGCTGTTCGCTCCGCCTGTCGACCGCCCCAAGATTTTCTCTCGCATCGCGGACTGGGCCGAAACGTTTCTCCCCGCGCCTCCAGAGCCGCTGGAGTTGAACCCCTCCGCCGTGGACAGCTACCGCCGCTGCCCGCAGAAATACCTTTTCACTTATTTGTGGTCTTTGCAGGAAGGCGCCAAAGCGACACTAACCTTCGGTCGCGTGATGCACTCCACCATTCGCCGCGTCATGGCCGAATTCAAAAAAGGCAATCGCCTGCCATTTGAAGAGGTTCAGCGCCTGTTCGAAACGGAATGGTCCGCCGCCGGTTTTGAAGACGACTACCAGGAAGGCGAATACAAGAAAGACGGACTGGAACAGCTCCGCGCGCTGCATCAGGCCGTGCTGCAAGAAACACCCGAAATCCTGGAGCTCGAGAAGACCTTCGCGCTGCCCGTCGAAAACAATGTGGTTCTAAAAGGCCGCATCGACCAGATCAACTCCCTCGGTCGTGGCGACGTCGAGATTGTCGACTACAAGACCGGCAAAGCCAAGAAGGAGACGGAAGCGCGCCGCGACTTACAATTGAGCATCTATGCCATCGCCGCAAAAGAAATCTTCGAGATGAATCCCGCGCGTCTCGTCTTTCATTATCTGCAGGACAATTCCCGGCAGGAAACCACGCGCAGCGCCAAGCAGCTCGACGAAGCGCACAAAATCGTGCAAGAAGTCGCCGCCGATATTCGCGCACGAAGTTTCCCCGCGAAAGAGGGTTTTATCTGTCGAAGCTGCGCCTACCGCCCCATCTGCCCCGCCCACGAAGAAACTTTATCCGCTGGATAGCGTAGCACTTGTAGGGGCGCAGCACTGCTGCGCCACAGCTTGGCTAGATCATCAAAACAGCTCCCCCAACGTAAGCGCAGCGTAGAGCACGGTCACGCCTGTGAAAAACCGAAGGCCACCATGAAAAAGAAAAGAAGGCACCGCAAAATCGCAGCGCCTTCCGTGAGACCCTGAAATCTGAGAAATGTCCTACTTGCCCTTCTTGCCGCCCTTGTCGTCCTTCTTGCCCTTTTTCTTCATGGGAAGCTCCTTCTGGCGCTCTGCGGATGACCGGCACGGTCGCCGGTTTCTACCTGCCTCAAGCTGATATACGAGCGCGCTTCGCGGCTGTCAAGAAATATTCGCGCGTTAGCGGAATAAAGTGGCGCTATTGAGGCGTGGCGCCCGGTATCTCACCGCTGTA
>Ga0137418_10007219_pt1 | contig 10204 bp, 5 predicted proteins | sample CZODoug3_1_2_16f_FD_122242 | JGI IMG/M metagenome (GOLD analysis project Ga0137418, IMG submission 122242) | Vadose zone soil fungal communities from Angelo Coast Range Reserve, California, USA - CZODoug3_1_2_16fungal (Hybrid Assembly) | ecosystem: Environmental > Terrestrial > Soil > Vadose... | reverse complement strand
AACGATGATTGGTTTCCAAGACATGGTATCCACCTTGAGGAAGGCTACCTCACGAACGATCCTCTGTTCGGGAATGTTCCGTCGTCTAGCTATTAGTTAGTTTCTCTAAGTATCTTCAACAGTATGTCGATGCCCAAACAGCTTGCTCGTCGCGGCAGCGCCGCCCCCTCGCCTCGGCGGTTGGCCCAGGCGGTGCTGGAGATCACCCTGCTGGTGACGCGCCTGGTGACTCCCGAGGTGCGGCGTCTGCGCCCGAAGCAGCTGTCGTTATCGCACCTGCGGGCCCTCGGCTTCCTCGACTCCAAGCCGGATGCCGACCTCTCGGCAGTCGCCGATTACGTGGGGGTCACGCTACCCAGCACGTCCGCGCTGGTCGATGCGCTCGCGCGTCGGAGGCTCGTGGTCCGGCTCGCCGCCCCGCGCGACCGCCGGCGGCTGCGGCTCCGGCTGACCGGGGCCGGGAAGGGGGCTCTCCGAACCGCGCTCGCGGCGGCACAGGTTGTCCTCGACGCCCGGCTGGCCGACCTCCCGCAGAGTGAGCGCGCGCTCGTCGCCCGTGCCATGGCACGCCTCCGCCCGTTGCTCACTGTTGGCACGGGTGCTCGATAGGGACCGGCAACCCCCGCATGTTGCGTCAACGCAACGCTTTCTCCTATAACAATTTGGCATAGGTCGGGCACGTGACATGGGTCACGCCGCCTCACCCACGTGAAAGGCACTGTTCAAGCGTGCAACCCTAGGGTACACGGGCTCAAAGGGGGAGTGGAGAAGGACTGTGAGCATCTCGCTACGCGTGCTGCTGGTCGAGGACTCCGAGGAGGACGCGCTGTTGCTCGTCCGCGAGCTCAAGCGCGGCGGGTACGAGGTGACCTTCGAGCGGGTCGACACCGCCCCGGCCATGCAAGCCGCCCTCGAGGGCAAGCGCTGGGACCTGGTCGTCGGCGATCACAGCATGCCGGCGTTCAGCAGCTCGGCGGCGCTCGCGCTCCTGCGGGAGCGAGGCGTGGACATTCCCTTCATTTGTGTGTCGGGCACGATCAGCGAAGACGAGGCCGTGGCCGCCATGAAAGCGGGCGCGAGCGACTACTTCGCCAAGGGGCAGCTCAAGCGCCTCCTCCCCGCGATCGAGCGTGAACTGCGCGAGGCCAAGGCGCGGGCGGCGCTGCGCGCGTCGGAGGCCAGCTTTGGGACGCTGGTCGAGCACGCCCCCGTCGGCATCTACCGTTCGACTCCACAGGGGACAGTCCTGTCGGTGAACCGCGCGGTGGTCCACATGCTCGGCTACGACTCCGCCGCCGAGGTGATGGCACTCGACATGGCGCGGGATGTGTACGCCGATCCCGCCGAGCGCCAGCGCCTGCTCGGCCGCGATACCTACACCGATCGCCAATACGACGACGTGGAGGCGACCTGGAAGCGCAAGGACGGGCGCCCCCTGACCGTGCAGCTCAGCGTGCGCGCGGTGCGCAACGGCGACCGGCAGATCGAGTACTACGAGACGTTCGTCCGCGACGTCACCGACCAGCGGCGTCTCCAGCAGCAGTTGCTGCAGTCTCAGAAGATGGAGGCCGTGGGACGATTGGCGGGCGGGATCGCGCACGACTTCAACAACCTGCTCACGGTGATCACGAGCTACAGCGAGCTGCTACTCGAAGATCTCCAGACCGACGATCCCAAGCGGGCGGATGTCGAGCAGGTGCGAAAGGCGGCCGACGGTGCCGCGGCACTCACTCGTCAGCTGCTCGCCTTCAGCCGGCAGCAGGTCGTCGAGCTGCGGGTCGTGAGCCTGAACGCGGTGGTCGACGGCCTCCAGAAAATCCTCCGCCGGGTCCTGGGCGAGGACGTCGCCCTCGCGACTTCGCCAGCGCCCGAGCCGGGCGCGGTGCGGGCCGACGTGGGGCAGCTCGAGCAGGTGCTCATGAATCTGGCGGTCAACGCGCGCGATGCGATGCCGACGGGCGGCAAACTCACAATCGAGACCGGCAACATCGACCATGATCCGGAGTTCGCGCGGGGGCACGGCGCCGCGGCGGTGCGCCAGTTCGTGATGCTCGCGGTGACCGACACGGGCGTGGGCATGGACGAGGCGACCAAGGCCCGGATCTTCGAGCCGTTCTTCACGACCAAAGCGCCCGGCAAAGGGACCGGACTCGGCCTCGCGACCGTATATGGCATCGTGCAGCAGTCGGGCGGATTCATTTGGGTCTACTCCGAGCCCGGCCGTGGCACGACCTTCAAGATCTACCTGCCGCGGGTGGATGCGGCGGCGGAGGGTGTGGCCGCCGCGGCACTCACCCCCGTGGCTGGCGGCACGGAGACCGTGCTCCTCGCCGAAGACGCCGCGGCCGTCCGGGCGGTCGGCAAGCAGGTGCTCGAGCGCCAGGGGTACACCGTGCTCGAGGCGCCCGACGGTGAGGTCGCGCTCCACCTGGCGCAGCGACATTCCGGGCCGATTCACCTGCTGCTGACCGACGTGGTCATGCCGGGGATGAGCGGGCGGCAGCTGGCGGACCAGCTCGCGCGCACCCGACCGGACACGAAGGTGCTGTTTGCGTCGGGCTATACCGACGACGCGGTCGTCCGACACGGCGTGCTCGAGGAAGGAACGCCGTATCTCCAGAAGCCGTTCACGCCCGAGAGTCTCGCGCGCAAAGTGCGCGAGGTGCTGGACGCCTCCAAGGGTCGTCAGAGTACCTGATCGTCGTTCAGGACGCGCGATGGCCCGGGTCATCTTCGCTCCCAAAACACTTGGGTCGTCATGCGTCGCTCGCCGACCCATCCCTCCCACGTCAGGCGCCGCGCGGGCTTTCCCGTCGGGTCCGCCAACGTGTCAATCGTGAAGAGTTGGCACGACGGCCATCGCGGAGGGCGGCCAGGGGAGAGGAGGCAGACGGCCCGACGCGGGTCTCCCACTCGGTTCCTGCGAACTTCCCAGCGGACCGCCTGAATCCGCTGCCAGGCAGCAACCCCTCCCGCACGAGGGATGTGGAGCTGGAAACGCTCCACTATCCCGTCTGGACGAAAGCGCCAAACGATGGTATCGGCGGGTCCGGTCTCGTCCGGCCCGGCCCAGTCGCCGATCAGCCCGCTCGTGGCGGGATCAACCAGGGCGCTGACGGGCCATCGAGCACACCCCACCACGCTGGCCGCCGCGCCTACCCGGCAAAGGATTGCGAGGAGCTTGAGCGAGCCCACTACGCCGCGCCCTGATCCTGGGGATCTTCGTGGAACAGCTGATACAGAACGGGCAGCAGCAGCAGGGTGAGCGTGGTCGCGGTGGCCAGGCCGCCCACGATGACCGAGGCGAAGGGTCGCGTCGTCTCCGCACCGACACCTTGCGAGAGGGCCGCTGGGAAGAGGCCGAGCGCCGCCATCAGTGCCGTCATCACGACGGGGCGCAGGCGCTCGTGGGTGCCCTGACGCACCGCGTCGTTTATGGACCGCCCCTCCTGGCGCAGCTCGTTGAAGCGGCTCACGAGGATCACGCCGTTCTGCACCGAGATGCCGAACAGCGCGATGAAGCCGACGGCGGCTGACACGCTGAGATTGATGTTGCGCAGCCACAGCGTCACGATGCCGCCGATCAGCGCGAACGGCAGGTTGGCCAGGATCAGCGCGGCGTACTTGGTAGAGCCGAATGCGGCGAACAGCAGCACGAAGATGAGCCCGACGCTGGTCGGCACGATTACCGCGAGGCGGGCCATGGCACGACGCTGGTTCTCGAACTGCCCGCCCCAGGTCATGCGGTAGCCGGGCGGCAGCCGCACCTCTCGCTCCACGGCCCGCTGGGCTTCGCCCACGAACCCGCCCTGGTCACGCCCCCGCACCGAACACTTGATGGCGATGCGGCGCTCGTTCGCCTCGCGGGAGATGCGCGACGCGCCTTCCGCCGACGTCGCACGCACCAGGCTGCCGAGCGGGACGATCCTCCCGTCGGGCGTGTTGACCGGCAGCTCCTCCAGCGCGCGGCGGCTTTCGCGTGCAGGCGCGACATAGCGCACCCGCACGTCGAACACCCGGGCGCCCTCGAGAAACCGGGTGACGGCCTTCCCGCCGACGGCCGTCTCGACGGCGGCATTGACGTCCGCGACGGCGAGCCCGTAGCGAGCGATCGCGTCCCGGTCGATCTCGAAGCGCAGCTGTGGCTGCCCGAACTGGTTCTCGACGTCGAGATCGGCGACGCCGCGCACGCTCGCCATCACCCGCTCGACCTCGGTGGCCTTCTCCTGGAGCACCTCGAGGTCCGGCCCGAAGATCTTGACGACCAGCTCGCCGGTCACGCCGGAGAGGGCCTCCTCGACGTTGTCCTTGATGTACTGCGAGAAGTTGAACCTGAGTCCCGGGATCTGCGACATCCTCGCGTACATCCGGTTGATCAGCTCGTCCTTGTCGTGGACATCGCCCCACTGGCCGCGGGGCTTGAGATCCACGTAGACCTCGAGGTTGTTGGAGCCCTTGGAATCGGTGCCGTCGTCCGGCCGGCCGAGCTGGGTGATGACGTGCTGCACCTGCGGATAGAGCAGGACGATCGACCGAAGCTGGCGCTCGACGACCTTCGCCTGCTCGAGCGAGATCCCCACCGGCATCGTGACGCGGAGCCAGATATTCCCCTCGTCCAGCGCCGGCAGAAACTCGGTGCCGAGCCGGCTGCCCAGGGCCAACGAAGCCACGAGCAGCGCGAGGGCCGCGAGCAGCGTCTGCCGCGTGTGCGCCAGCACCCAGTCGAGGCTCGGCCGAAACAGCCGGTGCAGCCACCGGACGGCGCCGGTCTCGCCCTGCTGCCCCTTCACAAACCAGCTCGAGAGGGTCGGGACCAGGGTGAGCGACAGCAGCAGCGAGCCGAGCAGGGCGAAGCTCAGCGTCAAGGCCATGGGAGAGAAGATCCGCTTCTCGACCCGCTGGAACGTGAAGATGGGCAGGAACGCCGTGATGACGATGGCTTTCGAGAACAATATCGGACGGCCCATCAGCTCCGCGGTTTGCGCGATGGTTTCACGCTTGTGGCGCCTGTCCGTCGGAGGCTCGAGCGCGAGCCGGACGAGGAACGCCTCGACCATCACGACGGCCGAGTCCACGATGATGCCGAAGTCCACGGCGCCCAGCGAAATGAGGTTCGCCGAGACGCCGCGCCAGTCCATGAGGATGAACGCGAACAGCAGGGAGAGCGGGATGACGGCGCCGACGATCAGGGCGCTCCGCCAGTCGCCGAGGAAGATCACCAGGATGGCGAGAACCAACGTCGCGCCGATCGCGAGATTCTCTTCGACCGTCTCCACGGTGTGCTTGACCAGCGTGCCGCGGTCGTAGAACGGGGCCAGCCGGACGTCGCGCGGCAGGATCAGCGAGTCGAGCTCCGCCGCCTTGGCGCGCACGCCTCGCAGCACATCGAGCGCGTCGCCCCCCTTGCGCATCAGCACGATGCCTTCGACGACGTCGTCCGCCGTATCCTTCGCGACGATGCCTTCGCGAGGCGCGCCGCCGATGCGCACGATGCCGACGTCGCCCACGCGCACCGGGACGCCGCCGCGCGAGGTCACCATGACGTGCGCGATGTCCGCGATGCTCTGGAACAGGCCGACGCTGCGGACGACCTGCTTCTCGTATCCGTGCGCGATGTAGCCCCCGCCGGTATTCCCATTGGCACCGGCGATCGCTTGCTCGAGCTGTCCCAGGCTCAGCCCGTACGCCTGCATCTTGGCCGGGTCCACGTCGACCTGGTACTCCTTGACCTGCCCGCCGAATGAGACGACGTCCGCGATACCCGGGACGGTCCGGAACGCCGGCTCGACGACCCAGTCCTCCAGCTCCTTGAGCTCGGTGAGCGGCCGGCGACCGCGCATCGTGTACCGGAAGATTTCGCCGGTGGCGTTGGACATCGACGCGAGACCGGAATTGACGGCGGCGGGCAGCGTGACCGCCGTCAGGCGCTCGAGCGCCTGCTGGCGCGCGAAGTAATCCGTGATCCCGTCCTCGAACACCAGCGTGACCACCGAGAGGCCGAACATCGAGACCGACCGGAGGCTGGTCAGGTTCGGCGTGCCGTTCATCTGGCGCTCGATCGGCAGCGTCACCGACCGCTCGAGCTCCTCGGCGGCATGCCCGGGCCAGAGGGAAATGACCTGGACCTTGATGTCCTCGACATCGGGGAAGGCCTCGACGTGCAGCGCCTGGAAGGAGCGGATGCCCACCACCGCGAGCAGGAGGACGCTCCCGATCACCAGCACTCGCTGGCGCAGCACGAAGCGGATGATGCGGCGCAGCACGCCTAACGAACCGGCGCGACTTCGGCCGAGAGCAGCAGGCTGCCGCGGGTTACGACGAGCTCTCCCAGCCGCAGGCCGTCAACCACGACCGCCGTCTGTCCGTCGTCGTCGGTCACGCGCACCGGTCGCATCGCAAAGCGGCCGGGCGCGGTCTGCACGAACACGACGGCGTCGGCGCCGCGCGTGACGAGCGCCAGGGTCGGGACCACCGGGACTCCCGAGTTGTCGGGTGTCACAATCCGGACCTCGCCGAAGGTGGCCGGATGGAGCGTGCGGTTTTCGTTGGGCGCCAGGGCGCGCAGGGTCGCAGTCCGGGTCGCGGGGTCGAGCGCGCTGCTCACGTAGTTGACGCGCGACGCGATCGTCCGACCGGGCAGCGTCTCGGTGGTGAACAGAACCCGCTGGCCGCGGCGCACGGCGTTGAGGTCGCGCTCGTACACGCTCGCCGTGACCCACAGCGTATCGAGACTCGAGACCGTGAACAGGGGTGCCGGAAGGTCGGGTCGCACTTCCATGCCGGGGTTGGCTGCCCGATCCACGACTTCGCCGCCGATCGGCGAGCGGAGCACGTACTCCTGGCCGACGGTCGGCCCGGTACCAAGCTGCTGGACCCGGGCCTGGGCGCGGTCGCGCTCGGCGCGAGCCTGAGCCGAGTCGTTGATTGCCTGCTGCAAGTCGCGTTGAGCGACGACTTGATGTGCGAACAGGTCGCGTGCGCGCGCCAGTGACGTGGTCGCCGTGGTCAGCGCGGCCTCGGCACGCTGCAAGTCACTCTGGGCCTGTACGACGTCGCTCGAGACGATGTGAGCCAGCGCGCCGCCCGCCGCCACCCGGTCGCCCGGGGCCGCGTCCAGGGACTGCACGCGTCCGGACACCGGGCTCGCGACCCGCACCGTGTGGTCTTCGTCCAGGGCGAGCTGCGCCGGCAGGACCGCGACCACCTTCTCCCGACGTGCGCGCACCGTGTCCACCTCGATACCCCCGAGCTTCGACGAGCCGGGCGGCAGCCATACCTCGCCCGGTGGGGGGGGCGGCTCACTGGCCGCTTCGAGCACGGCGGTGCGCCGGCCCGTCACCAGCAGCGCGATGCCGAGCGCCACGAGCACGACCGTCAGGGCCCCGAGGGGCAGCGCGACGTTCGCCTTCACGGCGTGAAGTCCCGTCCCACCGCGCGCTCCACGGCGAACACGCTGACCCAGTAATCGTGGAGCGCGGTATAGTAATCCGAGCGCGTGACGGACCAGGTCGCGATCGCGTCCAGCAGCTCGAGCAGCGAGATCGCGCCGGTACCGTAGGCGTAGCGCGCCGTCTCGAGCACCGCGCGCGCCCGATCCAGCAGCCCGGCTTCATAGCGCTCGGCCAGTCCCCGCGCCGAGCGGTAGGCATCTATGGCCGTCGCGATGTCGTTCGCGATCTGCGCGTGGGTACGGGTCGTGACCAGCCGCGCCGCCTCGAGGCCGGCCCGGCCCTTCTCGCGCTCGCCACCGTTCCAGTAGAACAACGGCACGGTGAAGCCGAAACCGAGCGCATACGACGAGCCATTCGTGAACAGGTCGCCGGTGGCAAACCGCCCGCCGTGCTGATAGGAGAAGGTCAACTCGGGAAGCGGGACCCACATCGTCGACGCCAGCCGGTTGACTGCATCGCTCTGCGCGGTGCGCTCGCGTGCCGCGCGCAGGTCCGGGCGGAGGTCGGTCGCGAGCAGCGCGAGCGAGTCTTCGGGGATCGTCAACGGCTGATACGCGAGGGCCCCGGTGACGGTAAACGCGGTGTCCGGTACGGCGATCCCCATCTGCAGTTGCAGCGAGAGCCGCGTCGCGTGCACCTGCGCGTCGGCCCGCAGCAGATCCGCGTCGGCCCGGGCCAGCTCCAGCTCGGCCTTCGTGACCTCGCGCGGCGGAAGGTCGCCCGAGCGGAGCCGGACCGAGTCCGCGACGAGCAGCTGGCGAAAGATCTCGCGGCGCTCGCCTGCCAGCCCCCGCGCCTGCTCGGTGAGGAGCACGTCGTAGAACGCCTGGCGCACGGCGAACGTCACCAGGCGCACGACGTCGGCGGCATCGGCGCGAGCCGCGTCGGAGCCGCGCGCGGCGGCCCGCGTGCGCAGGAATCGCTGCGGCGTAATGTCCAGCGGCAGGGACACGGTATACTGCCACGGCTGGTTCGGCGCGGAATTCACGAGCGGGTTGGGGAGCGCGCGCGCGATCCGCTGCTCGCCCTGCATGCTGTCGACGCGCAGGCGAGCGGCCACGATGTCGGGGTTCCCACGCAGCGTCACGTCGAGCACCTCGCGCAGCGTGGGATGCGACTGGGCGAGAAGCCCGCTCGCCCCGCCCAGCAGCAGGCCGGTGCCCAGCAGGAAGGTTCGGGTGCTCACGCGACCGCAAACATCACCGGGGCGGCCGCTAAGATTCAATCAGGCGAACGCCGGTCGGACGTTAAGGGCTCACAAACGACCGCTCATCGCCAAGCCTCGACGGGGTGCGCGTCAGGTGCACTACCGCGATACCCGGCGCGCTGGTAACTTCGCCGCTTCCCAATTTCAACCCGTCTATCTGCGCGGCTAAGCTGGCGCCTGGCGCTTCTCAAAAATCGAGGCTTAACGTGGTCCTTCTGACCCTATTTCTCCTGGCTCAGCGCCCAGATGTTCAGCGGCGCGCGATCGTCTACACCACCGCCGATAGCACCACCTTCCGACTGACGCCCACCGACACCCTGGTGTTCAAGCCGTCAGAGCCGACCTCGGAAGGCAAAGTGTATGTCTTCGTCGACCCGCGGAAGACGTTCCAGCCTTTGATTGGCATCGGCGGAGCGCTGACCGATGCCGCGGCCGAGACATTTGCCAAGCTACCGGCGGCCCAGCAGGAAGAGGTGATGACGGCGTACTACAGCCGTGACCGGGGGATCGGGTACACCCTCGGGCGAACCAACATCAACAGCTGTGATTTCTCGAGCGAGAGCTATACCTACGTCGCCGAGGGCGATTCGGCCCTGACCTCCTTCTCCGTCGCGCACGACCTCCGCTACAAGATCCCCTTGATCAAGCGGGCAATGGCCACGAGCGGCAACCGGCTCAAACTCTTCGCCAGTCCGTGGAGCCCGCCGGCGTTCATGAAGGACAACAACGACATGCTGCACGGCGGACATCTGCGCCCGGCGTACGCCCGTTCGTGGGCTCGCTACTACACGAAATTCGTCGAGCACTACCGCGAGGCGGGCGTGCCGGTGTGGGGCATCACGATTCAGAACGAGCCGATGGCGACCCAGACGTGGGAGTCCTGCGTCTATCAGTCGGCGGACGAGCGCGACTTTCTCAAGAACCACCTCGGCCCGGCCATGACCCGAGCGGGACTCCGCGATGTGAACATCATGGTATGGGATCACAATCGCGATCTCATCATCGAGCGAGCGCTGACAATTTTCGGCGATTCCGCGGCGGCGAAGTACGCCTGGGGAATGGGCTTCCACTGGTATGAAGACTGGTCGGGTGGCACGCAGATGTACGGCAACGTCGCGCTGGTGAGCCGGCTCTACCCCGGCAAGCACCTCGTCTTCACCGAGGGCACGCCGGCGAACTTTGATTCCACCGCGTACGGCCGCTGGAGCCTCGGCGAGGCGTACGGGCGATCGATGATCAACGACTTCAATTCGGGCGCCGAGGGATGGACGGACTGGAATATTCTGCTCGATGAGCGGGGCGGTCCCAACCATGTCGGAAACTTCTGCTTCGCCCCGATCCATGCCGATACGCGTACCGGCAAGCTCATCTACACCAATTCGTACTACTACATCGGCCACTTCTCGAAATTCATCCGTCCCGGCGCCCGCAGGATCGTGGCGGCGCCGAGCCGCAGCATGCTGCTCACGACGGGGTTCGTAAATCCAGACGGCAAAGTAGTCGTTGTCGTCATGAACCCGACCTCAAACGCGGGGACATTCAACCT
>Ga0137418_10007218_pt1 | contig 10204 bp, 8 predicted proteins | sample CZODoug3_1_2_16f_FD_122242 | JGI IMG/M metagenome (GOLD analysis project Ga0137418, IMG submission 122242) | Vadose zone soil fungal communities from Angelo Coast Range Reserve, California, USA - CZODoug3_1_2_16fungal (Hybrid Assembly) | ecosystem: Environmental > Terrestrial > Soil > Vadose... | reverse complement strand
CTCTGACCGCCCAGAACGGCGACAACGACGTCAGTGTCGTCGACCACATCACCATCCACTATCCACACACGTACGTCGCGGAATCCGATGCCCTCCGCTTCACGGCAGCGGCCGGCGACCACGTGCAGATCAAAGGCTTCGTGGCCAAGCCGTCACGGCTGGTGGATATCACCAACGCAGCCCATCCGGCGAACCTGCAACTCAAGATCACCGGCACGGCCGGTCAGTATGCCCTCGACGTGAACGTACCGTGGGCTGCCTCCGGAACTCACACACTGATGGCCATGGGCTGGAACCAGCTCGCTCACGCCGCAGCCGTCAAAAACGTGCCCTCCACCTGGCACACCGCGCAGGCAGGCAGCGACATCGTCATGATCACCAACGCGAAGTTTGCCTCGTCCCTGCAGCCGCTGGTCAAGCTGCGCCAGGGCGAAGGCAAAACCGTCACGGTGGTCGACGTTGACGATCTCTACGACGAATTCAACTTCGGCGAACGCAGCCCGTACGCGCTGCGCAACTTCCTCGCCTCGGCCACCGCCAATTGGACGAAGCATCCGCAGTACCTGCTGCTGGTCGGCGATGCCTCGCTCGATCCGCGCAACTACCTCGGCACCGGTTCCAACGACTTTGTGCCCACGCGCATCGTCGAAACCTTCTATCTGAAGACCGCTTCCGATGAGTGGTTCTCCGACTTCAACAACGTCGGCATCGGCCAGATCGCCACCGGCCGCCTGCCCGTCCGCACCGTAGCCGACGCCCAGACGGTAGTCCGCAAGATCACGGGACATGCCCAAGCAACTGGCCCGTGGTCGAAACAAACGCTGCTTGTAGCTGACATGGACGGCGGCCTGACCTTCGGCGCTGACACGCAAACAGTGAAGAAGCTGCTGCCCCTGTCGTTCACCGCAAACATTGCGGATGCCAATGTGATCGGCATCCCAGCGGCTCGAACCCAGGTTCTCTCGCAGATCAACAGCGGCCAGTTGCTGGTCAACTATATGGGTCACGGTTCCGTGGAAGATTGGGCGGGCGGCCTGCTCTCCAACACCGACGCCGCAACTTTCACCAACAGCAACCGCCTGCCGGTGTTCCTCATCATGGATTGCCTCAACGGCTATTTCCAGGATGTCTATAGCACCAGCATGGCGGAAAGTCTGCTGCTCGCGCCAAACGGCGGAGCCGTGGCGGTATGGTCGTCGTCAGGCTTAACCGACGCCGCACCGCAGGCCGAGCTCGACAAACAAGCGGTCGGCAGTATGTTCTCAGCACAGAACCCAGCGCTGGGCGATGCGATCCGCGCAGCAAAGGCAAAGGTCAACGTCTTCGACGTGCGCCGCACCTACATCCTGTTCGGCGACCCGGCCATGAAGCTCCACCCGTAAGCGTTAGATAAGCATTGTTGTCTTGCGTGGGGACGGCCGCCCTCGGCCGTCCAGCAAGGCTTACGAAAGAAGGCTCGCGTGGGGGCAGGCGCCCTCGCCTGCCCAGGCCCTGTCTAGCAAGAGTTTGTGTAGTCGCGGGGACCCCCGCCCGCGCGGTCTTGCTCTTTTTGCTTTAGGTGAAATGTAGCAGACCTATGCGTTCTGACCCTGCAACGGCAGCCGAATCTCCACACACAACCCACCACTAGCCTGATTCGCGGCTTTCACCGTCCCGCCATGCAGCCGCACCGCACGGTCCGTAATCGCGAGCCCCAATCCCGACCCGCCGGTCTGCCGTCCCCTCGCGTCATCCACCCGGAAGAACGGCCGAAAAAGCTTGTCCAGCGCCGCTTCCGGAACCCCCGGCCCATGATCGCAAACCCGAATCACAGCCGTCTCCGGTGAATTCGTCTCCACTTCCAGGCTCACATCCACGTCGCTGCCTTCGCGCGTATACCGCATCGCGTTGCGCACCACATTCTCAATCGCGCTGCGCAGCAGGGAAGGGCTCCCCGTAATTTCGGCCTCGCGAGCGACGCCATATCGCACATGGCAATGCCGGCTCTGCGCCTCGAAGTCCGCGTCCTTCACAATTTCCTGAATCAACTCTCCCAGCCGCAAGGACGACCGGTCCAGCAGGGCCTGCCCGGCTTCCAGCCGCGACAACGTCAGTAGCCGGTCAATCATCTCCTCAAGCCGCGTCGATTCCAGTTCAATCCTCGCCAATACGCTGATCGCGTCTGGCCCCGTCCGCTGCCGGGCCAAACCGAGCGCCACGTTGAGCCGAGCCAGTGGCGAGCGTAGCTCGTGCGAAATATCATTCAGTAGCCGGTTCTGTTCGTTGACCAGCGTCTCCAGCCGTTCCGCCATGGCATCAAAGTCTCGCACCAACCCGCCGATCTCGTCGTGGCGCCGATTCTTCTGTCCCGATCCAGCGCGGGCCGTCAGATCGCCAGCAGCCAACCGCTGGGTGGCGGCTCGCAGTTTCACCACGGGACCGGTCAAGTAACTGGTCAGCAAATAACAAACCAGGCCCGACGTCAGCACGGCCACCAGCATGCCCCATCCGTGCGAACTGCTCCGGCCCAGGAAGAACACCGGATTCGGTGGCAGTTCGGCCACCAGCGTATACGTTCGTCCGCTCAGTCCCGCCGATTGTTGTTTTACAAAATGGAACGGCAACAGCAGGCCCGGCAGCCCTCGCGGCTTGGGCTGTCTGCCGCTGAGCATGCCTTCCATCCAATCGGGCACCGGCCGCCCGGACACCTCACGCCAGCCCCCATCGAAGAGAAATAGCCGTAGATGCCGCGGTTGCTCCACCTGCCGCAACTCTTGGCGCAGCGCGGCCTGCCCGTTCAGTTCGAACGTTGCCGCCATCTGTGCCGCGCTGCCCGCCGGGAGCACATCCTCCTCGCGCGGCCGCAGCGCGATCGTCAGCACGATGGCCGAAACCACAAACAACGCCTGCGCCGTCCAAAAGGACAGGAAGATCCGCAGAAATAGGCTTCTCATCGCGAGGCGTTCTCAAGCGCCGCTGCAAAAATGTAGCCGGACCCGCGCACCGTCTTAATCAGATCTTCCGACCCGCCCGTATCGCCCAACTTCTTGCGCACCTTGCTCACGTGCATGTCGATGCTGCGGTCAAACGGCGCAAACTTGCGCCCCAGCACAGTAGCAGCCAACTTCTCTCGTGTCACGACCTGTCCCGCGGAGCGCAGCAACACCTCCAGCAGCCCGAACTCCACCGATGTCAACTCCACCGGCACACCCGCCTGCCGCACCGTTCGCGTCGCCGTGTCCAGCTCAATTCCCCCGGCTTGCAGCACAGGCTGCTTCGCATCGCCCAACCCCTGCGTCCGCCGCAGGATCGCACGAATCCTTGCCACCAACTCCCGCGGATTAAAGGGCTTTGGCAGATAATCATCCGCCCCAAGTTCCAGTCCCAAAATTCGATCCACATCCTCCCCACGGGCCGTCAGCAACAGCACGGGCATCCGCGAGGTCGCCCGCAGCCGCTTTAACACCTCAAAGCCGTTCATCCCCGGCAGCATCACGTCGAGTACGATCAGGATGTGCTCGCCCTTCACCGCCCGCTGCAACCCCAGGTCTCCCGCGTGGATGCACTCCGCCTGAAAGCCTTCGCCCGCCAGATACTCCGCCACCAGCGCGCAGAGCTCCACGTCGTCATCAATGACCAGAATCCGTTCCATGAGCCCCTATTTGCCCCTAACCCTCTTATTTTGCTCCAAATACACGAACTAAGCTGTAAAGAAGTGTCAACTCCACCTCGCCAGCGCGTTGACAAATTTTTACCTGGTTTGACCGACTCTTTACCGCCTTGGAACCCATACAAGCGTCTAATCACCTGTAGGCAAAAGGAGAAACAAACTATGCAGTGGAATCGCTCCACGAAGATTCTTGGTATCGCAGGCATGGTTGCACTTGCCGGAGCGCTTGCCGTCTCACAAGCCGCGGTCCGTCACGCACACATGCGAATGGGCGGCGGCTTTGGCCCGAGCCCGGAACACATTGTGGCCTTCCTGACCGATACGCTCGACCTCACCGACGCCCAACAGGCGCAAGCCAAGGCGATTCTCGACAAGGAAAAGCCCGGCTTTCAGACGCTCATGCAGCAAATGGCCGACGGCCATAAGCAAATGCGAACTCTCGAAGAGAGCCCAACATTTGATGAACCAACGGTCCGCGCCCAGGCTACGAAACAGGCTCAGACCATGACCGAACTCATCGTAGCCAAAGCACGAGTCAAGTCGGAGCTGTTCGCCATTCTCACGACCGACCAGAGGGCCAAAGCCACGAAGATCATGAACCGCCACGAAGAGCGCATGATGCACCACATGCATGGCGGTCCCGGCGCAGCTCCCGGCCCCGGAATCTAAACAAGTTTTGTCGTCGCACGGGGTGGGGAAGCGGCATCGTCCGCTTCCCCCTTTTTCTTTTTCGGCCCAAGTCACTTGATTTGTCATTCCCACCAACGAGAGGAATCTGCATTTCAGGCTTGACATCGATATCTCTAATAATCCATACTAATCACATAGACAAAGAAGTATTACAGGAAATGCGCGAACTACGCCAAGCCCGTTGTTGTCCCCAGTCCCCCAGAACCATCGTGGGCCGGAGCCGCGCATCGCGTGTTTAGCTAATCACTAGGGATAGTGATACTCGCATGGCCCACGACATCCAGAGCGTGGGCCATCTTTTTTACAACGCATTCTCGCCACAAACGTGCGAAAGGGAATTTATGTCAATTTCCGATTTCGAAGAACAGGTCCTCACTTACCTATGGCGCGGCTTGGTTCTAGCCGGTCTGCTGACCGTCCTGTGGAGCACCCTCGCGCCTGCGCCCAGCCAAACGCAGCAGCAGGGCGCAACGAATACTGCCAGCAGCAAAGTACATAGACCTTCAGCCGCCAACGAAGCCAGGTAAGGGTTGAGAGCACGTTTGAAACAAGTCGGCAAACACGGCGCGGTAGCCAAGTGGCAAGGCATAGGTCTGCAAAACCTTCATCGGCGGTTCGATTCCGCCCCGCGCCTCCAGACTCACCACTTGCGTAGATTAAAGTCTCTGGCCGGAAGCGGCGTGGCTGGCGAGAAGAAACGTTTTCGGAAGCTTGCCCGCGCCACAGAGCTTGAATGATCCAAAGTCCTTGTACCACTCACCTTCGGGTACCTTCGGTTTGGATTCAATCCACACCCGCAATTGGTTGAGGTCGTCCAGACTGATCTTGCGGTCGCGCATGCGCTCGACTATGTGGTCACGAATGCCCGGCGGAAGTTCAGACCAAGTTGCAATCTGGGGCATTACTCACCAAACACGAATCCCCCGAGTTCATCGCCCAACTTCTTCACTTGTTCCGGATCGCTCGCTGCACGAAACCGTTCAGCAAGCTCGAAAAATGTCTTCTCTTTTTGCTCGCGCGCTTCGATCCCCTGCTCAATCAATTCCAGCAACACGCGGTTATCACTGAGGCGGCGCTTTTTTGCAATCCTGTCGACGACCTTGGCAACTTCGGAACTCAGGGTGACGCTTCGCCGGACCTGCTTGACCTGAGTTCGCTTTATTGGCATGACATCAATATACACCATTATGGTGTAGAATGGTTTACAAGTTCGTCTGCTCTCGGCCACTTCAGTAGACTTCCTTCCGCCTTCCACCATTTCATGCACGTCGCCGCTTGGAGCGCCACTTGACTCGGATCCACGCTCCGGCCGCGCGGGGCGCTACACTGGCGCGTCTGAGTCATGGCGTCCATTGCGGCGAGCACATTGAACTGGATACGATCGTCGCTGTCATCGAGGTGGCTTGCCAGATCCGGCAGGGTCCTCGGATCCCTCATCTCTTCGAGGGCGGCAATCGCTGAGTTTCGAACCGCGAGAGTATGGCCTGTGGATTTAGCCAAATCCATCAGCAAGGGCACGGCCAGGGGTCCGGTCAAAAATCTCAGCTCAACCGTCATCCACCTCGCAGGCATGATACTTATCTTGCTTTGACCGGACTCAACCATCTCAGCAGCTTCGTGCAGAATGCTGAGGTCTCCCGATCGGAACATCGCATATGTAGCCCACTGAGACTCTGATTCGCTGCCATGATCGACGAGAGGTTGCAAGGCACCGCTAGAGGATTGCAGCTTAAGCCCGCCGAGCCTTTTGATGTTCTCCAGACGCATGGCAGGGTCATTGTCTTGCAGTCCGGCGATCAGGTCACGTTGCAATTGCCGGACGCCAGCCTCAGAACTGTACGGCGAGAGAATGGAAGATGCCGGCAGACCACCCTCGCAATCATCAGAGAACTCCAAGACACCGTCGCCACGTTGCCTCGCCATCACTAACCAAGTGGTGTTTTCGCGTAAATCGATGCAATCGTGTCCGTTAATCGCGTCTGCACCATAATCGAATTGAAGTTTCACGGTTGACAGCTGTGAAGAACCTTTGTACCAGCGATCAACTTGAAACGTGGCAATGCGTGCCTGGTTATTCCCCGCGTCCCAATCAAAATGCTTAACGTCCTCCTCAATCGAGCGGTGTTCGCGGGATTCGACGTTCAACACTCGGCCATGAAACACCAGTGGCGCAGACGCAAATAGATCGCGGACATCCTCAGTGCCCTTGGGTAAGGGGATGCGGGCGGCTACGCCAGGAGGGAAAACGAGCAAAAGTAAAAAAATCGAACACAGGCCGACAATCCAAAGATGGTCCCAGAATGCTCCAGAACTAGCTGCCATTGTTCGATTATCCCACTTTTCGAATTCCAAAATCGTCAACGACTCTAATTCTGGAGCCTCCAGAGTTCCTCATTTGCCCATCGTCAACACCACCCGGAACCGCACCTTGCTGCTGATCATCCGCTCGTACCCCTCGGCCGCCTTCTGCAGCGGGAAGCGTTCAATCATGGGACGCACTCCAGTCCGCGCGGAAAACCGAACCGTATCCTCGGAGTCCGGAGCAATGCCGGAAGGCCAGCCATTCACTGACCGCCGGCCCAGGATCAGCGTGATGGGATTCACTTCCAGCGCCTGCCCCGGCGCCGCGACCACGAGCAGTTTGCCGTTGGGACTCAGCCCCTCCGTCATCGAAGAGATGGCCTTGCTATCGGGCGCTGTGGCCAGAATCACGCGAGCGCCGCCAAGTTTTTGTAGTTCCTTCGCTGCATCGACGGCGTCGGCATCAATATATTGGTCCGCGCCGAGTTGCTTGGCCAGAGGCTCTTTATCGCCCCCGCGAGCAATCGCAACCGTATGGAACCCCATCTTGCTGGCAAACTGCACACCCAGATGACCCAGCCCGCCCATTCCGTGAACCGCAACCACATCCCCAGACCGCGCCCCGGCATTCCTCAGAGAGTTAAAAGTAGTGACCCCCGCGCACAGCAGCGGCGCCGCTTCGTCGGAGGAAATGCCATCGGGCAGAGCGACAACCGCCTCTTCCGGAGCGATCATGTATTCCTGATAGCCGCCATCGTAAGCAATCCCGCAAATCTTCTCGTTCTTGCACAACCCAAAATCTCCCCGGCGGCAGGCTTCGCACTTGAAACAATGTCCGCCATGCCAGCCCACGCCGACCTTCTGACCCCGCTTCCAGATCGTCACGCCTACGCCGCTAGCGTCGACCACTCCAGCAATCTCGTGGCCCGGAACGCGAGGATACTGAATCCCCGGCCAATAGCCTTCCTTCACCAGCGAATCGCTATGGCAAACACCGCAGGCCTCGACCTTAATACGCACCTGCCCCGGACCGGGCTCCGGAATCTCCCGCTCCACAAGTTCAAAATCGCCGCCCGGTTTGGATATCTGCACTGCCTTCATCTTTGCCATAATTTCTCTCCTCATAGTTCCAAGAGTTGACTAACCACGGAGAAACAGAGACACAGGGCAAAAGCCATCGTTGGAGGATCTTCTCCGTGTCTCAGTGTCTCCGTGGTGAAAAATAGGGGTTGAGCTTCTAAGGTTATTTCTGCGAAATCGCAGGCACTTGATTCTCGCCCACCTGCTGCCGCCACATCGCGTAGTAAAGCCCCTTGTTGTCGAGCAGTTCGTCATGCCGTCCAGCCTCGGCAATGCGGCCCCTCTCCAAAACGAAAATCCGGTCGGCATGCATGATGGTCGACAAGCGATGCGCGATGAGGATCGTGATCCCGTCCTGCGCCCGCGCCACATCGCGAATCGTCCGGCTCACTTCGTCTTCCGTCAGCGAATCGAGCGACGAGGTCGCCTCGTCAAACACCAGCAACTGGGGTTGCCGCAGCAGCGCCCGGGCAATCGAAAGCCTCTGCTTCTCGCCCCCAGAGAGTTTCACTCCGCCCTCGCCAATCACCGTGTCTAACCCACGATCCGCACGGTCCAGCAAGCTCTGCACCGAAGCCTTGTGCAAAACATCCAAACATTCCGCATCGCTGGCACCCGGCTTCACAAACAGCAGATTCTCCCGAATGGAACCGGAAAACAGCTGGGAATCCTGAGTGACAAAGCCAATCCGCTCCCGAAACAGATCCAGATCCACGCGACTCCCCGAAACGCCGTTATAAAGGATCTGACCAGCCTGCGGCGGATATAGCCCGACCAGCAACTTCACCAGAGTCGACTTTCCCGCCCCCGAAGGCCCGACAAACGCAATCGTGTCCCCGCGCGCAGCACTGAACGAAATCGCCGAAAGCGCCGGCACGGACGCCGTTGGATGGGTAAACGTCACCTCGTCAAACTGCAACGTAAGCAAGTCATCCAGCGGCACAGGATTCACCGGCTTCGGATCCTTCGGAGTATTCATGATGGTCTGGAAGTTCTTCAGTGACACTTCCGTCTCCCGATACGTCCCGATAATCGTCCCCAACTCCTGCAGCGGTCCAAATATGAAGAACGAATAGAAAAGAAGCGAGAAATACTGCCCCACCGTGATTTGCTGACGGAAGATCAGATAAAACAACAGGAAAAGCAGCGAGGTCCGCAGCGCATTCACCGCGGTCCCTTGAATGAAACTCAAACTCCGCAGATAGCGAATCTTCCTCAACTCCAACTGAAGAATCTTCCCGGTCGTATTGTTCAATCGCGAGATTTCCTGCTGCGCCAAGCCCAAACTCTTCACCAACTCGATATTCCGCAGCGACTCGGTCGTTGCCCCCGCCAGCGCGGTCGTTTCCGCCACAATCGTCTTCTGTACCTTCTTAATGCGGCGGCTCAGCATCGAACTAATCCAGCCCAGCAGCGGCACGGCGATAAAGAACGCCGGAGCAATCATCCAATTCGTCTTGAAGGCGTACACCACCACGAAAGCCACGCCAATCAGCGAGGTAAACATGACGTTCACAAAGGCGGTAATAAACTTCTCCACATCCGAACGCACCCGCTGCAATTTCCCCAGCGTCTCCCCGCTCCGTTGATCTTCAAACACGGAGTATGGCAGCTCCAGCGAGTGCCGCAGTCCATCCGTGTACATCTGCGCGCCCACCTGCTGCGTGATCAAGTTGACAAAGTAATCCTGAAAGTTCTTCGCCACCCGCGATACAAAGGCCACGCCCACGGCCAGCGCCAAAAGAAATCCAACGCCATGGAGAAAGACGGAAAATTCCTTCGGCGGATGGACCGCATACCCATCGATCAAATGCTTCGCAATCAGGGGGTCCAGTAACGAAAAAATCTGGTTCACGGCCGCCAAAAGCAGCGCAACCACGACCAAAACCCAATACCGTTTGAGGTAATTCAGGAGGACATTCATAGACAGCCGGGGGACTCGTGGGTGAAATCAGAATCGCTGCCTTCTAAAAGATGACCCGAACCCCAACAGTGATGCAGGATTTTCGCCAACGCCACCGCAAAACCCTCTCCAGGCTCGCTCGCGGCACCTCGACAAAGCTGGCGGAATCAATCAGTTAGCGGCCTCCGCGCTTGGCGTAGAACCTTGGTACCGTCTCTAGTACCTTAGTTACTCACCTTGGGGCAGATGCCCGGCATGTACATAAGCTACACAAGCCCTAGCACTAATAAAACTCCAAACCCCAACTAATAGACTCCTTCCCCATTCGTGACGAAAGTTATCTCCTGAAAAACCCAGCAAAACCCGATAAAACCCAAAGATTCGCCATGCCTTAGGCCGTTTTCGGCTTGCGCTAGACTCGGAGCCGAAGTTAACCCTGCGTGGTTGCTGAAGTACCAGCGCGAATCTGCTTCCACCGTTCCAAAAGCGGGCGCGGGATGCAGAGAGGACATAACGTGAAAGAAACGCTGAGCAGTACGGACGCACGCGAAGTCATGAACATCCGCCAGGCCAGTGAATAC
>Ga0137418_10007217_pt1 | contig 10205 bp, 8 predicted proteins | sample CZODoug3_1_2_16f_FD_122242 | JGI IMG/M metagenome (GOLD analysis project Ga0137418, IMG submission 122242) | Vadose zone soil fungal communities from Angelo Coast Range Reserve, California, USA - CZODoug3_1_2_16fungal (Hybrid Assembly) | ecosystem: Environmental > Terrestrial > Soil > Vadose... | reverse complement strand
GGTCGTCTCGGGATGCGTCAGCAGGAGATGCGTCTGGCCGAGGATGGTCGTGAGCGGATTGTTGATCTCGTGCGCCACGCCCGAGGCGAGCTCGCCGACGGCCGAAAGCTTCTCGGCGTGGATCAGCTGGGTCTCGGCGCGGATACGCTGCGCGTGGGCGCGCTTGATCTCGTCGCGCTCGCGGAGCAGCTCGGAATAGAGCCGCGCGTTGTCGAGCGCGACGCCGATCTGATCCGCGGCCGCCTCGAGCAGGGCGAGCTCCTCCCGGTCGAACTGGTCGAGGGTCTTGCGGCCGAGCGACAGGGTGCCGAGGACCCGGCCCCGGCTGTGGATCGGCACGCAGACGAATCCATGGATCTGCTCGCGCCGGACGGCGGCCCGCGCGCTCGGCAAGACGTTCGGGTCCTCGTAATTCCGTTCGATCCGTACCGTCTTGCCGGACGTGGCCACGTGACCGATGAGCCCCTCGCCCACCGGCAACGCTCGATTCACCTCGCGCAGCCGCGGCGACATGCCGCGCTCGCCGCGGAGCTCGAGCGTCTTGCCGTCGTCGGACAGGAGATGAAGGCTCGAGATCTCGTGGCCGGTGACGCGGGTCAGCGCGTCGACCGCGGTGCGGAGGACTTCCTCGACGTCGAGCGTACGGCTGACGGCCTCCGCGACGGTGTGGAGAATCCTGAGGTGCGGCTCGACGTCCGGGCGGCGATGCGCCCGGCGTCGCCGGTCAACCGGCGGCTGGGAGTGACCGGCGCGCCGCTTCAAGCGCTGACTCCACGAGCGCCCGGTCTGCGGCCGGGAGATCACCGAACTCGGCGGCGACGTCGAGGAGCAGCTCTATCTCGGCGAGGTGTTCATCAGCGACCGCGCATCGGCCGGCGGCCGCGTTGCGGGCCGCGGCGAGCGCGGCCGTCTCGATCCGCTCGCCCGTCGAGGTTCGCGCGGGCGGCTGCATGGCGCGCGCGGCGCCGAACGCGGCGCGGGCCAGACGCTTCCATGGATTGTCTTCTGGGGCGGGGCCCGGCGGGGCTTTCTCGCCAGCGCGCGCGAGGCCTGCCGCGACGGCCCGGTCCAGATAGTCGAAGTCGAAGGGCTTCGCGACGTAGTCGAAGGCACCCAGCCTGAGCGTTTCCTTGGCCAGGCCGACGTCCTCGTTCGCGGTCACCATGATGACCGGGACGTCCTCGTTGAGCTCGCGGATTTTCCGGAGGACCTGCACCCCGTCGAGCCCGGGCATGCGGACGTCGAGCAGCACGAGGTCGGCCCGACCGCCGCGAACCGCGGTCAGCGCCTCGGCACCGCTCCCCGCCGACTCGACGGCGTAACCCTCCGTGGTGAAGTACTCGATCAACACCTCGCGCACGGGGGCTTCGTCATCGACGACCAGGATCCGCCCAAGGGCCATCAATCAGTATTCTACCTCAGGGGCGCGTCCTGACCCTCACCCCCCGGCGCGCGCCACGAACGCGTAGGCCAGGTCTAAAGCCGCGTCAAGCTTGGCCGGATCCTTTCCGCCGGCCTGGGCGAGGTCGGGTCGACCTCCCCCACCCCCGCCGACGGCCTTGGCCACCTCCTGGATGAGCTTGCCGGCCTGGAAGCGCGAGGTCAGGTCCTTCGTGACGGCGGCGATGAGGTTCACCTTGCCGTCGACGACGCTTCCCACGCAGACGATTCCCGAACCGAGGCGGTTTCGCAGCGTGTCCGCGACGGCGCGAAGCCCGTCGGCGTCGAGCCCGTCGATCCGGCCGGCGATCACGGCGACCCCATTGATCTGGCGCGCGGCCTTGACCAGGTCCTCGGCGCGGGAGCGGGCTAGCCTGCCCTCGAGCTCGGCCAGCTGCTTCTCGAGCGCGCGCTGCTCCTCGAGGAGCTTCTGCAGGCGCCTGGGGACCTCCAGCGGGCCGATCTTCAGGAGCTCGGCCGCTTCGCGAAGCGCCGCTTCCTTGCGCGCGACGCTCTCGATCGCGGCAGGCCCCGCGACCGCCTCGACGCGCCGCACGCCGGAGGCGACCGCGCCTTCGCCGGCGATCTTCAAGAGACCGATGTCGCCGGTCCGATCGAGATGGGTGCCGCCGCAGAGCTCGGTCGAGAAATCTCCGATCCTGATGACGCGCACGCGGTTGCCGTACTTCTCGCCGAACAGCGCCATCGCGCCCATCCGGAGGGCCTCGTCCAGCTCCATCTCGGACTGAGCGACCGGAACGTTGGCCTGGACCTGCTCGTTCACCAGCTCCTCGATCTGCTCGACCTCGCGGTCCTTCAGCGACGCCCCGTGAGAGAAGTCGAATCGCAGGTGATCCGGCGCCACGAGTGAGCCGGCCTGCGTCACGTGCGTGCCGAGCACGCGACGGAGCCCCGCGTGAAGCAGGTGCGTGCCCGTGTGGTGCCGGCGCAAGCCCTGCCGGCGCGGCGTCTCGATGGTCACGGCGACGTCTTCGTTTTCGTGAAAGCCTCCGCTGACGACCTTCACCCGGTGCACGATCAGCTTGGAGCCGCGGTAGTACGTGTCGACGATCTCGCCGCGGCCGCTGCGACCGACGAGCGTGCCCGTGTCGCCCACCTGGCCACCCGACTCGGCGTAGGCCGGCGTGCGGTCGAGGATCATCTCGACCTCGGCGCCCTCGCTCGCCTCGGTGACCCGCCGCGCGCCGCTCTCGCCCGGGTCGACCATTATCAGAATTCGAGCCGGCGACGCGAGCGTGTCGTAGCCGACGAACTCGGTCGGCGAGATCTCGGCGCCGAGACGCTGGTAGAGCGCCGAGGCCGCGGCGTCGTCGCCCGTGCCGAAGGCCGCGCCGGCGCGCGCCCGCGCGCGCTGCGCCTCCATCTCGGCGTCGGCGGCCGCGCGCGTCGCCTCCGTCACTCGCCAACCCGCGTCCTGGAAGACTTCCTCGGCGAGATCCATCGGGAAGCCGTACGTGTCGTAGAGCGTGAACAGGAAGCGGCCGTCCACCACGTGCCGCGTGTCGCTCGCGCGCTCGGCCAGATAGTCCTTGATCCTGAGCGTCCCGGTGTCGAGCGTCTCGGCGAAGCGCTCTTCCTCGCTGCGGACGGCCTCCTGGATGCGCGGGCGCTCGGCGACGATCTCCGGATAGGCCTCGCCCATCAGCTTGACCACCCAGTCGACGGTCCTCCACAGGAACGGCTCGGTGAGCCCGAGCATGCGCCCGTGGCGCATGGCCCGACGCATGATGCGGCGGAGCACGTAGCCGCGCCACTCGTTCGAGGGCGTCACGCCGTCGGCGATCAGGAACGTGGTGGTGCGCGCGTGGTCGGCGATCACCCGCATCGAGACGTCGTCGGCCTCGCCCGCGCGGTAGCGGCGGCGCGCGAGCGCCGCGACCTCGGCGATGAGCGGCGCAAAGAGATCGGTGTCGTAGTTCGACTCCTTGCCTTGCACGACCGCCGCGATGCGCTCGAGCCCCATACCGGTGTCGATCGAGGGCCGCGGCAGCGGCGTCAGCGTGCCGGCCGCGTCGCGGTTGAACTGCATGAAGACGAGATTCCACACCTCGAGCCAGCGATCGCACTCGCACGCGGGTCCAAGACACGGCCGGCCGGCAGCCACCTCGGCGCAGGCGATGTGATCGCCCTGGTGGAAGTGCACCTCGGAGCACGGCCCGCAGGGGCCGGTGTCCCCCATCGCCCAGAAATTGTCCTCCTCGCCCAGGCGCAGCACGCGATCGTCGCCGAATCCGGCCACGCGCTTCCAGAGCGCGAACGCGTCGTCGTCGTCGGTGTACACGGTCGCGATCAGTCGCCGGCGATCGAGCCCGAGCTCGCGCGTGAGGAACTCCCAGGCGAAGGCGATCGCGTCCGGCTTGAAATAGTCGCCGAAGGAAAAGTTCCCGAGCATCTCGAAGAACGTGTGATGCCGCGCCGTGCGGCCGACGTTCTCGAGGTCGTTGTGTTTGCCGCCCGCCCGCACGCACTTCTGACTGCTCGTCGCGCGGACGTACGCGCGCCGCTCCTCGCCGAGGAAGACGGATTTGAACTGGACCATGCCCGCGTTGGTGAAGAGCAAGGTCGGGTCGTCGCCGGGCACGAGCGGCGACGAACGCACGCGGGTGTGGCCCTTCTCCTCGAAATACTGCAGGAATTTCTCGCGGAGCTCTGCGCCGGTCATTGGAAGCGCAATTGTATCACCGCGACTCAGTCCTCGACCGGCAGGCCGACGCACTCGCGCACGACCCGCGTCACCACCGCCGCGGGATAGCCGCGGCGCCGGAGATGGTCGCGAAGCCGCGCGGCGGTCCGCACGCGATCGCCACGCTGCAGCGCGGGTAGCCGCCGGCGGGCGACCGCGCGGGCGCGCTCGAGGTCGCCGTCCTCGCTCGCCCCCGCCAGCGCCGCGTCGATCAGCGCCGCGGCCACGCCGCGTGCCCGGAGCTCGGCGCGCAGGCGCGCCGGGCCGTAGCCGCGCGCCGCGCGCGCGGCGACCCAGTGGCGGGCGAAGGCCTCGTCGTCGAGATAGCCGCGGGCGGTGAGATCGGCCACGACCGCGTCGGCGACGTCGGCGGGCGCCCCGCGCCGGCGTAGCCGCGTGGCCAGCTCGCGCGTGGTCCACGCGCGTCGGGAGAGGAGGTCGGCGGCTACGAGCCGCGCGGTCCGCGCGTCGAGAGCTCGGCGCGGACCGCGCGGACTCGTTACGATCTCTTGAAGAAGGAGCCGCCGCTCGGGGACAGGGGGGCGCGCTCGGTCGTCCGCTGCTCGAACGACTGCTCGCCGGTCGAGAAGATGCCGCGGACCTTGAGGTCGAAGTCGTCGGCGTTCGTCGCCGCTTCGCGCGCGGTCTCGTACGAGATGATGCCTTCCCGATAGAGCTTGAGCAGGCACTGGTCGAAGGTCTGCATGCCGTACTGGGACTGGCCCTGGGCGATGAACGCCGGAATATCCGGGGTGCGCTTGGCTTCCCGGATGCAGTCCTTGATGGCGCCGGTGCCGACGAGGATCTCGACCGCGGGGATGCGTCCCTCGCCGCCGATCTTCGGGATGAGGCGCTGCGAGACGATGCCGACGATGACGGCCGCCAGCTGGTCGCGGATCTGCTGCTCCTGATGCGGGGGGAACGTGCCGATGATGCGGTTGACGGTCTCGCTGGAGTTCAGCGTGTGCAGCGTCGAGAACACCAGGTGGCCTGTCTCCGCGGCGTGGAGCGCGACCGACATGGTCTCCGGGTCACGCATCTCGCCGACCAGAATCACGTCCGGGTCCTCGCGGAGCGCGGCGCGGAGCGCGGTGGCGAAGCTCGGCGAGTCGTGGCCGATCTCGCGCTGGCTGACCACACAGCCGATGTCGTCGTGCGTGAACTCGATCGGGTCCTCGATCGTGATGATGTGGTCGTTGCGCGTGCGATTGATGTAGTCGATCATCGCCGCGAGCGTCGTCGACTTACCGGAGCCGGTGATGCCGGTGACCAGCAAGAGCCCGCGGCGCTCCATCGAGAGCTGCTCGAGCACTTCCGGCAGCCCCAGCTCCTCGAACTTCGGCTTCTTCGACGGGATCGATCTCAGCACCGCGCGGACCGCCCCCAGCGCCAGGAACATGTTGACGCGGAAGCGGCCGAAGTTCGGCACCGCGTAGGCCGAGTCGACCTCGCGGCCATCCATGAGCTGCGCGTACATCCGCTCGGTGAGACACCGGTGGGCGATCGCGTCCATGTCCTCGGCGGTGATCACGCCGAGATCCCCCTGCGGCACCAGACGGCCGTGGATCCGGAGGATGACCGGAGCGTTGGCCTTCAGGTGCAGGTCGGAGGCGCCGCGCTCGACGCCGGTGACCAGGAGCTTGTCGAATTCCATCGGCATGAACTGCTCCTATTTGATCGGCACGGCCGGGCGAAGTCCGAGGGCGTCGCGGAGTTTCGCTTCGAGGTCCGCGAGCGTCGCCGCGTTGTCCTGGAGCCACTTCTTGGCGTTCTCGCGTCCCTGTCCGATCCGCTCGCTCTTGTACGTATACCAGGTCCCGGACTTCTCGACGAGGCCGTTATCGACGCCAGCGTCCAGCACGCTGCCCGTTTTGGAGATTCCTTCACCGTACATGACGTCGAACTCCGCCTCTCGGAAAGGCGGCGCGAGCTTGTTCTTGACCACCTTCACCTTGGTCCTGACGCCGAGCGACTCGGTTCCCTGCTTGATCGCGTCCTGCCGCCGGATGTCGAGTCGAATAGAGGCGTAGAACTTCAGGGCGCGCCCACCCGACGTGGTCTCGGGGTTGCCGAACATCACGCCGATCTTCTCGCGGATCTGGTTGATGAAGATCACGATGGCGCCCGAGCGCGAGATGGCGGAGGTGAGCTTGCGGAGCGCCTGAGACATGAGGCGCGCCTGCAGGCCCGGCAGCGAGTCACCCATGTCGCCGTCGAGCTCGGCGCGGGGAACCAGCGCCGCCACCGAGTCGATCACGATCACGTCGACGGCGTTGGAGCGGACGAGTGTCTCGGTGATCTCGAGCGCCTGCTCGCCGGTGTCCGGCTGGGAGATCAGGAGCTCGTCGATGATGACGCCGAGCTTGCGCGCGTAGATCGGGTCGAGCGCATGCTCGGCGTCGATGAACGCCCCGATGCCACCCAGGCGCTGGGCCTCGGCTACGACGTGGAGCGCGAGGGTGGTTTTGCCCGAGGACTCCGGGCCGTAGATCTCGGTGACCCGTCCTCGCGGCAGGCCCCCGACGCCGAGCGCCACGTCGAGCGTGATGGCGCCGGTCGGGATGACCGCGATCTCCTCGAGGGGGCCGCCGGCGCCCAGGCGCATGACCGAGCCCTTGCCGAATTGCCGCTCGATTTGCGCGATCGCCAGCTCTAGGGCCTGCCGTCGCTCGTTCTTAGCCTCAGCCATGCGACTCTCCTTATTTATCCTCGCACGTATCCTCGCACGCTCGCTGCACGTTTCGTTTGTTATCGCTTTGGGCCATTCTAGGTGGCCCTGCTCCGGGGCGTCAATGTCCCGAGACTCAGACGGGGCGCCCCAGCGTCACCTTGGCCAGCTCGGTGTAGCGGGCCCCGCGGGCCCCGAGCTCGCTCCGCATCAAGGCGGCGCCCGGCACGGGCATCCGGCCGAATTCACGCGCCCTCGCGCTCCCGAGGGCCTCCGTGAGCGCGGAGTCGCGTCCGGGCCGGCGCACCCGGCCGAGCGTGACGTGCGGCGAAAACGGCCGCTCGTCGCGGGCGAAGCCGAGTTTCGCGAGCGCCGTTTCGACGCGCCGAGCGAGCTCGACCATCTCGGCCGCGCCGTCCGTCACGCCGGCCCACACCACCCGCGGTCTGTTGGCTGACGGGAAGGCGCCCAGCCCAAGGATCCGCGCCTCGAAGGGCTGCAGGTCCAGACCCGACTGGGTCAGCGCGCCGACAATGGCGTCGGTCCGCTCCTCGGGCACCGCGCCGAGAAACTTCAGCGTGAGGTGAAGATTGCCCGGCGCGACCCACGCGACATCGCGGGCCACGGAGCGCAGCTGCTCGATCGCGTCGCCAAGCTCTCGCCGGACAGCGTCGTCGAGCAGGATCGCGACGAACGCGCGAATGTCCGCTATCGCGGAGCATCCAGGAGCTGGAGCAGGTTTCGAATGCCCTGGCGTCGCTCGGGATCCGGCTCGGAGGCGAGCGCCGCGCGGAGATCGGCGACGGCCCCGTCATGGTCGCCCCTGAGCTCCTTCTCGAGACCGCGTGCGGCCAGCGCGCGCGAGTCGAGCGGCAGGGGCGCCGGCGCGGGCTGAGTCGGGATCGACGCGATGTCCGGTTGCGGCGCGGGGGTCGGCGCAGGCTCGGGCGCCGCGCCGGACGGGGGGACCGGCGCGGTGGCGGCCGTCGAAGGAGCTGCGCCGGACGGAGCCGCAGCCGGCGCTGTCGCCATCGGTGCTGCGGCGGCCGGCGGCTCGGGCGCTGGAGCGGCACCTGACGGTTGCTGCGGAGGCGACGACTCAACGGGGGTGCTTGGTGGCCGCGCCTGCGGACCGTCAGCCGTGGGAGCCGGCGTCGGCGTCGAAGGTTCCTGCCCAGGGCGCGGCGGCGCGGGGGACGATGCTGGCGTCGGGGCGACAGAGGCCGGTGCCACTGGCGCGCTTGTCGCGGCGAGCATCAGCGCTCTCTCCCCCGGATCCTGCTCGAGCTCGATCGCGCGTTGCCAGTCGGCACGCGCGCGGTTGACATCGCCGCTGAGCGATCGAGCGGTCCCTCTCGCGAAGAGCGCCCGCGCGTGATGCGGGTTCGTGGAGAACGCCACGGTCAGGTCGGCGATCGCTGCTTGATAGTCCTTCTTCGCGATCATCGCGACGCCCCGATTGAAGAGGACGTCGCCGTCGGCGGTCCCGAGCGCAACCGCCTTGGAGTAGTCCGCGATCGCTCCGTCCAGATCGCCGAGATGCGCGCGGACTGCGCCGCGGTTCGCGTACGCGGGAACCGACGTCGGCGAGTCTCGAATCGCCTGATCGAAGGCGTCCTTCGCCGCGGCGTAGTGTCCGTGGTGCATCAGGCTGACGCCGCGGTCGAGCGGATTCACGGTCGAACACGCCGCGAGCAGGAGAGCCAGCGCCGCGATCGACACCCTCAAGACTGTCCTCGCAGCGAGCGGCGTAGCATGTCGAGCGCGGCCTGCGTCGACTGCCACTTGACCGCGGCTCGATCGCCGGAAAAGTAGAAGCGTCGCGCGAGCGTCTCGCCCGGGACCGCGAGGCCGACGAACACCGTGCCGACCGGTTTCGTCGGCGTGCCGCCGTCTGGGCCGGCGATCCCGGTGACCGCGAGCGCGCACTGCGCGCCGGCGAGCGTCGCGACCCCGCGCGCCATCGCTTCGGCGCACGGCCCGCTGACCGTGCCGTGGGCTCTCAGGATCGACTCCGGCACACCGAGCAGCTCTTCCTTCGCACGGTTCGAATATGCGAGCACGCCGCGCTCGAAGTACGACGAGGAGCCCGGAACACTGGTGAGACGGTGGCCCAGGAGCCCGCCGGTGCACGATTCGGCGACCGCGAGGGTCAGCCGCCGCTCGAGCAGCATGCGGCCGACGACCAGCTCGAGCGTCTCGCCGTCGCGCCCGTAGCAATCCTCTCCGAGGAGCGCGCAGATCCCGGTTTCGGCCTTCGCGAGGCTTCTCGTGGCTTCCGCCGCGGTCGAGGCGCGCGCGCGCAGCCTCACCCATACCTCGCCGTCGGCCGGAATGGTCGAGACGGTCACCTCGCCGTCCGGCCCCAGCCAGTCCGCGAGCCGCTCCTCGACATCGGCGAGGCCGAGGCCGGCGGTTCGCAGCGTGCGCACGAGCGTGGTCCCGCGCCCGCTCGCCCACGCCTGCGCGAAGGGCGACAGATGCTGCTCGATCATCGCCTTGACGCTCGCGTCGCGCGCGAGGACCGCGAAGGCGCGCGACCCGGTCACCAGCGCCCATCCGGATTCGCCGTCGTCAGCGACCCACACCGTCGCGCCCTGCGGCAGGAGAGCCAGGCGCTCCGCCCGCCGGGGCAGCGGCCGATCGAGACGCCGATAGCGCTCCTGAAGCGCGGCGAGGACGCGCTCGTTGAGCACGAGCCGCGTGCCGGTCGCCCGCGCGAGGACACGGCGCACGCTGTCGCCGGCCGAGCCCCCGCCGCCGGCGAGCACGACCGTCAGCGCGTCGTCGTGCCCGAGCGCCCGCTCCAGCGCCGCTTCGTCGTCCTCGATGAAGACACGGCTGGCGAGCGTGATCCCCTCGGCGGCGAGCGCGTCGGCGACCGCCGCGCCGTCCGCTCCCGCCGCCGGCATCGCGCCGACCGTCACGAGATGGGCGGTCGCGGTCATGGCCAGCCGAGGGTGGCGCGGCCGATGGCGATCACGAGAAGAGCGTACAGCCCCGCGATCAGATCATCGACCATGACACCGATGCCGCCGCTGGCGCGCTGACTCGCTCCGGCCGGGAACGGCTTCATGATGTCGAACAGCCTGAACAGGACGAAGCCCGCGATCAGCACGGGGGGTGTCAGCGGAAACGGCAGGATCGAAAGCGTCATCCCCGCCACCTCGTCGATGACGATGACGCCGGGATCCTTGGCGCCGAGCCGTCGCTCGGCGCGGTGCGCCGCCCACGTGCCGGCGAGCGTGACGGCCACGAAGAAGACCAGCAATCCCGCACGTGAGAACGGAACGACCCAGACGATGAGCAGCGCCAGGGCGCTGCCGACCGTTCCGGGCGCCCACGGCGAGTACCCCGCCCCGCACGCGGTCGCGACGACGAGCGCCACGTAGT
>Ga0137418_10007216_pt1 | contig 10207 bp, 13 predicted proteins | sample CZODoug3_1_2_16f_FD_122242 | JGI IMG/M metagenome (GOLD analysis project Ga0137418, IMG submission 122242) | Vadose zone soil fungal communities from Angelo Coast Range Reserve, California, USA - CZODoug3_1_2_16fungal (Hybrid Assembly) | ecosystem: Environmental > Terrestrial > Soil > Vadose... | reverse complement strand
TTGCGGGCCGGCGCATGGACCGCTCCATCAAGCGGGCGCTCGCGGGCAGGAAGGTCGAGAGCCTCTAGCCTGATGCCGCGGATCACCGTCCTCCCGCACGAAGAGCTCTGTCCCGGAGGCACCGTCATCGAGGCCAAGACGGGCGAGTCCATCTGCGACAACCTGCTCGAGAACGGCGTCGAGATCGAGCACGCCTGCGAGAAATCCTGCGCCTGCACCACCTGTCACGTGGTCGTTCGCGAGGGCTTCGAGACGCTCGATCCTTCGGAGGAAAAAGAGGACGACCTGCTCGACAAGGCCTGGGGACTGGAGCCGAACTCGCGGCTGTCCTGCCAGGCGATCGTCAAGGACAGCGATCTCACCATCGAGATCCCGAAATACACCATCAACATGGTCAAGGAAATCAAGTGATGAAGTGGACCGACACGCTCGAAATCGCCATCGCCCTGGCGGAAAAATATCCCGACGTGGACCCGCTCACCGTGCGTTTCACCGACCTGTTCGAGTGGGTGCAGGCGCTCGACGAGTTCGACGACGACCCCAAGCACTGCGGCGAAAAAATCCTCGAAGCGATCCAGATGGCGTGGATCGACGAGGTCGACTGAGCAGAGCGGGGTCCGTCCAGGCGGTGAGTCTGTCCTGGCTCAAGCCTTGCCTGCCGTCACTCCGGCTTTGCCGCCATCGCGCGGATGAGGGTCTCGAGCTGGGGGCTCATCGGCAAGTCGATGCTCGCTCCGGAGGGTAACCGTTTCAGGAACCAGCGCTTGTATTCGCGCTCGATTTCGCCGTCCTCTGCGAGGTCGCGGAAGGCGTGGCTGATCAGGTCGGCGAGTTGCACATCGCCCTTGCGGTACACGATGCCGTACGGATCGTAGGACAGGAACTCGCCGACGACCAGGTATTTCCCCTTGGCCTTGTTCTGCGCGATCAGGCCGTACAGCAGCACGTCGTCGGTTGCAAAGACGTCGGCCTTGCCGCTTGCGACCTGAGCGAACGACGCGGCGTGGTCGCGCGACACCAGCAGGCGGTAATCCAGCTTGAATTTCCCGGCGATGTCCCGCATGGTCTGCTCGTTGGTGGTGCCGGCCGTGACCGCCACCGATTTGCCGGCGAGATCGCGGAAGGACTTGATGGTCGAGCCGCGCTTGACCAGGAGCTTCGTGCCCGACACGAAGATGGTAGGGGAGAAACCGACTCGCTTCTGGCGCTCGAGGTTGTTGGTTGTGGATCCGCACTCGAGGTCGGCCTTCCCGGAGACGATTGCCTCGATGCGAGACTCCGGGGTCACCGGAAGCCACTTGATTTCCAGCTCGCGGCCCACGGCTTCGCCGATCGCATCGACCAGCCTGCGGCACAGCTCGATCGAATAGCCGATCGGCTCGCCTCGCGCCGACAGATAGGAAAAGGGAATCGAGGACTCACGGTAAGCGATGACGACCGCGCCGCTGGTTCGTGCTTTGAGCAGCGTGCCGGAGAGCTCCACGGGCGGCTCGGCCTGCGCAAGGGCCGCACCGCCCGCGAGCGCGGACCACGCTGCAAAGAGGCATGCGGCCGCGAACCTCACGTCGGCGGCCTCGTCAGGCGTGCGCAGCCGGCAGGGCCGCGTCGAGCGTGAGCGCGTATTCCTCGGCCGCGTCCGGCGGCAGCAGCTCGCCCTCCCATTTCGCGACCACGGCGGTGGCGATCGAATTGCCGATCGCGTTGGTCGCGGAGCGCCCCATGTCGAGGAAGGTGTCGACGCCCAGGATCAAGAGCAGCCCGGCTTCCGGAATGTTGAACTGGGCCAATGTCGCGGCGATCACCACCAGCGAGGCGCGCGGCACGCCCGCCATGCCCTTGGAGGTCAGCATCAGGATCAGGAGCATCGTGACCTGCGTGCCCAGCGAAAGCTCGACGTTGTAGGCCTGCGCGATGAAGAGCACGGCGAAGGTGCAGTACATCATCGATCCGTCCAGGTTGAACGAGTAGCCCATCGGCATCACGAAGCTGGAGATCTTGCGCTTCACCCCGAAGCGGTCGAGGGCGTCCAGGATCTTGGGATAGGCCGCCTCGGAACTGGCGGTCGCGAAGGACAGCATGAACGCTTCCTTGATCAGCACCAGCAGCTTGTAGATCCGCGGCCCCAGCACGACGAAACCTGCGAGGATCAGCAGGGCCCACAGGACGAAAAGGCCGATGTAGAAGTCGCCCATGAACACCGCGAACTTGAGGAGGATCTCCAGACCGTTGACCGCGACCGTGGCGGCCATCGCCGCCAGCACCGCGATCGGCGCGAGCTTCATCACGTAGCCGGTGATCTTGAGCATGGCGTGCGCGAGCTCGTCGATCGCGTTCACCAGGGTCTTCGCCTTCTCGCCGAGGGAGGCGAGCGCTATGCCGAAGAACATCGAGAACACCACGATCTGCAGGATCTCGTTGTTGGCCATGGCCTCGGCGAAGGACTTCGGCACCAGGTGGCTGACGAAGTCCTTGAGCGTGAATTTCGCGGTCGCAAGGTTGGCCGAGGCGCCGATGTCCGGCAGCGGCAGGCCGAGGTTGTGGCCGGGCTGCAGCAGGTTGGCGAGGACCAGGCCGAGCACCAGCGAAACGAGCGAGGCGGTGATGAACCATCCCAGCGACTTGACGAAGACGCGCCCGACCGAGGAGGCATCGCCCATGTGCGCGATGCCGACCACCAGGGTGGAGAACACCAGCGGCCCGATCAGCATCTTGATCAGGCGCAGGAACACTTCCGAGATGATCGAGATATAGCCCGCGACCTGGGCCGCGGTCTTCTTGTCGGGGAACTGGCTGAAGATCATGTAGCCGACGATGATTCCGAGCACCATGGCGACCAGGATGCTCGCCGCGGGCGGAAATTTTCTTTTCATGGGATCCCTTTCTCTGGGTGCTGGATCAGGTGCAAGATGCTGCTCGCGTCTGCTCGGTGCACGTCAACGCCGCCTGGGCTCGCGCAGCGCCGGGTTGAGCTTGTCGATATCGGCTTGAACCTGCTCGCGGCTTCGTTCGTAGATGAGCTCCCGCCCCCGCACGCTGCCGGCATAGGACAGGCCCATCCGGGTGGGGGTCAGCTCGCACTTGACGTTGTGGATGCCCTCGCCGAGCACGATCTCTATGCGGTCGGCGCGCTTGCTGTATACGACGACGTCCAGGGTCTGCCCGGTTTCCGTCACGCGCACCTTGATCTTCTCCGGCTCCATTGGCGCTACGCTTTCGCTTCGTCGAACAGTTTCTCGAACCGCCGGTCGGGGCACAGCCAGATCGCGGCCACCAGCACGTACAGGCCGCCCGAGATCCAGGGCTGCACGAAGGCCAGCGGAATGGCGGCGACGTAGAGGGCGAGCGAGATCTTTCCCTTGAAGTCTTTCCCCAGCGCCTTGGCGAGCGGTGAATCCTTGCCATGCGAGGCGAGAAGCACGAGCGTCAGGATGGTGTACGCGCACGCCGCGCCGAGCAGCACGATCCCGTAGGCCGCGACCGTCACCGCCGCGAAGTGGTTTTCGTCCATCCACCCCGTGACGAAAGGCACCAGAGACAGCCAGAAAAGCAGGTGCAGGTTCGCCCACAGCGTCGCGCCGTTCACGTGATGGACCGCATGGAACATGTGGTGATGATTGTTCCAGTAGATGCCGACGAACACGAAGCTCAGCACGTAGCTGAGGAACACCGGAACGAGCGGCGCGAGCGCCTTCGGGTCGGCATCGTGCGGAACCTTCAGCTCCAGCACCATGATCGTGATGATGACCGCGATCACGCCGTCGCTGAACGCTTCCAGCCGTCCCTTGGTCATGCGCCTCCCTGCCGACTTGAGACGCTGCGCACCTATCGCTACGCGTCCGTGTCGATCGCTGCGGAGTATGTGCCCGACATGCGCCAGGTGCAAGCCGGGCAGCCTGGTGGTGATAGCATTCCTTCGGACCTGCACGCCGGGGACCTCGTGCCGGCACGGCCGCATCACACGCGCACTCCTCATCTATTCGAAAGGAGATCGACATGCTCGGACTGACACCGCTCGGTACCATTCATACGGCGATCAGCTTGATTGCAGTGGCCGCTGGACTCATCGCCCTCATTGGCGACAAGGAGATCTCCCCGAGGAATCTGGTCGGGAAAATCTACGTGATCACGACCATCCTGACCTGCCTGACCGGCTTCGGGATCTTCCAGCATGGCGGTTTCGGCAAGCCCCACGCGCTGGGCATCATCACGCTCGTCGTGCTGGGGGTCGCAGCGGTGGCGGGATACACCCGCCTCTACGGGCGGGCATCGCCTTACATCGAGACCGTCAGCTACTCGGCGACTTTCCTCTTCAACATGATTCCCGGCATCACCGAGACCACGACCCGATTACCGCTGGGAGCGCCCCTTCTGCCGGATGCCGACGCACCGGCGCTGAAAACCGCGACCGCGGTGTTGGTCGTCGTGTTCCTGATCGGTGCCGCGTTCCAGGTGCGGCGCATTCGTGCCAGGCTCCGGCGGGCGACCTGAGCTAGTATCGAGCGGCGCCATCACTGCTGGCATGTGGACGATGAGCCTTGCTCCGCGGCGTACAGGGGTAATGCGCTCGCGCGCCTATACTGCCAACTGCACCATTGGTGGTTGAATGAATTTGTGAACCCCCAGAAATTCAGACGCCTGCAAATGCCGCTCAAGCTGGTGACCGTGTCCTGGCACGACCTGCTCATGATCGGCGTGCCCGTGCTGCTGGTCACCGCGCTCGCCGCCTGGCTCGCGGTCAAATTCATCGGTCCGGCGCCGCCGGATTCGATCGTGATGCTCGCCGGAGCGAAGGAAAGCAGCTACTACAGCATCGCCGAGCGCTACGCGAAGATCATCGCGCGCAGCGGCGTGAAGGTGCGGGTGGTCGAAACCGAGGGCGCGCATGACAACCTGCGGCGGTTGGCGGATCGCAAGGTCTACGCCGATGTGGGATTCGTGCTGGGTGGCGTGGCCGAAGGGATCGAAACGGGCGGCCTGATGTCTCTGGGCAGCGTGTTGGTTCAGCCGATCCTGGTCTTCTACCGCGGCAAGGAAACGGTGGAGCGGCTCTCCCAACTGGAAGGCAAGCGCGTCGCCATCGGACCCGAAGGCAGCGGAACCCACGCGCTGGCGATTAAGTTCCTGGTTGCGAACGGCATGGAAAAAGGCCCCACGCGCCTGCTGGAACTGGACGGTGATGATGCGATCGAGGCGCTCAAGCAGGGAAAGATCGACGCCGCTTTCCTCATGGGCGAACTCGTGCGCGGCCAGGTGACGCGCAATCTGTTGAAAGTGCCGGGGATCAGGCTGATGAACTTCTCGCAGGCCGACGGCTACATGCGCCGCCTGAAGTTTCTTTCCCACCTGACGCTGCCGAAAGGCGCCTTTGATCTGGGGCAGGACCTTCCACCGCACGCCGTCGACCTTGTAGGCCCGACCGTTGAACTGATCGCTCGCGAGGACCTGCACCCCGCGCTGTCGGACCTGCTGATCAGCGCAGCGAAGGAGATTCACGGCCCCGCGGGCATGTTCCGGAAGGCCGGAGAATTCCCGGCTCCGTTGGAACGTGATTTTCCGATCAGCGAGGATGCGCAGCGCTTCTATCGTACGGGGACGCCCTTCCTTTACAAGAAATTGCCGTTCTGGATGGCGAGTCTGGTGGACCGCGTGCTGGTGGTGCTGGTGCCGCTGGTGGTGATCGTGATTCCGGTCATACGCATAGTGCCGCCGCTCTATCGCTGGCGGGTGCGATCGCGCATCTACAGGTGGTACGGTGCGCTGATGGCGCTCGAGCGCGACATGTTCGCCCACCCGACACCGGAGCGCGCACAGGAAATTCTCAAGCGGCTCGACGATATCCGGGAAGCGGTGAACAATATGCGCACGCCGCTCGCGTTCGCGGACCAGCTCTACGTACTGCGCGAACACATCAGCGGGGTGCGCAATCGTCTGGCCGGGCAGCACTGATGATGATAGGGATCGAAAGACTGACTACCTGGAGGCGACCGGTTTTCCCGCTCTGGGCTCTCCTGGTCTCTCATCCTTCATCCTTTGCCTCCGGCGTTGGGTTTCCCGCCCCTCATCACCCATCACTCATCGAGGTACTCGACATGGAACGACTTGGATTCAACCTTCTCGCAGCCCTGTTGCTTTTGATCGGTTCGTCGGGTGCCGCGTGGCCAGACGATTACACAGATACCATCAAGATATTCGGGGAAGCCGGGGCGAGTTCGGGCTTTTTCGACAACAGCTACGGTTACGCGATTTTTCCGACCATCGGCAAGGCCGGCGTGGGCATCGGCGGCGCATACGGCAAGGGCCGGGTCTACAGGAAAGGCGCATACGTCGGCAACACCTCGATGAAACAGCTGACGGTTGGCTGGCAGCTCGGCGGCCAAGGCTATAGCCAGATCGTGTTCTTTCAGGACCAGCGCGCCTTCGACGAATTCACCTCCGGCAAGTTCGAGTTCGGCGTCCAGGCAACCGCGGTCGCCATCACGGCCGGCGCGTCGGCCTCCGCGAACACGGCCGGCAGCTCCGCCAGCGCCAGCGGAGGCAAACATGACGCCACGACGGCCGGTTCTTACAACAAGGGCATGGCAACGTTCACTGTTGCCAAGGGCGGGCTGATGTTCGAAGCGAGCATCGGCGGTCAGAAATTCACTTATACCCCCAAGAAACGAACGTAGGGCTACACAGGCACCTATTGCTGTGTTATTGCTGTGCTTGACCCTATTGCTGTGCTCGGCGTTCCTGCTGACGACGATCCCGAAACGGAATGTCGACTTGTATCCGGCGGCGATCCGCTCTGGGGGGACGACGGTAATTGCCGTTCGGAAATGTCATGTGTCGCTCAGGTTCCCCAATGGAACCGCACACGCGTACTTCACAGGGCTGATGGGAATCGGCCCATGCCAGGGTGAACAATATTGCCTGGCCCTTAGTCGGAAACGGAAACGGCTGTTCGCCAGGGCTTAGCTCTACTTGCCAACCCGTTGAAGGCAACGGTAAGACTTTCACCACGCTTGGGATCATCCGGAGCGATAAGGAATGGTTTGAATCCGGGTTTCGAAACGGGCAAGTTTTTCGGCGTTGTGATTGGTTAATGCCTCGCTCAACTCTTTAAAATCTGCGGGCGATAACCCGCGTAGCCACTTGACGATGGCTTCGAGAGCCGGGCCAGCGGTCGCCGCGGGACTCGAAGTTACTGATTGACGGTTAGAGTTTGACATCGGCTTCGCCCCCTTGTGAGAAGCCATTGTGTTTTGGCAGGAAGTGCCCACGCGAAATTCGTGCCATCGAACTGCAACCTTTTTCGCTGGCCATTGAACGCCGATTGAGAGGGCCAGGGGCTCAAAACCTCGCACTAATGGCGATGGCCTGACAACCCTTGACGAAAACCCAACAGCATCCGGTCGGCGGCAAGTCGAATGAATGGGGTTTACCATCCAGATCGTTCACTCGATTTAATGGGTGGCACGGAGCATTCACGTTTGACCGGGGTGTGGCCCATGGGGTCCGCCGGGCTCGTTGAACTGACCACTCGGCCCCGGAATGCCGCCCCCATCGTCTTGTATCACCCGCTGCGTCCGGGATGGTGCGCTGCCGCAAGATGCCCGATGTTGAGCGGCTTCAAACCGTCCGGATGACCGAGATGAATTCGGTGCCGCTCTCGGGGAGCCACACTTCGCCAAGACGGCCGAGGATCTGCCGAATGTTTGCGCCGTCGCGAGGAAATCCAAAGCGCTCGAACTTCTCGGTAGCGGGATCGAAGCGATAAACCGCATTGCCGGTCCACTCGCTCACCCACGCGTGGTCGCGCTCATCCACGTAGACAGCGTAAGACTGCGGGTTATCGCCCGGGACCTTGAAAGTGCGCCAGTTCTTCGACGCGGGATCGTACATCGAGAGATTGCCGCTCAGCCATTCGCTGACCCAGATGCGCCCGCGACTGTCGCTCCAGACACGGCGGGCGCCTTGATTCCTGGTCGGTGGTTCCACCACGGTGGACTGCCCGGTGCGGCGGTCGATGGTCGCGATGAAGGAGCCCGCCAGCGAGCACCACCATATGTCTCCCTTAGGAGTGCTGCAGATGCCGTAGGGTCCGCGGCCGCGCGGAGCACCCCACACGGTCGTCCTTCCGGTTTTCATTGCGAGCTTGCCGACCACGCCGCTCTGCCCCGTGAACCAGAGATCACCGTCGCCATCGAAGGCGCAGGTGTTGAGATTGGCGTAAGGCGTTTTCTCGGGAAGCGGGAATACCCTGATGGCGCGATCGGGCCAGCCCACGCGCACGATCGCCTGCTGCCCGCCGTCGGTGATCCAGGCCGCCTTGTCGGGACCGCGAATGACGCCGTGCGGTGCCGAGCCGGGCCCCAGCGGGATGAGTTCGGTGCGTCCCGTCGCGGGATCGAAATAGCCGAGATGGCCGCTCGCCTGCGCCGTGAACCAGACGCCGCTGTCGGCAGCAGGCGCCACGTCGTGGATGCCGGTGCGGCGAGGCGTCTTCAGCGGCCAGGATTGCAGGCGCGGGGAATCCGCGGCTGCGCAGAATGGGAGTGCTGCGCCCATTGCCATGGCGCCTATCACACTCAATGCCTCACGTCGCGAGATCCCTTTCATGCTTTGCTCCTTCACCTTCATTCACCCTTCACCCTTTCCCCTTCACTCATTCACGCCTGCACGATTCTTATCGCTTGCGTAAGGGATGCGTCTAAATTTGGATCTCGCGCAGAAGGGCTCTTACCATTCACACCTTCACGATTTTCTTATGATTACCTTGAAGGCAGCATCCACGCGCGCGCGAACCTGGCGTTCGACTTGCGCATATCCCTGCGGGTCGGCGATCTGCCAGGCACCCGACGCCATCGTTGCAATCCCGCATGTCAGCGCCACCGCCGCCAGGATGACGCGCGGCACGCGCAGCAGAAGCGTCTGCCACCGCTTGCGGTGCCGGCCCGGATCGGCGAACAGCAACACCGAAAACCCGGCCAGCAACAGACCCGCAGCGGCGTACACGATTCCGGGATACTGCTTCAGAAGGCCGGCCACTCGCGGCCACGCGCCGGTATCGAGCAGGTATGCGTAGCCGATGAGCGCACCGCCCGCGAGCAGCAGCATCAAGCCCCACACGAGCGCCGGAAAGCCATCGTAGCCCTGCGCGGCTTCCTCGGAAAATCGCAGGCTCATCTGCCGCGAATACAGCGACTCGATTCCGCCCGCCGCGATCCCCACACCGACCAGCAGAATGCCGAGATGAATGCCTTTCGCCAGGGCAAAGTGCCGGCCGGCGAGGATTCCGATTGCGCCGACCACGATCGCCGCGTATTCGAGAAAAGTGAGGAGACGCATGCAATTCAGTGTAGTCGATTCCCCGTCTCCGCTGCGGGTGAGGGCATGGAGTGGTCATCAGCACGTACGCATCTTAGTCGTCAGGCCCGCGATGCGAAGTTGCATCTTCGTCCAACCAGTCTTCTTCTTGCCAGGTCGTTCCGTTTCGGCCCGGGACCTGGCGAACCGGGCCTGCCTGGTACTTCGAGCAGGATTTCGGGCCGTAGCAGAACGTTTCCTTCCGGTACCGTTTCTCCCGTGGATTCCACTGGTCGATGGTCATTTCCACCGCCATCCGGCAGCCCCAGATGCAGCGGTAGCACAAATTCTCGTAAGTCCGGACATCGAGGCGACGATGACCTCGGGCGCGGTAGGTCGGCAGATTAGGGGGCACGCCAAGCCACGGAGGCGGCGAAACCAACTGAGGATCTCCGGGTATGTACCGGATTTTCGCGGCCTTGTAGTAGTCGACGGCCTCCAGTTCCGGATTCGCGACCGGCTCGACTTCCGCCGAGAAACTCCCTCCGGCGCAGAAGCCATATCTTGCATGAGCCGCAGGGCCGATCCCGATCCAGATCTGCTTCTGCTCGTTGAGCCTTTCGATCAACAGGGCATAGCCTGGATAATTGTGCTGGCGCTGGTCGAAGGATCGCAGCAGCCGGATGCGCGGCTGGACTGCAACGATACGGCCTTGCATGCTTGTCTTCAACATCCAGAATGCCGGACGTTCGAAAGGCCAGGAACAGCGGGAGTCATGGTTTCCTTCAGGCGGGTGGCGGCAGCTTGTCGAGCGCGGCTGCCACTGCCTTACACGCTACGATGAGGTCAGTGAGCGGCCGTTCATCGATATTCAGATCACCTTCGTATTCCCCGAGATTCCGCACATCGTGGCACTTCG
>Ga0137418_10007215_pt1 | contig 10207 bp, 9 predicted proteins | sample CZODoug3_1_2_16f_FD_122242 | JGI IMG/M metagenome (GOLD analysis project Ga0137418, IMG submission 122242) | Vadose zone soil fungal communities from Angelo Coast Range Reserve, California, USA - CZODoug3_1_2_16fungal (Hybrid Assembly) | ecosystem: Environmental > Terrestrial > Soil > Vadose... | reverse complement strand
TGCGACGCTCTGGCGTATTACTATTTGCGGAATCCGCTGCCGTTCGACATGCCCTCTCCGAAGCCGCTGATTCCCCCGCCGTGGAAACTCGAGATCCTCGCGTCAGACATCAGCTACAGCAGTTTGCGTGCCGGCCAGGAAGGTGTCTACACCGAAACGCAGATGGAGCCGGTCGATTACACCTGCCGCCTCCGCTATTTCGAAAAGTCCGCAGACAAGTATTCCATCAAGGCCCAGTTAAAAGACTTAGTCCAGTTCGACTTTCACAATCTTAAAACCGAATTCCTTCCTCGCCGCAACGACATCATTCTTTGCCGCAACGTCATGATCTACTTCGATGAAGCTGAACAAAAGCGCCTCATCGACAAGTTTTATAACTGCTTGAACCCTGGCGGCTATCTGTTCGTTGGCCACGCCGAAAGCCTTTTCGGCCTTACGCAAAAGTTCCGCATGGTGCACGAAAACAATGGCACCGCGTACCAGCGCATTGAGGTGAATGGTTGAAGCGTCAGCCCGACGATCGCGGCTCCGAGCTGCGCGCTCTCTTCTTTGAGAGCGCCAACGAATTGCTGCAGGCGCTCAATGAAGCCGGCCTGGAGCTCGAAGCTCGTCCGACGGATGAAGAAGTTATCCGGAGCGTTCGCCGTGCTGTGCACACCCTCAAGGGGGATTCAGCCGCTTGCGGTTTCAACCGGCTCAGCGAAATTGCGCACGAACTGGAAGACGTCCTCTCTCCCCAGATTGGCAAGGCAAAAGGTACTGGCCTCGCCGAAATTGTTCTGGCTGCCGCGGATACGTTTGAAGCGATGCTTTCCGCCTATCAGCGCCAGGTGGAACCTCCACCTGTCGATGGATTGCGCGCGATGATTCGCAGTCTGCTCGCAGGCCCTGCGGACAAAACGGCTGCCAACGTCGCCCACGCCGAATCCGGCAATGCTCGCTTCGAATGGAGCGAATACGAACGCTTGATGATTTCGGAAGCCTTGCACCGCGGCGAAACCGTTTACAACGTGGCCCTCCGCATCGACCCGAACAGCGTGATGCGCGCTGCCGCGTTCCAGCTCATTCGAAATGTATTGCATGGCTGCGGCACCGTGATCGCTCTCCGGCCGGAAGACAATGCCGCCGCTGCAACGGTCGAAATTGTGGAAGCGGCGCTTGCCAGCGGCGCCGCGGAAGACGTACTCCGCCAACGCTGCCGGATTCCTTCGATCGTCACGGAAGTCTGGGTCGAACGCGCCGCGGCAGCCAACGCCGCCGACCACGAATTGCTCGGTGAACTGCTTGAAGCGCAAGCGGAGAAAATTGCCACCGCAACGACCGATCACGAAGACACCACCGGTGCGGGCAAAAAAGGCGGTGCGAGCTCCGCCGTCGCGACTGTCGCCGAGAGCATGCTGCGAGTGGATGCGGCGCGTATTGACGCCGTCATGAACCTCGTCGGCGAACTCATCATCGGCAAGTCCATGTTGCACCGAGCGCTCACTGAATTCGATCAGCGCCACTCGCGCGATCCCGTCCGCGCAAAAATGGCGGACGCACTCGCTTTTCAATCGCGTGTTCTTGATGAGCTTCACAAATCCGTGCTCAAAATCCGCATGGTCCCCGTCGAACAGCTTTTCCGCCGCTTCCCGCGCGTCGTTCGGGACGTCGCCAAGCACTGCGGCAAGGATGTCGCCTTGGAACTGATCGGCCAGAATACCGATCTCGACAAAGGAATTTTGGATTCGCTTGCCGAACCGCTGATGCACATCGTGCGCAATGCCGTCGACCATGGCATCGAGGCCGCCGACGAACGGCTCGCGGCACAGAAGCCAGTCCGCGGAACGATTGTTCTTCGCGCCTACCATCAAGGCACTCAATTCGTTCTCGAAGTGAAGGACGACGGCCGCGGCATCGAACTCAGCCACATTCGCAAACATGCCGTCGAGAAAGGCCTATACAAGCAAGCCGACGTCGACCGTTTGCCCGACTCCGAAGTCCTCAATTTAATTTTTGAACCCGGCTTCAGCACCGCCAGCGAAGTCACCGAAGTGTCCGGCCGTGGCGTCGGCATGGATGTCGTCCGTACTGTTCTCGACCGCTTGAAGGGAACTGTTCACGTTTCTTCGCAGCCCGGGAAGGGAACAACGATTCAACTTCGCGCGCCTCTCACGCTCGCCAGCATTCAAACGCTTTTGTTCCGCGTCGGTGGCCGCCTCTTTGCTGTGCCCCTGTCGTCCGTCGTCGAAATCACGCGCGTCACGGGTGTCGACATTCACCGCGTGGATCAGCGTGAAGTGCTTCGCCTGCGCGACCAGATTCTCACGCTCGTGCGCTTGAATCGCCTCGACCGTATCCACGCCGTTGACGAATCGCCGGAAAAAAAGAAAAAGAACTTCGTGATTGTCATTGGCGCTGCGGAGCGCCGCTTCGGCCTGCTCGTCGACCAGATGGTAGGCGAAGAAGAACTCGTGATTAAAGCGCTTCCGAGCGACATCGTCGCAAGCGATTTGGTCAGCGGTGCCTCCATTCTTGGCGACGGAACAGTCGTTCTGATTCTCAACGTGCCCGCCGTCCTCTCGCGCCTCTCTCGCGCAACCCCACTAGGAGCGATCGCATGAGCGAACGCGTCCGCGTTCTCGTAGTGGATGATTCCGCCCTGATGCGGAAGTTGATCCCCATTATTCTTTCTCGCGACCCGGGCATCGAAGTCGTCGGGACCGCCATGGATGGCGCGTTCGCGCTGAAGAAGATTGAAGAGCTTCGGCCCGACGTGGTCACACTGGATCTGGAAATGCCGCGCATGGACGGAATAGAGACGCTCCGGCTCATCATGCGCAGCGCGCCCTTGCCCGTCATTCTCTTCAGCACTCATTCCAAAGAAGGCGCTTACTCGACTTTCAAGGCGCTGGCTTTCGGCGCAATCGACTTCGTCGCGAAACCGAAGGACGCTGCGGCTGGCAATCTGGACGCGATCGCGGAGCAGCTGATTGAAAAAGTTAAAGTCGCGAAGCGCGCCGGCGGCAAGCGCTTGCAGGTTCCGCCCATCGAAGAAAAGGCGCACTCCTCCAAAAAGCCCGGCCGCAATCCGATTCCTCCGAACCGCGTCATCGCTATCGGAATTTCGACCGGCGGCCCGAACGCTCTTCAATTTGTTCTTTCACAAATTCCCGGAGAGTTTACCGGCACGATCCTCGTCGTACAGCACATGCCGGAAGGTTTTACAGAAATGTTTGCAAAACGGCTCGACGAATGCTGCCAGCTCGACGTGCACGAAGCTCGCTCTGGCGATTTGCTTCTCGCCGGACGCGTGCTTATCTGTCCCGGCAATCGCCACATGATGGTTCGCCACATGCCGCGCGGCGATATGGCGGTGCTGTCCGATGCGCCTCACGTGAACGGCCATCGTCCTTCCGCTGACGTTCTTTTTCATTCCGTCGCGCAGGAGTTCGGACCGTCCGCTGTTGGCATCATCATGACGGGCATGGGTGAAGACGGCGCGGAAGGTCTTGGCGCCATTAAGAACGCCGGTGGCATCACAATCGCGCAGAGCGAAGACACCTGCGTTGTCGGCGGAATGCCTCGCGCCGCTATCACCAGGGGTTTTGCCAGCAAAGTAGTTCCGCTCGACGCGCTGGCCAGTTTTCTCGTGACTAACTATCACGTAGAGCGTTCGCATTCCGACAAGCACGACAAGAACGACAAGCACGACAGAAACGAAAGGACACCTGTTTCTTCCAATCGCACCTAACCGTGTGAAGGGAAGCCGGCTGGAGTTTGGCCGGGTACAAGGAGAAGCCCATGGCACAATTCGCACCGCTACTTCGCAAAGACGACAAGCCCGTTCGCTATCTCGTCGTGGATGATTCCGTCTTCGCGCGCAAGAACATCATCAAAATGATCGAGCTCTTTGGTGGAGAAGTCGCCGGTGAAGCCGGTGACGGCCTCACCGCCATCGCCGAGTTCAAGCGCACTTCACCGGACATCGTGCTCATGGACATCACCATGCCGCAGATGGAAGGCATCGAGGCCGTCGAGCGAATCGTGCGGCAGCATCCTGACGCCCGTATTGTCATGGTCTCCTCCGTCGGTTACCAGGAGAACATTCTCGCGGCGCTCCAGAAGGGCGCGAAACACTTTGTCCAGAAGCCCGTTAAGCCCGAAGTCTTGTACGAAATACTTCGCTACGTCTTGAGCGACGACCCCACTGCTGCTGGTGCGCCCGTCGCTCTTGCAGGAGAACACCGCTCATGAGAATGGAACTCATCCAGCCGTTCATCAACGCCGCGGATGCCGTGTTCGCTGAGTCGCTGAACGCTCCGACGAAAATCGGAGATCTGACGATGGAAGAGAACGCCTATCGCCGCAAGGGCGTTGCCGCGCTCATCGCGATCAAGGGTGACATCGAGGGCCGCATCATTCTCGATCTCTCGCCGGACGTCGCAGTTCGCGTCGCAAGCATCTTGGCCGGTTCGGAAGTTACTGCCAGCGATCAAGTCGTCCGAGAAACGGTTTGTGAACTCGCGAACATGGTCATCGGCAATTCTGTCACCTTGCTGAACGACCAGGGATACCGCTTCAAGGTGTTTCCCCCTGAAGTTCACATGAACGACGAAGGTCTCGCCGGATCGCACGACACAGAAGCGCTGGTTCTCGCCATCGAAACTCCTTGTGGCGAAATCTACCTGAACATCGCCATGCGCCATCTGGCCCGCCGTCGCGCCGAACGCGACGCCGCGCCAGTCGCCAGCTGACTTTTCACTGATGATGGTCGTCGTCGCGAATTGTTCGCGTCACCAGCGCCGTCGGCGTATCGAATAGCAGGCCGCACACCGATACTTGAAAGAAGCCCACACGCAGAACTTGCGAGTGGGCTTCGTCTTTTGTCTCGAAAAAAACTAGAGCGTCTTCAGAAACGTGACCAAATCATCCTTGTCCTGCTGCGACAAGTTCAAATTGAATCGCGTGTCGTAGAAATTGACCGCGTCCATCAGTGTCGCCGCTGATCCGTTGTGGAAATACGGCGCGCGCCCCGCGAGTCCACGCAGAATCGGTCCTTTGAACTTGCCGATGTCCGCACACTTTCCCGTCACCATGGCGCGGCCAATGTCGGTTACTTGCGTCTGCACACCAGTCGCGTTGCAAACGACTGTGACCAGCGGCAAATCCGGCGTCCGCCTGGATGGATCGACCAGTCCGATATTCAGCGGCGCCGGAACGGAATGATCGCCTACATTCGGTGCGTCGTGACACGTCCCGCAAAATCCATTGATCACCGGCTGCTTCAGAGCATCGTTCAACCCGGCAACTCCAGTGATCGGAATCTGCAGCGTGTTGAAAATGTGCTGTCCGCGCGCCACCGAGCGTCGCGCCGCCGTATATTCGTCGTGCTGCCGGCCGTTGATTTGTCCCCACCTGTCATACAAGGTGAAAATCGTTGAAGTAAATGCAGCTCCTGTTGGATTCAAGCCCAGTGGGTCGTTAATGCCCAGGTAAAACTCCTGTTCCGAAAGCGCGCCCACGCCGCCCTTCGCCCCGCCGTCATCGAGCTCGCCTGCCTCGCGGTCCCGCACTTGCGCTGTAAAGATTTTTGTTTCGAAATCGATAATCTGCTGTACTTGCTCAGCTGTCGGAACCGAACCTTGCGCGTGCACAGTCGTTGCATCCTTTGCCTGTTGTGCCAGGTCGTTCACGATCGGTTGAAATGTGCCGTCCGGATTCTTCAGCGTTTCCCGCCCGTCCCACATAATCGTACTGAGATAGGGGATATTCGTCGTGGGTAACGGTCGCCGGTAAGCGGAAACCGCGGTAGTGCTGGTGCACCCATAGGGATTGTCATTATTTAAAACTGTGAACTCCGCGGTCGCCGGAACCTGCTGCTCGATTCGAATCAGTCCTTTATTCAGCAACAGGCTATACGCGTTCCGCCGCGCTTCTACTGTTGACACATCCATCGTCGGGCATCCAGACCCGTCATTCGTTCGAAAAATCGGATCGGCTCCACTTGTCGCTTCGAATCGTGCTTGAATATGCGGCGGCGTAACCGTCCAGGCGTCGTTCGCTTGATGACACGTCACGCACCGCCGTCCATTCGTGCCGATATCCTGGAAAAACGCGTTCTTCGTCGTATCCGTCGGACCACCCAAATTCAGGTTCGCAAACCGCCCGCTCCCGTCCACAAATTCCTGATAGACGGGAACAAACGACCGGCCCCCATCGGCCGCCAGCAGGCCCGCTCCGGCCAACACCACCAGACCCACCGGCAAAAGGACTCGCATCCGCAGTTTGGACCTGGGACTACGCTTCAGTTGAAGTTCCATATTCTTACCACCTCGCAAGAGCAATTTTTGACTTTTTCCAACCAAGCGCTCTGGGAGACGTGAGCGTCCAATCTAGCCCGACTCTGGGTGAGTAGTGACGGTTGCACAATGCTCCCGTGGTGAATTCTTGCTGACCGCGCAACTCCTTGATACAAAGACACATATCTGAACGCGTAAGCGGTGTCCCGGCACGTCGTCTGGGTGCCTCCAGCTTCCTGGAACGAGATTTCCCGGCCAATATGGGCCGCAGCTTCAATCGACATCGGACGGAATGGGTGCCCGGGAGCGGATTTGGCCCTGGGTTTTGGGCAATTCTCTCGTTGCGATCGCTGCGCTCGCGGACTCAGAGAATTGGGAGCGGTCTGGCAATAATGCGTGGCGCGTGGCGACACTGGGCTATCTTTACGGGAAGGCGAACCAGCGCGCAAAGGCGCTCGAATGCTTAGGTGAACTGCAAAAACAATATCCGAACCACGCCGCGCTCGCGCTCCTGAGCTCATTTCCTTACCTCGGGCTCAACGACAAAGAGAACGCGCTCCAGTGTCTCGAGCGCTCGCTTGCCAATCATTCCATTTCCACTGCTATAGCCGTTGAGCCATTCTATGACTCGTTGCGCGAGGAGCCCCGATTCCAGGCCATACTTGCCAAAATGAATTTTCCCGCGAACGCTGGCTCCCAACTGCGCGCCAAAAAGTAGAAATCGACAGCGCCGATTGCGTGTTCGCGAGACGTTAGTCTGGTGGACGAAGGTATGCGGCGCCGTGACGGTAAAGTCCAGCGCTCGGAATGTGTTGCGAAAATACAATGCGTATCGGCACGAAGATGGCGCCCGTCCCCGGCGTATACGGCACCGCCACTTCGAGACGCGTACCTTGGGGATATTCGTTCCGGCTGCGAAACGCGATGCCGCCTTTCGACAGATCTTCGCAGACCGCGACTTCTTCCTGAAACCCTCGGCGCCGGATGCACGCAAGCACCCGCGCTTTGACGCGCGTCCGGTTCCGGCGGGGAATTACGCGCTCCTCGAGAGGAGACCGCGTCCCAAGCATTGGCTCCGACGGCGCGTCGGATAGGACTTCCGTCCAAATGGAAGGCGAATCGCAGAGCTTACAAAGCCGCGCGATGCACTTGCGGACTTCAAAGGACTTCAGTTCCAATTCGTTCAGGTAAACCACTTCGCGGCGCTGGCAAAAGCTGCATTCCATCATCATGCGCGCGATGGCTTCGTCGGCTTTCCGCAGCATCGGGAATTCCACGTCCCAAAAGTCGGACCGCCCTTCCAGCAGGTGGATCGCGTAAAGAAATCCATCGGGTTCACGGTCGATTTCCGCAACCACCCGCGCGCGGGCCGTTTTGGAAAGTGCGCCGTCTTCGATGGTGCGCTTGAGCGTCAGTTCCTGGCCCTGATCCAGCCGCTCGGTCAGGCGAATGACGCCGCCATTCCGGCTGATAAGTAAGGTGCTGGCTTGCTGTTTGACGAGTACGCCGCCGGAGCCGTACCACGACGCCTCAATGGGCATGCGGAACGCTACGCGGTCGCTTTGGCGCCCGGATTCAGTGCGTATCGTGGTCATTGTCAGGGCCTAATACTGCCTCTATACAAGCCTAACATGAGGGTTTTTGCTGGTATTCGGCGACTCGGGCCGCTTTGTCGTTAGAACTAATAACAGGCAGGTGGATCGGGCGGTCGGGCGGCTCGCGCCTCAGATATTGCCTTTTAGACGCCGCCGCTAAGGAAAATTGGCCAGGTCAGGTCAAGATTCCGGCAAAATAAAGGGGTTGGTTAGCGCCAGAAAGTCGAGTTGGGTGCAGCACGGACCCAGCACCGTGAAAAACGTCATAACTATGCCCGAACCAGGCTCGAAAAGCGGATCCCGAAATATGGCAGTGCGGGATCGTCGCTACGCCATCCGTTTTCCGTTTGCCGCCGATGTGTCTCTGATTGACCTCGAATCGGGAGCCACAACAAACGGCGTCACGTCAGACCTTTCTTTTGGCGGCTGCTTTGTTTGCACCAGCAAACCCCTCGCGCTGAAATCTCGCGTACGCATCACCATGACCCGGAAAGAGCAGACTGTCGAAGCGCTTGGTGTCGTTCGCGCCGTGAAGCCCCGGATTGGCATGGGCGTGGAATTCTTGGATTTGGAACAGGCGTCTTATTCGACGCTCGAGCGCTGGATCGAACAGAGCCGCCGCGAACGTTAACCCGCAAATTCTTTCTCGCATGGCATGAGCGGCCGCTTGCCTACTGTTTCGTATCGAGCGGGTGTTTCGCCTTTTCGTAAAATTCGTTTTGTAATCGCAAGCTCGCGTCGTCGGCTTTCACGGCTCGCAATGCCTCGACAATGGACGCGACCCACCCATCCAGATTCCACTGCCCAAGTTCGGCGCGAGCCACCGATCCGTCGCCTGAATAGTGGTTCGGAAACCGCCCATACCACCAGATACCCGTGTAGACATCTTCCGGCAGCTTGATACGCGCCTGGTCCGCTCCCGATTCCTGCTTCGCGCGATCAATGTGCACCAGCTCCGGATGTGACACCATCGTGTTGGCCGTCTCATTTTCCCCGGCGTGATAATCAACGCCCGTGGATTTCTTCGCTGGACCGCCCGGTCGGCTCCGCTCGCCCATCAGCGCATAAACGACATAGTCATGCGGCTTGTCCATCTGCGATTGCGCGAAATAGGGAATCAGGTTCTCGTTTCCGCCATGGCCGTTGACGATAAGAATTTTCTTGCAACCGTTCCTCGCCATTTCATCCGTTGTCTCCTGCAGCAGCTTCAGCTGCAAATCGCGGCTGTACGCGATCGTGCCGGGTTCATGCTTCGCTTCAAAAATCTGGCCGAAATAATATTCAGGAAACACCACGGCAAACTCCGTCGCCGCCGCGTGGAGCGACGCATACCGGACATTCAACAGGTCCGTGCCGAGCGGAAGATACGGCCCGTGTTTTTCCAAAATGCCGAACGGCAGGATGCACGCGCCTTTCGACTGAGAAATGGCATCGCGAAAATCCGCGGCGGTTAGCTCTTCCCATTTCGTGGAAAGTTTTGTTTGTGCGTTAGCCGTCAGGGCGGCAAAAGCAACCGCGGCAAGCACCAGCAAGAGTCTCTTCAACATGCTTCCTCCAATGAATAAAAAGTCGTCGTGCGCAGTCACCGTTTCGCAGGCAACTGACCTTCCCAACGCGGGTCGGGATGAAATCCGGAACTCTTGTGCCAGTCCTCACGCGCCATTGCGGCGTTCATGGAATGTGCGTAGGTCGCCTTTCGCCAGATTTGAATCGATTTACACGCGAAAGTATTGCAGAACAATGTCGGCCTGTCATCGGGAAACGCATCGACGAAGTAACGCGCTAGGAATTATCGCAGCGAACCGTCTGCGCGGGACAGTTCAACTCGGCGAAAATCGGGTATGATGCGGCACGGTAGGAGACAATGAACCAGTACGAAACTGAGCGGGAAAGATTGGCGCGACAGTATGAGCAGTTCAGCGACGTTGCACTGGCCGAACTCGCAGCGGATACCGGTTCACTGACGGACGCGGCGCGCGATGCTCTGCGCAGCGAACTGACCAAGCGGTCATTGCCCATCGATCTGGCCAAGCCAGACAACGAGGACCCAATTCAGCAGCGTCAGATATCTGGTCCGTTGGTCATGGTGAAGCGCTTTCGAGACATGCCGGAAGCCCAGATCGCTGAAAGTATTCTCGATTCCGCCGGAATCGACTGTTTCCTGGCTGATGAAAACACCATTCGCATGGATTGGCTCTGGTCAAATCTGCTGGGTGGCTTCAAGTTGATGGTCAGACCGGAAGATATGGACGCGGCAACGCAGTTGCTAGATCAGGCAAACGTTTCGGAAAGCACAGAACAAGGCGACACCACCAAACAACCGGGAGACAA
>Ga0137418_10007213_pt1 | contig 10208 bp, 19 predicted proteins | sample CZODoug3_1_2_16f_FD_122242 | JGI IMG/M metagenome (GOLD analysis project Ga0137418, IMG submission 122242) | Vadose zone soil fungal communities from Angelo Coast Range Reserve, California, USA - CZODoug3_1_2_16fungal (Hybrid Assembly) | ecosystem: Environmental > Terrestrial > Soil > Vadose... | reverse complement strand
TGGCTTACCTTTCTCCGTAATCACCGGGAAGCGATTGCCGCGATGGACTTCTTCACTGTTCCGACGATCACCTTCAGGGTGATCTATTGCTTTTTCGTCATCAGTCACGATCGTCGGCGCATCCTGCACTTCAATGTCACAAAGCATCCGACAAGCTCGTGGATCGTCCAGCAGTTGCGAGAAGCATTTCCATTTGGATCCGCACCGAGGTTCGTCATCTTTGATCGTGATGCCAAGTATGGATTGGAAGTGCCCGCAGCGGTTCGATCCCTGAGGGTGAGTCCTGTCCGCACTTCGTTCGAAAGTCCTTGGCAGAATGGAGTGGCAGAGCGTTGGGTAGGAAGTTGCCGGCGTGATCTCCTGGATCACATCATTGCAGTTGACGAACGCCACCTGAAACGTCTCCTCTCTGAGTATATTCGCTACTACCACGAGGACCGCACGCATCTCGGACTCGGGAAGGGAACGCCAGACGGAAGAACTCGCACTATAGCCTCAGGTCACGTCCTTTCTCATGTGCGACTGGGAGGGCTGCACCACCGGTACGATCGGGCTGCCTAATCCGAACCAACCTGCATCGCGAGACGTTCGGGTTCCTCCATCCTTAATATATATAGGTACACCGGGCGGGGTCCCCCTGGGGAGATTCTTGGCGCTCGGGGGTCAAGGGATAACCGGATAGGACAGCCGTCGGGGGAGGGAATCGCGCTAGTTTCGGTGCGCATAGAATTTTGGCGAAGCAGACCCCAACAGTCGGGCTTAAAACCGAATGCTCCGAGAATCTACTAATCCTGCCCTCTGATTTTTTCAGTCCTGCGTAGCCTGTAGGAAGTGCTTCTTCCTCCCGCCTCTTCTTGTTCAATGACACCTGCGGCGATCAGCTCTTCGATATCTCGAAGAGCAGTTCGCGAAGAAGCTTTCGTTATCTTCATCCACTTGTCTCTGGTTAGCTTTCCCTCGAATCCACTGAACAGTTTATTTAGTACTTTCTTCTGCCGGTCATTCAGAGAGAGGTTCTTTTTCTTCAAGTCCTGCCAGAACAATTCCTTTTCCAGAGCACTGTCTGAGATTCGGCTCGATTGTTCGATGGCTCGATCCAGACACCCAAGAAACCAAGTTAACCATTCCGTGATGTCCAACGATCCAGCCTGTGTTTTCTCAAGAACGTCGTAATAGCCTTTTCGTTCTTCAAGAATTTGCGACGACATGCTGTAGAAACGTTGAGCGCTGTCGTCCGATCTGGCTAAGCACATCTCCGCGATTGCTCTTCCAATTCTCCCGTTGCCGTCTTCAAAAGGATGGATCGTCACGAACCATAGGTGTGCGATGGCGGCCTTCACGAGCGGATCTTCCTGCTCGTTGCCGTCCAACCACCTGAGAAATTTTCCCATCTCGCTCTCGACTCGGGCAGCCGTAGGTGCAACATAGTGAATCTTGTGGCGGCCGATTGGCCCTGACACAACTTGCATCGGACCCTGGCTGTCATCCCGCCAGGCGCCTACTCGAAATTTATCGCCAGTCCTACGGACTCCGGGAAACAGATCCGCATGCCAGTCGAATAGGCGTTCCTTTGTCAGCGGCTCCTTGAATTTCTGCGTCGCGTCCAACATCATCTCGACGACGCCATCGACGTTTCGATCCTTGTGGACCTTGAGTCCTCCAACCTCCAGTCCCAGTCTGCGGGCGAGGGACGAGCGAACATTCTCTGGATCCAACACTACCCCTTCGATCGCGCTGGATTTGATCGTTTCTTCCGTAAGCACCTTTAGTGTTGCGGTCCACTGTGAGGCAAAGCCATAGCTCCGCATTTTGCCGAGCAACAAGCCTTGGCATAATCGGACTCCGGAGAGCAATGGGGCAAGAGTCTTTGCATCCCAGGTAAATCCAGGCCAACCAATGAGTTCGTGGATGTATTTTCTCGCCATATTCTAGCCATCAATCTCGCCACAACCGCACTATTTCTCGTCACAATCTCGTCATTAATCTCGCCATATTCTCGCCATTTTTCTTGCCTCCGTCAAGCCCCTCCTGCACACAGCGAGAGGAACCCAAGTCCATGGCCGATCCACGCAGCCGTCCCTACTGTCGTTCGCCAAAACTCCGCAAGGCCTTGAATACGGGCCGCGTAACAATGTTACAGAGCACTCTGCATGCTATTCATTTCAAACACATTTTGAATTTTGGCGAACCACAAGCATACGTTCGCAGAGCACTGGTTGGGGTCACAGGACGCTGCGCAAGCTTTCTTCGTGCATTTGCAAAACGTGTCGCCACTGCGCCCTCTGATGGAAGCACCCCTGCTCGCAACGCTGATCTTAGCGGTATACAAGAAACAGGGGTTCTTGCCGCCTAACCGCACGGCGCTATACGACCTTTTCATCGAACTCCTGTGTGGAGGGTGGGACGCAGCAAAGGAAATCCAGCGTCACGATCATTTCGGCATTCACGACAAACGGCTCGTACTGGTCGAACTCGCGGGGAGAAATCATCTCAATGGGTCGCGGGATGCGACCGTCGGCGATTTTCGGGCTGCGATCAAGACCTCCCTTCAAGGTCTCCTCCCGCATTCAGATGATCTCCTAAACGAACTGCGGCACGACGGCCTTCTGGTTACGACGGCGGCAGGAGTTCGCTTTAGGCATCTTTCTTTCCAGGAGTATCTTGCAGCCGAGTTCTTGCAAGGCGGAGATCAAAGTGGCCAGCGTGCGAAGCCAATACTGCGGAAATTCTATGGCGGGGACGATTGGTGGCACGATGTTCTCGGCTTTTACGTAACCCGGACATCGAATCCTACGGTCATGGAGGAGTGGTTGATTAAGCAGGCTGTGTCGGCCGCGAGGTCGCTCAACAGTGCCTATGTCCAGTCTCTCGAACTCGATAAACGACTTAATTTTCTGCGTAAGGCTTTACGAGAAACATTCCCGTCATACACTTCTCGGTATCCGGAGGGCGGCATAATCAGCGAATCCATTCAGCGAGGCACTCAAATCATCACGCAGAAAAAGACTCTTGTTGGCGTTCGAATCGAGTGAGAGATGCGCGAGCCTCGTCGCCGCCTCATGCCGCGCATTGTGATCCGTCCTTTCCAGCGACATTGATTCCGAATTGGCGTGATAAAATCCCGGTACCATGAAGAGAATTATCGACCTCTCCGAAATTCCGCTGCGGCGGATGTAGCTCGCTGTTGAGGGCCAAATGACAGACGAAGTACGCAAGGCGATGGAGGGCGCTCTTGATCTCCAACGTAAGACGATGGAAGCGAGGGGCAAGCCTATCGTGGCGACGGCGCTGATCTATGAGAGGGGCGGCTCAGCACAGCCGTTCGCTATCGAAGGTAGGGAAATGGAGGACGACAGAAGCAAGAACCTCTTGCGCGCCAGATTGTTGACAGAATTTATCAAGCGCCGCGCAACTATGCTGATCTTCGTATCCGATGCGTGGCTGACGACCTGCGATGCTTCGGGACTGGCCATGATAAAGAACAAGTGCCTGATCTGTTTGGGAAGCGAACTCGGCCATAAGAGCGTGTGCGCGCGGCAATTCTACAAGCGGCTCCCGGGAAATCGCTTCGAATGGGGAGCAATAGACTGGAGATATTCGGAGGGCGGGGGCCGCTTCGCATTCGATTTTACCGTGGAAGTCGAAGACGTTCTTAAGCGGTAATTTCGGAACAACTTCGGAACAACTCACCGATAGCAGATTGGCTCGAAAACCCCGCAAGCGACGGCAGAAAAACGACTTAGTATTTTTCATGGCGGGCTGTTAACCGAGAGGCTGTAGGTTCGAATCCTACCCGGGGAGCCAACATCCTAGTTCTTCAGTAAGTTGAAGGACTGTAGAGCATTCGGATTGCTCCCGAAAGGTTGCAAATTCGAATCGTGCTGGTAAGTGTCCTTCTCCTTCGCCCTCAATCGTTTACGGGAGGCGTGTCGTGCCTCTGATTCTTGCGCGTTCGGCCGGAGTAAAAACGTAGCGCGCAATTGAACACAGGCACCTTTTCATTCGAGCCTGCAATAGCAATAGATAAACTGCTGCGCGCTGCCAAATGGTGTGTGGTGTAGTTCTCTGGAACTTTCTACTAACCGAAAGCGCATGCCAAACTGGTCGTGCAGCGATTCGGCGTCATAGCGAATAACGTCAAGTCCACTACATTTTGTGGGACCTTCAGGTCCGAACGTGCTGACAATCACGTGCCCGCCCGGCCTAACGGCACGGGCGACGTTTCGAACATAAGCAGTGCGGTGCTCGACCGCAGTAAGAAAATGAAACACCGCTCGGTCATGCCACACGTCGTAAGCTCCAAGGTCAAGCTGTGATTCCGTGATATCTGCTACGAGCCAATGGATCTGTTCTGCGGTCACACCCAACCGCTTCTTGGTCACTTCGATAGCGGTTTGAGAAACATCGAGGATGGTGATGTTCTGATAGCCCCGTGCAAGGAGGTCATCAACGAGGGTGGATTCACCTCCGCCAACGTCAACGATGGATGCCGAACACCGACCAGCCGCCCGCTCTATCAGAGCAAGCGAGGTTTCGAGGTGCGGACGGTACCAGCTGACCGCTTCTGGTGCCTTGGTCGCATAGACCTTTTCCCAATGCGTCTTTGCATCCACGGAAGCGCTCCCACTCCGCGATAGCTTACAACCAAAACCCTATCCTGAAATGAAGTCTACGACAGATGCCGGACGCCGCCAGCTTCCGATGGTGTTAGACGGCGTGCCCTCGGCAATATAGGTCGAGTATCCACACGAGCGTTTCGCGTCGCGCGCAGCGCACGAGCCCAGCGGCCTCCAGCACCGCCCCCATCCGTTCCGACGGGTGAATAAAGGTCCGAAAGCTTTTGCCTGTTAGCCGCAGCCAGAAGTTCTGCAGAGCAAACACGATTCGCACGTACCAACGGTCTCGGGGATACGTGAACGCGAGTAGTTGGCGCGCCCGCGCCGCCGCTTCCCGCAGAAGTGTCTCAGCGTCAGGGTAGCAGCAGACGACGCGGTCGAGTGTCACCACGTCGGCGTCGGGCAGAGTGTCTGCGATCACGGCGAAGTCGCCGAGGATAAATTGGGTGGGACGTGATCCGTACTGTGATCCGGCCTCACGCCGCGCGACCTCCAAATAGGCAGGTGACGCTTCCACGATGGTAGTGCTGGCAACGCCGGTGCTGGCGAGCTCCTTGCTGATGACTCCAATCCCGCCTCCGACATCCAGGAGCCGCCGTCCCTCTAGCGGCCAGCGCCGAAGTTCTGCCAGCATGAGCCGTGTGGTAGCGTCCGCGCCACGGCGTCGGTAGCGCCGCAGATCGCGCTCAGCCATCTTGTGATTGAACTGCACCTCCGCAGCGCAATATCCAGTACAGCACGCCATCCTCAAAACCTCGACGGGACCGGACCTGCCCGCGGGCCCAGTGTTCTTCAGGCTGTAGGGTCGGGCACCCCGGAGGATGGAGCTGTTCACGATTCCCTCTCAAGGTAGGCGCACGACTGAATTACCAGGGTGCCCATGCTGAGAAACTTCGTACGATCGACGTCAGCGAGAGTCAAATTAGGTCGTCGTGCTTGCAGCGGCCGCCTGTTCGAGGAGCTTTAGCGCTTTGCTGGCGTCCGCGACTCCGAGGATTAGGAAAAAGGCGTTACCCCCCGGTTCAGCCCCGGAGTAGCCATAGTTGATGTTGATATTCGCTTCGCCGAGTCGCGACGCGACGCGAGCGAGCTCCCCAGGACGATTAGCTAGCATCACCCTCGCGACTTCCGTCTCGCTGTAGTCGGCGCGCTGGCGATCCAGAGTCGCCCTGGACTTTTCCGGATTGTCCACTACGAGACGGACGGAGCCTTTGCCCTTCTCGTGAGGGAACTGTTGATACGCGAGAATGTTGACGTCTTGCTCGGCGAGAGTTTGGCAGAGCTTGCCAAGCGTTCCGGGCCGGTCTTCTAAGCGGATTGTGAACTCCTTGGTGATCGGCATGTTGGGAACCTCCTTCTAGTACACCTCGGGGATGGGCTGGGAAGTTCCTGCGAGGAGCAAAGATGTAAGAATCGTACGCCGGCTTGAATTTGACTGCAAGGTTCGGTCGAGTGCCTGACTGGGTCAGGTTGCGAGAGTCCGACGGCTGCGGGTCGTAATAGCAGCGGCAGAGGGCGTCGCTCCAGCATGAGAATGCGTCCGGGGTGACTACAGCTTATACGCTGCCTTGCCTTCCGGATCTTTTGGTCTTCATCAAACTGGAAATGTAGAGCGTGACTACCCGTCGTTCTTCTTCGGTCCCATCTCGCAAGCGCCCTTAGACTTTGATTGATCTATCCGTGTGGCGTCTGGTTGCTTCTTTCAAAGGGGAAACAGGCCGCATAGAGTAAAGGCGCAACGGTGCCGAGGGCTATAATCCCAGCCATAAGAGGCAGTGCAGCCCGCAAAAACGGTCTCACTTGCTCCCGACTACAAGCTGAAACCAAAGGAGGTGGAATCCCATGTCGAATCCTCCCTATCGGGCATTGCGAATCATCCTCGGTATCTTTTCGCTTTTCACCGCAGCTGCAGGCCTGCTGTTTATCTTGAGTGGCAAGCCACTCGTCATGCGCCTATTTCTTCGCCCTCCCGAAACTGAAATTTCCACTTTGCTGCTCTTCGTGATGAGGGAATTGGGCGGATTGGCTCTCATGGTTAGTGTGCTGTTATTTTTCGCATCTCGCGACCCCGTTCGCAACATGGCTATCGTAAATGGGCTCATTGTGGGCCTTTGCATCCTGGCAATAACACCGCTGCTGTCGCTGTACACGCTGGACATTCGCCGACTGTATCCCGGTTACCTAATCTGGGGGCGATCGCTCATTCGGTTGGCACTGGCAGCTGTGCTCTATTTCTTGCGCCCGCGACAGAACGTTGAAGAACAAACCTAGAACGCAACGGGCACTTGCATTTTGCGTAGTTAGCTCACCTGGCTCGCATTTTGTGATCGTCGGCAGTCTGGGCTCAACAGGGGTCCTGATTGACGCCAGCAGGAGAGGCGTCTAGGATTTTCGATAACAAGGGTTCGCGATGGGGAGGGAGCTATGCCCCAGTACAATTTTCTCTGTCTAGCCTGCAAGAAAGAATTCTCGAAAATCCTGACTATTTCTGAGTATGAGAAGGGAGGGATCGTCTGCCCACACTGCAAAAGCAAAGACGTAGAGCAGCGGTGGGCAGCCTTTTATGCAGTGACCTCAAAGAAGAGCTAGAAGACGAAAGAAGAGCTGGAAGACGGATCCTCCACACGGGACTCGACGGGAAACTTCCGGCCGAGGCGCGCTCGCTCCTGATTGGAGAGCCAGTGGCAAGCGCGAAAGATCTGCAACGGTACAAGGGATTGTTGCTGGAGAAGCAGCGTGAGTTGTCCTCTGTCCAAGACGACGCTGGAACCAGGGTGCCAGCTGCAGGTGGCTTGGATGGTGATCTAATTGACCAAGCAAATGCTGATGCGGAGGCGGAACTCCAGATCCGCTTACACCAAACAGACGGTCGTCTCTTACGAGCAATAGAAGAAGCACTCGGTCGGATCAGACAGGGCACATTCGGAGTGTGCCAGGTCTGCAAGCAGCCTATCTCTAAGGCCCGCCTGGAAGCGGTGCCTTGGACGCGTCTCTGTCGTGAGTGCAAGGAGGGCGGGCGTTCAGCCGCTTGATGGTGTCGACCGGAACGATAGCCAAAGCTCTGGAGTCTTGGACGTCAAGGCTGAGACGCGCGCGGATTATGGGCAAGCTCAGCACTCACACGCATGAATGCCCGCGCTGCGGGGCGAAATGGGAATGTGGCGAGGCAAATTACCAGGACGAGTGCCCGTATCCCATCAAGACGCTTTGCACGAAGTGCTGGGCCAAGGACACGCCCAAAGATAGGTAGCCTTCTCGGCTTTGCTTCCAAGGAATGTGACCGTGGCGCCGGGATTGTATCGAGCGATTGCTACGAGTGTTGTGTCGCTTCATGCGGCTTACATCGCTTGGGTTATCTTCGGTGCATTCTTCACGCGCGGCCGGCCGCGGCTCGCCGCCCTGCACGTTGTCACGCTGGTGTACGGAGTGATCATCGAAATCTTTGGTTTCTGGTGCCCGCTCACGGCGTTTGAAACCTGGCTCGAGGTGCGTGGCGGCGTTTCGGCTTATCGCGGCCCTTTCCTTCTGCACTACCTCGATGCGGTGGTGTACCCCAATATTCCCCCGAACCTTCTCATTGCGGGTGCTGTCGCTGTCTGCGTTTTGAATTTATGGATTTACGCCCTGCGTGTCCGTGTCCGGCATTCACTCGGATGAAGAAGAGGCTGCGTTGGGGTGTGCGGACTGGGGATGCAAGGGTGTCGAGGGACTAAGGTTTTGGTGGTGCCTCCTGTTCCGAATCTTTGGTCTTCATCAAGCTTGAAATGTAAAACGTCACCGCGCGTCGTTCTTCCTCGGTCTTGTCTCGGAGGCGCCCGTTCACCGCCCGGGCAATCTCGTCGGTGGAGAGTCCCCGCTCATTCAAGGGCGCGCCGGTCTTTAGCGGCTTGTCGCCGCGCTCATCGTGGCAACGGGCGCACCGCGCGAGGAAAAGCTCCTTGCCTTTCGCGAGCAGGCGGATGCGATCCTCGTGCAACATTGGCTGATCGGCTGCTGGTGCCTGGCCTGTGCCCCGCGCGTGCATGGCGATTCCTCCAGCGAAACCAAGCAACGCGGCCGCGAAGAGAAGCGGTGTGTTACTTCCGTGCATGGCTGCCCCGTGTTCTACTCCGGTTAGACGCATCTCCCCTCCTTTCTCTTCTCCGCCTCCCCTGTTTTGATCGACGACGTCGCCCGATCTTGTGTGTTGATCTCGGCGGCATGAGTGAAAACCGGATTCGGGAGCCCTTAGCTCTTGGCACGTAAGCGCAGGAGCGAGACGTTTCGTTCCTGTCGTCTATGACAAAATGCAGAAACGCGGCGCGCCGACGCGGTTTGCGCTAAGCTGGAACGGGGGGTCGAGTTTGATCCACCCGGCTGGAAATCTGCGTGGCGTGTGCTGTCCCCAGGGGAGGTTCGATGTGGGGTAACAAGAAACCCGAAACGCCGCAACTGCGGACCCGGAGCCAAAAAATGTGCAAACGAATCAGCCGCCAAAGCCCGCTCCGGCGTCTTGGGAGGGAACAACCAAGATGAACAGAGATGTGATGCGTCCAGCGGGAGCGACAACGGACCGCGTGATGGCGCGGCTGGAGTCGAGCCTGCATGTGAAAGGCGAAATCTCCGGCAACGAGGACCTGTACATTGACGGAACAGTTGAAAACTGGTCCATCTCGATGAGCGGAAGCTGACGATCGGAGCTACAGCAAAGTTGACAGCCGACGTCCTTGCCGGCGAGGTGATCGTGTACGGAAGCGTGAAGCGTAATGTCCGTGGGAAAGGGAAGATCGAGATTAAGAAGGACGGTTCGGTGAACGGAGATTTGACGACGGCGCAAATCATCATCGAAGACGGAGCATACTTCAAGGGTTCGATCGAGATCGAGAAGAGCGCGGAAAAGGAAGCCGACAAGAACGTCTCCTCGCGGACGGCGCCTGCGCCGACGGCGGCGGGCGCGGAGCCGAGGAGTATCTAATCACGAAGGAATGCTTAGGATCCTACGCTCAGGGTAGAGATCAATAAGTGGTTTGCTGAGTTCAGCTGCTCTCACCTCAAGTCTGGAGAGGCAGGGTACATATTTCCTTTTGTGGCGCGCCGCGCGATAATCTTGCAATGCACAGGGCGAAAGGAGTACGCCCATGAGCATATCCACACGTCTGAAGGGTTTCCTCGAGGAAAACCAAATCCCTTATTCGGTAATGACGCACACCACGGCCTACACCGCGCAGGGTGCGGCCGCCACGATGCAGATTTCTGGCAAAGAGCTTGCCAAGACCGTGGTTCTGTGGGCGGGCGAAGATATGATTCTGGCTATCCTACCGGCGCCGAATCACGTGAGACTCGATAAGCTGGGTGCCGAGGTGGGAAAGTCTGTGCGACTAGCTACCGAGCAGGAATTCAGCAGTCTCTTCCCCGATTGCGAGCTGGGCGCCATGCCGCCTTTCGGCTCTCTTTACAACCTGCTCGTGTACGTAGATGAGTCGCTGGCCGCCGGTGAGGCGATTGTCTTCAACGCCGGGACGCACCGCGACGCGATGCGCATCCGGTACGACGACTTTGTTCGTTTGGCGAAGCCCAGGGTCTGCTCATTCGCTCAGAAAGGGTGACGCAGAC
>Ga0137418_10007212_pt1 | contig 10208 bp, 8 predicted proteins | sample CZODoug3_1_2_16f_FD_122242 | JGI IMG/M metagenome (GOLD analysis project Ga0137418, IMG submission 122242) | Vadose zone soil fungal communities from Angelo Coast Range Reserve, California, USA - CZODoug3_1_2_16fungal (Hybrid Assembly) | ecosystem: Environmental > Terrestrial > Soil > Vadose... | reverse complement strand
TGGCCTGCCAGATCAGAAATCAGCGGGCTACCCACCCGCCGGTCCGTCTCAGGCCGGGTGGCCAGTATACGAACCCTTTCCGCCTCGCCGCAAGCACCGCACGCCCTGCGGCGTTCCAAAAACGCCACTGGGAACGTCCAACGTACCCTGTGCCTTTCCCGCTGCATCCAATCGCTGCTCAATTCATCGCAAGGAGAACCAGCAATCATGGCAACCATGAGAGTGGCTGTAGTTCCAAAGGCCGGAGCCGACTTCCAACTGATCGAGCGGGAAATCCCGTCACCGGGCGCTGGTCAGGTGCGCATCAAGGTTCAAGCCTGCGGCATCTGCCACAGCGACGTTCTCACCAAGGAAGGTTCGTGGCCCGGCCTGCAGTATCCGCGAATTCCCGGCCACGAAGTCGCTGGCATCATCGACGAAGTTGGCTCCGGTGTCACTGCCTGGAAAAAAGGTGAACGCGTTGGCGTTGGTTGGCACGGCGGACAGGACAACACTTGCCCCGCATGCCGCGCCGGCGATTTCGCCAACTGCGTAGCGGGTGCAGTCACCGGAATCAGCTACGACGGCGGCTATCAGCAATTCATGCTCGCACCAATCGAAGCCGTCGCGCACATCCCCGACGGCCTGGACCCAGCCGATGCCGCCCCTCTGATGTGCGCCGGGATCACTACCTTCAACTCGCTGCGCCACAGTGGTGCCGGTCCAGGCGATCTGGTCGCCGTGCAGGGCATCGGCGGACTCGGCCATCTGGGAATTCAGTTTGCAAATAAATTTGGCTATCGTGTCGCGGCCGTCGGCCGCGGCCCGGAAAACGAATCTCTCGCCAAAAAGCTTGGCGCCCATCATTACATTGACAGCAAAGCTTCCAACCCTGCTCAGGAGTTGCAGAAACTCGGCGGCGCAAGAGTCATTCTGGCCACTGCGCCAAGCTCCAAATCCATGTCGGAGATTTTTCACGGACTCGGGCGCAACGGCTCGATGCTGGTCGTCGGCGCGGACATGGCACCCATCGAAATTCCCGGCGCTGCGCTCATTTTTGGCCGCAAGCGCGTCCAAGGCTGGGCTGCCGGAACTCCCAGCGATTCCGAAGACACCATGCGCTTCGCCGCCCTTACCGGCGTACGTCCGATGGTTGAGAAATTTCCTTTCGAAAAGGTTGCCGAAGCCTACGCCCGTATGACCAGCGGCCAGGCGCAATTCCGCGTCGTGATAACCATGTAGCAGCGGAGTTTTTCGCTGCACTCTTCAATTTGTTTGCTTTTGAATTTTACGGCAGCTTGAACTGCACGGTCACGGTAAGGTGCATCGACGTCGCCTGCCCATTCAGCATTGCAGGCTGATATTTCCACTGCTTCACCGCGTCCATGGCCGCCTGATGCAACAGCGGCGATCCCGAAATGACCTTCATGGCGGTTACCCGGCCATTGCCATCGACCAGCGCATCGAGCACCACATTGCCGCTGATCCTCTGGTTCCGCGCCATCTGCGGATACGCCGGTGCAACCGACGAGAGCAACCGCGCGGGCTTCACATCGCCGCCGACCGTGATTGGAGCGCTCGGCTCGGAGCCCTTGCTGCTTAGCAGGTTTGCGGCATCCGCGCTGCCGCCGGATATTCCGGCGTCGCCAATTACCGGATCAGGTTCTGACACAATGTTTTGATGCGCAGCGTTCGGGTGCTTGACAACCGGCGCGGCCAAATGCAGTTCACCAATTGTTGGCTTTTTCACTGGCTCCGCTTCCGGCTGCACCAGTCCCGTGCTTACTCGCGCAGGATTCTCAATGATCCCGGAAGGATTGCCTGATTTGCCTACGGGAACCGCTACATTGCTTTCGTTCAATCCGCTTGGATGTGCGCTTGGCAGGTTGCGTTCAGTCGCATTCGCTGGCGGAGTATTCAACGATTTATTGGCCGGCTTACTGGAAATTGCGCTGTTATCGGTCTCTGGATTGGTCACAGTCTCTGGCTGTACCGCCGCGTTTCCATTTGCTGAAACGCTTGCTCCGCGATTCGAATACCAATACCATCCGCCGGCGCCGGCCACGATCAACACCGCCGCAGCTAACTTCAGCACCAGCCCGAAGCTCGAACTCTTTTCCTGTTGCTCTGCGCTGGAGTTCATCGAAAGTGTCGATCCGAAATTCGGCGTATGCCCTTCGCTGGACAGTGTCAGCACTGCCTCCGGCCTGTCGGAGTATTCGGCGGGGCTATCCTCAAGGAGGCTTTCTACTTTCGGCTCTACTCGCGTTTCAGTCTCGGCGGACTTTAGTTCATCAATCTCTGGCCGAGTTGGCAAACTCTCGGTCAGCCAGCTTTCATCGGCTTTCTTCTCTGCCGGTTTCGTTTCGAACCCACCGGTCTGGGGCACCGCGCTGCTGACTGCCGAATTGCGCGCCAGCGGTTCAAGCCATGCCGGAATCTTTACTTCGTCCGCAGCAAAATCAAAAGTATAAGTTCCGGGCGCGGGGTTTACCTTGGACGAAAGAGTTCCGGGTGGCGTGGAAGACGGCGTTGCCGTTGCAACTTCCAACGTTTTCGAACTTTCTACTGTCGGCGCCTTTTCCGCTAAAGGGCTGCCGATTTCGGAAGCCTCCAGCCGCGCTGCTTTTTCTTCCGCCATAAGAAAATCCATGATCGTAGGACTTTTTTGTTCGTTTGCAGCAGGTTTTTCCGCGATGAGCGGTGCGAACGGCGTCTCTTTTTGTGGCGCTTCAAAAATTGACGCGGCAAGCTTGGCGATTTCTGGCCTGCTCACCTCCGCCGGCTTGGTCTCCGCAGGCACTGACACTGATTCCGTCGCCACCGTTTGCGGTTGAACCGGCACATTCACCGGCACATCCGCCAATTTTTCTTCCAGCGATTTCAGCAAAGGCGTGGCGCTGTTGGACACGGTCTTTGCCGCCGTCGGCGTCATACCTACCGGCGCGCCGGCCGGAAAACGCAATCCCCAAAATCCGGGAGCCGCTTCGGTAAATTCCAGCTCAACGTAACCGCTGACGTTGCTGTAATTCTTCGATTTCACGACCTGGCAGACCACTTCTTTTTTTGACTTCTCGTTGGTCAGAAACAGCAATTGTCCCGAAGTCACCGCAGAGGACAATCGAATCACCGCCCCGTTCGAAAAAACCAAGACCGTTTGAGTGTTCTCGGAAAATGGCTCGCGCTTGTCCGAGCCGGCGATGGTCCGCGCCCCATTCACGGTAACCGGAATCTCCAGTGCGGCCGGCTGCGCTTTATTTCCGTTCGCCGGTGCTGCCGTCTCTGGCTGATGTGAATTCGGTACTTCGAGTTCTTTGGCGATGGGAGCCATGGCTTACCTGCTTGCTTTTCCGATTTTTGTTGGGCGTTTCGGGAAACGAGACTCTGTCCCGATTATCCTTATATAGGGTGGCGACGCCCGGAGAGCCGGGCGATGGTACCCAAGTACTACGGCGGAAACACCTGTTCCTTCGGACAGGCCGGCGAACTACTCCGCATTTCGCAAAAATTTCCGGGTTCATCCGATCCGCGAATAACAACGCTCCCGGCAGCAAATGAAAATCCCGTTTAGCGGGTTTCAGGGTTTGTACTTACAAACCATGAGCTAGTAATCTCAGGTATGGAAATTCGCGTCCTGAACGAAAATGATGCCGCAGAGTGGTGCCGGATTCGCCTCGAAGCCCTCGAATCCGACCCTTTCGCATTCGGCAAATCCGCCGAGGAACTTCGCGCGATCAGCGCGGAAATTATCGCGCAGCGCTTTCGCGAGAGTTCCAGCCGCTACTTCAATCTCGGTGCTTTCGAAAACGGCCAGCTCGTTGGTACCGCAACCTTCATGCGTGAAAAAGGATTGAAGGAGCAGCACAAAGGCCACGTCTACGCGGTGTACGTTTCTGCATCGCAACGCGGAAAAGGCGCCGGCCACGCGCTGATTGCCGCTCTGGTTGAAAAAGCCAAACAGGATTCGTCGCTGGAGCACATTCTGCTCTGCGTGGCATCCACCCAGCAAGCCGCGAGACAACTCTATCGTTCCTTCGGATTTGAAACTTTCGGCACCGAGCCGCGTTCCCTGAAAATCGGCTCAACCTACATCGACGAAGATCACATGCTCCTGCGCGTTCGTTGATGCATCCGTGACAGCCAAGCCCGCGCTTGTTAACGCAACCGATTTGTCATCCTGAGCACGCCGCATCGCACAAATTTGTCATCCTGAGCACGCCGCATCACACAGATTTGCCGTCCTGAGCACGCCGGCATCCGCACAAATTTGTCATCCTGAGGACATCCGGCCAGGATGTTCGATCGAAGATTCCGACCTTGTCGGAAAGGATCTCAACTTTCGACATGGCAACGCGTGTCACAGGGCAATCCTTCCCCTACTTTCCCACGCCAAACGGCAGCTTGAACTGCTCATCAATCGCCACCTGGTAGCCAGTCACCAGTTTGTTCGTTTCGTTCGCCATCCCGATCACCGCTTGCAGCTCCTTGAACATCGCCGGCGTCATGCCCTTTTTTACCGCGGAAGTTGTGTGCGACGCGATGCAGTAATTGCAATTGTTGGTTACGCTCACCGCCACATAGATCAATTCCTTGGTCAACGCATCCAGCGCTCCCGGCGCCATGATCTGCTTAATACTTTCCCAAGTCCGCTTTAGGGTTGCGGGGTCTTGCGCCATCGCTTTCCAGAAATTATTGATCCAGTCCGTTTTTCGCGTGGCCATGATGTCGTCATACACCGCGCGCACCTCTGGGCTCGCATCTTTATACTCAATCAATCCAAGTGTCGACATGCTTTCGCCTCGCCTCACAAAGAAATTTTCGCTCGACGTGTGCCAACGGGAAGTACTAAGCCGCTCCGAACCTAGCAAAATGTCTCACTGGCGGCCAGTCGCACCGTGTTTGGGTCTGCACCAGTTCGCAGGCTAATCTTCGATCACTTCCAGATTGCCAGTCACGCGGAATGTGGCAGACCAGTCAATACAAGCGCGTTTGTCGGTACAAATCAGGCTGAATTCAATCATTGCCGCGCGGCTCACTTTTCGTGCTGCGAAACCCACCACTCCGGTAGGATTTTCTGAATGCGCAATTTTCGGACAATCGGTCCCCACTGCGGTTGAAATTCGGCGGCTATATTTTGAATGGCAATACTCGTGAACTGGAAAGCCATTCTTTGTTCTGCATGCGTGAGATCGTTGTATCCATGCGGCAGATAAGCATTGCCCACGAAGCCCCCGGCAGCCGCGCCTGCAAAATTTGAGAAGGCAATCATATTTCTCCCGGAGTCGGTCTTGTCGATGAAAGTAAACACAAGCGCGTGCGTGGTTCGCAGAAGAGGATTTTTACTGGTGGACCGCACGTACCGCGGATCTTCATGCAAGACAACACCCGTCAAAAAGCGCGCTGTTCGCTGCGAAGTGACCGTGGCGAGGGAATCTCCATAGAGCCTCCCGAAGGCCCCGGCCCCGTCCTTCCATTCGCGAGGGTAATATTTTGTGGGATTGGCCATGCCTATACCGGCTCTGAATGCTGGCAAGATAACCGCAGGGGGCCCAAATGTTTGATGGGCGTAGATTGTAAATTTATCGCTTAAGGACAAACGCTGAGAATTCGTGGCGACAGGCAAAAACAGGAGAGCACTCTTGTTATGCTGCGGATGGGACTGTGGAATTGACGAATTGTTTTGATCTTGAGGTTGCGGCGCGTCTGGAAGGTTGACCGCCTGCTGGCCAGGTGCTTGGGGGATTTCTTTTCTGGCCTCCTCGGGAAGGCAAGGCAATGGCACTTCAGAAGAGCCACTACAGAGATCAGCGTCCTTTTTCGTGTCCTGCGAAGCAACAACCGGCGCATAGGCAGCCATAAGACATAGGGCGCTTACGGTCAGGCGAGTGAAATGTTTAGAGCGGCACGTTCTTACGATCATTTTTTCTCCAAGTGAAATGTTAGGTGGCCCGAGGGGATAGATGCGATAAAATCGGGACTTGCGAGTGCCATGAGTCCAAAAAACATGACCGATCGTCCAGCATTTGAACGCCGCATGGACGTGCTGTCTGAAGTCTTTGGATCGATGAGAATTCAGGATGCGGTTTATACGCGCCTGGAGGCGACAGCCCCTTGGGGTTTTCACTACACGGGGGACACGGTTCCGCGGATACGCTTCGGGTTAATGGTTCGCGGATCGGCGCTTCTGAAATTCAAGAACCAGCGGCAAGCTATCCCGCTCTCCGCCGGTGATGTTTTCATTTTCATTCTCAGCGATGAGGCCTTTACGGTGGTGGATCATCCGCGTTCCCCTGTCGCCGATTACCGCGTATTAAGAAAATTGGAAGAGGATTGCGTGATTCATTACGGAGGAGGCGGCGCGCCCACAACCTTGGTGAGCGGGTCGTTTCGCATGAGTGCATTCGACGCTCCGCTCATTTCGACGATTCTTCCTCGTTATCTGCACCTGCAGCTCGAGCAAAATCGAAGTCACGCCTTCCAGTCCGTACTGGATCTTTTGGCGGCAGAAACCGCTGAGCCCAGCATAGCCTCATCGCGCTTGATCAGTTGTCTTTATGAATCGCTGTTTGTATACGCCATTCGAGCCTACGCAGGCAATTCTGCGGCTCCACTGAAGGGTTGGTTGGGAGCCATGTCAGACAAGCATCTCAGCAAAGCTATAGGGGCAATGCATTCCGGGATTGCCAGGGGTTGGTCTGTTAAATCACTAGCGCGCGAAGCACGAATGTCGAGGTCTGCCTTTGCCTTGAGGTTTCGAACCGTTTTGGACCAGACGCCTCTCGAATACCTTACCCAGTGGCGGATGTACAAGGCAGGTGCCATGATTCGCTCGAACAACATGTCGTTCTCCGAGGTGGCCTCAGCCATTGGATACGGATCGGAAAGTTCTTTCAGTCGCGTTTTTAAGCGAGAGATGGGCGAAGCTCCCAGGGAATATCGACGCAACTGCGCGTTTCTGCAATCGTCCAAACGAGTGAAGACGGTACGTCCTGCCACGACGGGATTAAGCCTGTGAAGTTCGGCCAGCAGGAAGTAATCTCCGCGCTTGGCAATCGACTCCGACCGGATTACGACCTACTCGGAAACAACCCGGTGCCTCCTCGGCTTGCCTCTCCCGTACGGTATCCATCGCGATGCCCATAGCCACGGCCATTTCAGCTGCCGCGTTCTTCCGTTTGCAAGCACCGTCGCTCCCTTGTAGTTGTTTTCGCTCGATTAAATCGTAACAATAGGCCTTTCGGGGGAACTCCATGACGCCGCTGCTTCGCTATGCAATTCTTTTTGCCATGCTTCTCTCTTTCGTGGACGCTTCGCCCGCGCAAACCGTGCACGTCGATATTTCTCAGAATAAAGCCGTCCCCTTCGACCCCGACCTGTCACTCGGCAGCTCGCTCGACATACTCCCCGCCAAACAATTCGAAAAGGTCTTCGCTCCGGAAACCATCAAAGCTTCGCTTTCCGCCGGATGGGGACCCATCACCTACCGGCAAAACACCGAACTGACCATCGCCGCCTGGCACTGGAATCCCATTGGCTCTTGGAGCGACGCCGCCAACAAAAGCGGCTACTTCACCGGATCAGCCGAGCCGACCGAAACTCTTCGCATGTCCTACGGGTACACTCTGCCGCATCGCGGCAACACCCGTAACGGCGGCGCATCGCATGGTTACTCGCGCTTGACCGACGGCGATCCCACGACCTACTGGAAGAGCAATCCGTATCTGTCGGCAAAATTCACCGGAGAAAACGAAGCGCTCCATCCGCAGTGGATGGTCATCGATTTCGGCGGGCCGCAGCCGATCGACGCGCTGCGCATCGCTTGGGCACAACCCTACGCCACAAAATTCACCGTGCAATACTGGCTGGGTTCGGACGATGCCATGAACAAGCCCGTTTCCGGGCAATGGATGAATTTCTCGCAAGGAGTTTTCGCGAACAGCAAAGGCGGCTCGCCGGTTTTGCGGCTCGCGGAAGTGCCGGTCAGCACCAGATTTATCCGCGTCTGGATGACCGAATCCTCAAACACCTGCGACACTCACGGCTCGGGCGACCCGCGCAATTGTGTCGGCTACGCGGTCAGTGAAATTTCCGCCGGCAATTTTTCCAGCGACAACCAGTTCATCGATCTGGTCAAACACGTCGCCGGCGAAAGCCAAACGGTCACCCTGGTTTCCTCCATCGATCCCTGGCATTCGGAAAGCGATGTGAACCAGCGTTCGATCCAAACCGGCTTCGACCTGTTCTTTTCCAGCGGTTACACCAATCATCTGCCGGCCATGATTCCGGTTTCCATGGTTTACGGCACTCCCGAAGACAGTGCCGCCGAACTGGCGTATCTCCGCAAGCGTGGCTATCCGATTTCTTATGTCGAAATGGGCGAAGAACCCGACGGCCAATTCATGCTGCCGGAAGATTACGCGGCTCTCTACCTTGAATGGGCAACCGCATTACATAAAGTTGATCCGCAGCTGAAACTCGGCGGTCCGGTCTTTGAAGGTGTGAACGATGACATCAAAGTCTGGCCCGATGCGGGTGGAAAAACTTCATGGCTCGGCCGGTTCATCGACTATTTGAAATCACACAACCGCATGAGCGATCTATCGTTCGTCTCTTTCGAGCACTACCCTATCGCACCCTGCGACGTGAATTGGAGCGATCTCTATCGCGAGCCGCAGTGGACCAGCACCGTGCTGCGTGCCTGGCGCGATGACGGCGTGCCGGAAAATATTCCGCTGATGAATACCGAAAGCAATCTTTCCTGGGAATTGACCGAACCGATGCAGGACGTTTTCGCCGCTCTATGGCTTGCGGATAGCGTCGGATCATTTCTGCAATTCGGCGGGCCCGGCGCGGTGTACTATCACTCGCCCATTCAGCCGGAAACCTTGCGCTCCGGCTGCCACGGCTACAGCACCTACGGAAATTTCGTTGCAGATGAGGAATTGAATATCAAGCAGTACTCTTCGCAATATTTCGCCAGCCAGATGATCAATCTCGATTGGGTGAAACACGGCGCAGGCGTTCATCGCTTTTTCCCAGCATCATCGGATTTGAACGACGACGCGGGAAACAATTTGGTCACTGCGTACGCCGTTGCCCGGCCCGATGGCGATTGGTCCATTCTGCTGGTGAATAAAGACCCGGCAAACGCGCACAAAATCAAAATTCAATTTGCGGATAGCAGCGCAAATTCACTCCAGCAATTTGCCGGAAAAGTTTCCGTCACTACTTTCGGCGCGGAACAATATGTTTGGCATCCCGCCGGCACTAACAGTCACGCCGATCCCGACGGTCCGCCGGCCGTTTCCACCATCGATGCAAAACCGGGAACGGATTTCACTCTGCCGCGCGCATCGATCACCGTTCTGCGCGGGAAGATTCACTGAAGCTTTCCGCAATTTATTTTTTGGCATTGCGCGGAGCAAATTCATCGAGCAGCAATCGCGCCAGCCGCGCCGAGTGATGCCGGATTTTCCCGCGTTCGTCCAGCAAGTCGCCGAGCAAAACGGTCACGCCCAAATCGCGCAAATCGCTGGCGTCCGCGCTTACTGGCATCGCGCCTTGCTTGCGATAACGCCGCGCCACCGCTGGGGAAACTTTCTGGCGATTGGCGACAACATAGTCCACGATACGCGGCTTCACGTGATTTTGAATCGCGCGAAAATGTTCAGCCACCGAATAGTTGGTGGTTTCTCCAGGCTGGGTCATCAAATTTGCGATGTACACCCGGGGCGCGTGCGAACGCGCGATGGTTCGCGCGATTTCTGGAATCAGCAGATTCGGCAAAATGCTGGTGTACAGCGAACCTGGCCCGATCAAAATCAAATCGGCTTCGCGGATTGCGGAAACCGCTTCGGCCAGCGGACGCACGTTTGGCGGTACCAGCATCAATTTGCGAATCGGCGAGCGGCTGGCACTGATCCGCGTTTCGCCATGAACCCGTTTGCCGTTTTCCAGAATTGCTTGCAGCGTGACATTCGATATTGTGGAAGGGAAAATTCTCCCGCGAATCGCCAGCACGCTACTGGAAACACGGACCGCTTCGGCAAAATCTCCAGTCACGTGGGTTAGCGCGGCCAAAAATAAATTACCGAAATTGTGTCCGGTGAGCCCGTGGCCGGCGCTGAAGCGATATTGAAATAATCTGCTGAGCAGCGTTTCATCTTTCGAAAGCGCGACCATGCAATTCCGAATATCACCGGGAGGGAGAATACGATTCTCGCGGCGCA
>Ga0137418_10007211_pt1 | contig 10208 bp, 12 predicted proteins | sample CZODoug3_1_2_16f_FD_122242 | JGI IMG/M metagenome (GOLD analysis project Ga0137418, IMG submission 122242) | Vadose zone soil fungal communities from Angelo Coast Range Reserve, California, USA - CZODoug3_1_2_16fungal (Hybrid Assembly) | ecosystem: Environmental > Terrestrial > Soil > Vadose... | reverse complement strand
ACCACGTCGGGGTACCGGATGGCCCGTTCGCCAATCAGGAAGAAGGTTGCCGTTGCGTCGTGCTGCCGAAGAATCTCTAGGACTTGGAGTGTGAAACGGGGGTGCGGGCCATCGTCGAAGGAAAGAGCCACTACAGGAAGATCCGTCCGAACGCGATAAGTAACATTGGGAGTGATTCGCTCTATCACGCTCAAGATACCGAGCGGCTCCATCCAGAAGACCACAAGCCCGATCCCCAAAACAGCGGTGGCAATCAACAGGACAGTCAACATGTTTTACCTCGATCAGGCCGTCGTTGCGAGGCAACGTCTTTTGGGGCCATCCAGCTTTATAACACCAAGTCCTGATAAAACGCGCTAACCGGACAAGTGGAATTGGCCCAAAAGCACTTGTCCGGTAACCCGACTAATCAGGCAGTAGCGACAAACCGTTGATAAATGGCAGCTCGAGGGCAGCTTCAAATCACTCAGTCAAAATCCAAGTCCACAGTATTTGGATTCTCCGTAACCCATTACAGCACCGCTACTTGTTCTCCACTCCCAAAGAGCCCTTTCCCAACCTGTGCAGAATCAGGGCGATGCAGTCGGTCCAATTCCCCGAGCATGGCCCTCCGCCAATCAGCTGTACCCGACGATCTCAAGCTAGACTCTCTTCCCTTCCCTTGTCGTGTTAACTCAAAGTGGAGGAAAACCATGAAGCGACGCAGATATCAATACGGATCTCTGACCAAGAAGAACAATAGACTTTCTGACGACGTCTGGCAGTTTCGCTTTTACGAAACAACTTCCGAAGGACAACGATACCGGAGGTCAACAACCGTAGGGATAGTGGCCCAATACCCAACCAGGACGGACGCCTTGCGGATCATCGAGCCACTCCGTCTCCGATTGAATCTACATCATCGGTTCGGACGACCCATCTCAGTCGGTGCTCTGATTGATCACTATGTTGAACGCGAGTTGCCGGAACGGTGGCACTCAACACAACAATCTCATTCCTCTACATTGAAACGCTGGATTCTGCCTCGATGGGGTGACCGGTCGCTGGAGGAGATTAAACCAGTTGCGGTCGAAGAATGGCTGAGGTCGCTTACGCTGGCGCCGAAAACTAAAGTCAACCTTCGAAGCGTTTTTCACCTCGTTTATGAGCACGCACGTAGGTGGGAACTGACCGACCGAAATCCCATCGACCTGGTACGACAGAGGGGCGGTCGCCGTTGCATACCGCGCGTGCTGACACCGGCCGAGATCCGCCTCCTTCTAGCGCAACTGGCCGAGCCATTCCACACCATGGTTCTGGTCGCGGCATGTCTAGGACTTCGCGCCAGTGAAATCGTGGGTCTCCAGTGGCAGGATTTTAACTGGGAGGATCTCACTGTCCTCATCAGTCGAGGAGTTGTGAACGGGAGGTCGGGCGATACCAAAACTGAGGCCTCCCAAAAGTCGCTCCCCATCGATCCCCGGCTCGGCTGTTCCCTGCAAGAGCTACGGAAGGGCAGTTTGCACAAAGGCCCTCAAGACTGGGTCTTCGCGAATAACGTTGGCCGCCCCCGGGGACAGCAGAACATCCTGCACCGCCATCTGAGGCCAGCCGCATTAAGGGCCGGGATCGGAAAGATTGGCTCGCATACGTTTCGACATTCGTACTCGACGATATTGCGAGGGGCCGGCGCTGATATCAAGGTCCAGCAAGAATTGCTGCGGCACTCGACGATTCAGAGCACCCTGAATACTTACACTCAAGCAATTTCCGAGCAGAAGCGCGCTGCCAACACGATTGTGGTAGGAATTTTGTTCAATGAAAATGCCTCTACGGACCAGCCTTCCGCTAATGGGAGCTAAAAGGCACTCTAGGCACGTGACGTTGGGGACTCGTGCAATCAGATCCAAGCGACTGTTTTTGTGGAGGTTAGGATTGGTTGCGGGGGGTGGATTTGTTCCCCAGTCGGTTATTGATTCCTCGGAACTTATTGATTCTACGATAGTCCGGAATGCCAAGAATGGCCACAAAGGCAAGTTGTTCATTCAGTTTTCATTCAGTTCTTCTGGGTTCGTGATTCCGAGCTCCACGGTACTATTCAGGCCTCCGACACCATCATGTGCCTTGCGCGGATTCTGCGGGTCATCGAGCCAGCGTCGTCCGTCGAGCAGGAATTTGTAGGCGTGTTGTCCGGTCGGAAGATGCACCGGTCGACTTCGCCAAAATCCCGGTTCGATAGACACAGCAGCAATGCCCGGCGAGCACCAATCATTCCAGCTTCCCAAGACGCGCACGCTCGTTGCGGCATGGTCGTGCAGCAAGAATGAGATTCCTGCAGACGATGAGTGAGGGGAGATTTGGTGTCTTGCAGCACTGCCGTGGCGCTCTGCCAAAGCGCGGGCCACTGCCTGTCCCGGACTCAACGCTCCCGCGCCTTGGCGTTCGCGATCTGCTCCAGCAACGACGTGAGCTGTTTCCTTCAGCACATCCCTGACTAACAGCGGCGGAAGAGTCGGATTGGCTTCGAGCATGCAAGCAATCGCACTGGTGACAATAGGCGCCGCAAAACTAGTTCCCTCTACATGCTGATAGTGTGGCGTGACTAACTTCAGTTCTGCGATGCGGTCGTCAACATCCTGATCCCGATGCTCGCGACGGATAAACAGTTCCTTTGCTTCGTTGGCGACTGAAGAATTAGGAAGAACGGGCGCCGCCACCCAGATACTTGGGGCTACCAGGTCGGGCTTTGGCACGTGATTACTAGCTGCCCCGTAGTTGCTGTGCCATAGAGAACTTTCCTCATCGCTGAACGTATTCTTGTCGTCAATTCCGCCCACCGTTATGGCCAGAGGAGCGGTCGCTGGCGGTAGCAGGCTTCGTTGACCGTCGTTGCCCGCAGCAGCCACCACACTGATGCCCGCCTCCACCAATACGGACACGGCTTCGTCCACGGCGTTTCCGGCCAGTGGCGAAACTGGATCTCCGCTCACCGAGAGGCTGACGATCCGGACTCCGAGCTCGGAACGGTGTTTTAGAATCCATGTCAGCGCTCGGTGAATACTGGCACTGGAGATGTCGCCGCCGGAATCACGCACTTGAATGAGCACCACCTCGGCTTCATGGGCCAGCCCAGAGTAAAGGCCGTGACTTAGAAAACCATTGCCGGCGGCCACCGTGCTCGTCATCGTGCCGTGCCACTGCCAATCGCGCGAACCGTTCCAATCGGGCCAGTTCGGCGTCTCGTCCCGCTCAAAGTGGATTGCAGACACAGGATCGTGTGTGGCGTCAGCCCATAAACGAATGCGATTATGCGGCTGCACCAGATCGGGATGCGGATAAAAGCCAGCGTCCACCAGAGCGATGGTCACGCCTTTACCGGAGAACCGGGGATCGGAGTGCATACGCAAGCGAGTCGGTATCACTCCGAAGGCGGCCTGAGCGTCCAGAGGCCATGCCGACTGAATCGCTTCATGCAGCGCCGGGTCTCCTCTGGACAGTAGAGTTTGGAGGAGGTTCTGCTGAACGCAAGCTGGACATGCTCGGTCCTCGCGGTTCCAGAAGGGATACCAGTGCGCTTCGGCCAGCACGGCATTGCTTATGGAATTGCCACACACGGAGCACAGTCCGAGTGAGTTTCTTGACTTAGGTTGCATAAGCATCGTCCCATGAGATGCTGATCGGTATCGATAGTTTCGCGGTAGCCACTAAGAGATCAGGCTTTCACTCGATCGCCGTGGCGAGTGGGGCGGTTGAGGAAACCCGCCCCTCCTTCTTGCTCACGCGGGTTGCTACGCGATTTTTCGCATCGCGGGGGTCGAGGCCACGGTCACTTTCTCTTCATAGAAGCGCCGGATGTTTCCGGCGATCTCATCGAGGCAGTCCTCGACGGCAAAGTGTCCGGAGTCCAACCGGTGCATCTCGGCATTCGGCAGGTCCTGCAGGTAAGCCTCGCCGCCTTCCCGGGTAAAGAAGATGTCGTTCCGGCCCCAGAAGATTAGCGTCTTCGGCTGCTGATCGCGCAGAAACTGCTGCCACGCGGGATACAAATCCACGTTTGTTCGGTAGTCGTAGAACAGGTCCAGCTGCACCCGGCGCGCGTTCGGTCGTTCCATGAAATGGGAATCCATGTTCCAGTTGTCAGAACTGATCAGTTCCGGTCGCTTGTGTCCGTGGAGGTAGATGGCCTTCACCGTATCGAACTCCAGCAGTCCGGAGACTCCCTGCTCGGTCTCCGGTGTGCGCTTTTTCCAAAGCGCATTTCGCAGGCCGCCCCAGGCCTCTGTGAATCCGACCTCGTAGGCGTTGGTGTTCTGAATGATGAGCCACTCCAACGCTTCGGGCTTGCGAGTAACAATTCTAAAACCCACGGGTCCGCCATAGTCCTGGACGAACAGACCGTAGCGTTCAAAACCCTTTTCCCTGAGAAATTTCTCCGTCACTTGCGAGAGTCGCTCGAAGGTATAGGGAAAGGTCGCGGGATCAGGCATGTCGCTGTTGCCGAAACCGGGGTAGTCCGGAGAAATAACGTGAAAGTGCTCGGCAAGCGCAGGGATGAGATTACGATATTGGTGCGACGAAGCCGGAAAACCGTGGAGCAGAACGAGCTTGGGGTTGGCATGGTCGCCAGCCTCACGGTAAGCAATGTTGACGCCATCGACAGGCAAGTTTCCGTACGTAACGGCACTGGGCATAAGGTCTCCTTTACGACTGGGTCATCCGACCGGTTGATATTCTGAAACGGCAGCGCAGTATCGCTGCTTCTGGCCGTTGGATGTGGTGCCACTAGGGAAGTTGCGGAGAAGGAGTGTAATCTGGCTTACAAAGCTCGACATTCGGACATAATGATCGGGCACTGGGGAACACCCAAGTGAACAACCCACAAAACGCAGAGACCGCTGGCCTGCTGGAGAGTGCATCGCTCTCGACTGTCGATTTGTTCAAAGGCCTTCCAGATTCCTGCTTGCAAGAGATTGATGAAGGAAGCGTCGTTCAAGATTTTCGAACGGGGCACTTTTTCTTTCAAACGGGCGAAGTCGGCGAGCTATTGTTCCTGCTCGAAAAGGGCGCTGTACAGACCTTCCGTAGATTTGGGACAAAGAAGCTGATCATTGCCGAACTGAAGCCACCCTCCGTGTTTGGCGAAATGGGATGTCTTGGCCAGTGTGTTTATCACTGTTGCGCACAAGCCACCGAGCCTTCTCGAATTCGGATGATCTCGCGCCCTACGCTGGATGTGCTTCTTGAGGAGCAGCCAAACGTCACACGACGGCTCCTGGACCTGGTGAGCCAACGATTCGTCGACGTACTTATGGATCTGGATGCGACCTCGTTCCGGCAACTGATTCCTCGTTTGGCGAAGTTGCTGCTGGAGAGGGCGGAGGGTGATTTTATTCGCAACATGACGCACAAAGATCTCGCGCAGCACCTGCGTGTATATAGAGAATCAGCCACCGCAGCTTTAGGAGAGCTAAAGAAGGCGGGCATCATCGAAGTTGAGAGAAAGGAAATTCTTATCCTCGATCGTCCTCGCTTGGAACGCGCCGCGCGCGAGTAACGGCCGCGGGGATCTCGGCTGCGGATTTCTGAGATCAACAGGACCTAACTTAAGCGAAACGAAGGCCGTCCGTCGACTTTTCTTTGGTTGTTTCATGTTCACGCCCATTTCTCCTTCCGAAGCCTGCCAGAGAAGCTGTTCGTATAATCCAACGTGAGGCGGGCATCCCGCATTCGTCTTAAGCCGCGTTTCGTAACCTTTCAGACCTGTCGGAATCTGATGGCCAGTGAGATCGGAGCACTCGATGAAGGGCAAGGTTGTACTCGTAACCGGGGCCAACGGTGGGTTGGGGACCTATGTGACGCAGGCGTTTCTCGACGCAGGTGCAACCGTCATTGGCACATCGAGGAAAATGCAGCAGTCTGATTTCAACAACCCAAACTTCACCGCGTTTCCAGCAGAGATTTCGACTCGTGAGGGCGCCCAAACTCTCGTAGATCAAGTTGGGGCCCGTTTTGGAAGACTTGATGTTTTGGCACACACAGTTGGTGGTTTCGCGGGTGGCCAATCAATAGCGGACACGGACGACGCAACTTTCCAACGTATGTTTGACCTCAATCTGAATTGCGTATTTCACATTCTCCGGGCGGCAGTTCCGCCTCTGCGAAAGACGGGTGACGGTCGTATCATTGCGATTGGAAGCCGGGCCGCGCTGGAACCTGGCGCAGGCGTGGGCGCGTACAGCGCTTCGAAGGCTGCGATGGTCTCCCTAGTCAGAACTGTGGCGCTCGAAAACAAAGACGTGGGACTGACCGCAAACGCGATTTTGCCTGGCACGATGGATACCCCAGCTAACCGCAAAGCGATTCCGAATGCGGATGTCAGCAAGTGGGTGCAGCCGGCAACGGTCGCGGAGTTGGTGGTCTGGCTCGCCGGCGAAACTGGCAAAGACGTCAATGGATCTGTGATCCCGGTCTACGGTAAAGATGCTTGATACCTTCGCCAAAGCGTTTGTTTACACCCTGGCAGTCTACGCCGGTCTTGGATTGGTGTTTGGGGTGCCATTCGTATGGTCAGTAGTTCAAGGCTTGGATTCCGAAGCTCAGGGATCAGGCATTGGCTTTCGACTGCTGATTCTCCCTGGCGTCGCCGCGTTCTGGCCGATGTTCCTTTACCGCTGGAGGCGACGTATCGCTGAGCCTCCGATAGAAAACAACCCGCACCGGTTGTCGAGCAAGCCATGATTCAGCCACTCAGAGTCGTCCATCGCCGCGCATTCGTCGCTCTAGCGCTAGTGTTACCTGCGATCTTGTTGATCGGGCTCGGAGCCCGGCGTCCCCACCTCGGCCCAAGTGCTCATGCTACCGATGTGCCGGACACCGGGAGCATGGTGAGGGAGTCGAGCAATTTGTGGCAGAAGCATTCGATTCAGTCAAGGTTCTATCGCAAGCCAGACCGTCCGCTGGACACGTATGTCGTTCTGCTTCCGGCGGAAGAGTTGAACGAGCCGGACTTGCTGCTTTATTGGGCCACCAACGCACCGCAGGGGAACGTTCTGCCGGGGGAGGCGCGACTCGTAGACGCCTTTACTGCGGGCAAGGCGTTTCTTCTCCCGTTGAATGAGAAAGGTACCGGCCATTTGGTCTTGTTCAGCCCAGCTCATCAGACTGTGTTTGACACTGCCAGAGTGGAGAAGTTGCCATGAGCGTTCAATATGGCGCAATTAGTTGGAACCGGCAGAAGAAGATGTACGATGTCACGTTTCTGTCGTTGCTGGCGTTGTATCTCGGATTGTTCGTTGGTGTGGGCGCTTGGCGGAATCCAAGCGCGACGGCGGAGACGCTGCTGATCCGCGCGCTTGGAACCGCTGCATTCTTGCTGCTGAACGTGGTGCTGTGCATCGGCCCGCTGGGTCGATTGGATCGTCGTTTTCTTCCACTGCTCTATAACCGCCGGCATCTAGGCGTCACGACGTTTCTCTTGGGCTTGGCACATGGAGGTTTTGCGCTGTTCCAGTTTCATGCCATTGGGAATGTGAATCCTCTGGTCAGTCTGTTCATCAGCAATCCGCGGTACGCCAGCGTTTCCGACTTCCCATTTCAGGCCCTCGGTTTCTTCGCATTGATCATCCTTTTTCTAATGGCTGCTACCAGCCACGATTTCTGGCTACGGAATCTCTCCGCGCCCATGTGGAAGCGTCTGCACATGCTGGTGTATGTGGCTTACGCACTGTTGGTCGCGCACGTGACTCTGGGGGCGTTGCAGTCAGAGACCAGTTCCGTGCTGACCTCCGCCCTCGTGGTGGGAGTGGCCACTGTGCTTTCGCTTCACCTCGCTGGGGCGTTTCGGGAAAAGCAGATTGACCGAGCGAGGCACCAGGCGGTCGACGAAGGCTTCGTTGAGGTCTGCAAAGTGGATCGTATAGCGGAGAAATGCGCGACCATCGTCTCTCTCTCCGGGGAGCGTGTTGCGGTTTTTCGCTACGATGGCAAGGTCTCTGCGATCTCAAATGTTTGCCAACATCAGAACGGACCTCTAGGGGAAGGACGCATCATCGATGGCTGCGTTACCTGCCCGTGGCATGGCTATCAGTATCAGCCAGAGTCTGGGGCGGCCCCGCCTCCCTTCAAGGAAAAGATTCCGACCTTCCGTGTCAAGGTTGTCGAGGGATCTGTCTTCGTGCATCCGCGTCCTAACCCGCCTGGAACCCGCGTAGAGCCTGCCAGAATTGAATCCACGGAGGCGCAACCGCGATGAACGACTTCTACGTAGGCTATCTGGCGAAGGTGTCCACCGCGCTGGCTCGTTTTCTGCGAAGGGTCATTATTGTGCTCGGCCTGCTTGCGGTGACCACGGCTCTGGTGCTGGTGGTTGGACAAATGCCGTTTGCTAATTCCGCGTTCGAGTACGGGAGGATGCGCAGTTTTGAGGGAGTCGTCGTGACGCAGCCCTTCCCAACGCTGTTGGTAGCGCGTCCGGGAGAAGTCGGGCAACAAGACAAATATTCGCGCTATCTGCTGGTCGCGCCCGGAAAACATGGAGCCGACGAGCTCGTGGCCAGCTTCGATGGCAAACAAGTCCGCCTGCAGGGCCAGCTGATCTATCGTGAGGGCGGAACTATGGTGGAAATAACACCCGGCTCCGTCACTATCGTGAACACCGCGCCCGCAGTTCAAGAGACTACCCGCAACCTGGGAGCAGCGAGCTTGACTGGCGAGATCGTGGACAGCAAGTGCTACCTGGGTGTGATGAATCCCGGCCAAGGGAAGGTTCACCGTGACTGCGCGGCGCGCTGTCTGGGTGGAGGGACTCCACCGATCTTTGTTACGACCGACGGGCGTGAACAGTTCTTGATGGTCGGCCTTGATGGACGTGCCCTGGGACGCGACGCGCTGCGTGAATTCATCGGGGAACCGATCACGATTCGCGGTGAAGTGCTCGCGCGCGGAGACAGTCGGTTGCTGGAAATAGATCCGCGGTCATTCCGTCACACGCCAAACAGACTCGAAGCGGCGTTGGGATCGCAAACGCACTAATAAGGAATTATACTGGCTGGGTTCTCCGTGCCCTCAAGCCTTCAGGAAACGGGCACGCACGCGAGGATGAAGGGCCTCGAGGTCCATCAGCGTGAGAAAGTCAATCGTTTTGAATTCGCGGTCGATCGCGGGCGGACCGCAGATCTTCGCTCCGACCGCCAAGTACGCACGCAACAATTTCGGGATCTTGTCACTTGTGTTCTCCGGCGACTTTATGGGCATCGCGAAAGCGGGCTGCGGAGTGGTACGCAGCCGGGGCTCCACCAAGTGCTCCTGCATCGCCCGATAGACAGCAGTACCATGCGCTGGGTCCTGCGAGGTTAGCGAAGAACAACCGATCAGATACCGTCCGCCACGGTCAACGGCGTACAGGGCGATTCCGCGCCACATCAGGTAGAGCACATCCGTCGATCGATGATCACGGTGCACACAGGCACGTCCCAGTTCGATCACCGAGTTGCCCAGCCGCTTGTAGGGTGAGAAATCGAATTCACGCTCACTGTAAAAGCCTGCATTTGCCGAAGCCATCTCGCCTGTCTGTAGCCGATACGTTCCAACAATCTTGCCGGTACCCGCGTGCTCGACAATTAGATGGTCACAGACGCGGTCGAACTCGTCCATATCGTGACCGGTGGCGTAAGAGGCTTCCAATCCCTCATTCAATTCCAAGTTGAACACGAGGAACCGCAATCGAAATGCGTCCATCCGGTCTGATTCGGACGCTGCCATCCGCATGTAGTACGGACCTGCTCGGAGACCGAGTGGGTGGTCGGCGGTCATTCCCTCAGGCTTTGCGGAAGGAAGGGCCGGGACCAAACTATCGCGCGCGGTCGAGGGCGTTGCACTCATGACGTTCAAACCTGCGTTACCCGCTACATCCCTAAGGCACCACGATGGGCTTGGGCGTCTCTATTCGCGAGCCTCAGCGTGAGATGCGTGACAGTAGAAAAGGTGACGGCGCAATACTCCTTCGAGAATCCAGGGCGGCTTTTGTCACTTCCGTCGGCCTGATGAGTCTCACGTTATACACGGGGTCAGACCCGAGAAATGAGAGCGATCTGTGACGAAGAAATTGTTTTACGTGTTTGTATTGTTGGTTGGTCTGTCAGTCTTGGCGGCAGCCAAGGGCCTGCAAAATCTGGATCGGAACGGAGTGGCCATCCAAGGTTACGATCCGGTTGCATTCTTCACGGACCACA
>Ga0137418_10007210_pt1 | contig 10209 bp, 11 predicted proteins | sample CZODoug3_1_2_16f_FD_122242 | JGI IMG/M metagenome (GOLD analysis project Ga0137418, IMG submission 122242) | Vadose zone soil fungal communities from Angelo Coast Range Reserve, California, USA - CZODoug3_1_2_16fungal (Hybrid Assembly) | ecosystem: Environmental > Terrestrial > Soil > Vadose... | reverse complement strand
GAACCAAGAAAGACCGACCTATGGCAGCAGTAACGAAAGCCAGCCTGGTCCAAGCGCCGAAAAGTAAAGAGTCGCTCCGGCCCAAGGCCGGGGCCATCAAATGCGCCAGACTTAGGATTGCGAAATCATCAATTTCAAAACATCGCTTGCCGTTTCAAAGCGCAATCGTTTTACGAGCGCAAAATGCGTTCTTGCTCGAAAGTAGTTCCGATCGCGAATGGCGAGTAGAAACACGCTCATTCTAGCACAAATTCTAGCACATGGACGCGCCAGACTCCGCTTCGTACGATCCTAAACTTTTCGACTGTTACCGGCGAAAATGCCGCAATCGCACAAGGAGGTTGCATTTGAATTGTATCACTCGGCTCTGGGTGTCAATTTCTTGCTGTTTGGTTTATTAGCATCCGGGCGAGCCGAAAGCTACGCACGCGCCTGTGGAACCGACCGGCTGGAGGAGTGCGAGCAGCGGTTTCACAAGAAGGCCATTACGGTTTTTTGGGGACAGGTGATGACACAGGTATAGAAATCCAAGTCCCATCAAACGCGGCGTGGGTCTGGTTATATTCAGCCTGAAGAGCGGCTTTCGCCTCATCGATAGCCGCCGATTCGGCGCTACACCGAGGATCTGAAGCAGGTACGCCGAGGCATCTAATAATATGGAGTGCATTACGAACTTCGAGTTCCATAATCTTACGCCGACCGTTAACCTCTTTAACGAAATCATCGGAAGCATCAGGGCTTATGTCTCGAAGACTCTCTAGCTCGTCATTAACCAGCGAAACAAACTGGCCCAATTCTCCACTAAGACGGGAACGTTTTTTCATACAGGTCTCGTCATAAGACGACTTGTCTCCACATTGCTTATTCCAAGCGGACACTTTTTTCGCTAGCTCCGCGCTTTGCTGAAAAATCAACGCCGTTAGCGGGAGTGCGAAAAGGGAGGAGATGAGAATCAGAACGAACATCAAGGTGAGAAGCAGTTTTTTCATAGATCAATAGTATTTGTTAACCGAGATCTTATTTCACGGGCAGCGGGTTTGGCTTGCCATCGTTGTTAACTTTGAACCATTGCCTTTTACCAGGTTCACTCCCGAACAAATGACAACCTATCAACACATGATTCCCATTTGAACGTCGTTCCTAATTGGCTCGTAAGACGCTTCCGAATGCACTGAACGGGATGGAATGTCCCATAACACAAACTCAATGGAATTACGACCGTTGCTCATACTTCTCCTCTTCGGAGGTTTCCACTTTGGCGGTGGGCGGCCAGCCCAGAACGGACTTAAATTTTCATCGGTAATGTCGGAATCTGACTTTGAATCACACGCGCTCGTGCTAAGACCCATCGGCGAAGCCGCAACTCAAGATGCCTCAATGCACTCCTGAAAGAATGCCCGAATAATTCCGACACTTCCCCACCGGCTTGATTGATTCCTCAAAGCTACCGTGGCATTCGTAATATCTTTTATCCACCGTTTTGTCCGCCGGCGGAGTTTCTTTAGCGCATTTTGGATAACATGAGATAAGCGCCACTTGTCAATTTTATCTATGGCGGAGCAGTCAGGAGCACTTAAGGAAAGAAGAGCGTATTTGCTCCGGCCTCCTTGGCAAGGAGGTGCTCTACCACTGAGCTACACCCGCAGTTTTGAGGGGGAGACAAATAATGTCCAGGCGTCCGCGGCGCGCAACCTTTTAATTGCCGCTGCAGGGTGAAATAGTTGAATCCAAATAGGGCGCCAAAAGCATCCTACGATCAAATCACCCACTATGAACAGATTCATCCTCACCTACATTTCTTCCCTCGCGCTGGCGGTAAGCTCATTTGGGCAGGCACCAACGGCCTCGCCACTCGCAAGCACGCCTGCGGCAACCACTGCCATTTCGCCAACTTCAACGCCTCAAAGCAAGATCGAGCAGTCGATCAGAAAGAAACAGAAGAAACACTTTGGTTTTACGATAGACAACCACGACACGGGCCTGGATAAGCTCGATCGCCTAGATCATGCAAAGTCCGGGGACATTCCAGAAGTCGTGATTCCAATCGTTGCGATCACGTTGCTGACAGTCTTTGGGGCGCCAGTCCTAATCGTCGGGCTGATCCTGTATTTCAGTTTCTCCAGGTCGCGCGCCCTCCATCGAACGGTGCGGATGATGGTCGAAAAAGGACAGCCCGTGCCTGCCGCCCTGCTGAATCCACCACCGGCTCAGCGGCAACGCTCCGATCTGCGTCGGGGTGTTGTGCTGACGATGGTCGGCCTGGGCCTAATGGTGTTTTTCGGTGCCGTGAACGATTGGGAGGGCGGTGCGTGGACCTTGGGTCTCATTCCGTTCCTCATCGGCGCTGGCTACTTGCTTGTATGGAAGCTGGACGCAAAGAAGGACAACCCGCCGCCATTACCGTAATCTGCGGCCGTGGAGCTGACCGATGCAGACCTCGTCGCGCGAGTTCTTGTTGATGACGACCAGCACGCTTTCGGCGAATTGGTTCGACGGCATCAATCCAGCCTGCGTGGTCTACTACGTCAACTTACCCGGACCGACGTCGCTCTCGCAGACGACCTCGCTCAGCAAGCCTTCCTGCGCGCTTACAAGAACATCCGGAGTTTTCGCGGCGAAGCGCGCTTTTCCACGTGGCTTTACCGGATCGCCTACAATTGTTTTCGAGAAGATGCGCGCCGCCGGAAGGAACTTGTGGGAATCAATGAGGAACAACTCCAAACGCAACACGATCCTCAGGCGGCCGATCCTGGTTTAAGACACGACCTTATGCGTGCACTAAATCTACTTCCCTTGAATGAACGCTCCGCGATTTTACTTTGTTGCCAGAACGGTCTTTCCCATGATGAAGCTGCTCGTGTTCTCGACATCCCCCTTGGTACCGTGAAAACGAATGTTCTTAGAGGCCGCGAGAAATTGAAACGAATGCTTGCCGACTGGGGTCCAAATTGATAAAGAGGATAGGACGCAAATGAATCAGGAAGATTGGCTTGATCGGGAATTGCGCGAAGCGGCGCCGTATATCGACGACGAGGGATTTACTGCCCGAGTGCTGCAACAGTTACCGCCGCCCCGGCGTCGTCATGATTTGTTGCGTGCTGTCATTCTCCTGGGAATGGCTTTCCTGGCGAGCGTGCTTGCCTATGTCGTTTCGGGTGGCGGTCGCTTTGTCAGTGTGACTTTTGACCGTCTCGCGGCCTTGCCGGCGTTGTGGGTCTTTGCGCTGGCTCTCACCAGCGGCCTGGTGATAGCTGCTGCTGGCGCTACGGCCGCAGTATCCAGAAGCCGGGCCTCGCTAACCTAACTCGCCCGAGAAACAGGCCGCAGATTCGGCTAATCCACGCAAAGTTTACGGGCTTGGTGGACATCGAGTTCAATCTGCCGGACTAACGCATCCACATTTTCGAACTTCTGTTCCGGCCTGAGATACCGGATAAAACGCACTTCGACGTCTTTGCCATAGATATCGCGATTAAAGTCGAACAGATGAATTTCGAGCACGCGCTCGGATTTACTACTGCTCACAGTTGGGCGATAGCCGAGATTTATCACGCCAGGATAGCCGCTTCCTTCCAGCATGGCCTCCGCGAAATAAACTCCATTTGGAGGAAACTGCTCGCTATGAGCGCTCAGATTCGCCGTCGGGAACCCGATCTTTTTCCCCAGGTCATCACCCCGCACAACCGTCCCCAGGATCGTATACTCGCGGCCCAGCATTTCAGCAGCTTTCGCCAGGTCGCCTGCTTCGACTGCGTGACGAATCGCTGTGCTGCTTACTAGCTGACCGTTCCCGAGTGTAACAGGGGGAATTCCGACGACCTCAAAGTCGAGTTGCGCACCCAGCTTTCGGAGGAGAGCAAGATTGCCGCGCCGGCCTTTTCCAAATGACCATTCATGCCCCACGCAGATTTCACGCAGCGGTTTTGAATGTGTCGCGAGTTGCTGCACAAAGTCTTCCGGCGCAGTTGCGGCAAATGCCTTGTCGAATTTGATGACGAGCAGATGCCGTACTCCGAGGTTGCGAATCAATTTGATCTTGTGTTGCGTCGCCGTAAGTAAATGGGGCGCGTCGTTGGGCCGAAGCACTTTCATCGGATGCGGATCGAAAGTAACGACCACTGGAGTCCCCTTTGCCGTTCGGGCGTGCTCGGCTGAAGTGGAAATAACGGCTTGATGACCGCTGTGCACGCCATCGAAAACACCGATGGCGAGAAAAAGAGGACCCGGCAACCGAGATAGCTCCGATATGGAATGGAGCGTTTCCATCATTCGACATTCGTCATTATTTTCAAGCTCCCCGCATGCGCGACACGTCTGGAAGGCTGAGGAGCCTGCTCAAAATTTCCTCGCGTGGCGCATCCTTGATTTGAGTGACACTAATGGTGTTAGCAACATCGAAGCGTCCGGATTTTGTGCGCCGCAACGACTTTAGGTGCGCCCCGCAGCCGAGAGCCTCGCCGATGTCATGCACATAAGTGCGAACATAAAAGCCCTTGCTGCACAAAACACTAAAATCGATCTCAGGAAGGAGTATTCGGTCAATTGTGTAGCGATAGACATGCACCAGGCGCGGCTCCCGCTCGACCACTTTTCCTTGGCGTGCCAATTTGTACAGCGGGACTCCACCATGCTTTTTCGCCGAAACCATCGGCGGTATTTGGTAAAAATCGCCCCGGAACTTTTCAAATGCAGCGCGAATTTGGTTTTCGTCTAGCGCGGGAACCGGTCGCTGCTGGATTACTTCCCCCTGCCGATCTTGTGTGTCGGTCGTTACTCCGAGCACAAATGTTCCGGCGTATTCCTTGTCTTCGCTCATGAGTAAATCCTGGACCTTTGTGCCCCGTCCCACAGTGATCAAAAGTAAGCCGGTCGCTATGGGATCAAGCGTGCCGCAATGACCGACTTTTCTCACCTCGAGCTTTCGGCGAACCAGCGCGACGACGTCGTGTGAAGTCATCCCTTCAGCCTTGTCCACGAGCAGGACGCCGTCAGGAGCCACGGGATAAGACATGCCTAAAAGAAGGTTACAACGTTGACGCGTTGAAACATTAAGTCATTGGAGCGGTGCCGCTTTTAGCGACTCAATCTTAACGCGAACTTCCGCCAAAACTCGCTCTTCCACTTCCGGAAGCGTTCCGCGCACACGCGCACCGGCGGCAAGCGAATGGCCTCCTCCACCAAACTTCTGGCAGATAGCGCAGACATCGACAGCGTCACTTTTGGAACGCATGCTCACACGCACTTTGCCATCGGACAGTTCTTCGAAAAAGACAGCAACGATAACGCCCCGGACCGAGCGCAGGTGATCGATCAGCCCCTCGTTATCCTCGGGAAGGACGCCTAGCTCGGCAGCTGTTTTCAATGTAAGACCAAAACTTGCGACGCGACCTTCTTGCTGGAAACGCATGGTGCGCAGCAGTTCGCGCAAAAGTTCCAGACGTCGCCGGGGATAATTCTCATAGAGCTGTTGACTCAAGCGTCCAACGTCGTGACCTGTGCGAATGAGTTCCGCCGCGATTTCGAAAGTGTGAGCGCTGGTCTTTGGATACTGAAACGAGCCCGTATCAGTGGATATCGCAGCGTAAAGATTTTCTGCGATATCTCGATTGAACGGCAGCCCCTGGCTCTTGATCAGATGAAAAACGATTTCCGCTGTGGCAGGCGCAGACGAATCGATATGAACCACGTCGCCGTAGCCGGGATTACTCAGGTGGTGGTCGATATTAACCCAAATTTTCGACGACCGGACTGCTGCCAGAGCAGTGCCAAGGCGGTTTTGAATCGCTGTATCAAGCGCGATAGCAACATCGAAATCCTCCGGAGTAGAAGGCGGTTTGGTGAGCAACTCAGCGCGGGGAAGGAAGGAATACTTCTCCAGCATTCCGTCTTCATTCCACACGCGCACTTCTTTCCCGAGCGCTTGAAGGGAAAGCGCCAGCGCAAGCTGGCTGCCCAACGCGTCGCCGTCCGGGCGAACGTGACCCAAGATGGCGAAACGCTGATGCTCGCGTAATATCTGGCCAATTTCCTGGAATTTTGAAGCGCTCATGATGTAGCCGCCGCCCTGTTTATCCCACTGTAGCCTTTCGGCGTAGGCGGATAGGTGGTTGCGAAAAAGGACTGCGACTTGCTACGATAGAAGGACCACAGGGCCGTAGCTACAATCTTCACTTGTTTTCGCCTTGAGACGCTTCGATCTCCTGCATGATTTCTATGACTCTGGTCCCGCGCTCGATGGAGTTATCGAGATGAAAAATAAGGTGCGGCGTATACTTCATGGTGACGTGACGAGCAAGTTCTGCCTGTAATGCGGGACGATGAGACGTCAGCTTGCTCATTACGCTCTGGCGGGCCTCTGTTCCAAGAACGCTCACAAACACGTGCGCGTTTTTTAAGTCCGGTGTTACGTCCACATGGTTGATGCTGACTAGGGCGCCTTCGAAGCTCATTTCTCGCCCGATGATCCCGCTCAGCTCCCGCTTCACAACTTCATTAACGCGCAGCATTCGGTGTTTCATTTTTTTCGTGATAGGGTTGAACCATTGAAGCGGTCGGGGAAATTAACGCTTTAACGCTTCAACGGCGTAACGTTTTTACGAATCACAACTTTTGCGCGATCGCTTCAAGCTGGTAGCACTCGATCACGTCGCCTACTTGATATTCGCTGAAATCGCCGAGCTTGATTCCGCATTCCAGTCCGGAACGCACTTCCTTCACATCGTCCTGGAACCGGCGCAGCGTCGAAAGCCCGCCGTCATAAACAGGTTGCCGTCTACGGAGTACGCGGGCCCGAGCCACACGAGCTATGCGGCCGTCAGTCACGAGGCAGCCGGCAACAATGCCTTTGCTAAGTTGAAAGACCTGCTTCACCTCGGCGTGTCCGATCACTGTTTCCCGGTGTTCGGGGTCGAGTAAACCGGCCATCGCTTCTTTGATCTGATCGAGCAGCTCATAGATGATGCTGTAAAGTTTGACTTGCACCCCTTCACTTTTTGCAGCGGAAACGGCCATGTTCTCCACCTTCACATTGAAGCCGATTACTACAGCGTTCGAAGCGCTCGCCAGTAGAATGTCTGATTCGGAAATAGGTCCTACAGCAGAATGAATGATTTCAAGATCGACTTTCTTGCTCTCGACCTGTTTCAACGCTCCCACCAATGCTTCCAGCGAGCCTTGTGCGTCGCACTTTAGCACGATCCGCAGGACTTTTTTTCCTCCTGCAGCTTCGAGCAGGCTCTCAAGGGTGGCACGTTTCGGAATGGCCAGTTTATCAGTACGTTTGGCCAGCAAGCGTTCTTCGCTCAACGTTTTTGCAGACCGTTCAGAATCCATCACAAGGAGTTCATCGCCCGCGTTGGGTAGCCCGGTGAAACCGAGCACCTTCACCGGCATTGAGGGAGCGCCCTCCTTGACAGGTTTGCCCCGGTCGTCCAGCAGCGATTTTACTTTGCCGCTGTACTCCCCACAGATAAAAGGGTCGCCAATTTTCAGCGTTCCGATCTGCACAATAACGGTAGCAGTGGGACCGCGCCCAGCTTCGACTTGCGCTTCGATCACTGTCCCTCGCGGGGTAGCGGTGGGCGAAGCCTTAAGTTCCATTACCTCCGCCTGCAACGCGATCATCTCAAGCAAATGATCGATTCCTGTGCCTTTCGTTGCCGAGACGGGACAAACAATCGTTTCACCTCCCCAGTCTTCCGGGCTAAAGCCGCGCTCCTGCAGTTGCTTCTTTACTCTATCGATGTTTGCCGAAGGAAGATCGATCTTGTTGATCGCAACCATTATCTTCACGCGCGGCGCGGCTTTGGCGTGATTAATCGCCTCAATGGTTTGCGGCATGAGGCCATCGTCGGCTGCGACAACGAGCACAACGATGTCGGTGACGTTCGCGCCTCGCGCGCGCATCGCCGTAAAGGCAGCGTGCCCCGGCGTGTCGATAAAGGTAAGTGTCGCGCCATTGTGATCAACGCTATAGGCGCCGATATGCTGAGTAATCCCGCCAGCTTCGCCCGCCGCGACACGTGTTTTGCGAATGGCGTCCATCAAGGTTGTCTTGCCATGGTCAACATGTCCCATGAACGTGATAATCGGTGCCCGTGGCTTGAGTTCTTCTTTCTTTTCAATGACCGGCGGCGGGGGTGCGACGACTACCTGTTCAACCTTGTGGACACCGCCTCCTTTTTCGCGGCGTTCCTTTTCCAGAACAAAGCCGTGGTTCTCCGCGATCTTTGAAGCGATGTCTGGCTCGATTGTCTGGTTAATATTGGCGAAAATGTTGTAATTCATCAGCTCCGCGATGAGCTGATGCGGTTTTAAGCCTAGCTCGGTCGCCAGTTGCTTAACGACAATTGGTGGCTTGATGAGGATCACGTTCTGCGCCGCAGGTTCTTCCTCAGCGGTCGGCAGCGCGGTTGCATCGGGCGCGGTTTTTGCGTCGGCGAAGGCCGGTGCTTCAACCGTAACCGATTCCGCGGACGCGCCCTTTGTAGGCGGTGCTGGTTTTGGGGGAGTCGGGGCCGTTTCCAGCGAGGCCCGGATACGTGAAATGGGAGGTAAAACGGCTTGCTTCGGTTTTACCTCGCCATCCTCGGCCTTCTTGCTCGGTTTTTTTCGATCGATGAGTGAAAGGCTCTCTGCTTCGTGGCTAGGAGGTCGAACGGTCTCTGGCGCGGACTTTGATGGCGCAGGGGTGTGCGGCTTTACATCCGGCGCAACATCATCCTTTAACTTTTGCTTTGGAACCTTTGGCTTGCGAGCAGCAGCTGTCCCGCCCGCGGTCGGTTTGCGCGTTGCAGTTTTGCTGCTCGTCTTCGTTGCCATTGTTGTTCGTCTAAAATTTCGCTCATGGCCCGAGCTTCCCTAAACCAGAGCCATGTTATTGTACGAGTTCCTGCCGATGTACGGCCTCGTAAATCTCGCGCGCCTTTGTTTCATCGACTACGAGAATATCCACTAAATCCTGCACATCCGCATCGCGCAATCCTTCCAGGTTCGTAAAACCGGATTTTACCAGGGCCAGCGCCTGCTCTTCTGTAACCGGCAGTGCGCCGGCAAGGGTCTGCGCTGCTTGCGCCACTTTCTGTTCCACCACGGTCGTCGCCGATGTGTCCCTGCCGATATTGATCTCCCAGCCGGTCAATCGGGAAGTCAATCGCGCATTCTGTCCCTTTTTTCCGATCGCAAGCGAGAGTTGATCTTCATCAACGGAAATCTGCACGCTTTTCTTCTCCGTATCGAAAGCGAGTTTCTTTACTTTTGCCGGCTTGAGCGCTTCCAGAACGTATTCCTTTGGATCAGAGCTCCAGCGGATGATATCGACCTTTTCGTTATTCAGCTCGCGGACGATGTTTTTGACGCGGGAGCCGCGCATGCCAACACACGCGCCTACCGGATCCACTTTTTCGTTCGCGCTCCAGACTGCGATCTTGGTGCGATAGCCTGCTTCTCGCGCGATGCCGCGAATCTCCACGGTGCCATCCGCGATTTCGCTTACTTCCAACTCGAAAAGTCTGCGTACAAAATTGGGATGGCTGCGCGACACAATGATCTCGGGGCCACGGATACCGTTTTCCACGGCGACCACGTACGCGCGAAGCCGGTCGCCCACGTTGTAATCTTCTACTACGACTCGCTCGCGTTGCGGCATGATGGCCTCAAATTTTCCAAGATCGAGAACGACATCGGAACGATCGAAGCGCCGCACTGTTCCACTGACGATTTCGCCCGCGCGATCTTTGAATTCCTCATAGATCATTTCTTTCTCGGCCTGGCGAATCCGCTGCATCATCGCTTGTTTTGCGGTTTGCGCCGCGATCCGTCCAAAATTCTTCGGTGTCACTTCCACTTCGACGGCGTCACCGACATTCGCATCCGGCTTGATCTTGCGCGCTTTCGACAGCTCGATCTCATCCTGAGGGTTCGTGACTTCGTCGACTACCACGAGATTGGCCAGCGCTCGGATTTCCCCGGTCTTCGGATTGATGTCGATGCGCAGATCGCGCGAAGCGCCCACGCTTTTCTTGGAGGCTGAGAGCAGCGCGTTCGAGACTGCCTCGAGCAGGATTTCGCGTTTAATCCCGCGCTCCCGCTCCAGATAATCAAGCATCGCAATAAATTCTGCGTTCATAAAAAACATGTAGCCCGCAGACTAAAAAGAGTGGGACGCCAGTTCCCACTCCGATCAGCGCGCGGACTCGACGCTTAGGTTAC
>Ga0137418_10007208_pt1 | contig 10210 bp, 8 predicted proteins | sample CZODoug3_1_2_16f_FD_122242 | JGI IMG/M metagenome (GOLD analysis project Ga0137418, IMG submission 122242) | Vadose zone soil fungal communities from Angelo Coast Range Reserve, California, USA - CZODoug3_1_2_16fungal (Hybrid Assembly) | ecosystem: Environmental > Terrestrial > Soil > Vadose... | reverse complement strand
TATCTGGGTGCGCTGGACGCTGCCGCGGTTCCGCTATGACCAGCTGATGGCGCTGGGCTGGAAGGTGCTGCTGCCGTTCGCCCTCTTCTATCTCACGCTCATCGCCACCGCCGTGTGGTTCCTGCACGCGCAGCTCGGCTGGGAGTACGACGCTCGCTTCGCCGGTGCGCTGTTCGGCCTCAACCTGATCCTCGGCGTGTTCATCTTTTTCGTGCTCGATCGCGGCCGCATCGTGTCCGGCTCGGTCGTGCGGGAGCGGGTCTGATGCCCATCGGTGTGAAGATCATGAAGCGGCCGCAGGCCGAGACGTCCTACCTGCGGGCCACGCTCAAAGGCATGTGGCTCACCTTCCGGCACATCTTCCGGCCGAAGGTGACGATGGAGTATCCCGAGGAGCGCAGCACGTCCGACTGGTCGATCTCGCAGCGCTGGCGCGGCACACACCGCATGCTGACCGACGAGCAGGGCCGCGCCAAGTGCGTGGCCTGCGGCCTCTGCCCGCAGATCTGCCCCGCCAACTGCATCAAGCTGGTGCCGGGGGAGGACGAGGAAGGGCACCGCTACCCGTTGATCTACGAGATCGACGAGTTCCGCTGCGTCTTCTGCGGCTACTGCCAGGAAGTCTGCCCCGAAGAAGCGATCCACGTCGGCGTGCACTACGAGAACTCCGAGTATTCGCGCGACCGCTTCGTGTACGACCTCGAGCGGCTCTGTGCGCAGACGCACCCGGTGTCGACGCTGTGGGACCCCTCCGATCCGAAGGGTGAGTAGCGCGTGACGCTGACGTTTTTCTGGATCTTCGGCGTCGTGGCCATGGCGGCGGGGCTGCTGTGCATCACCCGGCGCAGTCCGGTGGCGAGCGCGCTGTGGCTCGTGACCACGCTGTTCGCGCTCGCGGCGATGTACGTGCTGCTCGACGCGCAATTCATCGCGGTGCTGCAGGTCCTCGTCTACGCCGGCGCCATCATGGTGCTGTTCCTCTTTGTGATCATGCTGCTCAACCTCGGTCGCCCCGGGCCGAGCGACTTGAAGGGGCCCGTGGGACTGGGGATCGGTGCGCTGCTCGCCGGCACGCTGCTGCTGCAGCTGCGGGTCCTCGGACACGCGGCGCCGCCCGCCGCCATCCAGCTGCCCGAGGGCACGATGGCGGCGCTGCAGCAGCAGGGCATGGTCGCATCGGTCGCCGGCCCCTTGTTCGACGCCTATCTGATCCCCTTCGAGATCACCAGCCTGCTGCTCCTCGCCGCGATCGTCGGCGCGGTAGTGCTGGCGAAGCGGAGACTCTAGCGTGCTGCTCGAACCCGCCCTCGTCATCTCGGCCGTCCTGTTCACGCTCGGCGTCGCCGGCGTGCTACTGCGCCGCAACGCGATCGTGATCTTCATGTGCGTCGAGCTGATGCTCAACGCCGTGAACCTCACCTTCGTCGCCCTGGCGCAGCGGCTGGGCGTCGGCGGGCAGGTGTTCGTCTTCTTCGTGATGGCCGTGGCGGCCGCGGAAGCGGCCGTCGGGCTCGCCATCATCCTCGCCGTCTATCGCCACAAGCAGACGGTGAACCTCCAGAACATCAACATCCTCAAGGGTTGATGACCGGGACCGCGGTGGACCTGATCTGGCTCGCACCGGCGCTGGCGCTCCTGGGCTTCGTGCTGAACGGCGCGCTGGCGCTGTGGCGGCCGACGGCCAAGGCAGCCGTGACGGTGATCGGCGTGGGCGTGCTGGCGGCGGCGTTCGCCGTGGGCGTCGCCGTGGTGATCGCTTTTGCCCGGCTGGGCGCCGAGGCGCCGGTGGTGTTCCGCTACTGGTCGTGGATGCCGGTCGGCGCGCTCCAGGTGGATGCCGCGCTCCAGGTGGACCAGCTCTCGGCGGTGATGCTGCTCGTGGTCACCGGCGTCGGCTCGCTCATCCATCTCTTCAGCGTCGGCTACATGAAGGAGGATGCGGGCTACGCGCGCTACTTCGCGTACCTCAACCTTTTCATCTTCTTCATGCTAGTCCTGGTGCTCGGCGCCAACTTCCCGGTGATGTTCGTCGGGTGGGAAGGCGTGGGCCTCTGCAGTTACCTGCTCATCGGCTTCTGGTTCAATGAGAAGGTCAACGCCGACGCCGGCAAGAAGGCGTTTATCGTCAACCGCATCGGCGACTTCGGATTCCTGGTCGCGATGTTCATCATCTTCTGGGCGACCGGCTCGCTCGACTTCGGCGACGTCTTCGCCCGAGCACCGACGCTGCTCGCCGCGGGCGGCGGCGCCGTCACCGTGCTCACGCTGTTCCTGTTCCTCGGCTGCACCGGCAAGTCGGCGCAGATCCCCCTGTACACGTGGCTCCCGGACGCGATGCAGGGCCCCACCCCGGTCTCGGCCCTGATCCACGCCGCGACGATGGTGACGGCGGGCGTGTACCTCGTGGCGCGCTGCAACGTGCTCTTTGCCCTCGCGCCTATCTCGGGCGCGGTCGTGGCCGGCACCGGCGCGCTGACGGCCCTGTTCGCCGCGACGATCGCGCTCAAGCAATGGGACATCAAGCGCGTGCTCGCGTACTCCACCATCTCCCAGCTCGGCCACATGTTCGTGGGCGTCGGCACCGGGGCGATGGCGGCGGGCATCTTCCATCTCGTCACCCATGCGTTCTTCAAGGCGCTGCTCTTCCTCGGCTCGGGCAGCGTGATTTACGCGATGCACCATGCGTATCACGCGACGCACTCGCACGAGGACGCCCAGGACATGCGGAACATGGGCGGTCTGCGCCGGCATTTGCCCTGGACGGCGGGTCTGATGTGGATCGCGACGCTCGCCATTGCCGGGGTGCCACCGTTCTCGGGATTCTTCTCGAAGGATGAGATCCTCGCCGCGGCGTTCGCCCGTGGCAGCGTGCAACCGGTGTGGCTGGTGTTTTGGGGCTTCGGGCTGGCCGCGGCGCTGCTCACCGCGTTCTACATGGCTCGCCTGATGCTCTACACCTTCCACGGGCCGAACCGTACGGGCGCCGAGGCGGAGGTCCACCTGCACGAGGCGCCCTGGGTGATGACCGGCCCGCTGGTCGTGCTGGGCGTGCTCTCGGCGGTGGGCGGCATCCTCAACGTGCCGGAGCTATGGGGCGGCAGCGCCTGGTTGCATCACTGGCTCGAACCCGTGACCAAGCCGGGCGCAGCCTTGCTCCCCGAGGCGCACATCTCGCACGCGACGGAGTGGACGCTGGTAGCGATCGCGGTCGCCGTCGCCGCCACGGGCATCGTGGGTGCCTGGCGCCTGCTGAAACCGGAGGCCCTCGTTCCGGCGCGGAGCGCGCCGGCCGAACGCGGCTTCGCGCGGGTGCTGCGGAACAAATGGTACGTGGACGAGCTGTACAACTTTTTCATCGTGCAACCGCTCGTCTGGGTATCGCGCGAGATCCTGTGGAAGCGCGTGGACCAGGGCATCATCGACGGGGCGGGGGTGAATGGCGCGGCGCGCGGTGCCCGCGCCCTCGGCTGGCTCGGCAGCCGGTTGCAGACGGGGCAGGTGGGTATGTACGTCGCCCTCTTCGTCGTCGGCGTGCTCGCGATTCTCTGGCGCGTCACGGCGGGGAGCTAACCGATGTACGCCAGCTGGGTCCTCACCGCGCTGCTCGTCTGGCCGTTGGTCGCGGCGGCGATTGTACTCGTCGTGCCCGCGCCGCGCGCCAAGTACGTCGCGCTCGTCGCCAGCCTGGTCGAGTTCGCCATCTCCGTGCCGCTGTGGTGGCAGTTCGCCCCGGACGGCGGGATGCAGTTCGTCGCCGACTACGCCTGGATCGCCCCGTGGGGGATCCGCTATACCGTGGGCATAGACGGGATCACGTTGTTCCTGGTGCTGCTCACCACATTCCTGGTGCCTCTCTCGGTCCTGGGGAGCTGGAGTTACATCACCAAGCGCGAGCGCGGCTTCTACGCGCTCATGCTCGTGCTCACGACGGGGATGATCGGCGTGTTCGTGTCGCTCGATCTCTTCCTGTTTTACGTGATGTGGGAAGTGATGCTCATCCCGATGTACTTCATCATCGGGGTGTGGGGCGGCGAGAATCGCCTGTATGCGGCGATCAAGTTCTTCATCTACACGTTTTTCGGCTCGCTGCTGATGCTCGTGGCGATTCTCGTGCTGTACTTCCACGTGGGCAACGCCACCGGGACCTACTCGTTCGCCTACGCGCATGTGATCGACAACCTCGGCGGCCTCGGCTCGCTGGCGTGGTGGTTGTTCGGCGCCTTCTTCCTCGCGTTCGCGATCAAGGTGCCGATGTTCCCGTTCCACACCTGGCTCCCCGACGCGCACGTGGAGGCGCCCACGGCGGGATCGGTGATCCTCGCCGGCATCCTCCTCAAGATGGGCACCTACGGGTTCCTGCGCTTCGCCCTGCCATTCTTCCCCGCCGTGGCCCTGAGCCAGATGGTGCAGATGGTGATCGTGACGCTATCGCTGGTGGGCATCATTTACGGCGGTCTCGTTGCGATGGTGCAGCCCGACTTCAAGAAGCTGATCGCGTACTCGTCGGTGGCCCACCTCGGTTTCGTGATGCTCGGTATCTGGGCGCTCACGGTGCAGAGCGTGCAGGGCGCCCTGCTGGTGATGATCAATCACGGCATCTCGACCGGCGCGCTGTTCTTCCTGGTCGGCATGATCTACGAACGCCGCCACAGCCGCCTGATCGACGCCTACGGCGGCATCGCGCGCGTGGTGCCGCTGTTCGCGGCCATTCTCACGGTGGTGTCGCTGTCGTCCATCGGCCTGCCGGGCACGAACGGCTTTGTGGGTGAGTTCCTGGTGCTGCTGGGCGCCTTCCGGACCTACCCCGTGGCCGCCGCGCTCGCGACGACGGGCGTCATCATCGCCGCCGCGTACCTGCTATGGGCGCTGCAGCGCGTGCTCTTCAATCCGCTCGACAAGCACGAAAACGAGAAGTTGACCGACCTCACGCCACGCGAGTTGGCGGTGTTGATCCCGCTGCTCGCCTGCATCGTGTGGATCGGTGTGTACCCGAAGCCGTTCCTCACGCGGATGGAGCCCGCGGCCCGGCAGTTGATCCAGCAGGTGCGCGCCAAATGAGTCTCGACCTCTCCAACTCGCGAGATCTGCTCCTCACGCTGCTCCCCGAGCTGGTGCTCACGGGGTGGGCGCTGGTGCTGCTGCTGGTCGTCGCGTGGCGCCACCACTCGGTGCGGGACCTGCGCCTCGCCGGCTGGCTCACCCTGGCGGGACTGCTCTCGAGCGCGGTCGCGGCCTGGTGGCTGTGGTGGAACGGCGCCCGCGTCGAGGGGCTCGCCGGGATGATCGCGCTGGACGACTTCCGCTGGGTGTCCGACTGGCTCTTCCTGGGCGGCGCGGGGCTCACCGCCCTCATTTCGTTCGCGTACCTGGAGCGCGAGCAGCTGTTCGCTCCGGAGTACTACCTCCTGCTGATCTTCGCCACGCTGGGCATGATGTTGATGGCGGCGGGCGAGGACCTGATGGTGATCTTCCTCGGGCTCGAGCTGATGTCGGTCGCGGTGTACGTCCTGGCGGGGTTCGACCGTCGCAACCCGCGCTCCGCCGAGGCCGCGCTCAAGTATTTCTTGCTGGGCGCGTTTGCGTCCGGGTTCCTGCTGTACGGCATCGCGTTGATCTATGGCGCCACCGGCACCACGAACCTCACGCTCATCGGTGTCCAGGTGGGGCTCGGTGACTCGAACATCATGCTGCTCGCGGGTCTGGCCCTGTTGCTCGTCGGCTTCGCCTTCAAGGTGGCGGCCGTCCCGTTCCATATGTGGGCGCCGGACGTGTATGACGGCGCGCCCACGCCGGTCACCGCCTTCATGGCGACGGGCGTCAAGGCGGCGGCGTTCGCCGCCCTGTTCCGCATCCTCACAGAGGGCTTCGCCGCCGCGGGGGCGTGGCGGGAAATCGTGTGGTGGCTCGCGGTGATCACGATGGTCGGGGGGAATTTCGTGGCGCTGGCCCAGCGGTCGCTCAAGCGAATGCTGGCGTATTCCTCGATCGCGCACGCGGGCTACCTGCTGGCGGCCGTCGCGACGGGGAACACCGCGGGGAGATCCGCGTTCATCGTCTATCTCGTGGCCTATACGCTGATGACGGTCGGCGCTTTCGCCGTGCTCGGCGCCAAGGGACGCGGCGGCGAGAGCGACGTGCTGATCGACGACCTCGCCGGCCTCGCCGAACGGCGCCCGGGGCTCGCCTTCGCCCTTGCCGTGTGCATGCTGTCGCTGCTCGGCTTCCCGGGCACCGCGGGATTCATCGGCAAGTGGTACATCCTCATCGCCGCCACGAGCGCGGGGCAGAACCTGCTCGCCGCGATCCTCGTGCTCGCGAGCGTCGTGTCGGCGGGCTACTATCTCCCCGTGATCATGGCGATGTACATGAAGCCCGCGCCCGGGCCGGCGGACACGGCGCACGCGGACGTGCGGTTGGGGCGCCTCGGCGAGGTCGCCATCGCCGCCGTGGTGGCTGGACTGCTGCTGTTCGGCGTCTGGCCCACCCCGCTCCTCGATCTCGGCAAGACTGCTGGGGACAGCGTGCGGCCGCCGGCGGCCGCCGTCCCCCAACCGGCCCCGTCCGCCACCCCCACCGCGCCCGGCAGCTGACGGCGGGCTCGGTCCCGTGAAGCTCCCCGGCACGATCTTCCGGCAGTACGACATCCGCGGCACGGTGGGCGACCAGCTCACGCCGGCCGCCGCCAGGGCCGTAGGCCAGGCGTACGCGACGCTTGCCTGGGAGCGCCTGAAGCGCGCGCCGCGTGTGGCGGTAGGCCGGGACAACCGGCCGTCGGGCCCCGATCTCGCCGCGGGCGTGCGGGACGGGGTCGTGGCGGCCGGGGGTACCGCGCTCGATGTGGGAGAGGTGCCCACTCCGGCGCTCTCCTTCGCCACGCACACGCTCGAAGTCGATGGCGGCATTCAGGTCACCGGCTCGCACAATCCTCCCGAGTTCAACGGCTTCAAGATGGTGCTGGCGCACAACGCGGTGTTCGGGGACGACATCGAGCGGCTGCACCGACTCATTGAGGACGACAGACTCCTCACCAGGCCCGGGGGCAGTCACACCGCGCACCGCGCACTGCTCACCGCGTACAGTGACGCGATCGTCAGTCGTAACGGGCCGCTGACGCGGCCCATCAAGGTCGTCGTGGACTGCGGCAACGGCGTGACGAGCCTCGTCGCAATCGAGACGCTGCGCGGCCTCGGCGCAGAGGTGATTCCCCTCTTCGCCGACTCCGACGGCACATTCCCGCATCACCACCCCGATCCGTCGGTGGTCGAGAACCTGCATGATCTTCAGGCGGCGGTAGAGCGGGAGGGGGCGGAACTGGGGATCGCGTTCGACGGCGACGGCGACCGCATCGGTGCCGTGGACGAGCGCGGCGCGGTCGTACCCGGGGACCAGCTGTTGATCCTGTTCGGGCGCGACCTGGTGCACCGCGTCGGTACCGGGAAGGCGGTGATCTTCGACGTGAAATGCTCGGAGGTCCTGCCGCAGATGCTGCGGCGGGCCGGGCTCGAGCCGATCATGTGGAAGACGGGGCATTCGTTCATCAAGCAGAAGATGAAAGAGCTGGGCGCGCCGCTCGCGGGTGAGATGAGCGGTCACATGTTCTTCGGCGCCGACTGGTACGGCTTCGACGATGCGTTGTTCGGCGCCGCGCGCCTCCTCGCGTATGTCGCGCGCGAAGGCGGCCCGCTCTCCCGCCTCCTCGCGGACGTGCCGCGGACGTTCGCGACCCCCGAGCTGCGCGTCGACTGCGCCGATGAGCGGAAGTTCGACGTGGTGCGCCGCGCGGCCGAGCACTTCGCTGCGAAGTACTCCGTCGTGACACTCGACGGCGTGCGCATCAGTTTCGCGGAGGGGTGGGGCCTCGTCCGCGCGTCCAACACGCAGCCGGTCCTGGTACTGCGTTTCGAGGCGGCATCGGAAGCGGCGTTGGCCGCCTATCGCGCCGAAGTGGAGGACTGGCTCTCGCAGCACGGCGTGCGGCCGTGACCCGGCGCTCGGGGCTCGTCACGCTCGCCGCCCTGCTCGTCATCGTCCTCGTGGGCGGGCGCTGGCTGGCGCTCGAGACGGCGGAGCGGGCGTGGGCCGCCACGTTCGCGGGCGGCGCCGTCCTCGGGGAGGCGCGCACGCTCGCGCGGCTGATGCAGGCCTTCATCCTGCTCTTCTCGATCACGTGGGCGACGGGCAACGTGTTCATCGTGTACCGCGCCATCGGCTCGGTGCAGATGCCGCGCCGGCTGGGCGACATCGAGATCGTCGAAGCGGTCCCCCAGCGCGTGCTGTTCGCCCTCACGCTGGCCATCGGCGTCGCGGGCGGCCTGCTCTTGTCATTGCGGACCGGGGAGTGGTGGCGCACCGCCTTGCTGGCGTCGGCGCCGCCGCATTTCGGTGTCGCGGACGAGATCCTGCGGCACGACCTGGGTTACTACGTCGCCGTGCTGCCGTGGCAGTCCACGCTGCACGCCCACGCGATCGCCTGGACCGGGGGGGCCAGCGTCGTGGTGGCGTTGCTCTACGCGGGAATCGGCTCACTGCGCTTCCGCCAGGGCCGGCTGCACGCGAGCGACCACGCCCGCGCCCACCTGGCCGTCGTGCTGGCGTGTCTCGCGCTCGCGATCGCCTGGGGTGCCGCGCTCGATCCGGCCGAGGTTGTGGCCGGCGCCCACGGCACGGTGGATCAGACGGCGCTGGACGTCCGGCTGCCGGCTGCGGGGTTCATCGCCGCCGTCGCGGTGGCCACGGCGATCGCGAGCCTCGCGTGGGGCTGGCGAGACCATCCCAACCTCGTGTTGGGGGGTTGGGCGGCGCTGTTGCTGGCGCTCGCAGGGTCCTACGTGATCGTCCCAGGCATCGTGCGGGCGTCGCGGACGGCGGACGAGACGACGCTCGAGCGCTCGTTCTCGGACTTGTTGAGGAGAGCCCGTGCGGCCCCGGCGACGACGGGGTGGGTCCGCGTCGGCTGTCCCGTCGTCGGGTCGGTCCAGCCGCAGCGGCCGGTGAGGTCGTGGACCGTCGTCAGCATCTGGCTAAGGGCGTTTTCGATAGGTCGGTTCGGGTCGGCCAGGAAGGTGAGACACCCTCGAAACGTTTTGTCACGCTCCGCGTAGAGGACATGGAGGACTTCGGGGCTCAGGCCGCCCAAGACCCTCGAGATCACTACGAAGACGAAGAAGACCCCGACCAACCGGCAATGCCAATCAACCCGCCTGGCACTAAAAGAGGTAGGCGAACGAGCAATCGAGGAGCATCCATGGCCCGCTACTACGCAGCCGAAGACGAGGGGCATTTCCCTCCCGACGACGGCGGCTACCCCGACGACGGTGGTGGCCAGGACGAGGGTGACTACGAGGACGGTGGCAGCGATGAAGGCGGCGACCCCTCGCAAGAGGATCCCGACGCGCTGGTCGCCGAGGCCGAGAACGACCTCGCTCAGTACGACCAGGAGCAGGGCTCCGGCGATGATGGTGGCGGCGACTACAGCGATACCCCGGCCGACGACGGCTACGACGATGGCGTCGATGACTCCGGCGGCGACGAGGACGACGGCAGTGACTCCGACTACGGTCCGCCACCCGGCGACGACGGTGGCGGCGAAGGCGACCTGCCGCCGTGGTTGCAGGGGGAGAACCGTGAAGGTCGACGCCGTTCGGCGCGCCCTGTGAAGAAGCGTTCCGGCCGAGGGAATAGGCGAGCAGTAGCAGCACAAGGAGGCGGAATGGCGCGTCAGAGTCTGGCGACACGGCAGCGGACGGCCCAGCAGAACGGCAACCAGTCGCGTCGGCACTTCCAGGCCGACGACAGCGGGCACACCGACGGCGGCCCCTACGGCGGTCCGGTGAGCAAGAACCTCGACTATCTGCAGGCCGACTACATTGCGAATAAGTACGTCACCGTCACCATGGGACGTTTTCTCACTCCGTTTGGAATTTTCAATGAGCGGCTGTATCCCATCTGGATCCGCAGCCTCCAGCAGGATCCGCTGATCTTCCCCATCGCCACCGGATCAAGCGACGGGCTGATGCTGCGCGGCGGATTCGCGTCCAATGCGAAAGCCAATCTGACCTATGCGGTCTACGCCTCGGCGGTAAGCACCGCCCACAACAATCTTGGATCAGATCGCAACGTCGGCGCCCGCGTCAGTGTGTTCCTGCCCGGCCCGCGGGTTGAGATCGGGGCGTCCTGGCAGAAGCTCTTGCAGAACGAGCGAACCAATGCT
>Ga0137418_10007207_pt1 | contig 10211 bp, 7 predicted proteins | sample CZODoug3_1_2_16f_FD_122242 | JGI IMG/M metagenome (GOLD analysis project Ga0137418, IMG submission 122242) | Vadose zone soil fungal communities from Angelo Coast Range Reserve, California, USA - CZODoug3_1_2_16fungal (Hybrid Assembly) | ecosystem: Environmental > Terrestrial > Soil > Vadose... | reverse complement strand
AACGCTCCGCAAGTCCGCGTCCTTCACAATGCAATGTCCGAAATCGGCGACGCCGTCTGTTTTCGCCTTCGCGGCTCAAAAAGCAATCGCGACGCCATCGGCGCTTCCATCACCGTCCAATGCGGCGCGCTTCGCCAAACCAAATATCTCCAGGCTGGCTCCGGCTTTCTCTCGCAACATTCCAAGGAATTATTTTTCGGCCTCGGTAAATCCGACTCGCCAATCTCAGCCGCCGTCCGTTGGCCCAGCGGCCTTGCGCAGTCGTTTGAAAATCTGCCAGTAAATAGCCGCATCTCCATCACTGAATCGCAACCCGATTTCACCGCCACAAACTTTTCTCCGTCAGCAGCGGACAATTCCAAAATCTTGCCTCAATCAAAACCTGCACTTTCAACCTCAAACGTTGAAACCTGGCTGCTCGACCCGCTCCCCGCTCCAGACTTTTCCTTGCCCGATCTAACCGGCACAATCCAGACGCTCCAGTTTTTCCGCGGCAAGCCTGTTCTACTCTGCCTTTGGTCACAGTCATCTCGGTCCTGCGCCGCTCAACTAAAGCTGCTCTCCTCGTTCCAATCAAAACTTTCCTCGTCAGGCATTCAACTTTTCTGCATCAACGTCGACGATCCACAATCTTCAACCGATCTCCGCTCTTTTCTCGCCAGCCAAAAAATCTCATTGCCAACTCTCCTCGCCACCAGCGAACTCTCCGGCGTCTACAACATTCTTTATCGCTATCTTTTCGACCGGCGCCGCGATCTCCCGCTTCCCTGCTCCTTTCTTCTGGACGCGTCCGGCTTCATCGTCAAGGTGTACCAGGGAGAAATCCTTTCCCAACATTTCATCGATGATGCCGCTTCCATCCCGCGCAACAACTCCGAGCGCCTCCGCAAAGCCTTGCCATTCCCCGGCACACTTCACACTGGCTCTTTCCAGCGCAACGCATTCACCCACGGCATCGCGCTCTTCCAGCGCGGATACCTCGACCAAGCCGCTGCCTCTTTCAAACAAGTCGTCGCCGCCAAACCTGACGATCCCGAGGCCTACTACAATCTCGGCACGCTTTATCTGCGCAAAAATGATCTCCCTGAAGCTCGCCGCTTTCTCGAACAAACCGTCCAACTTCGCCCCGACTATCCCGAGGCATGGAACAATCTCGGCATGATCGCCGTCCAGCAAAATCAGCCCGACGATGCCATCAGCAATTTTCAAAAATCTCTCGCTCTGCGTCCCAACTACACCACCGCGCTCCTCAACCTTGGCAATACTTATCGCCGCCGAGGCAATCTATCTGACGCATCCGAGCTTCTATCCAAAGCAGTCGCCCTCGAACCGGAAAACCCCGAAGCCAATTACAGCCTCGGCATGTTGTTCGCCCGCCAGAGCGATTTCCCGCGCGCCATCGAACTTTTGCAAAACGCCGCGCGCCTTCGCCCGGATTACGCCGACGCATGGAACAATCTCGGCGTGCTTTTCGTCCGCCAATCCCGCAACGCCGACGCCGAACGCTCCTTCAAGACCTCCATCGCAGTCGCTCCCAACTCTGACCAGGCCTACCTCAACCTCGCGCGGCTCTACATGCTCTCTAACGAAAAAGAAAAGGCCCGCGCCGTCCTGCAATCCCTGCTTCGCCTCCAGCCGCAGCACAAACTGGCCCAGCAAGCGTTGGAGATGTTAAATTGACGAATGTGCGGAACATTTTTCACGGTGCGGTTCGAGATTGCGCGAGTAGCGCCGCTTCGTTCGTTGGCCGCGGCGCGCTGGTGCCGCTATGCCTTCTAGCGCTTCTCAGCTCCGCAAACCTTTTCGCGCAAACTACCACCCGTAAAAAGCCCGCACCGCCCGCTTCGCAAAAATCCGACCCGCGCTACCTGCACGCCGAATCACTCCTCCAGCAAGGCCGATTGGAAGAAGCCAAACAAGAAATCCAGGCACAACTCGCTCAAGATCCCAAAAGCGTTGAAGGCTACAACCTGCTCGGCATCGTCTTCACCAGCCAAAAAGATTTTGCCAACGCACTCGACGCCTTCCAGCACGCCCTAAAACTCAATCCCACTTCCGCTCGCTCCAGAGTGAATCTCGGTAATCTTTACCTCTCCCGGCAAAATACCGATCTCGCCGAAAAAGAATTTCACGCGGTTCTTCGCGCCGAGCCTGGCAACCCCGAAGCTAACTACAATCTCGGTCTCATCCTGCTCGCCAAAAACCTTCCCGCCGAAGCCATTCCCCACTTCCAACGCGTCGTCCCGCCCACCACCGAATCTCGCTTCAATCTTTTGCGCTCTTATCTTCACGCTGGCCGCACCACACCGGCCCTGAAAGTCGCCAGCGATCTCTCCGCGCAAAATCCCAAAGATGTTCAGCTTCATTTCACCCTCGGCGTCCTCCTCGCCTCCGAAAAACAATTCCGCTCGGCCCAATTCGAACTCCAAAAAGCCAACGCGCTCCAGCCCGACACCTTTGAAATTCTTTACAACCTCGCTCAGGCCTATCTCCGCGCCGCCGATTACAACAAAGCCGAACTCACCCTCCGCCGCACGCAAGCTCTCAAGCCCGATTCCCCCGACGTTCTCTATCTCCTCGCTCAAATAGCCAACGAACAATCCCGTCCGGTCGACGCCCTCGAACTCCTCGTTCGCGCCCACAAACTCGCTCCGGAAAACACCGACATCATCTTCCTCCTCGCTCGCGTCAGCATGACCCAAAACTATTTCGAAGACGCCATTCCGCTCCTCGAATCCGGCATCAAACTTGCCCCGCAACGCGCCGATCTCCACGCCGCCCTCGGCGAAAGCTTGTTCATGTCCGGCAAAGCCGATAAAGCCATTGCCGAATTCCAGCAACTCATCAAAGTTGATCCGTCCGCGCGCTCCTACGCCTTCATGGGACTCACCTATCGCCATCTTGGCCGCTTTGACGAGGCGCAAAAGTATTTCGATGATGGTCTAAAGCTCGATCCCCGCAATGCTTCCTGTCTGTTCAATCTTGGCTACATCGCCGGCCGCCAGGGCAATCAGGCCAAAGCCGAGGATTATTTTCAGCGCGCTCTGAAGGCCAACCCTGATTTCTCCGATGCCCTGCTCGAACTCGCCAACCTGCGCGTCAACGACAAAAAATTCTCGGAAGCCGCCGAACTTCTCCGCCGCTACGTCAAAGCCAGCCGCGATCCAGCCACCGGTTACTACAAACTGGCGATGGTTGAGCGCACCCTGAAGCAATTTGACGCCGCGCAACGCGATCTCACCGTTTTCCAAACGCTCTCCAAAAACACTTCTACCGGCCCCTTTCCCTATCAGCATCTTTTCGACTATCTGGACAACCGCGCAAACCTTACCGTGCAGCAGCGCACTCAGCTCGATCTCACTGAACTCGGCGAGCAAATCAAAAAACACCCCGGCCAGCCGCAGGATCTCTACTTGCTGGCCGAAGCCAATCTGAAATTGGGAAAGTTCGACGACGCCCGCGCCGCCATCGCGCAACTTGGCCAGCTCAGCGGCGAAGATTTTCGCACCCAAGCAGGCATCGGCGTGCTCCTCGCCAGCTATCGTCAGTACGACGACGCCATTGCGCATTTTCAATCCGCCGCAAAAGCCAATCCCGATTCCGACGACGTGAAATTCGATTTGGCGGATGCCTACTTCCGCAAAGGTCTATATCAGCCGGCCCTCGACGCTGCGCAATCCGTCTCCGCCGACGGCCAGAAAGACGATGCCTATCTCGCGCTCCTCGGCGACATCTATTCCCACTTGGGTGACTCCACCAAGGCCACGCAAATTTTTCAGGACGCCATCCGCCGTAATCCCGATAACGATCAGTACTATCTCTCGCTCAGCCTCGCCGAACTTCGCGCCAACAATCTCCCCGCCGCCGAATCCACTCTCGCCAAAGGCCTCCAGCGCGTCCCCGGATCGGGGAAAATTCTCTGGGGACTCGGCGTCATATCCGCTCTGCATGGCAATGCCGATCAGGCCTCGGCAAACTTGCAGCGCGCCGTCGATCTCCTCCCCGAATGGCCCGGCAGTTATTCCGTTCTTGGCGTCCTCTACTATCAAACCGGCCAATATTCCAAAGCCCGTGAAGTCCTTGCGCGCTTCAAAGGCAGCCACTCTTCCGGCCTGGACACCAGCCGCATTGAACAAGCTCTTGCCAACGCTCCTGCGGACTCTGCGCAGCCCCTTTCCGCTGCGAGCCGCCAGCAATTTCTGCAAATCGCACTCTCGCTAGCGGACCGCACTCTATGAAATGGAAGACGCGGCGCGGTACGAAATTCCATTTCTGGCTCCCACTGCTCGCCGCTCTCTGCTCGGTGCTCGCGCTGAAAACTCTCCCCGCACAATCCGTCAAAAAATCCGGCCCGCCCATCCCCGTAAAATTCACCGACATTCGCAAACAAGCTGGCATCACTTTTCTGCAAGACTCCACGCAAACCGAGGAAAAGCTCTACCTTGAAACCATGGGCACCGGCGTCGCCTGGCTCGATTACGATCAAGACGGCCTGATGGACCTCTACTTCATGCAGTCCGGCCCTACCGAATTTTACAAACCCGATCACCCGCTCCGTTCCGCGCTCTATCACAATAACGGTGACGGCACTTTCACCGACGTCACTGAAAAAGCCGGTGTTGCAGCCGAAAATCATTACGGCCAGGGCGTCGCCGTCGGTGATTATGACAACGATGGCTACCCCGATCTCTACGTTACCGGTTACGGCAGCGCTATCCTCTATCACAACAACGGTGACGGCACCTTCACCGACGTCACCAAAAAAGCTGGTGTCGCCGACGAAGGCAACTGGTCCACCAGCGCCGCCTGGATTGATTACGACAAAGACGGCTACCTCGATCTCGTCGTCACCAACTACATCGATTGGTCACCCAAAAATAATCTCTGGTGCGGCGAACATCGCCCCGGCTATCGCTCTTACTGTCATCCCGGAAATTACAAAGGCCAGCACACCAAGCTCTATCACAACAATCACGACGGCACTTTCACCGATGTCAGCGACTCTTCCGGCATCGGCAAACCCGAATCAAAAGGTATGGGCGTCGTTGTCGCCGACTTCAACAACGATGGCTGGCCCGACATCGCTATCGCCAACGATTCCTGGCCCAATTTTCTTTTCATCAACAAACACGACGGCACATTTCAAGACGTCTCCTTTATTTCCGGCGTCGCCGCCAGCGAAGACGGCCGCTACGAAGCTGGCATGGGCATCGATGCGGAAGACGTCTACGGCGACGGCTGGCAGGACATTTACATCACTCATCTCGACTTCGAACTCAATCGCCTCTATCGCAACAACAAAGACGGCACCTTCACCGACGCCACTTTCAGCTCCGGCATCGGCAACAAAGCCATCCTCCTCAGCGGCGTCTCCATGAAATTCATCGATTACGATAACGACGGCTGGCCCGACATCGTCCAACTCAATGGCGCCATGGTCGACAACGTCCAGCTCTACCACAGCGAAGTCACTTACAAAGAGCCGCTGCTGATGTTTCACAATTTAGGCAAAGGCCAGTTCGAAAAAATTCCCGATGGCGCGCTCGGTCCCGATTTCAGCAGCCCAATCGCCGGACGCGGCATCGCCTCCGCCGATTTCGACAACGATGGCGACATCGATCTCGCCATCAACAATCGTGGCGATTACCCTATGCTTCTCCGCAACGATCAATCACACGACGGGGGCGGCAACGCCAATCACTTTCTCGAGGTTCTGCTTATCGGCACCAAATCCAATCGCGATGGCCTCGGCTCTTCCCTCAAAATCACCGCCGGCGATTGGACCCACGTCGAACAATCCAAAGGCGGCATGAGCTACATGTCCGCCAGCGACCCGCGCATTCTCTTCGGCCTGGGCAAACACACCAAGATTGACAGCCTCGAAATCACCTGGCCCAGCGGCCAAGTCGATCGCCTCAAAGATCTCCCACTCGACAAAATCATCGCCATCAAAGAAGGCGCCGGCATCGTCCCCCATCCCTTTCCAAAGGTCCCCAGAAAATGAATAACGCGACAGCTCCCCTTTCTTGTGTAAGGGCGCAGCATGCTGCGCCCCATCTCGCCAACCAAACTCCTGAGTTATCACAATTTGGTTTGCATTTGTCATTCCGAGCCCGCCGCGGCGGGCCAGGAATCTGCTTTTCCTCTGGCGAGCGCCCCGCATGAAATTCCCCCGCCGCCATTTCCTCTCCAACTCCTCCACCATCCTGGGCGCCTCTCTCCTCGACGCCCTAGCCACTCCCCTCTGGAAATGGAATCCCAACACGCTCCTCCAAACTGCCTCCATCCCACAAAAATCCCCCGTCCAATTCATCGACGTCGCCCGCGAAGCCGGCCTCAACTCCCCCAACGTCTGGGGCGATCCCAACAACAAACGCTACATCATCGAAGCCAAAGGCTCCGGCCTCGCTTTCTTCGACTACGATCACGACGGCTGGCTCGACATCTATCTGACCAACGGCACCCAACTCGGCAAAGAGTGGCCCGCCGGCCAAGCTCCCACTTCGCATCTCTACAAAAATAATCGCGACGGCACCTTCACCGACGTCAGCGCGAAATCTGGCCTCGCCCGCACCGGCTGGCAAACTGGTGTCTGCGTTGGCGATTACGATAACGACGGCTTCGACGATCTCTTCTGCTGCTTCTGGGGACACAACATTTTGTTCCGCAACAACGGCGACGGCACTTTCACCGACGTGACCAAAAAAGCTGGCGTGTACAACAACGACATTCGCTGGGGCGCTGGCTGCACTTTTCTCGATTACAACCGCGACGGCCATCTTGATCTCTTCGTCTGCAATTACATCAAGCTCGATCCCGCAAAAAATCCCGATCCCAATGGCCCGGCGCAATGTCAGTGGAAAGGCATTCCCACCATGTGCGGCCCCCGCGGCCTGACTGGCGACACCAACGTCCTCTACAAAAATAACGGTGATGGCACCTTTACCGACGTCAGCGAAAAATCCGGCATCTTAAAACCCGGCCCGCGCTACTCCATCACCGCTGTTTCCTACGATTTCGATAATGACGGCTGGCCCGACATTTACGTCGCCGTCGACTCGCAACCCAGCATCCTCTTCCGCAACAATCACGACGGCACTTTCACCGATCAAGCCGTTCTCGCCGGCGTCGCCTACAGCGACAATGGGCACGAGCAGGCCGGCATGGGCGTTGCCGTCGCCGATTACGATTGCGACGGCTCACTCGACATCTTCAAAACCAATTTTGCCGACGATACCTGCAACCTCTATCACAACAACGGTGACGGCACTTTCACCGATGTCACTTTCTCCTCCGGTATTGGCATCAACAACGGCTACGTCGCCTGGGGCTGCGCTTTTCTTGATTACGACAACGATGGCTGGGCCGACCTCATGCAGATCAACGGTCACGTCTACCCGCAAATCGACGGTCACTCCATCGGCCAGACCTACAAAAATCCCCGCCTGGTTTATCGCAACCTTGGCTCCGAAAAAGGGGGTAACGGCCGCTTCGCCGACGTTTCCGCGCAAATGGGCCCGGGCATCACCGAACATTTCTCCAGCCGCGGCGCCGCTTTCGGCGATTACGACAACGATGGCGGCATCGATGCCCTGATTTTAAATCTCGGCGACCTGCCTTCGCTTCTGCACAACGTAGGCGGCAACGCGCAAAACTGGATCAAACTCAAACTCATCGGCTCCATCTGTAACCGCACAGCCATCGGCGCTGGCGTCCGCGTCATCACCGGCACTCACATCCAAATCGACGAAGTCCACTCCGGCTCCTCCGTCATGTCCCAGTCCGACCTCCGGCTCCACTTCGGTCTCGGCAAAATCCAACTCATCGACGCCATCGAAGTAAAATGGCCCACCACCCAAAAGATCGAACGCTTCACCAAAATCCCCGCCAACCAAATCCTCACCATCCGCGAAGGCTCCGGCATCACCTCCACCTTCAAACCGAAGTTAAAATGACAGCTATGCCCATCTCCCCAAATTCGCCACCCGAATCAGCTGGCCCTCCGGTTCGTGGCGTCAAACCGATCGCTCAAATAACTGGCGACGATGAACTTGACACCGCTCTACTCCACCAAATGGCCACCGATGCTGCCCACTACTTGACGTCTTTCGATTGGTGCTCTGCCATTCGGAATGCGTATTTCGGCGACGGCTTCGGAGGAATTGTTGCGGTCTTTCTTTTCCAAATTATTCCCGCTAAATCAGACGTCGATGAATGGATGTGGGTCGTGGTAGGAGACGTGCCTTCGGCTTATTTTGTAACCGATGACATCAAGACCCCGCGCGCGGCCCTTGACGCATTTATTTGGCACCGATCTCAGTGGATAGAATGCGTGCAATCGGGCCGTCCAGTCACCGGCGACATCATGCCTGTTAATATGCCTCCGACATTGGAAAACGCGGAAGCACTGAACACTCGATTGGAAGTGATCAGAACTGAATTATTACCTTTCTTCGTTGACGGGTAATCCGTCGGGTGCCCAGATGCCGCTTTTGCACCTGGGGCGTTGCTCCGCGAGTCTCTGCATACTCTGCGCCTGCCTGCCGCAGGCAGGCCTCTGCGTTATCTTTGCTCTTCTGCCTTGTTCATCTTTTATTCGCCTAAAAATCGCGCTAATATCGCCACATGCCGGTCGAATGGAAACTACACATCGTCAGCGACCCGGAAATCCTGCGCGGCAAGCCACGCCTTAAGGGGACCCGCATTCCGGTGAGCCTTATCCTCGGCTATTTGGCCGCTGGCACGTCTGCCGACGAGATCATTGTCGAGTTTCCCGACCTCAACCGGGAACAGATTGCCGCCTGTCTGGACTACGCCCGCGAACTCGCTGAATTCGAGGCCGTCGTCTGATGGCCTTGCGGTTCCTGGCCGACCACTGTATCTCCAATTTCATCGTTCAAGTCTTGCAAGATGCCGGCCATGATGTGGTGCGCTTGCGAGAAGCTCTCCCAGTAGAATCGGCGGATGCCCTCGTCATTGCGAAAGCCCAAGAAATGGGCGCCATACTACTTTCCCTAAATGGCGATTTTGCCGACATCGTCACCTATCCTCCGAAGCGCCATCAGGGGATCGTCGCCATCCAGTTGCGCAATCATTCAGAGGTACTTCCGCAGTTGATGAAGCGAATGATTGCGTTCATTGGCCTCCACACCGAGATGGCAGACTTCAGTGGAAAGTTAGTCGTCGTCGAAGTGGATCGAATTCGCATTCGTGAATAGAGGCCGGGTCTGTTCTCTGCTCGCTAGTCGCAAATCCCTCCCCTCTGCTAATCTTCCTCGACGACCATGAAAGCCCTTCTCCTCACCACCTACAACCACCTCGAACTCACCGACCTCCCCGTCCCCACTCCCGCCCCCGACGAAGTCTTAATCCGCGTCGCCGCATGCGGCATCTGCGGCAGCGATGTCCACGGCTACGACGGCTCCTCCGGCCGCCGCATCCCGCCCATCGTCATGGGTCACGAAGCCGCCGGTGTCATCGCCGCCGTCGGCACGGCCGTAAAAACTTTCGCGTCCGGCGATCGCGTCACCTTCGATTCCACCGTCTACTGCGGCGCCTGCTCCCACTGTGGAGGTCACGAAGGTTGTGTCTAAGAAGCTTGCCATCGCCGTTCACTTACCGGGGGAGCTACAGGCATATGAGGTTGTAGCGGTTTTCCCCAAAGTTACGGGATTCGTCGATTCGATCACCGTGGACCGCGGGTCGGTCGTGAAAGCCGGGCAACTCATGGCGCGTCTCGTTGCGCCTGAAATTGCCGCACAACGCGCCGAGGCTCAGTCGAAACTGCAAGGGGCGGAAGCGCAGCGCGCCGAATCCGAGGCGAAACTAGCCTCCGACGACAATACCTATCAAAGGCTGAAAGCGGCTTCCGCGACGCCTGGCGTAGTCGCGCAAAATGACTTGGAGGTTGCGCAACGGGCTGTGGACGGCGATCGTGCGCGCCTGGCGTCCGCCCGCGAAAGTGTGGAGGCGGCTAAGGCAGCGTTGAAATCGGTCTCAGAGATTGAGGGGTACCTGCAAGTGCGAGCCCCGTTTGACGGAGTTGTCACCGAAAGAAATGTGCACCCGGGCGCCCTCGTAGGACCCGCCAGTGGCTCCGGCACAAACGTCCCGTTACTGAGAGTCGAGGAGATAGCCCGGCTGCGGCTGGTCGTGCCGGTTCCGGAGAAATACGTCGCCGGTATGACGGAGGGCGCGAACGTTGAATTCAC
>Ga0137418_10007205_pt1 | contig 10211 bp, 10 predicted proteins | sample CZODoug3_1_2_16f_FD_122242 | JGI IMG/M metagenome (GOLD analysis project Ga0137418, IMG submission 122242) | Vadose zone soil fungal communities from Angelo Coast Range Reserve, California, USA - CZODoug3_1_2_16fungal (Hybrid Assembly) | ecosystem: Environmental > Terrestrial > Soil > Vadose... | reverse complement strand
CCACCTGAACGAACCGCGGTTACAACACGGTTGGATACGACCTTCGTTAAGCCGGCGGCTTTGGGACCACTGACTGCCACCGCGCGCCTTGCAAATCAGGATGAGAACTCCGCCGTAGCCGAGGCCGAACTCTTTGATAGTTCTGGTCAGGTCGTGGCCCGTGCCCGGGCGGAATTGCGCATCCGGCAACGCCGTTAGTTTGTAGGGCGGATTAGCGAAGCGTAATCCGCCGCTGGTTCGTCGACAAAGAGGCGGGTTACGCCTTCGGCTAACCCGCCCTACGGGCTTGGCGTATAACGTGAGCGCGCTTGGCAGACACCGTTGGGTGCCCGCCAGCCCATCGCTAGGAGATGGATCGTCGTGTTGGTTTGTTACCTAGATGACAGCGGGAAAGACCCACAAAATCCGATAACGACGCTGGCTGGCTATGCCGCGACCGAAGAGCAATGGCAACGCTTCGAAACCGACGTCGAGCCTATCTTTGCTGACTGCAGCGTGAAGGTCTTGCATACGAAAGACCTGCATCACACGGACGGTGAATTTGATGGTTGGAAGGTATTGAGGAAGCAAGCTTTCGTAGCCCGAATTTGCTCGGCACTTTCGCGCCATGCTCTGCTCGGAATGAGTGCCTCCGCTGCCAAAGAGCCATACGCTAGACGCGCATCCGAAAGCGATCGCAAGCGGACCATAACGCCATATGCGTGGAGCTTTAATCTCATTGTGGATTGGGTTTTGACCGACATTCGCGTCGGACGCATATCCAACACCGAGGGGGTCGCATTTATCTTAGAGGCCGGGCACGAGAATAATGCTGACGCGGAAAGAACTTTCTACAACATTAGAAAACAGCACAATCTTGCGGGTCTTCTCCATTCAATTTCATTTGTCTCAAAGGAGAGCTGCAGAGCCGTTCAGTTAGCCGATCTTTTCGCGTTCTATTCCCGCCGACATGGGGTGACTATTTATAGAGCCCCAATGGAAGACAAGGAGGAGGTTCGAAGAACGCCGGGAACGATGCTCAACATCATTACGGAAATAATTCCGCATCGACCCTACGTTGCTACGGATTTCGGCCCCGATATTCCTAATTCTTCCCGCTTTTTCGGTGGTCCGATTGAAGGGGAGTGATCGCTTTGAAAGCTCGCAGGGCGGATTAGCGAAGCGTAATCCGCCGTTCACGACGAAAAAAAGAAAAGGAGGCGAAGCACGCCGGAGCCTGTCATCGGGCCGCGCCTTGCCTTGCGCGGACCCGTTGGGCTAACTAACCCGCCCTACGCGCTTCTGGTCGGCCCACTCCACACCACACATGGTGAGACGGCTGGTTAGTTGTGGCTCAATTTCAAATGTCGCGAAGATCAATCTTGGGGTCCAGGAATATTCGACCATCAGCATCGGTAACGTACCTCCAATTATCCACGCCCTCAAAGTGCTCGGCCGTATTACGGGACGAATCGAGGATGCTCGCGCCATCGAATACGTCGTCGCGACGGTCAAACGGCGGATGCGTTCCAGGACTAAAGCTTAGATCGCCAGTTCGATTACCCCTGAAGAACTCGATGTGGAGCATGTCTTGCCCTGGTTGGTCGCCCACATAGGCGATGACCTGCCCCTCCTTGACCGAATCGCCAAGTCTCACCTCCGTATTGGGAGCGATTTCGCAATACCGGGCAATGAAGTGTGGATGCTTAATCTCAAGCGCTAAAGTTTCGCGAAAAAACTGATAAGGCCCGCCGATCACTACCCCGATGTCCATTGCCAAAACCGGGGTGCCTGGGGGGGCTGCCAAGTCATTTGCGGCGTGCATCAGCCCGTGGCGGACTAGTTCTCTTGATGCGCCGAACCCATTCCCGCCTTTGTAACTGGTACTTGGAATGTAAGGTATGGGAAATTGCATAGTCGCCTCCGCTCGACAGCATGTAGGGCGGATTAACGAAGCGTAATCCCGCCGTTCACAACGAAAAGAAGAAAAAGGAGGCGGGTTACGCCGGAGCCTGTCATCGGGCCGCGCCTTGCGCGGACCCGTTGGGCTAACCCGCCCTGCGTGCTGACGGCCTAAGACCCAGGATAATTTCCGTCAGGAAAATCTTCGTCACGGGTTTCAGGCCCGCCATGTTCCCTCGGGAAACGGGAAAGCTCCTTATCATATTCGGGAGCGGGCCCTCCCCATTCAAACAACGCCATCCTGCACTTCCAAAGCTGGGGATCTCGAGGAGCGAGGTGCTGAGTCAGTGCATTGCCCGTATTGGCTATCTTTGAAATTTGCGCTTGCACCAGCCTGTCCATGCGGCCAAGCGCGTCGCCGTCCGCAGTGCCGCTGCCGCTGCCCGGGAACACGATGAAGCTGTAATCCTCGTCCTCCTTTTCACCAAGGGTGAGGTACAAAAAGCCGGAGCACTCTCCGAGTTTGGTGCTCCCGCCGGATCCGCCCGTATCACCAAAAAAGAACGCGGTGCTGTCGCCTGTGTTATTCCGAATAGCTAATCCAAAGTCACCTTTGCGGACGCCAGGTAACCTCGGCACCACACTGTAGGGGATTATGCCGGCATCAAAATATTGGTTCTGATCCCATTCGCGGGAATAGGGATCAGGACCAGTAAAGGCTTGGGAGGGGGATACGTAGTATCCATGCGCCGGCTGACCCATCTCGCGAAGCTGCACGATTGGGAATCGCCCATTTCCTGCTACGTCTTCAAGGGATCCGAACGGTGTATTCGTCCGATTGTCCCAAAACTGGCTGAGCACTTTCTCCTGCGCTGTGGCGTCAAGCGCCTTCCAACCCGGAAAAAATTTGGCCAAGAGGTCCAGAGCTTCCCTTCGTGTCTTGACGACGATGCTGGACCAAGGGTTGGAGGATCTCCCACCGACCCTGGCATTATTCAGGCTGCCCCCATGAAAATCCGGCCTCTCCCAGGGCTTCAAATTCTTTTGCGCTGGAAATTTTTGTGTGGCGGTGTCCGGCCTATCCAATCCATAGCACTGGGACGCTCCATCCCAATCTACATTCAGCCAGCACTTGTAGATAAAGGCCTGGAAGCCGGCGGGCCCGGTTACACGGGTCGGGGCGACGCGCAAACTGCCTGAGCGGGCGGTAAACCCTCCGAGCGGGTTACCAAAAACCAGTTTGTCCTTCGCCATCACCCGTCTCCTTGAATGGTCACTCCGTGACCACGATGTGGCTCAAGTACAAGAAAATAAATTGTTTTGGGTCGCGCCAGGCATGACCATGACGTGATCCAGCTACGCAAGAGATCCGAAGCAGTTGTAAGGACCTCTCCTATCGTGGCCACCTGCAATGAGGCTGCACGGTTCCTGGAGTGGGCCATGACATTCCCCCTCTTCGCTTCCTTGAACCAGGTTATTCCGCTCCTCGACGGCCTTTCCACGGTACCAAGTCTCGGACATGTTGGGTCTTATGTAACTCGTTCGTTCGGATGATATCGCGCGATAATTTTGTTCACCGGTCAGTGTAGCGAGAGGGAAAACAACTTTCATTTGCGCATTAAATTGCAATTAGATTGCAGCGCGAAGATTTAGGCGCATTTCCCATGGGCCGGTTGAAGCCCGGCGGGTCGCAGAGACCGCGAGTAAGCTCCTCTGCATCTCCTGCGTGTTTTACGACGCGGTCCAGGCGTGTATCCGGGAGGAGGACACCGGAAAATGTCCAAATCTCACCATAACGAGGCGCTCCGATGGCATTGGCTTTACATTCCGCTCGTCGCTTTTTTGGTTTTCGCCGTCGGGGCCATCAGTCCTCGCCCCGATCTTGTTTGTACTGAGCTTGCTTGTTGACATCCCGATCGTCGGCCCCGTGCAGCGGGCACCCGACCTCATTTCGATTCTAGTCTATCCACTTCTCCTGGGCCTTACATGTTGGCCCTTCCTGTGGCTGCATGGTTTCGCTCGAGACGCATTGATCGAAGACCTGACCCCCTTAGGCGGTCCATATAGACGCCTCCGGGATGGCTCGCCGAGCGAGCCCTGTAGCCAGCCGCCAATAACTCAAGTAAGCATATGATTTTGTTGCAATCTTTATTCGTTGATGCTTGTTCCCCCAACATCCAAGCAGCCGGTGCGGCTCAAGACCCCTGTTGCTCAAAAACATCAGTCGGATTCCGATTTTCGGAGCAGCGCGAAAACCTTTTGACAGCGCCGTGCGGCATATCGTTCTGTTCGAGCGGCGCAGGACAACAGCCGCAGGTGTACCCATGCGCAATCATGACTTCGTGTCCGATGGATTCCTGGCAATAATCGCAGCCAGCCTTGTGCTGCTTTGCTCGGGCTTGCTCGCTATCGCATTTAGCTAGTCCATCCAGGCGCGACCGCGCCTGTCATCGTCGGAATGAGCACATCGGCGTGAACCACGGACCTTAAGCCATGGGAATGCGTTGCTGTGATGTTGGGGCGATCCGGCGGGAACTCTAACTATGAGCGCCATTCCTCTTCACATTCAAAGACGCCTCGAGCAGCGATGGGCTTCTCGTTTCGCTCCACCGGCTGCGTCAAACGGACCAAAGAATGCTGGAACGAAAGCCTCACCATCAACGAGTCGCAGCACGCGGCAAAAGACGAAAGAAAAACCCACCGGGTTGAGACGGTGGGTTTAGTCAATGCTCTCGCGAATGAGTGACGAGATCCGCGATTGATCTAGACGGTAGCTGGTCGCGGCTGACAAATATCCCGGGCCCGCCCGCGAACGGCTATTTCAGCGAGCCGTTGAGGGCGCCTCGCTCGCTCAACATCAAAGCATTTCGATGCTGCCCGGCAATTCGGCCTTGGCTCTCAGCGGCACGGTAATCGAGCAATGGCTCAAGGAAATCTATTCGGCCGTTCAGAACGATTCACGGCGGCTCGCGGTCAACTGACCGACAGCTGACCCCTCGTTGCATCGCGATTTGCGGAATTTGCTCTGGCCTGCTTCCAGCTATCGCGCTATTTTCGGTGTGAGCCGGTCCGGACAAAGGCTCATCCATTCTTGTCAAGGAAAATGGCGATCACGCTGCCGTCAATCTCTTGGCGTTTGATCTAAATCAAGCTCAGCGCCTCCAATCTGTCTCGAAATCTAGCTGCACTCTTTTGTAGTTAAGCTGATCCGATGCAAACCTGGGTCCGAACGCTGATTGCCATTGTCTTGGCGCTTACCTCATTGAGCGCGATCTCCGAGCGAGTGCGCGAACAAGGCGCGACCGACACTGAAATTCGCATCGGGAATGTTATGCCTTACAGCGGGAGTTTGCAGGTCTTCGGAGCAATTGGAAAAGCCGAAGCAGCGTATTTTGATTTGATCAACGAGCGTGGCGGGATCAATGGCCGTAAGGTGCGCTTTATCTCATATGATGACAAATCCGATCCGTCGGCCGCCCTGGACCTTACGCGAGATCTTATCGAGAACGACAACGTCCTCTTGATGTTCGGTTCTTTCGGAACTCCGGGAAACTTTGCCGTTCGCACATACTTGAATGAAAGGCAAATTCCTCAACTCTTTGTCGCCTCCGGAGACGACCATCTGAGCGATCCATCGTTGTTCCCGTGGACAATGGGTTGGCAGCCCTCAATTCGGGAAGAGGGGCGCATCTACGCCAACTACATACAGGCGTTTTACTCCGGAAAAAGGATTGTAGCTCTTTGGCAGAACGATCATTTCGGTCGAGAACTGTTCAAGGGGTTGGAAGACGGGCTCGGTGACATCGCACGGATGATCAGGGTCGATATCGCGTACGATATCGCAGATGAGCATCTGGACACGCACGTATCGATCTTGAAGCGATCGGGAGCCGAGATTTTTGTATTTGCAGGCGTGCCTGCCAACGCGGCGAAAGTAATCCGAAAAGCGGCGGATCTCAATTGGCATCCTGTGTTCATAACGAACTATATGGCGTCATCGATTGCGACGGCGCTAAAGCCTGCCGGCTTGGAAAACGCCTTGGGCGTAATTACAGCCGCGTTCTTGAAGGATGCCAATGATCCGGCTTGGAAGGACGAACAAGCCACCAACGACTGGCAGGCATTTGTTGACAAATATAATCAGGCCGGTGGCAAAGACGACAGTGCCGCCGTCTTCGGCTACGCGGCCGCCGAGACATTGGCCCAAGTGCTCAAACAGTGCGGCAATGACCTGTCTCGCGAGAACGTCATGAAGCAAGCAGCGGCCCTCGAAGACTACCAAGGCTCCATTTTGCTACCTGGGATCAAAATCAGCACTGGACCTTGGAACTTTCGGCCGATCAAACACCTGCGACTGGTTCAATTCGACGGCCGCACGTGGCAACCGATTGGCGAAGTGCTCGAAACGGCTTTCTCCAACGCCCAAAAGTAGCATGCTCTAGTGTCGGAACGCTTCGGCCGGCTCGAGCGCGGCAGCGCGCGAGGCAGGGTAGACTCCCGACAGCAGACCGATCACGCCGCCGACGGCTGGCGCGAGCAAGGGAGCGAGCGGGTCGAGCACCGGAGTCCAGACCTGATACGCCGAGACACCCACCACGATCAGCACTCCGACGCTGGATCCGAGCAGTCCCCCCACGACACCCATGGACGCACTCTCAATAAGAAACTGTGCTGCGATGTGGCGGCGAGTCGCGCCAATGGCACGGCGCAGTCCGATCTCCGCCGTCCGCTCCATCACGCCCACCAGGGTGATATTTGCGATCCCAAGCGCGCCGACCACGAGCGACAGGCCGCCTAGCAGCAGGAACATGACATTGAGGTCGGTTTGCACGTCATCGCGTACGCGCCGCGGCTCCTGCGGCAGTTGCACGCGAAGCGCGCGTGGATCGTCCGGCCGCAGCGCCGCCCGCGCCTGGAGCGCGATCAGGGAAGCGGCGCCGATCTTCGTCTCCACGACAACCGTGCCAGGTCCGAACAGGCTGAAATGCCGTCGCGCCGTACCCTCGGGAATGATTACCGAACCAAGCAGTTCAGGCTTTCGCACCACATCGCGGAGGATACCGATCACGAGGTAGAGTTGATCGCCGACATAAATCGCGGGCAGCCGCTCGACTCCACTGATGCCCAGGCGGCGCGCGGCATCGGGGCCGAGTATCGCGACGCGATCGGCGCGGGTAGAATGCCCGCCGTCGAGAAACCGTCCCGAGCCGAGTTCGGCGCGCACCGCGCGGAACAAATCCGGCGAGGCGGCGCGCACCGCCAGCCTGAGTGCTGTCTGATTGACCGGATCCACCACGGGTGAGGCGCTGACGAGAGTGTCGTGGACATTGACGTCGCTTAGCAGGCCCGCGGCCACCACACCGTTCAGCCGGGCGAGCCGTTCCGGCGCGTCCCACGGAATGGCACGCGGATCAATCGTGCCGGTCGCGATTCCCGGCCGCGCCGAGATAAAAAGTTCCGTGGCTGCGAGTTGATCGAACTGACTGATGATGCGGTTGCCGGCAGTTCGAGTGAGGCCGATGGTGGCCACCAACGCCGACATGCCGATTACGATGCCAAGCACCGTCAGCGCCATGCGGGCCGGCCGCGCGATCACCCCGGCGATTGCCTCGGCGAGAAGGTCGCGCGCTGTGATCCCCGAAGCCGTAATGACCGCCCTGGATGAAGCTGCCAATGCCGGCTCGCTTCCGCCAAAGAGCGCGCCATCCTTCATGTTGACCCGGCGCGAGCCCCGGCGCGCCACGTTTTCATCGTGCGTGACGACGACAATCGTCATTCCTTCTTTGTTGAGTTCGGTGAAGAAGTCCAGGATCGACTCAGTGTTTTTGGAATCAAGATTGCCGGTCGGTTCGTCGCACAGCAGCAAACTCGGCGAGCCCATCAAGGCCCGGGCGATCGCCACCCGCTGGCATTCGCCGCCTGACAATTTGGACGGCGGAAAATCCGCGCGATGCGCAAGGCCGACGCGGCGAATTTCCTCCATCGCCCGTTCGCGCCGCCCGCGTCCGGTGTGCCGGCGGTATACTTCCGCCAGCATGACGTTCTCAAGGACGGTACGATACGGTAGGAGGTGAAATGACTGAAAGATGAATCCGATGCGCCGGCTGCGCAATCCGGCCCGCTCATTCTCGCTCAGCGTCGTCGTTTCGATACCATCAAGAAGGTACTTTCCGCGGGTTGGCCGGTCGAGGCAACCCAGGATGTTCAACAGCGTCGATTTCCCCGAGCCGGACGGACCGGTTATCGACAGCCATTCGCCGCGCCGCAACACCAGGTCGACATCGATTAATGCGTCGACCGCGGGATCGGTCCCGAATTGCTTGCACACCTTACGCAGGTCAAGCACGTGATCGGGATTGGCGGCAACCGCTTCGATCGGCAACGCCTGCCGTATGTCTTCGGCCTGCCTCATTTCACCGCTGCCGACTCCGCCGCTTTGTAGCCCACCACCACGAGTTGGCCGGGGGCGAGTCGCCCATCGGGGGTGCTCACCTCGACATAGCCCCCCGTGGAAAGCCCCGGTTGTACGGTGACGTATTCCTGCCTGCCGCCGCGATCGACCAGCACGCGCGATGTTCCGTCGGCAGCCAGTGACACCGCGCTCGTCGGGACCGCGATGACCGCGCCCTTCGAGGTTTCGATCGGGATTGTCAGCCGGACGGAAAATCCTGCCAGGAGCACAGGCGTGCTCTCTACCCTGACCCCGAGGTAGAAGTGGTACCCGTCCACGCCGCGCGTGCCGGGTGTGTTCGCCACCGTCTCAACGATGCCAGTCGCCTTGATTCCAAGAGCCTGCTCGTCGATCGCGGCCTTCATCCCGGGCTTCACCAGCGGCGCGGCTTCAATTTGCAGTTGCGAGTCGATACTGAGCTGGTTGTCCGTGACACTCATCACCGGCCCGGAAGCGTTGGCGGCGACGGCAGCGGTCACCTCGTGGACGCGGATCGGGAGCGACGGGATGAACACGACCTCGTCCGCCGGAACCTGCACGCCGATCCTCGCGCGCGCCGCCGCGAGTTCGCGGTCCAGTCGCTCGGCTCGTTCGCTTGCGACCTTGACATCGAATTCGGCGAGCGTTTGCAGTTCCAGCGCCGCACCCACGCTGCGCTCGCCTTCCAGGCGGGCGGCCTTTACGGCTGCCTCGGCGACCTTGATTCGGTCCTCGGCCAGACTGGCCTCGCGCGCCGCGGTCTGAATCGCCAGATCGGCTTCCAGCTTCGCCTTGCGTTGCGCGGCACGTGCCACTTTCAGCTTGGCCTCGGCCGCGGCACGCGCCGTTTCGGTCTGGCGCGGATCGAGAACGATCAGGGCCCGATCGGCGATCTGCGTGGCGACATCGGCGCTGGCCGCGGTCGCGGAATGCGTGGCTCGCGCGCGTTCGGTTTCAAGCGCGAGGGATTTGCCGGCGCGCGCGTCTGCCAGCTGACGGCTGTCGCCAGCACGCGCCGCGCTGTCGACAGCGGCCTGGCGCGTGTTCTGCTCCGCGATGGCCCGCGCGGCGGCGACCGCTCGCACCGCTGTTTCGTGCGTGGCCTCGGCCGCAAGTCGGCCGCGCGCTGCATCCGACCAGTCTCGCTCGAGCGCGAGGATGGCAGCGCGTTGTTCGCGCGTCGGTCCGAACGGATCCCACCCCGCCTTTTGATACCAGCGCTCGACCGCGGCGGATGTCTTTTGATCATAGTTGCCATCGACTGTGCCCGGATCGAAGCCGAGACGGGCCAGAGCTTCTTCGAGCTGGCGTACGTCGCCGCCGCTCGTTCCGGGCGCCATGTCGCGAAAAGCCGGTGTCTCGCCGCGCAGGACGAAGACCGGACGGCCGGATGCTGACAGAATTACCTCGCCTTCCCCAAATCCCGTATTTGGTCGCGGCAGCGACGAGATCAGTCCGATGCCGCCTTTGACCGTGGAAGGCGCGATCGAAATCGGCTGCGGCAGCCCGAAGCGGACCGTGCCGCGGGTGACGACATCGGAACTCAATACACGCGACTCGACAGGCACGAGGATCGCGGATGCCTCGGGCGCTGCGGTGCGCGCCGCCATTTCCGCCGGCGACTGGATCCTGGAGCCCATGTACCAGGCGCCAACCGCCATGCCGCCAACCACGCCCAGAATGGCCCAGAGAACATTTACGCGTTTTGTGACCATGCCGTAGTCCTTCCGGCCATTGACAGCGCGCGGGCCATCTTCGCGAGAAGCGTTGCGTCGGCCTTCGTCACGCGATGTCCGGCCGCGAAAGGAGGTTACTCATCGCCGCCGATCCGTGGAAGTACGGAAAACTGATGTCATGATCGATCTCATTGCACCTTCCGGGAAAATAATTCCTCTTGGAT
>Ga0137418_10007204_pt1 | contig 10214 bp, 12 predicted proteins | sample CZODoug3_1_2_16f_FD_122242 | JGI IMG/M metagenome (GOLD analysis project Ga0137418, IMG submission 122242) | Vadose zone soil fungal communities from Angelo Coast Range Reserve, California, USA - CZODoug3_1_2_16fungal (Hybrid Assembly) | ecosystem: Environmental > Terrestrial > Soil > Vadose... | reverse complement strand
CGGTGGCGGGCACATGCGATGTGGCGATGCCCGCGACGATTTTAGCCACGCTCGTCCTCCGCCGGGGTCTGTTCGTGATCCTTGTAGCGGTTGCCCTCGGGGCTGCGCCCGCCCGCCAACATCATCTGTGCATACGCTTCCTTCGACACGCCGGACATCATGCCGGCCACATCCTGGAAGGTAAGGCCGTCGCAAAACGCAATCTTGATGGTGTAGTAGATATTCCCGCCGACGCGCAGCATTCCCAGCCAGTCGCGCTCGAGCACCGTGCGGCGCTGCTCGGCATCGAGCGCAAAGCGATCGAGATACACCGGCTCGTTCTCCTTGAAACGCTCGCGATTCTCCGCTTTGTTGAGCGACATGCAGAACATGTTCAACGCGTAGCCGATGCGGCCGCGTTCGGCGTCATAGACATAGGTGCCGGGAATGCTGTCGTAGTCGCGTGGCCGGGTCATGCCGGGATCTCCGCGCCGCGTATTTCTTGGCGAACAATATCGCGAATCAGGTCGATCGCCTTGCGCATGAGAGGTCCCATGGGCCGCTGCGCCGAGGTGGCAATGGAAAGCGGCGTCTTGAGGACGGGTGCGAGGATGGGCACGACCCGCACTTGGTCGCCCCACTGCGTGGATTTCACTGCGTTCAAGGGCAGGACTCCGAACCCAAGCCCCTGCCGAACCAAATCGATGACCGCGGGAATGCATTCGATTTCGTGGGCTACACGGATCTTGCGGTCGACGCCTGCCAGTGCATTTTCCACCGACATGCGGATGGAATGGGGGCGGCTCGGAATGATGAGCGGATGGTCGGCGAGCTCGGTCAGTGTAATCGACTTGCGCGCCTTGCGCGTGGGCGTCGGCGAAAGCGGGGCAACGAGAAATAACTGGTCATCGAGCAGCGGCTGCAGATCGATGGTGGGCGAGGCGGGCGCATTGTAGACCAACGCACAGTCGACCCGGCCGACGTTCAGCCACTCGAGCATGTAGGCGGAGAGACCTTCGACCGTGGCAAGACTGGCGTTGGGCAGCAGTCGGCCGAAGGCCTTGACCAAAGGAACCGTGACACTGCGTCCGAGGCTCGGCGGCAACCCCAGCACGAAATGGCCCGAGTCGCCGTTCTTCTGATCCTCGAGCTCCTGACGGGCTCGACCCACTTGCAGCAGAATGCCGCGCGTGTGCTCGAGCAGGCGGGTACCGGCATCGGTAAGCGCCACGCCGCGTCCATTGCGCTCGAAGAGGTTCTGGCCAAGCTCGACTTCGAGTTGACGCACCTGACGGCTCAGCGCCGGCTGCACCACGGAGAGAAACGAGGCGGCTCGCGTGAAGCTGCCGAGCTCCGCGACGTGGCGAAAATATTCGAGCTGTTTCAGATCCATGTGCCGCTCGACGTCATAAGTCATGCCTATTTGCTATATCAGGTATAGCGCTCATTCCTTGATAGTATACGTGATCATCGGTACGGTTAACTAGTTGGCGGGAACGGCCGATCTACCGTCAAGGACCCTGAGAGCATGCAGCGATCCATTCCATGTCTATTCATGCGCGGCGGGACCTCGCGCGGTCCGTTCTTTCTGGAAAGTGATTTGCCCCGCGACACTGCGCTGCGCGACGCGGTGCTCCTGTCGGTGATGGGCTCGCCCGACGTGCGCCAGATCGACGGAATGGGCGGCGCCGATCCCTTGACCAGCAAGGTGGGCATGGTACGGCGCGGCCAGGGCGCGGGTGTCGACTTGGAATTCCTGTTCGCCCAAGTGTCCATCAAGGAAGGGTTGGTCGATACCACGCCGAATTGCGGCAACATGCTGGCGGCGGTCGTCCCATTCGGGATCGAGACCGGACTGGTGCGGGCCTCGGGCGACGTCACGACTCTTCGAGTGTTGACGCGCAATACGGGCACCTTGAGCGATATCGAGGTGCGCACTCCGGGCGGCAGGGTCGAATACTCGGGTGAGGCCCGCATTGATGGCGTACCGGGAACGGCCGCACCCATCAATATCAGCTTTCTGGAAACTGCGGGTTCCGTGTGCGGTTCGCTGCTGCCCACCGGACACCTGACGGATCGGTTCGACGGTGTCGATGTCACCTGCATCGACAATGGGATGCCCGTGGTGGTGATGGCGGCCGAGGCGCTGGGGGTGACGGGCTATGAGACCCGCGATGAGCTCAATGCGAACGCCGCGCTCAAGCAGAAGATCGAATCGATTCGCCTGCAGGCGGGCCGCGCGATGAATCTGGGCGACGTAGCCAAGAAGGTCGTGCCAAAAATGTGTCTGGTGGCCCACCCTAAGGCGGGCGGGCAGATATGCACGCGGACTTTCATCCCGCGCGACTGCCATTCGGCAGTGGGAGTTCTGGGCGCGGTCACGGTTGCAACCGCGGCGGTCATGCCCGGCAGCGTCGCGAATCGCTGCGCGTCGGTGCCGCCGGGTACTCCCAAGACCGTTTCGGTGGAACATCCCAGCGGCGAATTCAGCGTGATTCTGACGATGAACGCCGCAAACCCGACGGAAGTGCTGCGGGCGGCGCTGCTGCGAACCGCACGGCTCATCATGCGCGGTGAAGTTTTCGTACCCCATCATTGATGCGAAAGGGTGACCTCATGATCGGACAATCCGGAATAGCAGTTAAGCACGTGTCGCGCGCCGACGCCGCAAGCGTGGCGGAGCTTGCGAAGCATGGCGTCGCGACCATCCACGAAGCCATGGGACGCGTGGGATTGCTCCATTCCTACATGCGTCCCATCTATCCGGGCGCGGCCGCCTGCGGCACGGCGGTGACCATCTTTGCGCATCCCGGCGACAACTGGATGCTGCATGTCGCCGCAGAGATGCTGAAGCCCGGCGACGTGGCCGTGCTCGGCACGTCCTCCGAGAACACGGACGGTATGTTCGGCGATTTACTCGCGACCTCGTTTCGCGCGCGCGGCGCGGTGGGTCTGGTGATCGACGCCGGCTGCCGCGATACCGGGGAGTTGCGCGATATGGGATTTCCGGTGTGGTCGAGGGCGGTTCATGCCAAAGGCACGGTGAAGGCCACGGTCGGCTCCGTCAATACCCCGATCATTTGCGCCGGGGTCCTGGTACATCCGGGCGATGTGGTGGTCGCGGACGACGACGGCGTGGTCATCGTGCCCAAGCAGCATGCTGCCAAGGCCGCCGCCGCCGCCGCCGCGAGTGCAACGAAGGAGGCGGGGACGCGCCGGCGGCTCGCCGCCGGGGAGTTGGGCCTCGACGTGTACGGCATGCGCGAAGCTCTAGCCAAGGCCGGTCTCAAATATGTCGAGGACGAGACGGCGCTGCAGCAGGAATTGCAGAAATGAGCGAGGCCGCCAAGAATCCCCTGAAGGGCTGCCTGCCGCCGGATCCGAACCCGGTCAAACCTGCCGTGAGCTTGCCGCCCGGTGCGTGCGATGCGCATTGCCATGTGTTCGGGCCGGCGAGCAGATTTCCCTATGCACCGGACCGCAGCTATACGCCGCCCGACGCCCCTGTTGAGAATCTGCGAACGCTGCACGCCCGGCTCGGAGTGTCGCGCGCCGTGATTGTCCACGCCAGCTGCCATGGCACGAACATGACGGTGACCTTGGACGCCATTGCTTCGAGCCGGGGCGCCTATCGAGGCGTCGCCTGCGTCGATGATGCGGTGACCGACGGCGAATTGCAGCGGCTGCATGAGGGCGGTATTCGCGGCATTCGCTTCAACTTCGTCAAGCACTTGGGCGGCGTCCCGGACCTCGACGTCTTCCGCCGGTTGGTCGCGCGCATCAAGCCGCTGGGCTGGCACGTGGTGCTGCATTTCGATGCCGAGGACATCGTGACGCAAGCCGATCTTTTGCGCCGGATCGACGTGCCGTTCATCATCGACCACATGGGACGCGTCAAGGCGGCCGACGGCCTCGGGCAGCGTCCGTTTCAGCTGCTGCTCGATCTTTATGGCAGCAACCCGCTGGCCTGGATCAAGGTCTGCGGCTCGGAACGCGTGTCGGTGGGCAAACGTCCGTTTAGAGATGCCGTGCCGTTCGCGCGCGCGCTGATCGGGGTGGATTCGCAGCGCATTCTCTGGGGCACGGACTGGCCGCACCCGAATATCACCAAGGACATGCCCAACGACGGCGAGCTGGTGGATCTATTCGCGGAAATCTGCCCGGACCCGGCGATGCGGCAGCGCATCCTGGTGGACAACCCCACGCGCATGTATTGGGCGCAGTGACACGAGGGCTTGCGCATGATCATCGATTGTCACGGTCACTACACCACGGCGCCGGCGGGGCTGCAGACGTTTCGCGAGGCGCAGATCGCGGGACTCAAAGACGGCATCGACATCCCGCTGTCCGCGCTGCCCAAAATCAGCGACGATCAAATTCGGGACAGCTTGGAGAACGCCCAGCTCAAGTTGCAGCGCGCCCGCGGCACGGACTTGACGATCTTTTCGCCGCGCGCATCCGCCATGGCGCACCACATCGGCAATGAAACCACCAGCCGCCGCTGGACGCAGGCTTGCAACGACTTGATCCATCGGGTGGTGTCGTTGTATCCGGACAACTTCGTCGGGGTCTGTCAGCTGCCTCAATCGCCGGGAGCGGCGCCGGTGTCGAGCGCCGCCGAGCTCGAGCGCTGCGTCAAGGAACTGGGATTCATCGGCTGCAATTTGAATCCCGATCCTTCCGGAGGCCATTGGACCTCGCCGCCGCTCACCGATCGGCACTGGTATCCGCTGTACGAAAAATTGGTGGAACTCGATGTGCCCGCCATGGTGCACGTGAGCTCCTCCTGCAATCCGAATTTCCATGCCACCGGCGCGCACTACATCAACGCCGATACCACCGCGTTCATGCAGTTTCTGACCAGCGATCTGTTCGCCGACTTTCCGACGTTGCGATTCATCATTCCGCACGGCGGCGGGGCGGTTCCCTATCACTGGGGCCGGTACCGCGGGCTCGCCCAGGACCTGAAGCGGCCGCGGCTCGCGGACTATCTTCTCAAGAACGTGTTCTTCGATACCTGCGTCTATCATCTGCCGGGCATCGAACTCATGCTCAAGGTCATCCCGGTCGAGAACATCATCTTCGGTTCGGAGATGGTGGGGGCCGTCCGCGGCGTCGATCCGGAGACGGGACAGTATTTCGACGACACCAAGCGCTACGTGGATGCGCTCAACTTGAGCGACGCGGACCGCCACAAGATATTCGAAGGCAATGCCCGCAGGGTGTTTCCGCGGCTCGACGCGAGACTCGGCTACGGAACGATACCGTAGCGTTCGAACTTTTCGGCAACCCGCGGTTCAATCTGTCTGGCGGCCTCTAGGTCGCTTTCGCTGTCTTTCTTGTCATGCTTGCGTGATTCGGCGACCGCTCGCGCATACAGCGCGCGCGCATTTTTCGGCATGATCTTGAGCGCATCGTCGAAATCGGCAATGGCCTTGTCGTAGTCTCCTTGGCGCAGACGCACCAGGCCGCGATTCACAAACAAGTGCGGGAAGTTCTCGTTCTTTTTGTCGGCCCGGCGCAGTGCCGTGTTGCAGTCGCTCAACGCGGTTGGCAAGTCCTGGTTCTGCAGGGCGCTGCTGAAGCAACGTGCCGCCGCAGCCATCACCATGCGTGAATCGTCAGGGTGATATTGCATCCATAGGGAGAATTGCTCGATCGCTGCGGGCAACCGGTCGACCCGCTCATACAGTTCTGCCAGCATCAAACGCAAGTCCGCTGGCTTCGGCGCCAAGCGGTCGACTGCCTCCAAATCCGCGACCGCCCCGGGCTCATCTTTCTTCGAGAGCTTGATTTCGGCGCGCGGAATATAGGCCGGTAGGAAGTCCTGCCTGAGCTGGAGCACGTGGTCATAATCCTTCAGCGCGAGATCCGCCTGGCCGCTCGCCCAATAGGTGTTGGCACGCTGATAATAATATTCAGGTTCATTCGGAGATAACTCGACCGCTTTCGACAGGTCAGCCAACGCGGGGCCGAAGTCGCGCCGCGCCGCGAGTGCAGAGCCGCGGCGCGCAAGCTCCGCAGCGTGCCCGGCGGCTGCGCCGGAATCGCCGCCTTGTTTCGCGTCACTGCCTTGTTTCGCATCGCCGCCTTGTTTCGCGTCGCCGCCTTGTTTCGCGTCGCCAGCTGGTTGCGCCTCGCCGGTTTGTTGCGCGTCGCCGGTCCGCGCATCAGGTTGGCGTTCGGGGCTGCTCTCGGTCGAGGCCGCATGATTCTGCGACAAATTGAATACCGGGCCGCCGTTGTACGATAAGAAAAGTCCATGCTCTTTATTGGCCACGAAGACGCGATGCGACACAAAGAAATCCGCGCCTACCAGCATGTCGGCGTTGTCCAGTCCGATATCCGCGATGCGCAGCCTGGTATTCTTGATTTCCTCTCCGTCGCCCATCTTGAAGCTCGCAAACGGTGCGATGTATTCCTTGGTCATTCCTCGGCCGATGCCGCTGGTGTATCCCGAAGCAACCACGCCCGGCGAGTCCGGTTTGACGCCCGCGCGCTCGGCCGCCTTGATCGACAGCACCGACGTATAGGCGCCGGTATCGAATTCGACGCGAATCTTATGGTCATTGACGTAGGCAACCCCGATGGTATGAGGATGCAAGGGGTCGATGCGGTCAATCGGCATGAAAGAATAGGCCTGGTCAGGCGTCAGCCAGTACGCCAAGCGGGCATGCCCGCAATCTTCGGTGTGGAATAGGCGGATCACGCCTTTCGCAAGGTCATATTCGACGTCGAATCTTTCCAGGAAATTCTGGCCCAGCAGTCCCGCGTCGCCGTTGCCGACCTCGCTGCCGCCTACTAGAAACTCGACGTCCTTGATGGTCACGCCGGCGAAGGAGAAGTTCTTCACGGTGGCGATCTGAACGTCCGCGGCGCCGCCGACCCCGATTACCGTCAATCCGAACGGCCCCGGTCTCGTTTTGAGGTTGTACTCCGCCGCTGTGGCGGAACTCATCATGCTGTAAAACGCGCCGCTGTCCAAAACGAACTTCGCATTTCGATCGTTGATTTTCACGTCAATCGTGGGGCGTAAGCTGTTCATGGTGATCGGCAGATCAGCCACTTTCGCAATTTGGCATTTTTTGTCGGCCGCGACGGCCGAGGGTGCACCGAGGAATGTTCCGCAGCCTATCAGCGCGGCACCGAGTTGGATCAACCGCGTGGAAGCCGGCGCTGCGGCTGGACCCGAAGATAGCCGGTGAGACGATGATGACTTCCCTGTTCGCCAGCGCACGACCCAAGTCTGCATCGAAACGCGCGCAAAATCAAAGCGGCCAAAGCGCCGGCATTGCGCCTCGACTTTGGCCTCACCAATTCCGGACAGGACGTTTCAGGGCGATATTCTCTCCGTCTTCGCGGCGTCATAGACGATCTTGCCGAGGTACGTGTGGGGTAGATCGGCACCATAGGGGCCGGTTCCACCGCGAAGTTGAAAATCAATCATGTAGGCTGCAATGGTACCGCCCTCAACGGCGTTCCGGTCGATTACGATTTTGGTCACGTGGCCGGCGCAGAATTTTTGCTTCTTTGGCGAGGTGACATTTAACCGCACGGCTTGTTTCAGAGCATCAAACAGCATGCGGCCTCGGCGTTCGTCCAGTTGCGCTCGCGCGAGTACACCCAACCCATGGCCGCATGTGCGTCAGCCAGCAGCGGATCGAGCTCACGCGCCCGCCGCATCGCCGGCAGCGATTCGCGCACTTCCCCCCGATGCGAGTGCAAAATACCGATCATCCGGAACGAGAAGGAATAGCTCGGGTCGAGCTCGATCGCGCGACGGAACGCGGCCTCGGCCCCCGGCCAGTCCCAGTCGAGCCAGAATTTGCGGAAGCCGACCGACGCCTGCACCTCGGCCAGGTCCGGCTGCGCCCGCAAGGCGTGCTCGGAGGCTTCGGTCGCGCGCGGCGACACGGCACGCGGTGACGCATCGCCGGTGATCGGCATCGCGGAATGCGCGTCAGCGATGCCGGACCATGCGAGGGCGTAATCGGCGTCGAGGCGCGTTGCCTGCGCGAAGTGCTCGAGCGCCTTGCGCGTACTCGGCGGCGTCAGCTGGTGCCACAGGTGGCGTCCGCGCAGGTAGGAATCGAACGCCTCGACATTGCGAGTCTGCCGGCGGCCCAATGCCGCGAGGCGCCGCGGATCGAGGCGCAGCCGCACCTGCTGCGCGATGACGTTGGCGAGCTCGCGCTGAAACTCAAGCACACTTGTGGGCTCGCTGTCGAACGACGCCGTCCATACCGACGATTGGTCGCGGGTGCGCACGAGCGTAGCCGTCACGCGGCGGTGTCCGGCTTCGCTGCGTAGCGATCCTTCTACCACGTAAGCGGCGCCGAGCTCGCGCCCGATACGCGCCACACTGTCGGTCGACTGCTTGAATTCGATCACGGTCGTACGGCTGATCACGCCGATGTTCTCGGGATCCACCTGGGCGAGCGCGGCGATCGTGTCCTCGGTGAGGCCGTCCGCGAGATACTCGCTCTGGGGATCGTCGTCGAGTAGCGCGAACGGTAGAACCGCGACCGTGAGGCGTGCGGTGCCTGTAACCGGTGTCGGGGCGACCAAGTCGACGTCGGCCACGAATTGGTATCCGCGGCCCGGGACCGTGACGATGTAGCGGTTCTCGCCGTACCGATCCTGTAGCACGCGGCGCAGCGCGCCGATATGCTGGTTGAGGTTGTTCTCCTCGACAAACGTGTCGGGCCACACGGCGCGCATCAGGTCGTCCTTCACGACTACCTCGCCGCGGCGCCGAACCAGCTCCAATAGCGTATCGAAGGCCTTCGCGGTGAGCGGCGCCGGCTCATCTCGGTACAGAAGTAACCGTCGCGCGGGCTCGAGGCGGAACTCGCCGAACTCGTAAGCGCCCTCCGTCCCCGCAGTGCCGTTCGTCGTCAGCACGAATTCATAAGGTTTCAAGACATACGCGCGCATCGTAGTGACAATCGACGTCGTTGGATAGAGCGCGTCACTCCCGCCGCGCATCGTCCCAAAGGGGGACCAGAACCGTGAAATCGAAATTGCGCAGGGCAGCTGTGGTTGCTGTATTGGCCTTAGGGGGTCTGCTCCTTCAGCCTTTCGGGGGGGACGCAGCCGCCGGGTCGGATCGTGAGGGCAGGTTGCAAGGGACGTGGCGGGTGCAGGTCAATCCGAGAAACTGCCTAACGGGCGCCCCGAACCCTTCCTTTGCCGTTCTGCTTTCGTTCGCTCGTGGCGGCACGCTCACCGAGCTTAACTCCTCACCAGCGTTCCTGCCTGGCCAGCGGTCACCTGGCCTTGGCGTCTGGAGCCGCAGCCATCGCAATACCTACAAAGCCGTTTGGGACGCCTTCATTCTGTTTGACTCACCTACAACTCCTCCCCGGTTCACGAGAGGCGTGCAGCGGCTCATGTGGGACTTCGAGGTTGACGGCGACCAGATGACTTTCGCCGCCTCGAGCCAGTTTCTCGACATCAACGGCAACCCGGTCGGGGCGACCTGCGCCAGCGGCACGGGCACGCGCTTTGAGGAAGCGCAAGACGATGACTAACTGATGGCCGCTGATTCCCAGCTCGCCGCCGAGTCTCTCTAGGTCGGCCAGCGCGACTCGATCGTGAGCTTCCCGCAGGCCGCAGTCGACTCGTACATGACCTTTGGCGCCGGCGGAACGCTTTTCGAGACCACGTCGAACCCGAGGTTCATGCCGGGCCAGCGCAGTCCGGGACTCGGCCACTGGGAGCGCGTCGGTCGGAGAACTTGCGCAGCGGTGTTCCAGGCCTTCATCCGGTTCTCGACGCAACCTGTCACGCCGACGAGCTACCAGCGCGGCACGCAGCGCGTCGATTAGGAGATCGAGCTTGTCGATGCGGACCGCTGGACCGGCATCGCGAACCGCTGGACCAGCCTCTCTGTCGTGACTTTCCACGATATTAGCGGAAACAAGATTCGAAGCGGGTGCGCAATCTCCGAGGCGGTGCGGATGCCCTAGCCCGATAGGATCGACGATACGCGCCTCGACGGTCGAGGCGTTGCAGCAAAGCGGTGCAGAAGAAGTACGGGCTGAGCTATATCCTCGTGACGCACGACATCGACGTGGTGCGCGCCATGGCGCATCGCGTCATGGTGATGAAAGCGAGCCGCATCGTCGAGAGCGGGCCGCTCGACGAGGTCCTCGAGAGTTCGGGGACGGAGCCCTAACTCCGAAAGCTTCGCGTCGCTGGAGTTAGGGCTCCGTCCCCGAAGTTTAGGCGGC
>Ga0137418_10007203_pt1 | contig 10214 bp, 3 predicted proteins | sample CZODoug3_1_2_16f_FD_122242 | JGI IMG/M metagenome (GOLD analysis project Ga0137418, IMG submission 122242) | Vadose zone soil fungal communities from Angelo Coast Range Reserve, California, USA - CZODoug3_1_2_16fungal (Hybrid Assembly) | ecosystem: Environmental > Terrestrial > Soil > Vadose... | reverse complement strand
CGCGCAGCATCTCTTCGCACCTGCACGACAAGCATTTCCGTCGCAAGCACGGCCGCGACGCCTATTACGGGCAGAAGAAGTAGCCGATGTGCAAGGGCGGTAGATTAGCGCGCCCCTTCACGGCATAATTCTTAGGCAATATCGAAGCGGTTTGTGGCGTGCAGGCCGAAACGGAAAGCCAATTCAGTGCGTCGAAGTGCTAGACGGGGGCAAGTGGTATTGTGTGTCTTGACCAGGGACAAAGACTCTCCAACCAAGTAGCAATGAACCGAGCGGCTCTGCTCGGTGTTCTCGCGCTTGCCGTGCTGCTGTACTCCTGCGCGAAATCCCCGTCGGCAAATGTGCGTGGAGATGCCGCGCATCCGACGCCCGTACACTTTTACACGGTTGCCGAGGAAACCGCGAAGCGGCGCGTGCAGGCGGTGGGCTCATTGTTCGCGCTGGAGGAAAGCATCCTCAGTTCGCAAGTGGAGGGCCGGGTCTCGCAAGTTCTTGCTGACGTCGGCGATACGGTGAAGGAAGAGCAAGCACTGATTATGCTGGACCCGCAAGAGCTGCAATTTGAAGTCGACCGCCAACGTGGGCTGGTGCATCAGGTGCGGGCGCAGCTTGGTGTGGGGCCGAACGATCCGCCGCCGACGGATCCGAAGAAAATCGCGTCCGTGCAGCGCGCGGAAGCGGACCTGTTCGACGCCGACCATAAGTACGATCGCGCGCAGCAAATGTTCAAGGACCACTTGATTTCACAACAGCAGCTCGATGAAGCCGCCAGCCGTTATCAGAGCGCGCAGGCCAGCTACAACGTGGCGCTGCAGGAAGTGGACCGCTTGAAGGCTTTGCTGGTTTCGAGCCAGGCCAGCGAACAACTTGCCGAGAAGAAGCTGCGCGACGCCACCATCCGCGCGCCCTTTCCCGGCGCGATCAAAACGCGCAACGTTCATCCGGGAGAATATCTGCGCGTGCAGAGTCCGGTGATGGTTCTTGTGCGTATGGATCGCTTGCGCGCGCGACTGGCCGTTCCGGAACGCTGGGCCGGATGGGTCCGTGACGGCGCGCCCGTGGATTTGCAGGTCGAGGCCTTTCCCGGAGAAACTTTCCACGGAAAAGTGTCGCGCATTAATCCTTCGGTGTCGCAAGACTCGCGCACATTTGAAGCGGAAGCCTTGCTGGTCAATCTCGATGGGCGCCTGAAGCCCGGATTTTTTGTGCAAGCCTCGATTCCCAGCGCCAAAGAGGAAAAGACAATTTTTCTTCCAGAGCGGGCGGTGAATTATCGCTATGGCGTTTACAAAGTATTTCTGGTGAGCGGCAATCGCGTATCCGAGAGACAGATTCGGCCGGCGGGCCAAACCGAAGATGAGCGCGGCCGTCGCTTTGAAGTCGCCGAGGGACTGAAGCCGGGGGATCGCGTAGCCGTTGCTGTTTCCGGAGATTTGCACGACGGCGCAACTGTGGAAGAGAAATCGGAAGCAGGAACGCCGGCGCTTAAGTAGCGCACATTCTGTTTAGTAGGCCGATTCAGCGTAGACATCGATGAAAATCGCCGAAACTTGCGTCAAGTATCCCGTGTTCACGGTGATGCTTATCGCTTTTCTGGTGACGCTCGGCGTGTTTTCGTATCGCGGCCTTGCGGTTGACCTCTTCCCAAAAGCTGATCCCGCCACCGTCAACGTGAATGTGCAATTACCGGGAGCGACCCCGGAAGAAGTGGTGACTGGCGTTGTTCTGCCGCTGGAAGACGCGATTTCTTCGGTTAGCGGAATCGACGAAATCAATGTTTACTCCAGCGAAGGCTTCGCCGACATCACTTGTACATTCGTGCTTGAACGCGACATCGAAGGCGCCGCGCAGGATATTCGCGAGAAAGTTGCCGGTGCAATCGATCGGCTGCCACGGGAGACGCTGCCTCCGGTGATCACGAAACTCGATCCGCAGTCCGATCCGATTCTCACGCTGCTGATTAGCGGGCCGATTCCTCGGCGGGAGCTTACGGAAATTGCGGACAAGCAGGTGCGGCGGGCGATTCAGACAGTCGATGGCGTCGGAAGCGTGGATTTGAACGGCGGGCAGGCGCGCCAGATTCGCGTGTTGCTCGATGCGCAAAAGCTGACCGCGCACAATTTCACAGTACTCGATGTTCGCGACGCGCTGCGCCGCGAAAATATTGAGGCGCCGGGCGGCCGCATGATCACGGGGCCGCAGGAGTTGGGGCTGCGGACGCTGGGGCGTGTGGCTTCGGCGGAACAGTTCGGGGAAATTGTGATTGGCACGCGCGCGGGGACGCCGGTGCGGATTCACGACGTCGCCACAGTGGAAGATGGCGCGCAGGAATTGCGCACTTGGTCGGCGCTATTTCGCAAGAACACTGCGGGGCAGGAAGTTGTGGCCATTCAGGTGGTTCGTCAATCGGGCACCAATACCGTGCGCGTCGCGGGCGACGTCAAAAGCAAGCTGGACGAAATTCGGGGACAATTGCCGCCTGGCGTGCAACTTCAGGTGGTTCACGATATTTCCGATTTCATCAAGGCTTCGGTGCATTCGCTGCTTGAGCATTTGATTCTGGGCAGCATCCTGGCTAGCGCGATTGTGTGGCTGTTCATGCGCAATTGGCGGGCGGTCTTGATCGCGGCGGTGGCGATTCCTGCGTCTATCATTTCGACGTTCACGCTGATGCGCGGCATGGATTTTTCGTTGAATAACATGACGCTGCTGGCGCTGACGCTTGCGGTCGGCATTGTGATCGACGATGCCATCATTGTTCTCGAAAATATTTTTCGATTTATGGAAGAGAAGGGCAAGGATCGCCGGAGTGCGGCTATCGAAGCTACGCGCGAAATCGGCCTCGCGGTAATGGCTACAACTCTTTCGCTGGTGATCATTTTTTTGCCGATCGCATTCATGAACGGCTACGCGCGCAAGTATGTGAACTCTTTCGGCTGGACGATGGCGATGGCCATTCTTGTTTCGCTGTTGGTGGCGTTCACGCTAACGCCGATGATGAGTTCGCGGCTGCTGCGAGTGACGGAGAGCGACAGAAAATATCACGCTACCGGAATTATTCACGCCGCGGAAGAAATCTACTTGAGGATGCTGCGGTGGTCGCTTGCGCATCGTGGCGTGATTCTGGTGATCTGCCTGGCTACGTTTCTCTCCACGTTTGGGCTTTACCAATTAGTGGGGCGCGACTGGATTCCGTCTGACGATCAGGGCGAACTGATCAGTTCGTTTACGATTCCGGAGGGCACTTCGCTGGAGAAAACCACGCAGCAAGCCAGCGAAATGGCTGCGCAAATCGTGGCGCTTCCAGAAGTGGCTTTCGCGCAGGCGTTCACACACGGGCCCACAAATCACGCCCATTTCTTCATTGTTTTGGTGCCGCGCGGCGAGCGCAGGAAAAGCCACGAGCAGGTTGCTACTGTCGTGCGCGGCATTCTCTCGAAATATCGAAACACCATTTACAATGTGCGACTGCCGTCTATCTTTGGCGGTGAAACGTATTTCCCCATTGGTGCTGTGATTCGCGGGCCGGACTTGATGCAGCTCGCGGAGATTAGCAAGCGCGTCGCGGGGCTGATGATGAAGTATCCGGAGCTGGTCGATGTAAATCCCAGCCTCAACCTGAATACTCCGGAGCTGCAAGTAAAGCTGGATCGCCAGCGCGCGGCGGATATTGGTGTGCGTATGACGGACGTCAGCGACGCTGTGCGCCTGTTTTATTCCGGTGAAGACGAAATCACGCGCTTTAAGGAAGGCTCGGAGCAATATCCCGTCACTATGCAGTTGTTGCCGGCGCAACGGGACAATCCCGATGTGCTCGCGCGCATGATGGTGCCGTCCAGCAAACTCGGCCAGGTGCGGCTGGAAAATGTGGCATCTATTGTCCGCGGCGCGGGCCCGGCGACGTTGTGGCGGTACAATCGGGAATTTCAGGTTACGGTTTACGCTAACGTGGCTTCAGGCTTTCCGCTGGATCTCGGGGCGGCGCATACGGTGCAGTCCATCAAAGAAATTGGGCTTCCTCCCGGATACTCCTACCGATTCACGGGGCAAGTGAAGGTGCTCGAGGAAACTACGTGGAACCTACTTCTCGCCATGCTGCTGGCTTCGATTTTTATGTACATGGTATTGGCGGCGCAGTTCGAGAATTTTGCGTATCCGTTCATCATCATGCTCACGCTGCCGCTCAGCGTCCCATTTGCGTTGCTTTCGTTGTGGATCACCGGACGCGCTCTTAGCCTTTGGAGCGCATTGGGCATGTTCTTGCTGCTCGGCATTGTGAAGAAAAATGGAATCTTGCAGGTGGACTACACGAACCGGTTGCGGGCCGACGAGGGGATGCCCCTGCGGGAAGCATTGCTGGAGGCCAACCGCGTGCGCCTGCGGCCCATCCTGATGACGACGCTTTCCATCGTTGCCGGGCTGATCCCGGTGGCAATTGGTATTGGCGCGGGTTCTGAACAGCGGGCCTCGATAGCGGTGACGATCATTGGCGGCCAGACACTCTGTTTGCTGCTGACGCTACTGGTGGTGCCGGTTGCTTATTCTTACCTGGCGGAACTCGAGGCGCTGCCCTGGTCGACATTGGCGGGGAAAATGTTCGCTCGCTCGCGCGATTCGGCGCGCAATCCTGGTTCTGATTGATTGCGCGTCTCGGCACACGCTATTTTCAGTGCAAAAACGAAATTCAGCGTGGCAGCGATTTTGCTTTGCTTGGATAGCAGTACCGTTTAGGATTCACACCCAATTTAGCCCTGTGGAGGAAATGTTGCGAACGGTAAAGGTGCGAACGATTATTTTGTTGGCGGTTCTCGCTATGGTGGTCATCCCTGCATTTGCTCAGAAACAGAAGCCAAAGAAATCAGGCGAAAGCGGAGCAGAAAAGAAGCAGGAGAATTCGCAGCAGGCGCCGGCTACACCCGCACCTGCGAAAGATGATGAGGAAGATAAGGGCCCTTGGAAGGCGCTCAACTATCGTCTCATCGGGCCGTTTCGCGGCGGACGCGTTCTCGCCGTTTCCGGCGTGGTCGGCCAGGACAACACTTATTATTTTGGCGGTGTGGCAGGCGGCGTTTGGAAGACCACCGATGGCGGGCTCAATTGGAAGCCTCTTTTTGACAAGCAGAAGGACGCATCGCCTTCGATTGGTGCCCTGGCCGTTTCCGAATCCGACCCCAACGTGATCTATGTCGGTACCGGAGAGGCTTGCATCCGCGGGAACATCGTCGGCGGAAACGGTGTGTATAAATCCATCGACGCCGGTAAGACCTGGAAATTCGTTGGGCTGCCTGACACTCACGCGATTGGCCGGTTGATTGTGAATCCGAAGAATCCGGACATCGCCTTCGTTGCGGCTCTGGGCCATCCATTCGGCGACAACGAAGAGCGCGGAGTCTTTCGCACGCGTGACGGCGGCAAGACGTGGGAGAAAGTCCTATATAAGGATGCCAAGACCGGGGCGATTGATATTACTTTCGATCCCAGCAATGCCAATATTTTGTTCGCGGCGCTTTGGCAAGCTCGCCGCACGCCGTGGAGCATGGATAGCGGCGGCCCGGGAAGCGGGCTGTACCGCTCCGCGGATGGCGGCACGACTTGGAAAGAAATCAAAGCGCATGGCTTGCCCGAAACCGTTCTGGGCCGCATCGGCGTAACCGTTTCCGGAGCGAATCCGAATCGAGTATGGGCGGTCGTGGAAGCGGAAAAGGGCGGCATTTACCGCTCCGATGATGGCGGGGAGAACTGGCAACTTTTGACGGATGACCACCGCTTCCGCCAGCGCGCGTGGTATTACTCGCACATTTTTGCCGATCCAAAGTCCGCGGACACCGTCTACATCTTGAATACCGGCGTCTATCGTTCCAATGATGGCGGCAAGACGTTCAACGTGCTGCGCGTTCCGCACGGCGACAACCATGGGCTTTGGATCGATCCAACCAACCCGAAGCGCCTCATCAACGGAAACGACGGCGGCGCGACTATCTCTACCGACGGCGCGCAGAGCTGGACCAGCATTTACAACCAGCCGACCGCGCAGTTTTATCACGTGACCACCGACAACCGTTTTCCTTATTACATCTACGGAGCGCAGCAAGACAACTCCACCGTCGGCATTGCCAGCGCCAGCCCTGACGGCTCCATCGATCGCCCCGATTGGTACGATGTTGGCGGCGGCGAGAGCGGTTACATCGCGCCCGATCCTACGAATCCGGAAATCGTCTACGCGGGATCTTACGGCGGCGAAATCACCCGCTACGATCACCGCACTGGCGAAACACAATCGGTAAATCCGTGGCCAGTAAATCCCATCGGTTGGGCGGCTGCGGATGTGAAGCATCGCTTTCAGTGGACGGAACCGATTGTGTTTTCTCCCCATGATTCCAAGACTCTATATTTCGCGGGAGAGGTGCTATTCAAGACCACGGATGCCGGCATGAGCTGGAGCATCATCAGCCCAGACCTGACGCGCAATGACAAACAGAAGCAGCAAGCCTCTGGCGGCCCGATTACAAAAGACAATACTGGTGTCGAAGTCTACGACACGATTTTTTCCGTGGTGGAATCGCCGGCGCAAAAAGATTTGATCTGGGCGGGCACCGACGACGGATTGCTGCACCTCACTCGCGACGGCGGCCAGCACTGGGAAAACATCACCCCGAAGGCGATGCCTGAATGGGGCACGGTCAGCATGATCGAGGCTTCCTCAAAAGACGCCGGCACGGCATACGTCGCGGTCGAGCGGCACAAGATGGATGACTTCGCGCCGTACATTTTCAAGACGAGCGACTTTGGAAAAACTTGGAGCAAGCTCGTAAGCGGCCTGCCTGCAAATGCCTATGTGCACGCCGTGCGCGTGGATTCCCGCCGTCCGGGCCTGCTTTTCGCGGGGACGGAATCGGGCGTGTTTGTTTCCTTTAACGGTGGCGAGCAATGGCAGCCGCTGCAATTGAATTTGCCGATCACTCCGGTGAACGACCTGCTTGTAAAGAACAATGACCTGGTTGTGGCCACCCATGGCCGCAGTTTCTGGGTGCTTGACGACATCACGGCGCTTGAACAATACAGCGAGTCCATCACGCAAGAGGCCGCGCACTTGTTCACGCCGGCTGCCGCGAATCACACGCTCTTCCGCGGCTCTTTCTTCCGTGGCGGCGCAAACACCGGCAAAAATCCACCCGCCGGGGCCGTGATCGATTACTGGCTGAAAACCTCGCTGAAAAAAGCGGACGATAAGAAAGAGTCCGAAAAGAAAGAGTCCGAAAAGAAAGAAGGGGACGCGAAAGAGTCGTCGGCAAGCGCTGCATCAAAGGAAAGCAGCGCAGGCTCCGACTCGAAGGCGGCCGAAAGCGAAGCTCCCAAGATAACCTTGGACATTCTGGATTCCTCGGGCAAAGTCATTCGCCACTTCCCCAAAAAAGAAGAGGAGGGTGAGGAGGATGAGGGTTTCGGGGCACCCGATCGCAACGCCGGCAAGCTTCCGGTTGAAGCCGGCCTGAACCGCTTCGTCTGGGATCTCGATTACGAAGGAGCCAGCAAAGTGCCACACGCGCCGCTTTGGGGCGGCAGCACGAGTGGACCTCGCGCGCTCCCCGGAACATATCAGGTGAAGCTCACGGTGCTCGGCAAGACCTACACGGCACCGTTGGAGATCACTCCCGATCCGCGCTTAACGGTGACCCAGGCAGATTTGGAAAAGCAGTTCGCGCTGCTGATGAAGATCCGCGACAAGGTTACGGAAACGGATGACGCGATCAACCAAATTCGTGACTTGCGCGAGCAAATGACTGCTATCAACAAACGCCTGAAAACCGATCCGCGAGGTAAATCGATCGCCGACGCCGGAAAATCGCTGGACAAGAAAATGACCGAGGTCGAAGAGGCGCTGATCCAAACCAAGGCGAAAAGCGGACAGGACGTCTTGAATTTTCCAGTGCGGCTGAATAACCATCTTGTTGCGCTCGGCGGCGTGGTCGGGAGCGCTGCTTCTGCGCCAACCAAGCAGTCCTATGAAGTTTTCGAGATGCTGAGCAAGGCTGTCGACGAGCAACTGAGCAAGTGGAAAGCTATAGTTTCCACGGACGTGAAAGCTTACGACGAACTGGTCAAGCAGCAGGAAATTCCCGCGCTCATTGTCAAACAGGCGGCGGACGGGCGCTGAGACCTAAACAAAAATTAAGGTGCGCGTCGGCTCAGCGGCGCCTGTCGGTCACAATCAATTCGTAAAACACGGTGCATCTGTTTTAAAGTACGCAAGACTTGAATCCTCTCTTGCCATTGCCCCTGAGTTCTCACGGGAAGCCGGTGGATACGTTTGGCGCCGCTGCGGAACTCGAATCTGAGTTGAAGCGCTGCGTTCGAGGCGAAGTCCGCTTTGATCGCGGGAGCCGGGCGCTGTACGCGACAGACGGATCGAATTACCGACAAATTCCGATCGGGCTGGTGGTGCCACGCGATGCCGAAGATGTGGTAGCGGCGGTGGCAGCTTGCCGCAAGTTCGGCGCGCCGGTGCTTCCGCGCGGTTCCGGCACGAGCCTTGCCGGACAATGTTGTAATGTCGCGGTCGTTCTGGATTTCACGAAGTACATGAACAAGATTCTGGAGCTCGACCCGGAGCGACGCTTCGCCCGGGTCCAGCCAGGCATCGTCCTGGATCATCTGCGCAATCGCGCAGAGGTCCACCACCTGACGTTTGCTCCCGACCCTTCCACACACAACCGCTGCACGATAGGCGGAATGATCGGCAACAATTCGTGCGGCACGCATTCGTTGCTGGGCGGAAAGACCGTCGACAACGTCGAAGAATTGCGGATTTTGCTCTACGACGGCACGCAGATGACGGTCGGGGCAACGAGCGAAAGCGAACTGCAAGGAATTATTGCGCAAGGGGGCAGGCGCGGGGAGATTTACAGCGCGCTGCTCACAATTCGAGATCAATACGCCGATCTAATACGCGCTCGCTTTCCGAAAATCCCCCGGCGCGTCTCCGGGTATAACCTCGACGAATTGCTGCCCGAGAGCCAATTTAACCTGGCGCGCGCGCTGGTTGGAACAGAAGGCACCTGTGTCGTCGTCTTGGAAGCAAAACTAAAACTAATCCATAGCCCACAACATCGCGTGCTGGTTGGATTGGGTTACGAAGACGCATTTCATGCCGCTGATCATGTTCCCGAAATTCTCGAGTTTGGGCCGATTGGACTGGAAGGCTTTGAAGGCAGCATCGTCGAAGGACTCCGCAAGAAGCGCGCGCCGAATTTGGAATTGATGCCCGCGGGCGGCGGTTATTTGCTCGTAGAATTCGGCGCCGATGACGCAGCCGAAGCAATCCGCTCTGCAGCTCAACTGGTCGATCGATTAAAGAGTGTCAGCACGCCGCCCAGCATACGCACGTATACCACGACCGAAGCCAAAGCTGTCTGGCAGATCCGCGAATCTGGCCCGCGTGCCGCCGCCTTTGCTCCCGGCGCTCCAGCCGAATGGGAAGGTTGGGACGATGCCGCCGTTCCGCCGGAAAAACTCGGCGGCTATTTGCGCGATATCCGCAGCCTGATGAACGAATACGGATATCACGGCGCCTTCTACGGACATTTCGGACACGGCTGCATTCACATGCGCGTCACCTTCGACCTGGAAAGCGAATCGGGCATCCGCAAATATGGCGAGTTCATCGAGCGCGCAGCCGACTTGGTTGTTTCGTATGGAGGATCGCTCTCCGGCGAGCACGGCGACGGGCAATCGCGTGCTGCTCTCCTTCCAAAAATGTTTGGCCCGGAATTGGTGCAGGCTTTCGGAAAATTCAAACGCATTTGGGATCCCGAAAACAAACTCAATCCGCACAAAGTGGTCGATCCATATCTCCCTACGGAAAATCTGCGACTCGGAGCGGATTATCGTCCACAAAAGGCCGAGACTCATTTTCAATTTCCGCAAGACGACGGCTCGATGGCTAAAGCAACACTGCGCTGCATCGGCCTCGGAGCATGCCGGAAAGATGATGGCGGCACCATGTGCCCGAGCTACATGGCCACGCGAGAGGAGGAACACAGCACGCGAGGGCGCGCGCATATGCTCTTCGAATTGCTGCAAGGCGAAGTGCTGCGTGATGGCTGGAACGATGAGCACGTCAAGAAATCGCTCGATCTCTGCCTGGCGTGTAAAGCGTGCAAATCCGAATGCCCGGCGAACGTCGATGTCGCGACCTATAAGGCGGAGTTTCTCTC
>Ga0137418_10007201_pt1 | contig 10215 bp, 9 predicted proteins | sample CZODoug3_1_2_16f_FD_122242 | JGI IMG/M metagenome (GOLD analysis project Ga0137418, IMG submission 122242) | Vadose zone soil fungal communities from Angelo Coast Range Reserve, California, USA - CZODoug3_1_2_16fungal (Hybrid Assembly) | ecosystem: Environmental > Terrestrial > Soil > Vadose... | reverse complement strand
AAAACGTAGTCGCCGGGCCGCCTGCAATTGATTAGGCCGTCGCGGTCGATGAAGATGGCCGGGCCTTTTGCGGACCTATTTAGTTCGGAAAAAAGAATACGCAGCAATTGTTGGTTTGGCTCCTGCTCAATTCCTGGATTCCGGAACGCCGGAAGCTCGGTGAAATCTTTCTCTGACGCTTAAGCCTCAGAAGGCTCCATCAACATTTCCTCGGCGATCTCGCAGATGATGTGGCCCGTCAGGATATGACACTCCTGAATTCGCGGCGTATCTTGGGAAGGAATGCAAATCGAACAGTCAGCCAGATCTTTCATCTTTCCCCCGGACCCCGTGAGAGCGATCGTGTAAATCGACTTCGCCTTTGCGACCTCCATTGCCCGGATCACATTGCGCGAATTTCCACTGGTGGAGATGCCGACCAAAACATCTCCCTGCTTGCCCAGGGCCTCCAACTGGCGGGCAAAGACATGATCAAATCCGTAATCGTTCCCGATTGCGGTTAGAGAAGAGGTGTTGGCATGCAGAGCGAGTGCCGGAAGAGCCCGTCGTTCTTTCAGGTAACGGCCCGTGAATTCCGCGGCCAGATGCTGTGCATCGGCCGCGCTGCCGCCATTCCCGCAAAAGAGCACCTTGCCACCGGCGCGAAGGGCATTCACGATTCGCACCGCCGCCTGTGCCACGAGACCTTGAAAAGCAACATCGGCCAGCAACGTTTGCTTGACATTGATGCTGGCATGGATCCGATCTCGGACCAGATCGGTCAGAAGTTTCACGTTTTCTTGTGGTTTCATCGTCCGTCCAGGCTCGCGAGATTCTTGAGCCGCAATTGAGGATACCCTTTCACTTACCGAGTTTGTGGACCCGGGCCGTTTCTTGATGCGACCCAGATAATGTGGCGACTGTCAGGTGAGTTCTCCACCACTCCAGCATGTCGTGTAGGGTCGTCGCAAGACGAATCTTGGGAGTCCAAGGGCAACAATTCCGAAACTTAGTGTTGTCTCCTGCGGTGACCGGCTCATCGCAGGAGCGCATCAATTCGGGCCGCTGTTCCACTTCAAAACGAAATGCCACTTGAGTGCGAATGGCCTCAATCACTTCCCGAATCGAGTAGATGTCATCGCCGCCGAGGTTATACACCTCACCGACCTTGCAGTGGTCTGCTGACGACCAAAGCGCCTGAACCAGATCTCGGATATCAACAATCGAACGGCGATTCGTAAGATTGCCAACTGGCATGGACGGGGGACGACTTCCCAGTTCGATCTCGACGGCTCTCTTTGTCAGATCGGAGCAAACCTCATCGAGTTTTCCAGGCCCAGTTGTCTTGAAGATTCGGATTCTTATTGCCGGGATGGAGTAGTTTGCAAAATACTGGGCTGCCAGCAAATCTTGGGCAACCTTGCTGACTCCATAAGGATGCAATGGGTGCAGGGCGTGGTCCTCTTGGACGGGCAAGTCTTGGTCGGCTACTGGCCCGTATTCAGCGCTCGAGCAGGCCACAACGACCACCGGCGTCATTCCGTTAGCGCGAAGCGACTCGAACAAGCGGGCGGTCCCACCCACATTAGTGTCGATCGTCTCCAGCGGCCGCTCTAATGAAACGACGGGATGACTCTGAGCGGCCAAGTGGAAGATCCGTTGCGGCCGGAACTTGGATATCAAGCCGGATAGACACGCGGAATTTCGGACGTCGCAATGTTCGAATCGATCAGCAGCCCATCCTTCCGCGGGTTCGCGAATATCGATCCCGAGCACCTCCGAACCGGCCCGTGTGCAATACTGCGAGAGAAATCCCCCAATAAAACCTGCGGCCCCCGTAATCATTACCTTCATGCTTGCGGACCTTTATGCACAGACAGAATTCTCCCCGGTTCGACATTCGCCAAAGTCTCTTGTGCATTTAGATATCGCTCGGGAGTTCCGATGTCGATACACCTGCCCGAATGATGGAATGCCCTGATATTCTTCCCTTCCGCAAGCAATCGCGGAAAAAGCTCTTCCTCAAGGGAGACCCGTTGGTTGGGAGGAATCTCGCAGAGGATACTTTTGGTCACCATATAGATCCCTGCGTTCACATGTTGCGTTCCGGTTGCGGACTGCTTTTCCTTGAATCCCAACACTCCGCCACCTGGATCCACCGAAACGAGGCCGCAGTCCACGCGACCATCAGTTGGCACCACGAGCACAGAAAGGTCAGCCTTCGCTTCACAGTAGTCAGCCACAAAACCAGATAGGTCAGCGTCCGTATAGCTGTCACCGTTCATTATCAGCACAGAGTCTGATTGGACGAAATCCACAGCATTGCGCAAAGCTCCACCGGTCCCCAGTGGCGTTGACTCAATCGAATATTCCAAACATATATCGTGCGCTCGGTTATCAAAGTGCGACCGAATCAATTCCCTTTGGTAGCCAACGGCCAAGATGACATGTTGGAACCCGTGGCGTCGCAACTGGCTAAGCAGTATGTCGAGAAATGGCCGGCCCCCGATACTGGCCAGTGACTTCGGAGCATCTCCCGTGACACTCCTCAGGCGGAGGCCAGCTCCTCCACACAGGACGATGGCATCAACCGCGCTGGGCATAGATCTCATTCCGGTCATTGGCAAGTGAGCTGTCGTAGGCTGCCTCTGGTTCGTACACGGCGACGTCACTGCCTCTGCTAGAAAAGGCAAAGGGAATGCACAGAAGATTCTTCAAGCGCATCCTTACTGCTTGTTTTCGCTCGGGCGGCACGTAAAACAGCATAAAACCGCCGCCCCCAGCACCGAGGAGTTTTCCTCCCAGCGCGCCAGCACTGAGCCCTGCCTCGTAAATCTCATCAATACTGGAGTTCGAGATACGTTGCGTTAGCGATCTCTTTATCTGCCAGCCTTGGTGTAATAGTTTGCCAAATTCGTCCAGTGAGCGGTTCGGATTTGTGACGATGTCCTCAGCCTCGTCAACCATTTGACGCATTTCCCTCAGTTCTTTCTGCCGATTAGGTGTCGCTTTTAGCTGCTCCTTGGCAATTTCGGAAGCCGTACGCGCAAATCCCGTGAAGTACAGAGCCAAGTGCTGCTCCAGTTGCGCCAATCTGCTGGGCGCTGTGAGGATCCGCTTCACTTCGATCGCGTCATTGGTGTGAAAATCAATACGATTAAACCCACCGTACGCACAGCTCGTTTGATCTTGCGCACCGACAGCCTCTTGCAGCAAATCACGTTCCACGTGTATCGCGTCGACGGTAAGAGCTTGTTTGTCGCGCATCTGATTCTTCAATGCGTAGAGGCCTAGGAGGAAGCCCACTGTAAACGCCGAACTGGTGCCCAAGCCTGTCCGGGCGGGCAAGTCCGCCACGTGATGAACTTCCACTCCATCGGTGATGCCCATGTACTCCAGACATGCGCGTACCGACGGATGCTCAATCTGGCTGTTGCTGCTGACGTTCTCAACCTTTGAATAAGAAATACGGCTGTGATACTCAAAAAAAGGGGGCAACCACCGAGTGGTGATGTAACACGATTTGTCGATCGTTGTCGACAACACCGCGCCACCATGCTCGCGGTACCAGACCGGGTAGTCGGTGCCGCCGCCAAAAAACGAAATTCGAAGTGGAGTGCGCGTAACGATCATTAAGTCTCCCCAAATCTCGACCAGCGAACTCAGCCCCTTATGCTAGTTCCGAGACGCTGTACCTGTGCTTATAGATTTTCCGCAAGCTTGCGGTTCTGGATGCGAAAAAGCGCGTTGTCCCAACGCCGGATCAAGGACCATTTCAGCCTTGGAAGAATCACCTGAGCACGTCGGGCCAGGGGCCAACCAAAGAGATCTCTTATCCAGGAATACTTCCAAGATAGATGAGGCACTTCGAGCTTTCCGCTGAGGTCCTTGGCCATTTGTTGTGCCTGCTCAACGAGGTCCATGCGTTCGGGATAGAAGAAGACCAGCCAGTTTTGCAGGTATTGTACGCAGGCCGCGCGGGTTCTTTCACTATCCTCCAAAGAACGTAAGTATTTGATGTGCAATTGCATGGAACACATTTGCGCCACGCGTTTTTTGTCGGAGTTTCCTATGTAGCTCAAACTGCTCGCGCCAGCCGAGCGATAGTACACTTTCGATTCTGGAACAAATCGAACGCCATTGCTGGCAAGTAGGACGCGGCAAAAAAACTCGCCATCATCGTCCCCTAACAACCGTGTATCCCATGGTCCTGCGGCTTCGACTAATTCTCGGCTTACGAGCCACGAAGCGGTTTGCATGTAAAGATTTTGCCCCATCTTCCGCACCAGCCACTCGACTGGAGACAGGTCACACCACAATGTGCTGGGAATAAATTTTGTCCGGTAGTAGCGGTACATAAAGGTTCCCCAACTCCCGGACAGCAAAGTACGTTTGTTCGGGGCAGGGCCCAATGCATTCATCTGTGAGGTAATTTTGTCGGGCCCCATGAGATCGTCTGCATCCAGGTATTGAATGTAATCGCCCTGGCAGAGAGAAAAGGCGTTATTCCTTGTTGCGGCCGCACCCTGGTTTTTCTGCGTCACGACCCCAACTTGCTTTGACTCAAATTGCCTCGCGACCGCCAGGGTTTGATCTTTGGAGCCATCGTCAACGACGATAATTTCCTTGTGTTCCCAGGTTTGCGCAATCGCGGACCGAAGTGTGTCAGAAATCCAAGTTTCTGCGTTGTATGCCGGGATGAGAATGGAAACCAAAGGCTTCATGCCGAATGCCTCCCTAACATTTCTGCGTATGCGTTGTGGGTCAAGTCGGCGACTGCGTCCCACGAATGTACTCTGTTAGCGTAATCTTTAATGTCCTGCCGGCGGATACTTAAATTTCTATAAATGTCGCTTAAGAAATATGCTTCAAGCGTCTTGGCCAAATCAGCGGGATCACCTGGCTTGCAGACAAATCCTGTCTTACCTTCGACTATTTCTTCCCGGAAGGAGCCCACGTCGGTCGCCACTACGGGCAAACCATAACTATAAGCAAGAAACAGAACGCCGCTCTGGAAGATGTCTTTGTATGGTAGCACCAGAACGTCCGCGGCCTTCAGATACAATTCCATCTCTTCGTCCCGAATGAACTGAAATTTAAGGATGATCTCTCCTCCGCTAAAGTCGCGGTTGACGATTCGCCGGATCTCGTCCAGGTAGTCCTCGCTACCCTTTTTCGGTTCGCCGGCAATAATCAGCCGATAATTCGCGCCGCTTTTCACAAGCTGCTGAAGGGCAGCGAGGAGATGCTCGATGCCTTTGTACGGCCTGATTCTGCCCAGGATCAGGATCGTCTTTTCGTCTTCCTTGATCCCTAGTTGACGTTTGGCTTCGGCGGGGTGCAGGCTCGTGTCAGGGAAGGCATTGTTGATGGGATGCCGGATAATGGTGACTGCTTTTTCTGCTACCGCAAAATCCTGGCAAAGCTCATCTTTCATCTTCTGGGTATGGACAAAAATATGATCGCAAAGCCGGTATTGGATTTTCAGGGTCAGACGATTAAGCAGCGAATCGTGGAGATCTCTTTTGGCTTGATTCACATTGTGCGCGGTGAGGGCAATTTTCTTTCCCAGCAATTTGTAATACAGCATCAGCAAGGTTCGATCGAAATACTCGAACTTGTTATTCCATAAAATGTGCAGTATTCGAGGTTCGGATCGTGTCGTGTACCGAAGGAGTCGTGCGTAATAAAGCAGCAATTTATACAACTTCTTTCCGAATGGTTCGCTCAGCCTTTGGCTGCCACGGAAGTTAAGAAAGCGCAGGTCAGGAGTGTTGTGTAGGTCGGCACTGTCCTCCCCGTCGCCGCCGATCAGGTCCACGCGCACGCCTTTCGAAAGCAGTGCCATGGCCAATCCAAATGCGTAAGGCCGGTCCTGACAGCCAGTCAGCAAACCAATCTCGATTCCCAACAGCGAATTGGATATTTCCTGCTTCTGAACCTTAACTGTATTAGTAAGGGACTTATCGGCAAGACTACTCGGTTGCATGATCATTTACACCCGACTTCCATTTTAGACCCGGTTCTTCGCGCTGCACACTCGCGGGGCTGGAGTGTTTTTGATTTCTGAATTGGTTGACCTGGCCGTTTTTGATAAAGGTCTTGCCACAAGCAACAGGGTTCGCGGCACTGTGTCGATGGTCTAAATACCTACCTTCAGGCGCTAAAACGCTCTTAAAGATGAAGCTCTTGTGCGCTAGCTAAAGGCCGCGCTGCCTGGAAAAGCGCTCTACCCGGACACCGGGCTCCCAGCGTAGGGCTTTGTTATCTCCCGGGAGGAGCCAATATCGACAGCTATCGTCTTTGGTGGCGGTAGATCTGGCTTCGGACCTTGCGCCAAAACCCAGCGCATGATCTGCGTAACGATTTGGGCCTTCGCCTCCCAGGTTAGGCGTTCTCGTGCATAAGCCATTCCTTGCCGCCGTAACCGCTCGAGCCGGTCCCGATTGTGGGCCAGTTCCATCAGAATCTTTTCCATCTGCGCCACGACGTCGCTCTCACTCGTAAGAGATACCTTGTATCCCACCTCTGGACGAACGATATCTCCTGGTCCGCCGAAATCCGCGACAATAGGTACTGCACCGACCGCCAGTGCCTCAAAAACCACACCTCCACCGAAATCACGAACGGATGGAAACACCATCACATCCGCCGATCGTAACCGCTGCATGGCTTCGGTATGAGGGAGCATTCCGCAGAATGAAACAGCTTCCTCGATTCCAAGAGATTTCGTGAGCTGCTCGAGGCGGTTCCGTTCCGGGCCATCGCCGACTACCGTAAAGTGGGCCAAGTCGCCTCGCAATAATGGAGCTGCGGCGCGCAATGCGAGATCGCAAGCCTTTAAGGGAATCAGCCCACCGATGAAAATCAATTCAAGTCTGCCGTCGCACTGAGAACGGCGCAGGGCGCTGGAACAAAGCGAATCGCTGACTCCGTTCTCCGGGATAAAGAAAAGCTTCTCGCGATAGGTGGCAAACTCGGCGTAGGTCTGCGATGAGCCTGCTATGATTGCGGCCGCCCTGCGATAGGTGGATCGAGCAAAAGGCATGAATCGGTACAGAATTCTCAAGCGGTCGATCCACGCCTTCTGGTTGTTAGCCTGGCTGAAACCCGGAGGCCAAGGCAAACCACCATTTATCGGCCCGATCACGAAAGGTATCGAAAAGTTTCGCAGAAAAAACGGGAAGGCACTGGGCAAGACCAAGTTTACTGGCGAAAGGCGTAAAACGACGTCGAACTCCCGCGCTTTAATCCGAGTACGCATGTGCCGCCAGGCACACCATTCAAAAGCAATTGAAAAGGGATAGCTAAAGGGCGTCAGGGCGCGGCTGTGGAAATTATATTTGAAAATCCGACGAAAACTCCAGTCCCAGATGCGGTCGAGCCACGGGATGCTGATCGCCTCAATGGCCTGAAAAGGCGACTGCGCTCGGCGCAGGGCCTCTTCGCTGTACGAACGACCGACCAGCGTCACGGCATGGAGTTGGGCGAGGGCTTCGGCGTGGCGATAGCTAAGAAGAGAAACACTGATAGACTCTGGGTTGGCATCGGGCGCTAACAGCAAGATCCGCAATCGACTCACGTATGATCCCCTTGGAAAAAGCTTTTTTTCGGGCCCAGATTGGAGCGACGATTAAGCTGCAGTTGCTTCTCGAGAAAACGTCAATGCCGTAGGGAGCTATGCCATCTAATTGTACACTTCAATTTCCTTGACACGTCGGGGGCCGCGTTCGTCCATCATGGTCTATTGGAAAAGGAAGACTCCAGGAGCGAATGTTTTCCGGCAAACGTCCTAAATTCGCCCCGACGCTCGCCCACAATCTCCACGGTTTGGATGCGCTCTCGTTCGAGAAATCCGGTTGCGACTTGGCTTCTTCGTGCCATGCAGGAATTGTCCGCGCCCCCTAAGTATCGGCGGCTACAGGCAATGCGCGACGAACCATACTCTCCGGCAGCAGGTCGCGAAGCAGGGTAACCGTCTCACTGAGGGGCTTGAGTCCTTTGTGGAGCGCAATCACTCCTACGAAATACAGCCCGAAAAATACCAAAGAAACGGAAACCATCCTCACGAAGGCGCTTGGGGCGCCGAACATCGCTGCAAAACGCGGCATAGCCTTGATGATGAGAACCGTCCCACACCCAGCCATAGCGGATGCGGCAAAAAATTTCCAGATGACGGCGTACACAGGCCCAATGCCCAGTCCGATTGGCTTGCCGGCATACCAGAAGCCGGGAAACATCAAAAGGAAATACGAAGCCGTCCAAGCTAAGGCAATTCCGGAAGGGCCCCAGCGTAAAGCCAGCAAGAATAAACTCGCGGTACATACAAACTCCATCAAACCCCAGCGAAACCATCTCTCGGGGCGGCCGATCGAAAGGTGAATCCACCCATGCGTGTTATACAGCAACATGACTCCGATTCCCGGACCGAATAAGGCAAAGATTCGACCAGCCTCCTCCCAGCCAGGCCCTAGAAGAAAACGAATAAGGTCTTTTCCTACCAAAGCAAAATCCGCTCCGATTCCCATTCCTACAAGCGCCAAAACCGATATCGCCCGCAAAAAGTAGCGTTGGAATTGTTCGCGGTCCCGGCTGACGCGGCTAAGTGTGCTCACGACCACGGCGGACATCGGCGCCAGCAGTTGTGTTTCTGGCAGAACGAACAGGTCGTACGCCCTCTTATAAAAACCAAGTGCCCGAGCGTCGTACCGCCAGCCAACGAGGAGGTTGTCCGTATTGCGAGTCAAGTAGCTGAACGCAAAATGCGAATAGACGTTTATCGCGAACTTCAACCCTGAACCAGTGCCCGCGGCGCGACTCGGCCGACTCGGTACCCATCGGCACATCCACCAAGCGCCCGCTGCTGTGACTACCGTCTGCGTCACGCTGCCCCAAACCAGTGCCCAGTAGTGCCAGCCCGCCTTCGCCAAGACGATAGAGACAATCACCAGGAGCAGCTGCCCAGCGAAACTGATGGTTGCGGTCGTCCTGAAATGCATGGCGCGCTGCAACAGGCCCAAGTGAATCCACCCCAAGCAGCCAATCCCAATCGTCAGCGACATGCCCTCAGTTACTTGAGCTACGGCCGAGTTGTGATAGAAAAGCGCCAGCAACGGACCAGAGGCGGCAAACGCCAGAGTGAGAATCGTGCCGAGGCTCAGATTAATCCAAAAGAGATTGCTCGCCAGAGAATGGGTAAGTTCCTCGCGCTGCATGATCAATTCCGTGAAGCCATTCAGACCGAAGCTGCGGAACAAGAGGCTAAAAGTGGTGACCATGGTAACGATTCCGAAATCCGCCGGGGTAAGCAGCCGTGCCAAGATGACCACTGACCCGATCATGACCGCGAAGTTACCCGCCTGACCGGCGATAGTCACCCCGACGCCACGAACTGCGCTCCGGCGAAGTCCCTCGCCCGTGGCGATAGGATGGAAGTTGCCAGTGGAGTCGAAAGGTATCAATTATTATCCTTTTAGCGATGTTCTTGCATCGCTCGCTGACAACTTGGCGACGCCTCTGGTTCGAATGCGAGTCGACCGCAGCAGCTCGTATTTTCTTCTCGATGTCTCCTTCCCGGGGATGAGTTTATTGCTGGCAGGCGTTCTGCTCGCTGCGCCGCTGCCCGAAGCAAGAATCTTGGGCGCTTCGCCGCCGAAAAGTAGCCGCAGCCGGGGCGCGTTTGATCAGCCTTTATAATCGCAACTTTCGAAAAATCATTGACGTTCGGGGGACAGCAGCATGCGCCTGTGCACCATCAAGAGAGACGGATGCGAAGAAGCCGCGGTGGCGACGCGCGCCGGCATCGTTCCGGTTGCGGCGATCAACGCTTACCTGGGAAAGGTCTGGCCGGAGGAACTGTACGACCTGATTCACCAAGGAATCAGTCCGAACCTGTTCGCCGACGCGGAGCAGACGCCGCAGAAACTTGATCCGAAGGCGGTGCGACACGGGCCGCTATACCGGCACCCGCGCAAGATCCTCGGCATCGGGCTGAATTACCGCGATCACGCTGCCGATCTGAATGCGCCCTACCCGACCGAGCCTGCGTCGTTCATGAAGTGCGACAACACCATCATCGGCCCGGGAGACACGATCGAACTGCCGCCGCAGTCGGAGCGGGTCACGGCGGAAGCCGAAATCGGGGTGATCATCGGCAGGCAATGTCGCTTCGTGTCCGAGGAACAGGCGCCGGCGCACGTCGCCGGCTATTGCCTGATCCTCGACATGACCGCCGAA
>Ga0137418_10007200_pt1 | contig 10216 bp, 10 predicted proteins | sample CZODoug3_1_2_16f_FD_122242 | JGI IMG/M metagenome (GOLD analysis project Ga0137418, IMG submission 122242) | Vadose zone soil fungal communities from Angelo Coast Range Reserve, California, USA - CZODoug3_1_2_16fungal (Hybrid Assembly) | ecosystem: Environmental > Terrestrial > Soil > Vadose... | reverse complement strand
CGTCGTAGGTGTCGGTGACCATCAGCGCCATGAACGGCCCGACGTGCGCCGCCTTTGCCCCGGGAGTCTTCGTTTCGGGGAGAATCGTATCCGCAACCTCGTCGAGTAACGCGACGTCCTGAGCGGTAAACGCTCCGACCTGGGCGTGCGACATCGCGGCACGAGCGTGCGCATGCTCGACGGCGGTGAGCAGATCGGTGCTTCCGACGAACACAACTCCGCCTAGCAGCGCCGTGACTCGTTTAATCGCCTCGCGTCGATTGATCATAGGAGCCTCTAGAGGTTATTGCGCTTGAGCTCGCTGACGGCGAAGTCCGCCGCGCGCGCCGTGAGCGCCATGTAGGTGAGCGATGGATTCGGACAGGCGGTTGACGCCATGCAGGAGCCGTCCGTCACGAAAACGTTCGGGGCGTCCCACACCTGATTGTGGGAATTGAGGACCGATGTCTTGGGATCGCGGCCCATGCGCGCCGTCCCCATTTCGTGGATCCCCATCCCCGGCCAGTAACCGCCGTCGTACGTGCGGACGTCCTTCACCCCTGAAGCCTCGAGCGTCTCGGCCATGTCGTTCATCATGTCCTTGCGCATCAACCGCTCGTTCTCGCCGGTGGCGCAGTCGATCGCGAGCACGGGCAGTCCCCATTTGTCCTTCTTGGACGTGTCGATCGTGATCCGGTTCGCAGGATTCGGAAGCATCTCGCCGAAGGCGGTGCCGCCAATCGACCACGGGCCCGGCAGCGCAGCGGCGTCCTTGAACGCGCCGCCCACGCCGAGCTCGGCGACCGCGCGCGACCACCCCGAACGGCTGGCGCCGCCCTGGTACCCGAACCCGCGCAAGTACTCCCGCTTGTCGCCGAACAGATTGCGATAGCGCGGAATGTAGAATCCGGTGGGTCGCCGGCCGTAAGAGTATTTGTCGTCGAGCCCTTCGATGGTGCCCGACGCGCCCGCACGGAAATGGTGATCCATGAGATTGCGCCCCAGCGCGTCGGAGCTCGAGCCGAGGCCGCCGGGCCAGACGTTAGTCGCGGAGCGAAGCAGCAGCCACGTGGAGTTCAACGTGGACGCGCACAGGAAGATGATCCGAGCCGTGTAGTCGGTGGTCTGGTCGGTCACGGCATCGAGCACGCGCACACCCGTCGCGCGCTTCTTGTCGCGATCGTACAAAACTTCTGTGACGATCGCGAAAGGCTTCAACGTGAGCCGTCCCGTAGCGACTGCCGCCGGCAACGTCGAAGACTGGGTGCTGAAGTACGCTCCGAAGGGACAGCCCAGCCAGCACGCGTTGCGATACTGACAGGGGGCGCGTCCCGGCAGCGCCTGCGTGAGGTTCGCGGTGCGACCGGGGATGATCCTGCGGCGGCCCTCGAAATGTTGCTTGAGCCGACCGGCGATCAGCTCCTCGCCGCAGTTGAGCGGCATGGCCGGCTGGAATTGCCCGTCCGGGAGTTGCGCCATCCCTTCCTGCGATCCAGAAATCCCCGCGTGCCGTTCGACGTGATCGTACCAGGGCGCGATATCGGCGTATCGAATCGGCCAATCGATCGCGATCCCGTCGCGCGCGTTCGCCTCGAAGTCGAAGTCGCTCCAGCGATAGCTTTGGCGCCCCCACATCAGCGAGCGGCCGCCCACATGGTAGCCACGGTACCAGTCGAACCGTTTGACTTCGGTATACGGCGACTCCTGGTCCGAGGCCCACCAATCCAGGTTCGTCTCGTTGAGCGGGTAGTCGCGCTTCAACACCGGGTATGCCGCCTCCATCGCCTTCGTGCGCCGTCCGCGATGGGGGTAATCCCACGGAGCCTTGGTGGCATTCACGTAGTCCTTGATGTGCTCGATGTTCTTGCCTCGCTCGAGCAGCAGGACGCGGAGTCCTTTCTCCGTTAACTCCTTCGCCGCCCAGCCACCGGAGATTCCGGATCCGACCACGATGGCATCGTAACTCTGTGACTGCACAATCCCTCCTCTAGATCAGCGTTCGGATTTCCCTGAGAACCAGCTCGATCTCTTCGGGTTTGTTCATGATTCCGGCTGAAACGCGAGCGTATGAGACCTTATATGGCGATGTTGTCGTCCGAATCTGCTTTTGCGCAAGCCGGGGCAGCTGTCGGCCCGCGAGCGTCATTTTGGCTTCTCCTTCTTGTCGGTTTCCCGCGGTTGCGTCGCCAGGTAGGTCACCGTGTCCCAGGCATTATGGATCCCGATAACCAGGAGCACCAAGGACACGGCGGCGATGAGGAACAGGGCCCAGATCTGGTCGTGTGAAAGGCCGGCGGCGCCGACAAACAACGCTGCATAGGCCGCCATCGGCAGGACGCCGTGCCACACCCAGTCCTCGAGCACCGGCGTGTAACCGGTCTGTCGCAGCATGCGTCGCCCCACGATCAGTCCATACACGATTCCGGCAAGCGCGATGGCGCCCATGACATGGGCAGGATCCTTGAAGCGCTGCCATGGTGCGCTGAGCACTGCCGCGATGAGGAGCACAGCAACAAAGTGGATCACGTTCGGCGTTCCGAACGCGTTGAGCGTTTCCGGCGTGCGTGGGACGGTCGAGTCGGCGGCGAGGGTGATCACCACGAACATCAGCCCGGTGAGCCCCGCGCCCGATGAACCGACGATGACGTAGAAGCTTTCCCACAACGAGAGTACGGAATGGGCGGATGTTTCCATGTCAGCGCACCTGGAACGTGAGAGTGGCCCACTTCGATTCATAGTTCACGCTGTCTCCTTGCACCGGCACCATATGGACGAACTTGACGTACCATTTCCCTGGCGTGCGGATGACGAAGCGCGCGACGCCTTGTGTATCGCTCCGCGCCCGAACTTCTGGTATCCGCGTGGAGTCGCGTGCTCCACCGGCGATCACCAGCTGCTGGGCAACCGGCTGACCATCCACGAGACACCGGAACGCGACCGTATCGCCCAAAACCACGAAATAGGGGTTTGTGAGCGGCACGATCTCGGCCGCATATCCCAGCACGGTTTCGAACGTTCTTGTCCGCGGATCGCCGACCTGGAAGATGGCTTTCACGTGCTTCTGGTAGCGCTCGCGCGCGTTCTTTGTGAGGTCGCCGTCGCGCGTGCGCGCCGCCAAGACGTCGGGGATTCCGTCTTCCTCGAGATACGCGTTGAAATCCTTCGCCGCGAGCGCGATCTCGCGCGGCAAGAGCGAAGCGCCGACGACGTATGTGCCGGGCTCCCCGGCCATCAACGTGAGCCAGGTCGTGTCACCGTGCGGCTGCCAGGAGGCTCGCGGCAGCGCGACGCGGCCACCGGATGTCACCACGCTCAAATCCCGCAGCCGGTCCGGCGTGACGGCGGCTTCACTTTTGGTGAACGACCCGTTCAAGACGGCGATGCGCACGGTGGTTCGGGGCGGGACGAAATACGTGTCGAGCTTCAGGAAAAGGTCGTGCGCGAGCAACACCGAAGCACATCCGAGCAACAGCGCTGCGGTGAGGAGGTGTTTTCGCATAGCTACATTTTGCGCTCTGGCGGACGACCTGACCAGACACAACCTTTCGTCGCTTGACACGCCTTGAACGTTGGATCAACCCGCGGTGCGAGGAGAACGGAGGTCGGTCCGGGTTCCGGCTCCTGCCGACCGGCCTCGACGCCTTCGTGGCACGAGCCGTCCTGATCGACCTGGCCGACCGGACGCTCGATCTGCAGTACTACATTTTCCATCCCGACGACACCGGCTCGCTCATCATCGACCGCCTGATCGCCGCCGCCGACCGGGGCGTGCGCGTCCGCATCCTGCTCGATGACTGGGGCACGCTCGACAAGAAGGACGAAACCGTGGCGGGACTCGATGCCCACCCGAACGTCGAAATCCGCGTCTTCAATCCCTACGTCCACCGCTCGGGACTGCACCGGCTGGGCGAGATGCTGACCAGCTTCACGCGCGTCAACCGCCGCATGCACAACAAGCAGTTCATCGCCGATGGCACGGCCGTGATCCTGGGTGGACGCAACATCGGCGACGAGTATTTCAGCCACGGCGAGCTCGACTTTCAGGACGTCGACGTGCTGGCCGGCGGGCCCGTCGCCCGGCAGTCGCTCCAAAGCTTCGAGGCGTACTGGTCGAGCAGGTTCGCGATTCCCATTTCGCAGCTCGGCAAATTCACGCCCGACGAGACGCAATTCGCCGCCGCCCGCAAAGAGCTGGGCGCGCGCTGCGAGGGGCTCCGCGATTCGGACTATGCCCGCGCCCTCGCGGGATCCGATCTCGCAAAAGACCTGCGGGCGCACGCGCTGCACCTGCATTGGGCCGAAGGCCGCGTGATCGCCGACCCGCCGGACAAGATCAGCCAACCGGTCGGCGCGCGCGGCGAGACGTACCTCGGCGTCCAGGTTTCGCCGTACGCACGCGACGCGCGGTCGGACCTGCTGATTGTGTCCCCGTACTTCGTGCCGGGGAAAGACGGCGTCCAGTTCTTCGGGGAACGGCGCCGCGACGGGGTGAATGTCAGGGTACTCACGAATTCGCTGGCGGCTACGGACGTGTGGCTCGTGCACGCCGGCTACATGAAATACCGGCGCCCCCTGCTCGCGGAGGGCGTGCGACTCTACGAGCTACGGCCCGAAGCGGCCGGCGCGAAAGCGCCGCGGCGCTCCGGAATCGCCCTAGGATCCTCGCGCGCGAGCCTGCACGGCAAGACGTTCGTATTCGATCGCACGTCGGTATTCATCGGCTCGGTCAACCTCGATCCGCGCTCGCTCGAGCAGAACACCGAGGTCGGCGTGCTGGTGCAGAGCCCCGACCTCGCCGCCGAAGTCGGACGACTCTTCGACCACTGGTCGAGCCCTGCCCTGGCGTACGAAGTCACGAGGAGCGCGGGTGGGCGCCTGCAGTGGACCGGCGGCTACACCGATGAGCCGGAGGCTGGCTTTTGGCGCCCCCTCGGCGTGAAATTCTTCTCGCACTTGCCCATCGACTCGCTGATTTAGCGGAGACCTATGCTCCCATTGCTCCTGCTGCTCCAGGTCACTGCGCCATCGCAGCTGACGAACTTTCTCCAGCAAAATATCGGCTTCGATGCCGGGCAACTGGCGGCAATCGAGCGCGGTGAGCCGGTCGTCAAGGTGCTCGAGACCCGGGACCGCCGCGATGTGGCCGTGTTCGGCGTCGTCACGATGCCGATCGGGCGCGAGCAGTATGTGCGCGCGCTCCGCGATTTCCCCACGTCGCTCCGCACGCCGAACCGAACGCAGCTGGGGATCTTCAGCGATCCCGCCACAGCGGCGGACGTCGCGGCGGTCACGATCAACAGCCGGGACGTCGCGGAAATGAAGAGCTGCAAACCCGGGGACTGCGTCGTGAAGCTACCGGCCACCGATATGCGCCGCATCCACGACGAGATGAACTGGTCGGCTTCGCCTGCCGATCTCCAAACGCAGCTGAACGCGTACGCGCGCCGCCGTCTCGTCGAATATGTCACCGACTACCGACAGCACGGCGACTCAGCGATGGCGATCTACGACGATCGCGGCAACATGAACATGCGCGCGAGTGAAGCATTCGCCGCGCAGTTCGCCGAATCCCCCTACATCTATCAGACCGTCCCTTCGCTGCGAAGCTATTTCACCAGCTACCCGCACGGCTCGCTTCCTGCCGGAGCGGCCGAAGTGCAGTTCTGGTCGGAAGACGTGATGCCCCGGCTGCGCCCGATCCTGAGCGTGACGCACCTGGTGGTGTACACGCCGCCGGAGCTGCCGGGCATGACGTTGGCGGCGTCCAAACAGATTTACGCGAACCATTACTTCGAGGCGGCGCTGGACCTGACGGCCGTCGTGGACAGGAACCCAGGGAGTTACCTCGTCGTGTTGCGTCGCTATCGCTTCGATAACCTGCCGGGCGGCATCCTCAACATTCGCGGCAGGGCGATCGGCGCGTTGCGTGATCAGCTGACGCTCGATCTGCGGCGCCAGCAGACGACCGGTAATTGAGGGTCCATCTCCTCGACGGCACGTACGAGCTGTTCCGGCACTTCTACGCGATGCCGCGGCAGCAGGACCGCACCGGCCACGAAGTCGCAGCGATCATCGGCGTTTTGGGATCGGTCCTCGGCATGCTGGAAAGCGACACCACGCACCTTGGCGTCGCCACCGATCATGTGATCGAATCGTTCCGCAACGAGCTCTGGGCCGGATACAAAACCAGCGCGGGGATCGAACCCGACCTCATGGCGCAGTTCCATCCGCTCGAGGACGCGCTGCGCACGTTGGGCGTCGTCGTCTGGGCGATGGAGGAGTTCGAGGCCGACGATGCACTCGCTGCCGCTGCGCGCGTGGCCGCCGACTCCAGGGCCGTGGAGCAGGTGATCATCTGCACCCCGGACAAGGACCTGAGCCAGTGCGTGCGGGGCCAGCGGGTCGTGCAGCTCGACCGTCGCAAGCGCGAGCTGCGCGACGAAAAGGGCGTCGTCGCGCGCTTTGGCGTCGGCCCCGCATCGATTCCCGACTACCTCGCCCTGGTCGGCGACTCCGCGGACGGTTTCCCCGGCATCCCGGGGTGGGGCGAGAAGGCCTCCGGTACGGTCCTGGGCCGCTACGCGCACCTCGAAAAAATCCCGGCGAGCCACACGCAATGGGAAGTGGCGGTCCGCGGCGCGGCGCGCCTCGCCGCCGCGCTGCAGGAGCACCTCGAGCTGGCGATCCTGTTTCGCAAGCTCGCCACGCTCCGGACGGACGTGCCTGTCGGCACGGTGGATGACCTCCGGTGGCGGGGCCCGACCCCGGAATTCGAACGGGTGGCGCAGCAGTTGGGCGTGCCCGGTCTGTGGGATCGGGCGCGGCGAATCAGCCTCTCGTAGCGACCGCGAACAGCGCGATACCGCCGCGCACATTCTGGTTGACCTGCACCTTCAACGACTTCGGCGCGATGGCGTACATGATGTCGTCGGCGATGCGCGCCGCAAGGCTCTCGCAGAACGCACCCTCATCCCGGTAGGACCACAGATAGAATTTCAGCGCTTTGGATTCGAGGCACTTCTTAGCCGGAGTGTACTCGATGGCCACGCTCCCGAAATCGGGCTGGCCGGTCTTCGGACAGATTGCCGTAAATTCCGTCGCTGTGAGCGTCACGGACTGGACATCGGGCGCCGGAAACGCCTCCGCCTTGAGCATCTCGCGGGCCTCGACGGGGTTCTTGGGGCGCGGCAAAGGCCCCGTGAGGGGGAGGCGGGATTCTTCTCGAGGGTAGCTTTTAGGCATGCATAACACTAAACCGAGAGCCGTCGTCCTGTTGAGTGGCGGCATCGATTCGACGACCACGCTCGCCCTGGCCCAGCGCGACGGCTTCGCTGCCTACGCTTTGACCTTTCGCTACGGCCAACGCCACGAGCACGAGATCGACGCCGCGCGCCGGATCGCGCGCGCGTTTCAGGTCGCCGGGCATGAAATCATCGATTTCGATCTCCGCCGGTTCGGGGGATCAGCGCTGACCGACGACATCGCCGTGCCGAAGGACCGGACCGCGAGCGAGATGGGAGCCGACATACCGGTGACGTATGTGCCGGCGCGGAATACGATCTTCTTGTCGTTCGCGCTCGCCTGGGCCGAGACGTTGGGCGCGCACGACATCTTCATCGGGGTCAACGCGCTGGACTATAGCGGCTATCCCGATTGCCGCCCCGAGTACATCGCCGCCTTTCAGGCGTTGGCCGATCTCGCGACCAAAGCGGGTGTCGAAGGACGGGGACGTCTCACGATCCACACGCCGTTGATCCAGCTTTCCAAGAAGGAAATCGTCGCGACCGGACGCTCGCTCGGCGTCGACTACGGGCTCACGACGAGCTGCTACGACCCTGCACCCGACGGCGCGGCGTGCGGGCGTTGCGATGCATGTCTGCTGCGCCTCAAGGGATTTGCGGACGCCGGGTTCGAGGACCCGATTCGTTACCAGCGGGCGGAGCAGGCGGCGCGGTGAGCTACAGCGTCAAGGAGCTGTACTACACGTTGCAGGGGGAGGGCGCGCAGGCGGGTCGGCCGGCGGTGTTTCTGCGCTTCGCCGGGTGCAACCTCTGGACCGGCCGGGAAGCGGACCGCGCGAGCGCCACGTGTCGCTTCTGCGATACCGATTTTGTCGGTACGGACGGGCCGGGAGGAGGACGATTCACGTCGGCCGCGGAGCTCGCGTCGGCAGTCTCCGCGGCGTGGGCCACTGACGCGCGGTATGCGGCGAGTCCAATGGTCGTCTGCACGGGCGGCGAGCCGCTGCTCCAGCTCGATGAGCCGCTTGTCAGCGCGCTGCATGAAGCAGGATTTGAAGTCGCGATCGAGACCAACGGTACGCTGGTGCCGCCGCCAGGCATCGACTGGACCTGTGTGAGCCCCAAGGCGAGAGCCGATCTCATCCTGCGTTCCGGCGATGAGCTCAAGCTGGTGTACCCGCAGGAAGGCGCGCCGCCGGAGCAGTTCGGAGCGCTCGATTTCCGCTACTTCTCGCTGCAGCCGATGGACGGACCGGAACGCGTCCGGAACACGGAGCTCGCCGTCCGTTATTGCCTGGCGCATCCGCAGTGGCGACTTAGTCTCCAAACGCACAAGCTGCTGGGAATTCCATGAAGAGCATTCGCTATCTGATCATCGGCGGCGGTATGACTGCCGACGCCGCCGCGCGCGCGATCCGCGAGTCCGATCCGAGTGGCAGCATCGGGATCATGTCCGATGACCCGCATCCGCCGTACAACCGCCCGCCCCTGTCGAAAGGCCTCTGGAAAGGCGACGATCCGGAAAAGGTGTGGCGCGGCACCGACAAGATCGGCGTCGAGCTGCGCCTGGCCCGACACGCGACGGCCGTCAACACGAAGCAGAAACTTGTCACCGATGATCGCGGCAGTGTCGTCTCGTACGAAAAGCTGTTGCTTGCCACCGGCGGCACGCCCCGCCGGCTCCCGATGCAGACCGGTCAGATCATCTATTACCGCACCTTTGATGACTATCTCAGACTCCGCGCGCTCGCCAACGAGAAATTGCGCTTCGCGGTATTGGGTGGCGGGTTTATCGGTTCGGAGATCGCGGCCGCACTCCGCCTGGTAGGCCGCGATGTCACCATGCTCGTTCCCGAAGACGGCATCGGCGCGCGGGTGTTTCCCGCCGATCTCTCGCACTTCCTCGTCGACTATTATCGCGAGCAAGGCGTGGATGTCCGGACCGGCGAGGGCCTCGCCGGTCTCCAGCAAAGCGCCGGCAAGGTGGTGGTGCGCACGACGCACGGGAAAGAGATCCCCGCCGATGTGATCGTCGCCGGTCTCGGCATTCAGCCCAACGTAGAGCTCGCCGAACAGGCAGGATTGCGAGTCGAGAACGGAATCGTGGTGGATGAGCTGCTCATGACCAGCGCGCCCGACGTCTTCGCGGCCGGGGACGTCGCGAACTTCTTCAATCCCGCCCTCGGCACGCGGATCCGTGTCGAACACGAGGACAACGCCAACGCGATGGGTGCCGCGGCGGGTCGGGCCAGCCCTTGGCTCGCCACTCGACCCATGGCGAAGGCGAAGCGGCCGTGTGCGCTGTCGCTCCCCAGCCGTCACCACGCGTCGCACGAGCCTGGGACAGGCGCGTGTATGAGCATAGGCCGGAGAGGAGACTGTGGCCGACGCCGTCCCACCTTGTGCACAGCTGCCCAAGCCCGGATATTACCACATTCGATCGCATGGTATGGTGGCGTGTATGCCAGCCCATCGCAAGCCGACCGACGTGCGTATCTGGAGCGTGAGCAGTCAGTCGTGTGTCGGGACTGTCCCTCCTGTGACTGCCACCCCACAGTGGTCCGTGTGCTGGGCGCGACGCTGAGAGGGAACGAGGTTGTAGAAGTGGGGCAGAGCGCTCAGGGAGGGCTCGACGAGCTGGACGAGGTGAGGATGGGATGGGAGGAAGGGGTTTTACCCGAACATCGTGAGCGGTTTCGGGCAATGGTGCTCATGGGCAACACCCAGGAGCACGAGTGGCTCCGCCTGGAGGGCAACGAAGCGCTCGTTGGCATCACCGACTTCGCGCAGGACGCCCTCGGTGACGTGGTCTTCGTCGACCTGCCGTCCATCGGCGCGACCTTCGCGTCCGGGCAGGCGTTCGGGGTGGTCGAGTCGAACAAGACGGTCTCGGACCTGTTCGCCCCGGTCGCGGGCCGCGTGACGGCCGTGAACCACGGCCTGCGGGACGAGCCCGAGCTCGTCAACAACGATCCGTATGGCGCAGGCTGGATGAT
>Ga0137418_10007199_pt1 | contig 10217 bp, 8 predicted proteins | sample CZODoug3_1_2_16f_FD_122242 | JGI IMG/M metagenome (GOLD analysis project Ga0137418, IMG submission 122242) | Vadose zone soil fungal communities from Angelo Coast Range Reserve, California, USA - CZODoug3_1_2_16fungal (Hybrid Assembly) | ecosystem: Environmental > Terrestrial > Soil > Vadose... | reverse complement strand
TCGCGGACCTAATCCAGATGTCCGCATTCGGGGCGCTTGTCCCTTCCGCGGTAACGGTTTCGCGACGTACCGAGTCACGGCCGAACATTCGCAGGGCTTCTCTTCGCGGCTCCAAACGTCGAGCCTGATCCTCATCGAACGGTCGGTTCGTTCCAGCACCCAATTCTCACGGCCTTTCGTCAGTAGGCGCTAAGGTCTTCATTTCTGTGATTCCGCCTTCGCGGGCACACCGTCGCGCGGCCACTGCTCCAGCGCGGCGCGATACCATTCCACTGTACGAGTCAGGCCTTCTCGCAATGAGACTTGAGGCTTCCATCCAATTCTCGCAGAGGATTCCGTGACATTGGCGATTCTGGTTGGCTCCATAGGCCTGTCCGCCAATGCCCCAAACTCGGCACCGGCACCCTCGCCGATGATGCCGGCCAATTCCCGTAGCAGGCCGTGGATGGAAACCAACGAGCCCGATCCTAAATCTAGAGTCGCACCATCAATCCCGGGTTTTTCCGCAAGAGTCAAAAAACCTTCGACTACGTCAGACACATAGATCCAATCGACCAGGCGTCCACCGCTACTGATTTTGGGGCGCTTTCCCTGAAGCATCGACAATGTGGCGTAGGGAACCAACTTGGTCAGGTCAATTTGCGCCGGACCGTACACCATAAAGACCCGGGCAATCACTACGGGGGTTTTATACAGGGCATGGAACATGCGGGCATAACCGCTGCTTGCCCATTTTGCCGCCGCATAAGGTGCCACGGGAAATTTTTCTCCGTTCGCGATGTCTGGCTCCGCTAGAGAGCCGGTCAGTATCACTCGGCGGCAGTTCGATTGAGCCGCGATCGTGAGGAGATTGACCGTGCTCTGCAAATTACTGTGAAACGTTGGTAGAACGTGCTCCAGGCCCGGTGCGCCCTTCACATGGCTGGCAAGATGAAAAATCACGTCAGGATTGGCTTCTGCCACAATTCGCTTCACTTGGGCGAGATCCCCTAGGTCAGCCTGCCACCAACGGTGCACGGCTAGATCAGAGGGGAGTTGCGTTCGGTATACCGCGTGGATTTCAGCACCTTGCTCCGAGAGGCGCCGGCACAAGTGGGCACCAATAAATCCATTCGCACCTGTTACCAGTGCCTTTTGACCACTTACCAAAGCTCGCATTTGTCTCGGTATCTTTCTTAGTAGTTGGATTATCCTTTAGAACGCGCTTTGCAAGGTTCCCTGAATTAAGACATTGGCAGCCGCTTGGAAACTACTTCCCTTTGCGGCCAACGCGATTTCTGCTCGAGCCAGAGATTTTCCGCGAGCCGACCACTTGGTCCCTTTACATCGTCCAAGGAAATGACGTCGTCCTGGGGAACGTCTCGAAGCAGGATGCAATCCTCGGAAAGGCCAATGGGCAATGCATTTGATTCGCGAGCGGATATGGCATTGTCGACAAGGCCGTACGTGCAGAATCCTCCAACTCCGTCCAGGCGCTCACCCGCTTTCAAGTCGCGCTTGGCAACCGAGATGACTTCACAAACCGGGCCTCCAGCTGGCGCGACTGTCGGATCGCGGTGGAATACAACGCGGCCGATCGTTGAGGCAATCTGGACGTGCGGCAAGTGAAACGGAGTGTAAAAAAGATAAAACGGGCCGGAACCAAGCTTGTAATAAGCAAGCTGATTCTTTTTGAGCGGCGAGTCTTCGTGGACGATGACGAAAGCACCAGTATGCGGAGCTGCTCCGAGGGCATAATCGACCAAACCGCTCCCCAGCATCTGGTCCGCCGGGAGCAGATTGGCCATTTCCCTGATGTCTGCACATTCTGGTCCGTACATGCCGCGGCGCCCAACCAAGAAGCCCGTGGCGTTCGCAAGGACCGTGGCCTCCATAGAGAGTTTGGTGGAATCGGCAAACGAAGTCACTTTTCTGACATTTAGGTCGTACTTTTCCGCGAAGCTTCGTTGTGTATCCGGTGTGCGGTGATAATCCACCAAGCCCTTGAGATTGCCGGCGGCCACGGGCTTGAGTCCTCCGGAGCGGAGATAACGCAGGAGAGTCATGGCCACACCCGGTTCGTCGCCGTCCGTGTGTGTGATTACGACGCCGGCAGAATCAGCTCTTGCCTTAAGGATCGGCCCCAGCATCGAATCGAGTTCGGCATTTACCAGAACCACGTGCTTTCCGTAATGGAATGCATCGAGAACGACTCGCGCCGCACAATCGATGGTGCCTGTCGCTTCGATTACGAGATCAACCGCATCACATGCCGTGAGCACCGAAGGATCGCTGGTGAACACCGGGACTCCGGCGGAAATAAGAGATTCTGCCTGGCGAGCAGAGTCCGTTTGACGCCACGACGAAAGGCCCGCCTCACGAAATGAACGCTCAGCGTTTGCTTCCGTCCGATTTGAAATACCCACTAGGCGAATGCCCGGCACCGGCGTTCCGAGTTGCAGCGCAATGGCGCGCGCTGAAGCCCCCGCGCCGACGATGGCGACACGGATCGGTTGGCCAATGCTTTCACGTTCAATTAGCGCAGTGTCGATCATCGATAGCTTTCGGCACGTGGCCGTTCAGCCCGGAAAGGCAACATGGTTGCCGTTGCGATGAACACTTTTTCGACAGTTCGTTTCGGGTTGAGCAGCAAATCCAAAAGTTTCTTCCCCGCCGTTTCCGCTCCTTGGAATAAGCCAACCGATAACCTCATTCGCCTGGGCCTTCGCCTATGGTAATTCCAAAACGCTTGGTCACGGAAATGAAATGCGCTGACACCCAAAAACCAATAATACGCCAAGATTTTTCTTGCGCGAGCGTTCAGTTCTTTCGTGGAGAGAGGTGGAGCCTTCAAAAGACTATTAAGGCGTGAGGACTCGTAAGAATTCAGCGAACGGCAGGGCGAACTGATTGCTTCACCATGAATGCGTTCGTAGAGAGGTATCGGCCGGCGGCTACTGGTGTACGTGGAGCGCGGTTGTCGCGTTTGTGTCAGACGCGTCGTTTCCAGACGGTTCCACTCTCTCCAACCATGCCTCACGCCAGTAAGGAAACATTTCCTTTGGACAGAACATCCGGCACGGACTGTACCGTGCCTGACACACAACGGAATCAAGAATGATGCACGGATTTTTCATAACCACCATCTTCCGTGTACGCTCGCCGATCAGCTTGGTAACGCGACCCCGCACCCGATAAGTTTTTCCGCAATAAGGAACCAACTCCGCGTCCCAGTACATCCCACGATTTTTATTGCCTGTGTCTACGGTTCGCAAAATTTCTTCCTGCGATTTGACGCGCACCAGTTCACCAGGCTGCAGATTGAGCTTTACTAGCGGCGTGGGTACACCTTCCGGTATGACGCCTTTTTCCCGGGGAATTCCTGTGCCTCCCCAGAGTGGGCTAAGTTTGGTGTAGAGCCATCGCATTGGACGTCCCACACCGATACCCGCCTCGCTCAAAGTGTAATAAATCCAATAGATTATTCCCGAGAGAATGCGCCCGAATGATATATTACCAGAAAGATAATCTCGTGCATATTGCCGAAAATCCCACCACGCCAAAGGAGTCGTCGCGGACCGAATCTGGGTCATCTGGCAAATATAGGTTGGAGTTTCATCTATGACAGATTCCTGAGCGCGTTTCCAAATGTCGTTCTCGGTGCAACCTGATGTTTGGCTGGACTTTCGCGGCCTGTCGCCCGGGAAGACAACGGACGATGAGGTGAAATCTCTTGCATCACTCTCGACCGGACTCAGCCAAGCTCTTTTCCAGTAGAGTAAGCAAGCGGCCTGGCAGCCACCATGCGCCTCGCCGCTGCAACGCGTTTCGAGATGCACCGTGTCACCGAGATTCCGGCAGGTGTAGGGTTCGGCGCTGTAGTCGCAAGTCTTATGGGCCGATTTGTAGACACGGAATCTCTGCCCACAGAAGGCGAACATTTCGGGCATGAACGGCATTCCATCAAGCATGCCTCTATCGTCAAGGGTTTGAAGGATCTCTTCCTTGCTCCGGACTTCCACCCAATCGCCTATGCTGGGTTTCTTCTGATTCTCCATATCCCAACGCTTAACAACGCCACACTTGCCAATCAGTTAGCGACAAACCCAATTCCCGGAAACACCCATTGCCTCGGAATAATTGGAAAGATCTATCGATTTGGGAGAGATAGTCAACGTCGCGGAGCAGATACGCTACCGCCATAGAGGTCACAGGGGATGACTCTCTATGATTAAGCAATCAGCGGACCGAATAGGGGATGGATCGACCTTCCGCAGGGGAATCTATCATATTGATAATGAATAGGTTATTTGTTGTTAGAGCTCGATTGTCCTTGGCGACAATTCCGGGAACAGGCCTAAGCTGACTATTTGGAACTTATTTTCCATAGCTAGGGAACCGATTTCCATCGAGGGAATGTCCTGCTTCCCGAGGTAAGTGCCCCTTTTCCCAGCGAGATACAGGACCCAGAAGGGCTATTGTTTCGGTTGTGCGTGCTTGAGCGGATCGCCCGGAAGTTCGAAAGAAAGGTGGTCACCATCCAAGACTGCATAGGCCAATCGGGCCCTATGGTTTTCGGGCCCTGCGATCGTCCATCCATCCCGGGAGGGTACGACTCTCATCTTGCTTCTCGCCCTCCACCAGCGGTCCACGTCTGCCGGAAAGGCGGACCAAATCCTTTCGCGCACAACAAATTCCCGTAGATAGTCGAGTAGAGATTCATAGACTTTTCGAGAGCGCCGTTCAATCAGGTAATCCGGATGAGTCAGAAAGCTGATCAGTCCATTTCTTCTCCGAATGAGACTCAGTTGTTGTTTCCACAAATCAATCGAGTAGTCCTCCAATATGTGAAAGAGCGAATAGTCCTGAGCAGTTGTGAGCGGGAGTTCCAGGATCTTCCCGATGAAATAGGGCATTACGGTGCAACAACCGCCCCGCAGCGGCTCCAGATGAGCAACATTAGGAACAGACATGTCATAAGAAAACTCGAACAGCTCGTACCATTCCTGCTTCCGATACATCGCCCCGGCACGAAACCCGTTTGCGCCGAACCGGCGAAGATAGCCGTTGATGCTGGCAGCCCGGCGAGCGAACTCTGTTCGCTCCAAGTAAAGGCGTCCGTCGTGATTCAAATCGTGGATATTGAATTCGCACCCTCGGCTTCGGATTCCATGGACATATTCGTCCTGCACTTCATAACGCTTTTCAGGGATGACTTGGTAGGAGGCTTTGAATCCATACGAGTCATCCAAATCCATTAGCTTAAAGGTGAAATCACGGCCGGCTCTGGTTTCCACATCGTGCGTCACAATCAGACAGCTGGCAGCGCCTTCGGGCCAGAACCAGATAAAAGGCAATCTCTTGGTTCCGCTGGCTTCCAACCATAGTCGAAGAATCTCATCGTGGAGGTTGTCCACAGTAAAATCCACGGGCCAAGCTGGGAATGAGATCGCCTTCCAGTTTTGGAAATAGATCCTTTGCAATTGACGGCGAATTGGAAAGGGCAAAAACCTTCGGAAAAAATAATAAGACTTGCGGGCCGGTTCACTTAAGGCGAGCTGTTCCAATCCTTCCGTGCCTTGCTGCCGATATCGTTCGTATCGAAGATTTTCAATTACTTCAGCCGGATCGAAAGGAAGCTGAATAGCCGGACCCGGACCGTGAACGCCATCCTGAACATTAAATTTTGCAGAACCTGCGCAATCTGACGCGACTCCCGAACTACATCGGCCATAACATATATTTTGCCGGCCAAATTGAAAGAAACCCAAATCTCCGATGGCGGTTTGAGTAGCAAAGCATACTGATCGGAGCGGCTCTTCGGCAATCCTATAGTAGTCTAAGAGGGTTTCGAGCACGGGTTAGCTTTGCCTATCGGCTACGGGATTCAACCTCGATTACACCATAACAGTGCAGAACCACTTCTGAACTCTCACTTCCCGAGTCATACTCATCTAACCAACGTGTTTGTAGAGCAATTTCCCGATATTCGTCTGGACTACTTGCGGTAAATAAGAAAAACATTGTGCGGCGAGCTTTGATTTCCACTGCCCGGCGGTCGATCGATGGGGGGCATAGGGGTATTGCCAGTATAAAAGTCTTGTCGGATGGGGAACCCACCGGTTTTTGAAGGCGAGAAGCCCCGAGTTGTTTAACTGAGTGCGCCCCAAATCGAAATCGACGGCTCCCCCCAGCTTTGCGGATACCATGGCTTTCCAGAACAGCCAGGGAGTTGCCCCATATTTGTTAAATCGCGTATCCGAACATCCATACTTGTAATAAGCGACGTCCCTGAATCGCACGGTGATAATAGCAGCGATGGGAGTTTCCTCCATATAAGCCACGCGGATTTCCAGTGCATCGCCCAACTCCTCAACCAGATTTTGGAACCAGAGATAGGGTGTGGGTGGTACCCGCTGACGGCGCCGGGTGACCAAGAACAGGGAGTAGAAATCTCGAAGTAGTTCTTCCGACCTGCCACATTTTTCGGAGAGTTCGGCACGGTCGGCGCGCTGAATCCGGCGTTGAACCGAGTCTTTGTCAAATCCCCGGAACAGATCATCCAAATCCGGACGCAGATCAAGCGTGTGAAGAAAATATTCCGCAGCAGGGAAACAACCCGTTCCACCTTCTGTTTGGCCCACATTCCCATGAATAGGTCGAACCTGTAAATATTTGCATTTCTCCTGTTCCAGGGCACTTTGCCCGCAGAGGATCAAGAACTTTAACTCCTCACTTGAGTCACACAGCGGTTCACAATGATCAGAAAAAGGCAGAGACACAAGTCGGTGTCCTGTCAGCCAGCTGTCAACATGACAAAAGACGATGCCATTTTTCAACTCTCCAGTCGGCGGTGACGTAGTGAAAGCCAAAATGTCATAACCGTATGTACTTCGCAGCGCGCGTAGCCAAGGCATTGTATGGAAAACAGATGCTTTCGGATGTGCGTTCACAAGTGTCGCCCAACGCGGATCCTGGATTGGATCAAATTGATAGCAGCAGAAACGAGAGACCGGCTGAAGGGCGGTTATAGGTACCACAGCGTTCACCATCGCGCCTGCGGAAGGTATATTTCCAATGTCGGAAGCTCAACGAACACACCCTGCTCTGACTACAGCAAGCCTACGCAGTTTGGCTGGATGGTCGTAACTCTTTCACTAGGTTCTTTAGGGAAGTTATCTCCATTTGCACCGAGGGTATAAGCAACGAAAGCAAAAAGACCACCGCAAACGCGGCCGCGCTCACCAGTAATTGCCAAAAGATACGGTCCGGCGCGACATACAGCAGAACCATTTCCGTGGAAAGTACAGCCACCAGACAGACAGAAACGGGATACAAAATGGCGCGCCCGAGACGCCGTAGCGTCAAGTTGGTGCCCCTGAAGGTGAACTGGAGAATTCCCGGCAAGAGTCCAATTAATGCCAATGACCCGGAAAGAGCTACGCCCTTGATTCCAAAAGGCAGGCCTATCGCGTAACTGATGACAAGAAGCGGAGAAACGACCGAAAGAAGAACCAAAAGCTGCCAGGACCTCCCCTGACTGATGAACAACCATATGGTCGACTCAAGCAGAACCTGCCCCAGAGCTGAGATGGCGAGCAATTGAAAGATGGGCGCCGCATCTCGCCACTGATGTCCCAGCAGGAGGATAATCACTGGTTGCGCAGCAACAAACAGAAACGAGAAGATTGGCGCGCAGGTCCAAATGATCAGATTAATGGCGCGAAGATAATAGTGTGCGAATCGGTCTGGATTGTCCTGGATCCGGCTGAGCGTTGGGACAGCCACGCTGCCCGCAGGCACTATCAACTGGTTGACTGGCAGCATCAGTAAATTGTAGGCGCGCGAATACAAGCCAAGCGGGCCAGCCCCCGAATACCAACCGATCAGGACATTGTCGGCATTGCGGCAAATGGTGATAACGAAATAAGAAGCGGCAACATTGCCGCCGAATGCGATCATGGAGCGAACGCCGGCTCCGCGACGAGGGAGTCCGGGGCGCCATCTGATCATCAGCCAGGAAAGAGACATCTGAGTGAAATTACAGATTAGCGGCATAGTGACCAAAGCCCAATAACCGGCTCCTCGCCAGGCCAATGTAATAGCGATCGGAACAGCTATTGCATAAGAAGCAATGTCGCGAATAGCGAGAGCAAGAAAGCGCATTTGGCGCTTGAGAAGCGCATCTGGCTGGACCCGTAACCCCCCAAAGAGAAATGTCAGTGACGACAACAGGGCGATATTTGTGAGCCTTGGGTCGTGAAAGAATCTCGCGATTACAGGAGAAAGGGCCATGGTCAGGAGCATTAGGCCCAACCCAATCGCCAGATTCACCCAGAATAGAGCGGTAACCTGATCTTGAGTGATCTCCTTTCGCTGAATTGTGGCTTCAGAAAGCCCGAGGTCGGCGAATGCCTGGGCAAGCCCGGTAATCGTAGAAACCATAGCTACTAGTCCGAAGGCTGCAGGGGTCAAAAGCCTCGCCAGCGTCACGGTCGCCGCTGTTTGAATCAGTATTTGGGCCCCTTTTGAGGTGAGGTTGAGCAATCCTCCGCGGATGGAACGGCCACGCAGATCGGCACCAAGATGTTCGGTGCTGAGGTCCTTTGACGTCTCTTGTTCGACTGACATGTCGATCCTTCCTAGCCGAAATGGATCATCGAGTAATTAATTGACCAAGCCGTGCGAGTGCGGGATGTAACTTTCAGGACGGATCCTGAGCGCCGGGGGAAGTCACCTGCGATTCGCGCGATTCGATTGGCCTGTTGACAAGCCAGGCCGAAGTAAGCGCGCGTAAACACTCATTGTCGCTTGGCCGACAATATCCCAAGAATGTCGTTCGGCGGCGAAGTCCATAATATACCGTCGCTGGATGGCCAAATTCGCGAACAGCTTACTTGCAAAGTAGGACTCGATGGCCCTTGCCGTATCGGCGGGATCTTCTGGCTTAAAGATGAACCCCGTCTCTCCTTCGACAATTTCCTCCTTCAAAGGACCTACGTCAGCAGCGAGAACCGGTAGTCCGAAACTGTATCCCAGGAAAAGAACACCACTTTGGTAGATGTACCGATAGGGTAGGGCAAGCACATCGGCAGCCTTGAAGTAGATTTCGGTATCCTCGTCTGGGATGTATTCTTCCTTCAGAAGCAGCCTTCCCTTCTGTACGTCTTCCAGGATTGATTGCCGAAGTTCGCTCCAATATTTTTCGCAGTTCTTGGGCCGGCCCGCGATAATTAGTCGATAGTCGCTTTGTTCGCTCCAAAGTTGTCGGAGAGCGGCGACCAGGTATTCGAGGCCCTTATAGGGCGCGATGTTGCCGAAAAACAGGATGGTCCTTTTTTCATTTGGAATACCCAGCCTTTGCCTCGCTTCGGCGCTTGTGATCTGGGTATTCGGGATGGAATTATTGATCCCGAAGGGAATAACGGTGACTCGCGCAGATGGCACGGCGAAATCCACAAAGAGGTCCGTCTTCATCTGTTCGGAGTGAACAAAAATGTGGTCGGCACAATGATATTGAAATCGCAAGGTCAGGCGATTGAACATCGTGTCACTGGAATCGCGTATGCGGACGTTGACGTTATGGACGGTCAGAACGATGGATTTTCCAAGCAGCCTGTAATAGAGCATTAGAAGCGTGCGGTCAAAGGTCTCAAATTTGTTGTTCCAGAGAAGATGAAATATTTTCGGTTTTGCGGTCAAAGCGTAACGAAGCAGCCTGAAATAGTAGACTAAGACACGTAGAAATTTTCCCTCGAAACTTGCATCGGGCCTCTGGTCGCCACGCAGATTGAGAAAATTGACCCGAGGATTGCCGCGAAATTCTGGACAATCCAGATCATCGCTGCCGATTAAATCCAAAGTTACGCCTTTTGAGATGAGCTGCGTTGCCAGACCGAATGCATAGGGCTTGTCGCCGCCCCCAGTAAGCAAGGCAACTTCGATCCGATCCAATGAACTCGAATCCTGGAGCTGGGCCTTGCGGCCGGTGATAGCGAGGGATTTTTGCCCCGCATTCCCTTCCGCCATGCCAGCCTGCTCCACTTCGGGGTTATGGTAACTCATGCCGCTGTCAGCCGCTCTTCGAGAAGTTCGCAGATCGCGTGGCCGATGGTAATGTGCATTTCCTGGATCCGGGCCGTCGATTTGGATGGTATGCATAGGCAAAGATCACACGCCGACCGCATCATTCCGCCGGATTCGCCCGTCAGACCAATGATAGTGACCTTGCTTTTCCG
>Ga0137418_10007198_pt1 | contig 10217 bp, 9 predicted proteins | sample CZODoug3_1_2_16f_FD_122242 | JGI IMG/M metagenome (GOLD analysis project Ga0137418, IMG submission 122242) | Vadose zone soil fungal communities from Angelo Coast Range Reserve, California, USA - CZODoug3_1_2_16fungal (Hybrid Assembly) | ecosystem: Environmental > Terrestrial > Soil > Vadose... | reverse complement strand
GGAGGTGGATTTGAGCCGGGTGAGGCTCGAGCAGGCGATGCCCGGCGCCCGGTTCCGGGGGATCCGCCTGCGCACGAGCGGCAGCGGAAGCAGCTCGGGAACCTTCCGGGCCCTGCGCGTGGCGGGGGCGACCGCGCGCGAAATGCTCATCACGGCCGCCGCCAAGACCTGGGGCGTCGATCGATCGTCCTGCCGGGCCGAGCTCGGATCGATCCTCCACGTACCCTCGGGTCGGAGGCTCGGCTACGGCCGTTTGGCGGAGGCCGCGGCGAAGCAACCCGTGCCGGGCGAGCCGCCGCTTAAAGATGCAAAGCAGTTCCGCCTGATCGGCACGCGCATCAGGCGCGCCGACGGACCCGCGATCGTGCGGGGGGGCGCGGGGTACGGCATCGACGTCCGCGTGCCCGGCATGCTGGTCGCGGTGATGGAGCGCTGCCCCACGATGGGAGGCACGGTCTCCTCTTTCGATGGGAGCAAGGCCCTGCGGATTCCCGGAGTGCGCCACGTCATTCCCATCAAGAGCGGGATTTCGACCGGCGTGGCCGTGGTCGCGGACAACACGTGGGCCGCGATGAAGGGCCGCGAAGCGCTCACCGTGCGGTGGGACCCGGGACCGAATCGCACGTTCGATTCGGACCGCTTCATCCGCTCGATGGAGGAAGCCTTCCCGAAGGAGGGGTATCCGATCCGCCGCGAGGGCGATGCGACGGGGGTGCTCGGCGCCGCCGCCAGGACGTTGGAGGCGGTCTACGAATTTCCCTTCCAGGCGCACGCGCCGCTCGAGACGATGAACTGCACGGCCGACATGCGGAAGGATTCCTGCGAGGTCTGGGCGCCGACGCAGACGCCCGAGACGGCCTACGACGACATCATCAAGACCTACGGCCTGCGTCCGGACGCGGTGAAAGTCCACACCACGCTCCTGGGCGGCGGCTTCGGGCGCCGCCTCTTCGTGGATTACGTCCATGAGGCGGTCGAGCTGTCGAAGGCGATCGGCAGACCGGTCCAGCTGCTCTGGACGCGCCCCGACGACATGCGCCACGGCTTCTTCCACCCGGCCTCCATCGATCGGCTCCGCGCGGGGATCTCCGGGGACGGCAGGCCGACGGCCTGGCTGCACAAGGCCGTGGGCTCGGACCTGTCGATGTTCGGCCTTCCGAGCGAGGAAGAGAAGAAGGACCTGCAGCGGTACGCGAGGGACGGATCGCCGTGGGGCGCTTACGACAATCCCTACGCCTTCGTGGCGATGAAGGTCGATTACGTCCCCGTGGCCAGCCCGGTGCCGACGGGGGCATGGCGCGCCGTGGAGTATCCGCCGCATGTCTTCGCCCGCGAATCGTTCATCGACGAGATCGCCCACGCGACCGGAAAAGACCCGCTGCATCTGCGGATCGACCTCCTCCAGCCCGGCGATGTCCTGAAGCTCGGCGACCAGAGAATCGATCGCGGGCGCATCATCCGAGTCCTGCAGCTCGCGAGGGACAAGACCGGCTGGGCACATCCTCCGGCCAGCAGCGGCGATCGCCTGCGGGGACGCGGCGTCGCCCTGAACAGCTACTTCGGCGAGAGCTACGTCGCGCAGGTCGCCGAAGTTTCCGTCGCGCGCGACTTCAGCGACCTTCGCGTCCACCGCATCGCCTGCTTTGTCGATTGCGGCCTGGTGATCAACCCGGCCGGCCTCGAGGGCCAGGTCGAGAGCGGCATCACCTGGGGACTGTCGGCCACGCTGCACGGAAAAATCGACTTCCGCGACGGCGGCGCGCGGCAGGAAACCTACTCCGATTTCGAGGTCATGCGGATGGACGAGATGCCGGCGATCGAGACCCACATCGTGCCGAGCCAGGACCCTCCCTCGGGATTCGGAGAGCACGCCGTTCCGCCCGTCGCCCCCGCCGTCGCGAACGCCCTGTTCGCCGCAACGGGACGCCGCGTCCGCAGACTTCCCATCACGCCCGCCCGGATCCGAGCCTAGGCGAAAGGTGTTTCCTGTCGCGACCTCCGATCCTATAATGGTCACATACACCGGGAGGTGCGGATGTTCGCGAAGGAAGGGCTGGAAGGGGTCGTTGCCGCCCGCACCGGCCTGAGCCTCATCGACGGCGAGAAGGGTCGTCTCAGCTATCGCGGCTATTCCATCCACGATCTGGCCGAGGATTCGAGCTTCGAGGAGGTCGTCCACCTGCTGTGGTACGGCGAGCTCCCCACCCGCTCCCAGCTCGATCAGACGCGCAAGGATCTGGCCTCGCAGCGCAGCCTGCACCCCGACGCCCAGGATCTCCTGAAGCGATTCGCCCGGGACGGCTCGCCCATGGACATGATGCGGACGGTGGTGTCGGCCCTGGCAATCCACGACCCGGACGTGAACGACTCCACGCGCGAGGCCAACCTTCGCAAGGGCATCCGCGTCACGGCGCAGCTGCCGACGATCGTCACGGCCCACGAGAGGCTCCGCAAGGGCAGGGATCCCGTGCCGCCCGACCCCGGTCTGGGTCACGCCGCCAATTACCTCTACATGCTGCACGGCAAGAAACCCGATGCCCTGAGCACCCGTTCCCTCGACGTCGCGATGATCCTGCAGATGGATCACGGCCTGAACGCCTCGACGTTCGCCGCGCGCGTCACCGCCGGAACCATGGCCGACCTGCACGCCGCTCTCACCTCGGCCATCGGCACGCTCAAGGGACCGCTGCACGGCGGCGCCAACCACGACGTCATGGTCATGCTCCTGACCATCGGCGAGGTCGAGCGGGCGGCCGAGTTCGTGCGCAAGGAGCTCGCGCAGAAGAAGAAGATCCCGGGATTCGGGCACCGCGTCTACCGAACGATCGACCCGCGCGCCATCCACCTGCGCACCCTCTCCGAGAGGCTCGGCAAGGCGCTGGGGCAGGAGAAGTGGTTCCAGATGTCGGTCGTCATCGAGAAGACCTGCAAGGAGCTGAAGAATCTCAATGCGAACGTCGACTTCTACGCCGCGTCGGTGTACCACCTGCTCGGGTTCGAGCTGGATCTTTTCACGCCGATCTTCGCGTGCAGCCGCGCTCCGGGCTGGATCGCCCACGTCATCGAGCAGCACACCGACAACCGCCTGATCCGGCCGCTCGAGGAGTACATCGGGCCGCCGGAGCGCCCGTACGTGCCGATCGACAAGCGGGCCTGAGCCGCCGGGACTTGAACGCCCCCGGGCGATGTGAGAGGATCGAGTCCTCTCGCGGAGGACGCGAATGCCGGCGCCGGCCGACTACAAGAACCAGTTCCTGAAGAAGCCGCCCAAGCGCCTGGCGGTCGTCGATCACAACAGCTGCTCCGGCTGCGCCAACTCGCCCGCCTGCGTCGCCTTCTGCGAGACGGTCACGGTCAAGGACGCCGTGGTGGACGCCATCCGCTACGTGTCGAGCCCCGAGCTGCCGAACAACCTGGCGATCATCGAGTACGACAAGTGCATCGGCTGCGCCCTGTGCGCCGAAGTCTGCCCCTGGGAAGCGATCACCATGTACAACTTCGACGAGGCCTGGGACGTAGCACCCGAGGTGACGCTCGTGGCCTACAGCGAAGAGATCGACGTCAACCCGAAACAGAAGGAGAGCGAGGCCGTCGCAGCCCCTGCCAGCTAGACCGTCGCACCGCTTCCGGCCGGACGCGCGCAACCACCCAAAGGCCGCGGCCGGCCGCGTTTCCGGAGGGTCGACCCGATGGACGTGGTCGCACTGCTTCTCGCGGCAGGCGAGTCGGATCGCATGGGAGCGCCGAAGGCGCTCCTCGATTGGCGCGGCCAGCCCCTTCTCTCCTACCAGCTGCAGCAGATCCAGAAGAGCCGCATCCGCGAGTGCATCGTCGTCCTCGGCAAGGACGCGCAGGATCTGGAGCCGCTGACGAAGGCGCCGATGCGCCCGGGATGGAAGGCGCGCTCGGTCTACAACCCCCGTTATGCCGTCGGAAAGTGCGCCTCCGTCCAGGCCGGCCTCGCGGCGATCGCCACGCCGCCGGACGGGATCCTCGTGGCCTCGGTCGACCAGCCTCTGGAGTGGCGGCTTCTCAATGCACTCCTGGACGCCGCCGGCTCCGAGTGGGAGAGATGCGAGGCGGCGGGGAAACGCAGCATCATCGTGCCGGCCTTCCACGGGCGGCCGGGCCACCCGCCCCTGTTCTGCGCGAGCCTGTTCGCCGAGCTGATGGGCATCTGCGAGGAAACGCAGGGACTCAAGTCGGTGGTGAGACGGAGCGCCGCGCGGGTCATGCACATGCCCTGGAACGACGCCGGAATCCTCCTGAATTTGAACACGCCCCTGGATCTTCCGTCGCTCGAAGCGCGGCGGGAGCTTCGCTGAGACCGCGGGGCCGTTGATGGCGCGCGCCGGACGAAAGAAACGCGCGGCCGCGGTCACGCGGCGCGTCTTCCTCAAGGGTCTCGGCATCGGCGGCGGCGCGCTCGGCGCCGGCCTTCTGTCGGCCGGAGCCGCTCCGATGAAGACGGATCCCGCCACGCTCCCGGGCGCGGCCCTGGGCCCCGGTCCCGTCTCGATCAGCCTGAAGGTGAACGGCCAGGCGAAGACGGCGCGCGTCGAGCCGCGGGTGACGCTCCTCGACGTCCTGCGCGACCGTCTCGACCTGACGGGCACGAAGAAGATCTGCGATCGGGGCGAGTGCGGCGGCTGCACCGTTCTCCTGGAAGGGAAGCCGGTCTATGCCTGCATGATGCTTGCGATCGACGCCCGCGGGCGCTCGATCACGACGATCGAGGGGATCGCTCCGAAGGACGGGCTGCATCCGGTGCAGCGGGCCTTCATCGAGAAGGACGCGCTCCAGTGCGGCTTCTGCACGCCCGGGTTCGTGGTCGCGTCCGTATCGCTCCTCGATCGCACGCCGCGCCCGGGCCTCGACCAGGTGCGTGAGGCGCTCGGCGGTCACATCTGCCGCTGCGGCGCCTATCCGAGAATCTTCGAGGCGGTGCTCGCCGCCGCCGGCCGCGCGCCGTCCCCGAAGAGCTGAGCCGCCGACATGGCGAGCCGCCGCAGGATCCAGATCGGCCGTGAAGGCAAGACGGAAGAGGTCGAGGTCACGGTGGGGGAGACCGAGCCCCCGATCTGGGACGCCGGGGTCCGGCTGAACGACGTCGGCGCGCCGGTGCCGCGCCTGGACGGCGCGGCCAAGGTCACCGGGCAGGCGCGCTACACCTACGACATCAACCTTCCCGGGATGCTGCACGCCAGGATCCTCAGGAGCCCCCACCCGCACGCCCGCATCCTTTCGATCGACGCCGCGCGAGCCGCCAGGCTTCCCGGCGTGAAGGCGGTCGTCACCTTCGAGACGCCCGACTTCTTCGCGGCGCTGGGGGAGACGGACGAGGCCGGCAACCCGATCGACTCGGGGGCGTCCAAGGGCCAGGCGGCGAAGACGCGGCGCATCCTGTTCGCCGGCGAGGAGGTGGCGGCCGTGGCCGCGACGACGCCGGAGATCGCCGAGGACGCCCTCGATCTGATCGACGTCCGCTACGAGCCGCTGCCGCACGTGGTCGACCTCGAGGAGGCGCGCAACCCCGGGGCCCCCAAGGTCTACGACGGCGGCAACCTCCCGCCTCCGACCGTCCGCGAGAGAGGCAACGTCGAGCAGGGCTTCCGAGATGCGCACGCGGTCGTCGAGGGGACCTACACGACGCCGGTCGCCCTGCACAACGCCCTGGAGACGCACGGCGCGGTGGCGCGCTGGGAAGGAAGCAGGCTCACCGTCTGGGCCTCGACGCAGGGGGTCTTCGGCGTCCGCGACGACCTGGCGAAATTCTTCAAGATCCCGACCGCGAACGTGCGGGTGATCAGCGAGTACCTCGGAGGCGGCTTCGGCGCCAAGTTCGGCGCCGGAGTCATGGGCGTGGTGCCGGCGATCCTCGCCCGGAGGGCGCAGGCGCCGGTGAAGCTGATGCTCGACCGGCAGGAGGAGAACCTGGCCACCGGCAACCGCCCGAGCTCGGTGCAGTGGATCAAGATCGGCGCGGCGAAAGACGGCACGCTCACGGCGATTCATTTGAAGTCGTACGGCACCGGCGGGATCGCCGGCGGGGCCGGCGTCTCCGGACCGGTGCGCATGGTGTACGCCTGCCCGAACGTCAAGACCGAGGAGCAGGACGTCATGACCAACGCCGGCTTCGCCATGCCCTTCCGGGCCCCCGGGTTCCCGCAGGGATCGTTCGCGCTCGAGTCGGCCCTGGACGAGCTGGCCGACAAGCTCGGTCTCGATCCGCTCGAGGTCCGCAGAAAGAACGACCGGGAGCAGCCGGCCAAGGCGCTGATGATCGAGTACGACCTGGCCGCGAAGACGATCGGTTGGGCGCGCCGGAGGCCCCCGCAGAAGGCGGAGGCCGGCCGCGGCGTGCGCAGGGGACTCGGCATGGGGACCGCGGTCTGGGGAATGTACGGAGGGCCGCCGGCCGACGCCACCGTGCGCATCCACCCCGACGGCAGGGTCGAGTGTGTCTGCGGCACGCAGGACATCGGTACCGGGACCCGGACCGGAATGGCGGTGGTCACGGCCGAGGTCCTCGGGCTCAGGCCGGAGCAGGTGACGGTGGTCCTGGGCGACACCGCGACCGGGATGTACTCGCCGGCTTCCGGCGGGAGCGTCACGCTGACCTCGATCCTCCCCGCCGTGCGCTCGGCGACCGAGGGCGCGCTCGAGAAACTGATCAAGGTCGCGGGTCCGGGCCTGGACGCGAAGCCGGAGGAGATCGAGGCGAGGGAGGGGCGGATCGCGACCAGGGACGGGCGCCGGTCGATGACGTTCGCGCAGGCCGCTTCCCGCCTCAAGTCGGCGGTGATCTCGGCGCAGGGCTCGCGCGCCGAGAACTATCCGGGCAGGGGCGGGGAATCCTGGGGGGCGCAATTCGCCGAGGTGGAGGTGGACACCGCCACGGGGCGGGTGCGCGTCGTCAAGATCGCCGCGGCGCACGACGCCGGCCGGACCATCAACCGCCTCACCTCCGAGAGCCAGGTGAACGGCGGCGTCGTCATGGGGCTGTCGTACACCCTGCTCGAGCAGCGGATCATGGACGCGAACACCGGTCACGTCATGAACGCCAACCTGGAAGACTACAAGATCGCCGGGACCATGGAGACGCCGGAGATCGTCCCGATCCTGGTCGACACGTACGACCCGGCGAACAACGTCGGTGTCAAGGGGCTGGGCGAGCCGCCGATCGTACCGACGGCGGCGGCGATCGCCAACGCCGTGAGCAACGCCATCGGCGTCAGGGTCCGCGATCTGCCGATCACCCCCGACCGGATCCTGGCGCTTCTGGGCAGGATCACCGAAGCCTGAGAGGGGACTCCCTTGCGCCGCTTCGCCGTCGTCGATCCCGCATCGGTCAACGCCGCATCCGACGCCCTGGCCGGAGCGAAGAGTCGCGCGATGCCCCTGGCCGGCGGCATCGACCTGCTCGGAGAGCTGAAGGATCGCATCGTCCAGCCCGACCTGCTCGTCAACCTCAAGGCGATTCGCGAGCTCGACTTCGTCCGCTTCGATTCGGACGGCACGCTGCGGCTGGGGGCGCTCGCGACCCTGACCGCCGTGGCGGAGAACGAACGGATCAGGACCGAGTTCCCGGCCGTCGCCCAGGCCGCCTGGAGCGTCGGATCGCCCGAGATCCGGAACGTCGGGACCGTCGGCGGGAACCTCTGCCAGAGGCCGCGCTGCTGGTACTACCGATCATCCCTGCACAAGTGTCTCAAGAAGGGGGGCGACGTCTGTTTCACGACGCTGGGCAACAGCCGCTACCACGCCATTCTGGGCGGCGGGCCCTCGTTCATCGTCCATCCGTCCGATCTCGCCCCGGCCCTCATCGCCTGCGACGCGCGCGTCCTCATCTTCGGCCCCGAGGGCAGGAAGGACGTGCCGCTCCAGACCTTTTACGTCCTTCCCAGAGTGCGCATGGACCACGAGACGATCCTCAAAGCGGGGGAGATCGTCACGGAAGTCGTGGTGCCGCGGGCGTCCTCCTCGGCGGCCGGCGCGCGCAGCCTGTACTCCAAATTCAGGGAAAAGGAGTCGTTCGACTTCGCCCTGGTGAGCGTTGCCGCTTCGCTGACGATGGACGGCGCCTCCTGCAAATCGGCGCGCATCGTCCTGGGCGGCGTGGCGCCCGTTCCCTGGCGCTCGGCGGAGGCGGAGCGCGCCGTGATCGGCACGTCCGTGGACGCCCCGATCGCGACGCGAGCGGCGGCGGCCGCGCTTCGCGACGCGTCCCCCCTGCCGCACAACGGCTACAAGGTGCCGCTCGCCAAAGCGATGTTGGAGCGCGCGCTCCTGGAGCTTTCGGGCCGGGGGCGCGAGCCCGGACCGGCGTGAGACGATGAGAGATCCCCGATGAGCGATAGGCCGCGCGACGCCTCGATCGAGCGGCTCCCCGAGACCGGTCTCCCGGGAACGTGCCGGCACCTCCGCACCAAGCGCTACTACTACGGATCGACCGAGGAGGTCCTCGAGGTCGCCGATCTGTCCACCACCGCGCAGTTCTGGTGCCTGAGGACGATGCGCGTCATCGGTCCGGACGAGGGTTACGTCTCCCCGGCCGCCTGCCGCGCCGGGCGCGGCTGCTGCGATCCCTCCGGTTGACGTCTTCGCGGGCTTGGCCTTAAGATCGCCTCAACCCAAAAGACCTGACAGGGGCGGCATCGGCGCAAGCTCGTCCGTCGGGGGGCGAGAAGGGGAGAACGATGGGTTCGCGTGCAAGGATCGCGGTGGCGTGCCTGTTCGTGATGATTCCGGCGATGCCGGCGTGCGCCACCCGGCAGGTCCGGCTGCAGATGACCCGGGAGATCCGGCTGATCCCTCCCGTCATCAGAGATCTGAGCGTCGATCCATCCGGGCAGGTCGACACCCGCGACCAGGAACGGACCGTACAGGTCAGGATGACGGGCGATCCCGAGCTGGAGGCGACGTTCGACCTGAAAGGCGGGCTGCAGGGCCAGGAGATGCACGAGACGGAGCCCGGCGTCTACGTCGGATCGTTCCAGGTCCGGCCCAACGAGACGGGCCGTGTCGACGTCGTCGCCCACCTGCTGCATCCGCCGACCGGCGCGAGACAGGACATGACGCGGGATGGGGCGCTCGTTCTGATGATGTCGCAGGACGAGCGTACATGCACTCCGGGCGACAAGCTGGAATTCGAGGAGCAGCTCGAGGCTCTGACCGTCCGGTTCCGGGCCAATGAGTACGAGGTCCCGACGTCGGCGCAGGAGATTCTCGCCGACGCCCGGACCATCCTCGAGTCCCATCCCGAATGCACCATCCACGTGCATGGCCACGCCGACGAGCCCGGCTCCGAGGAGTACAACTCGACGCTCTCGGCGCTGCGCGCGGGCGAGGTGGCCACCATCATCGTGCAGAATCTGGGGGTCGCTCCGGAGAGGGTGGCCGTCCACTGGCACGGCGAATCGCAGCCGGTCGACACGAGCCGGTCGCCCGAGGGAGTCGCCCGCAACCGCCGCGTCGAGATGCACGCTTTCCCGCCGGAATGAGGCCGGATCCGGCACGGGGCCCGGTCCGGCGTGCCCGGGAGCGGGAGAGCGATCGGGCAATGAAGGGGAGCGCGACATGAAATCGACAGGGCGCGTGGTGTGGGCGTCGATGCTGGCGGCGTTTGTCCTGCTGCCGGCGGCACGGCCGCTCGCGGCCGTGGACGATTCGCGCTACGCCACGGTCACGATCAGGGGGAGTTTGAGCGATCCCGAGACCGGCCGGCCCATGCCTGGCGCCGTTGTGCGGTTCATCTCGACCGCGGAGGACGGCACGAAGTTCGTCGGGATCACCGATGAGAAGGGCGCCTTCTTCGTTCCCGGGCTGCAGTTCGGCGGCTACGTCGTGAACATCACGACGGCCGACGGAGAGGTCATCAGCGGGGTGAACGAGCTGCCGGTGACGCCGGAGGCCGCGGTAGAGATCCTGCTGAAAATTTCCAAACGAGTCCGATCGAGGACCTTGGTCGATAACAGGCCGCAGCGTTTCGTCGCCGTGATCCAGAGGCCGTAGAAGATCGTTCGGCGCCGGTCGGCGGCCCGCTCGCCGCCGGTTCCTGGCTCCCTCTTGCATCGACGCGGCCGAATGGTCAGAATCCCCCCGCACGCTCATGGAACAATTCGACCTGTTCGTTCTCGGCACCGGTCCCGCGGGCCAGCGCGCCGCGGTGCAGGCGGCCAAGCTCGGCAAGAAGGTCGGTATCTGCGAGCGGCGCG
>Ga0137418_10007194_pt1 | contig 10218 bp, 14 predicted proteins | sample CZODoug3_1_2_16f_FD_122242 | JGI IMG/M metagenome (GOLD analysis project Ga0137418, IMG submission 122242) | Vadose zone soil fungal communities from Angelo Coast Range Reserve, California, USA - CZODoug3_1_2_16fungal (Hybrid Assembly) | ecosystem: Environmental > Terrestrial > Soil > Vadose... | reverse complement strand
AGTGCATATAGCCTTCTGTCAAGACTGAGAAAGCTGCAGCTGTCGAGTTGCGCAAAGGCATAATACAAATCACGGCAGTGGAAAACGATGCCCAACCTCGATCTCTGGTCATTCTAACCGGTCTGAAAACTTTATTCCAAAAACAACTTCCAAAAATGCCTCGAGAATATATTGCGCGGTTGGTCTTCGATTCCAGTTCGAGGGGCCTGGCGATCATCAAACGTGGGTACAAGGTTGTGGGAGGCATTTGTTTTCGGCCCTTTCCCCATCGTGGATTTGCCGAAATTGTGTTCTTTGCGACAGCTTCAGTTGATCAAGTCAAAGTAAATTAATTTTATCCAATGCTTTGATTGGCCAAGCTGACGCATGACAGGGGTACGGAGGAATGCTTATGGACCATTTCAAAACACATATCCAACAGACCTACCCAGGTATGATGCACTTCCTAACATACGCAGACAACTACGCCGTCGGCTATTTCCGTAAGCAAGGCTTCTCTAAAGAAATCACGCTGGACCGGGCAGTCTGGGCAGGCTACATCAAAGATTATGAAGGAGGTACAATTATGCAGTGCACGATGCTTCGCAAGCTCGATTATCTCGACAAAGCCAATGTAATTGTTCAACAGAAAGAGGCCATTCTGAACAAGATCCGGGAGATGTCGAGGTCGTATATTGTTTATAAAGGACTGCCGCAATTTCAGGATGGTGCGCCGGAGAACGTCACCGTGGACCCGAAGGACGTACCAGGCCTCAGTGAGGATGGTTTTGATTTGCCCATCATTTGATCCCTGATGGCCCATTGCAGGAGAGAGCGGATGGACGCCCTCTATGGTCACAAAGTCAGTAACTCGGATTGCCGCTCAGTAACTTGCCGCTCATGACATATTCGCAGTAATATCCAACTCCCACGCAGAGGTGCAGAACATAACTTCATGCAGCGCCTTCTTTCGGATTTACAAGGACACCCACAAGCATGGGCTTTCCTACAACCCGTCAATGGAGAAGAAGTTGAAGATTATTACGATGTAATCAAACGGCCTATGGGTTCGTCGTGTTCTACCCCGCCTTATCCTAATATCTCACACGCTCTGTCAACCAGACTTGAGCACCATGGAGCACAAGCTCGAGACGAACCAGTACTCTTCGCTGAGGGGCTTCATCGATGATGCACAACTTGTTTTCGACAATTGTCGGCTGTATAACCCTGAAGGTTCAGTCTATGCGAAGAATGCAACTAGGATGGAAAGGTTCTTAAAAGATCAGGTTGCTGAACGCATGAGGACCGAAGCTTAACGATACTGGATATTACACGCTGTATTCGTAGTACCTTATGTATTACTATTTTGTGACGAAAATTCCATTCGCTTTAAGTCGATATTGTACATTTGATTTACAAAACTGATAGTAGTGCACCAAAAACATAACATAAGAATTAGCGTCCAACCTAGCGCTGACCATCTAGAAATAAAATTTGTAAGCTAATAGTCAATTTGATGAAGAACATATCTCACATGCTTTGGTCTCGTAGCCCTCTGCCGGCCACAACAAACAGGTCAGTGCAAACCCAAAAGGTACATGATATTGACTTACTCTTGCCGATGATGATATTTTGCGGTTCCTGGGGTTTGCCTGTGAGGTAGTTCTCAAGAATGCTCTTGGTGCCGTTGGCGTAGCGAGCTTGAGCATCAAGCGTCGTGCCGGAGTAATGAGGTACCATGCCGTTTCCAGCACCAAGAGGGTTCTTCATCGTGCGCCAGACGTGGTCCTTTGGAGCGGGTTGGACGTTCCAGACATCACCAGAATATCCTAGGGTAGTCACGGTTAGATGACGACAATAATGCAAACCCAAAATAGGTGTACCGCTCAGACCTCCACTCTTGAGGGCCGCGGCTACGGCGTCTTTGTCGCAGATAGCGCCACGAGCAGTGTTGACGAGCCAAGCTCCCTTCCCGAGTGTTCAGATATAGAAATTCCTACAACGTGAGGCAACCTACCTTCTTGAAATGCTTGAGAAGGTCAGCATTGACAAGGCCCTTGGTTCCCTCATGGAGAGGACAGTTGACAGTGACAACGTCGCACTGTTAATAAATAAGCACTGTGACGATACAAATGAGGATAGGGTAAATGTACCTGCGAGACGAAAGTCTGCATGGGTTGAGTCAGTAAGAAAATCCAATTACGAATTACCAGTAATTCCCGACCTTGAGATCTTCAACTCGGCGTGCCTTGATAGCCTTGGCAGCAGCTGTGCCGTCAGGTGTGTTAGGAAAGTTCACGGGGATATAAAACTGTCTGTACCTTCAGGCAGGGGTGCGTAGTCGTAGTAAAGAAGTTCCTTGCAGTCAAATGGGACCAAACGTTGCAAAACACGGTATCCAATTCGGCCAGCTCCAATGGTCCCGACGACTTTGTTCTCCAAATCATAAGCATCACGAGCAATATCAGATACTTGCCAGTCACCGCGTTCGATCATCTGTATATTAAAGTTGGCGATTGGTGATGGCCAAGAAACTGACCAAATACATACCTCGTGCGCAGGGACGAAATTTCTGACGAGCAGAAGGATTGACATCACAACATGCTCAGCGACAGAGACGACATTTGATCCAGATACCTATTTTTGAATTGGTAAGTCAGTGATAATATGATCCCCATTTCAACTTGCCTCCAAAACTTGCACTCCATGCTTAGTAGCAGCATTGAGATCAATGTGGTCTGATCCAACACCGGCAGTGATGCAGAGCTTGAGGTTCTTGGCCTTCTCCATGAGATCTGCGGTGAGGTAGCCGGGGTGGAATGGAGTGGTAATCAAGACTTCGGCCTGAGACGCCCTGCTTAATCAAGTTGCCTGAACGATGGAAAGCCATGAAACATACATCGACGATGTGCTTCTGGAAGTCACTACCAGGCCCTTCTTTGTCGTCGGAGACCTGACATGTTATTGATGAACCTGGTAAGTATCTGAGCTTCAGCAAACAACACCCACAATGAGTTCGTGTCCTTGTGACGTCAACCACTCTTTGATACCGAGCTTCAACTGTAGTCAGTTTCATAGCTCATCGAGGGCTCAAGAAAGCGCATACCTGATTCTCAATAGTTCCGAGCAAACGAGGCTCCTCTTGTGCAGCCTTACCGCCTTTGTAGAGAATAGCGAGGACCTAAAGACAGCATGAGTAAACTGACCCGCCGCGGAACGAAATCCAATTGAACCTTCATGATATTTACTATAGAGTCGGTATAGTCGGACTGTGGTTGGGACAGATAAGACTTCAGCGGGTCGTCAATTTATTTATACTTGGATCTAGAGTAGGATCATGGGACAATTTCGTATCAACTTAGGCGGGAGATGTAACTCCAGCCGTCTAGACCTTGCCGACTGATCATGCGGCCCGACGCGATTGATGCAGCCCAGACGATCGCATAAACAATTAATTAAACAATTAACCGGACGTCCTCCAAGGGCTTTGCACTCCCATGACAAGACGGGCTCTGCTGAACAGTGTGAGACATGTACACCCAAAACACGAAACCACGTGGCCGATTATATGGCAGAGTGCTCTCTTTTCTTTAAATGGTGTCAAAACGAACGCATGCCTATGCACCTGATGATATGGTTGACCCCAAAACTGAGAAAGGCTGTCCGATTCCGTTCGGCAATGCAATACGCGTTGTGCCAAACCGCGGGGGAAATCGGGACTGAATCTTGGGTGTTCATATAGTATACCTCGTGATCATGTACTTCGATTTGATGAAACAACCCTGCGTGGAAAATCTATTGGATTATATGCGAGATGTATCCTTGAGACCGGTCAGCTGTGAGTTACAATGCACACCTGAACTCACACTATCGTGCCCTCTCGAAAACTTCGCGACTATCTCGCATCATACTCGCCTTCTGTGGGCTCTTGCAACTCGAACCCTTCCTCTTCGTATGTGGGATCCCCACCACCATTATCCATCCTCCGTGGTCTTTGCCCTTCCCTCATTTTTCTCACGACCTCCCACTCTACTCTCAAGAACACCCACATCCACCTCCTCACCATCTCAGCCATTTCCAGCCAAAATATCAAAACGCTCCCCTCTAAATGTGAACGCGAATGCAGATGACTCGATAGCTTAACCGACCATGTCAATCGTAGAATTAAGTTCAAGAATATAATGATGGGGTAAAATGGAAGCGGGTATAGCAATATTGAGCGCAGCCCGAATGGATGGGTATTGACCGCGGTGGTATTCGTAAAAGGCTGGACAGTGTTTGATGGCGAGGACGTGAGGGAACGGGACGGCGAACCCGATGATGATCTTGAATGACGTGATAGGAGAACAAGTGGTTGTTGGGGAGACGATGAGGGAGTTCGTCTGGAGTTCTGCGAGGGGCGGAAATTGAGGAGCTCAAGGCCCCAATCATTAGCCACGTCCCACCAGAATGAGTACAGTGAGTTAACAGCTGCTGCTAATAGCCTAAGAAATAACCACATTAAAGACACGTATAAGGCATAACCTGTTATTACACACCATAAGCGGAAGAGTGCATTGCCTGATGGGACTTCATCATTGACCGTTCTTTGGGCAGCAGAAAGGAAGATAACAGGAAATGAAGAGGCGTATTTGAGTGCGTTGTAGAGTGGTCGGCGGCTGTCGTTTTCGGGTGATATATGCTCAATGATACATTGACGTAGGCGAACTAGGTATGGTAGACTACCCGTCAAGCATATTTGAGCGCTGCAATCGGGCTATTGACATGTTAGATTTACCTCATTATAATAGGCAATATCAAACGCGATAATCCATCTTGCATTGGCAGAACAAGAATGCTAGCTCCGGGTAGCAACATGCACATTGATAACCAGACATCTCCAAGGACCTTGGCGAACGAGGTGAAAATATCAGCAAATATTACGTCCGAAAAATATATAGGGCGGTCGAGAGGGGCGAATAGACACCTCTGAATAGAACTGGATGCTGTCAGTCGTGTATTTATGTAGGAGGAATGGTGAAAAACAACTCACTGAAGGAACATGTCACGTTCGCGTTTATAGAACACATCGAGTGGGCAGATGAGAACGACTAGGACTCCCAGTGAGCATATTGCTGGAACATATCGGAAGATGTCGACTAATACGACGTCCCCGCGGGTGAGTAGTCGAAAAATACTCCAAGCAATGAAACACCACGCGACGAACACGGCAAAGAGTCGATATATCGGATAGTAAGTCGCAGCGGGATTAGGAAAAAGCTTGAATCCAGGACCTTGGTGTGTCGGTAAGGGTGCCCGCAGAGGAGCGTACTCTGTCGATGCTTTCCGCAATTCCAATGCCGCAGCGGCATCGATGCCTAGTATATTCAGGCCATGCAGATTTGTTGCCCAGCCTAGAATGCCCATGCCAGCCAAGCATAGAACGCGAAAAGGAAGAGGGAAAGTCGCCGCAAAAGGGATTTCTACATTACTGCTCATTGTCGTCGGATAACCTATGTGATGGTCGTGGGACAAGGAGCATTAGTTCAAGTGCCAGGGCGAGTTGTGGTGAAAGAGAGGCCAAATTGTACACTACGTGGCTCCCAAATTTTTGTGGGCGTCTAATATGGTGGCGGTTCCTCAGTTATACTTCACACCCAGTGGGTTATTCCTGACAACATGGCGGACAAAGGTGGGGCATATGGGGCCAAGGCAGGCGACACAGACTTCAGGAAGAAATGGGACAAGGAAGAGTACGCAGAGAGGGCGAGGAAGAAAGACGAAGAGGAAAAGGACCGCATGAAGGAGAATGAAGAACGGATGAAGCAAGGTCCGTGGCCCCTTGACCCGAATCTTACATATTCGCGGCTGACGTTTTTAATTATAGGGAAGAAACCTCTGAAATCTCGCAAGAAGGATGATCTGCCCAAGCCGACCGAGCTCATGAAACGACGAGAAGGTTCGCTTGAGCTCGAGAAGAATCTGAATAAAACCATGGTCGTTCAAAATCCTGGTGGGCGTGGACCTGGTCAGCCTGGATTCTACTGTGAGGCGTGCAATCGGACATACAAGGACAGCGTTGGATACCTGGATCATATCAACAGTAAAGCTCGTACGTGTTTCGCATTATTTTTGATATATATTTCACGTGCGTACAAAAACATACAGATTTACGGGTCATTGGTCAGACCACTCGCATAGAACGGTCTACTCTCCAGCAGGTACGAGCACGAATAGCATACCTTAGGGAAAAGACAAAAGAAGCTTCCAACGCGAAATCCTTCGACTTTGACCAACGTTTGGCTGAAGTGAAAGCAAAAGAAGCCGCCCTTCGAGCGGACAAGAAGGCGCAGCAAAAGGCGGAGAAGGACAAGGCTCGCTTAGAGCTCGTCAAAGACTCGGCTATGGATGGCGAAGATGACATAGCAAAGATGATGGGCTTTGGAGGGTTCGGCACAACGAAGAAATAATGGGCCTGCAAGTAATGCTGTATTTTATCTAGACACTGCTGTATTACTATTACATCCTTGTTTCACTCATTCCTGGTGATATACATCTAATCACGGCCACACCAAGGACAACATGAATTTGACATCATTCACTTCCTGCTCTTCCTCGATCAGCAGCTCCTTGTCCGCTTTTCGCTCCTTTGCATCAGCAGGGACATTTCGACATGTTTTCTGTATAACGTCAGAATACTCCTTCATGGCGGCCAACACCTCACTTCCAGAACTTTCGTCGAACCGATAGAACACATCGATATCATCTGTTGCCTGCAGTCCTGCCTTCTTTCGTAGCTTCTGGATCCTGTTCATCAGTTCGCGCGCAAGCCACTCCCTCATCTGCTCGGGGTGGGCTTTGATATCAAGTCGTACGACGACGTTGTTGTCTGTGTGGGTCGCGTACTGACTATCTGCCGTTGTAGGAAGCTCGATGTATCGCTGCACAGTTAGGTCGCCAGCGATAAGCTCTATGCCGTCTACGGAGACTTTCCCAGTTTTGGTGTAGGTTTTAATGTCGTCGCTGGAGACGTTGGGTAAGGCGTTCTTGACGCGACCAAGATCCTTCCGGAGTTTCCGTCCCAGTACACTCCAGTCGGCGACGGCGCGGTATCGCACACCAGAAAGCGACTCGTCGGAGGTGAAAATGACATCCCGGACGTTAAGTTCAGACTGGATGTATCGTTGCAAAGACTGGACGTCTGAGAGGTATTGGCCATCAGTATGGAAGACTAAAAGTTCCTTCAGCGGCGTCTGGAAGAGAGCGAATGTCAGAGACTAGAACTCAATAAATATACAGCGGCAAACCTTGAGAGAGATGTTGTGTCTTTCCCGGATGTTCCGTGTTAAATCGATAACGGCTTGCATGCGTTGTACTTGTCGCTCGATTTCTGCATCGAAATACTCCTCCTTCACCTCAGGGAAGCTCAAAAAGTGAACTGATCGCGTATCACCAGCTGCAGGGTCTTCTGGGTTAAACGGTCTCAATGACTGATAGATGTTCTCGGTCAAGAACGGCGTGTAAGACGACTAAACAGGTGCAAATAAGTCACGGAGTGCAAATCGAGCAAAGCTAGACACACCATTGTCCGACACAACGTAAAAAGGGTCTCGAAGAGTGTGTTCAAAGCAGCAACTGTATCCTCAGTTCCATCTTCCCCCTTCAATCTTTTTCGGTTGAACCGAATATACCAGTTTGTTAGCTCGTCAATTAAATCCAGCAGGCGAGGGATGATAGTGTACAGCCTATACGCAGCCATCTCCTCTCGGACCAAGCGAATCAAGGACTGACAACGAGCCAGGATCCACCTATCCATGACATTGGATATAGCCACATAAGGATTGTACTTGAAGTCAATCCCACTGGCTTTTTTAAGGAGTGCGACATGACCCAGGAAAAAGCGGAACGAGTTAAGCCATGGTAGCAGGACACGAGAGACAACTTCTTTAACACCTGCTTCTCGGAAGCGGAGGTTGTCGCCGCGGACAATGGGAGAGTTCACGAGAAACATTCTATGTGACCTACGTCAGCTTCTACCGCGCCTCTAAGTAGAAATGACACAAACCTTGTGGCGTCGGCTCCATACTCGTCGAGGATCTTATTAGGATCAGGATAATTACGCAAGCTTTTGCTCATCTTTTTCCCATCCCTAGGTTATTCCGTTAGTACAACGTATCGATGGGGCACATTCCAAGCTCACTCTGCAAGCACCAGCCCAGTGACAATCAAATTCTTCCAAGGGGCCTTGCCGAACAAATGGGTCGAAAGTACCAATAACGTATAGAACCATCCTCGAGTTTGATCAATACCTTCGGAGACAAAATCTCCTGGGAAGGTGTTCTCGAACAGTTCTTTGTTCTCAAAAGGGTAGTGAGCTTGAGCATAGGGCATACTGCCCGACTCGAACCAGCAGTCGAAGATCTCTTCGATGCGTTTCAGATCGCCCTTGCCTTCTTTTGAGGGGATAGTGATGTGGTCGATTTTATCACGATGCAGATCTGTGATGCCTTTGACACCTGAGAGTCTCTCGAGCTCTTCAACCGAACCTACACAGACGATCTATATCGGCTTAGATCAATAACTTGTCACACGAATGCCAAGCACTACTTGCCTCTTCCAGGTCCTCACTGACCCATAGGGGGATGGGTGTTCCCCAGTACCGATTCCGGGATACATTCCAGTCACGAGCATTGGCAAGCCAGTTCGCGAACCTGCCGTCACCAACATTTTGCGGCACCCTAATCGTAAAAGGGGGGAATAAGTTTTAGTGGCTATCATGTGTGGTATGAATTCCGGAAACAAACCATCGCGTATCTTTATTGTTTGCAACCAGTTGGTCAACCACAGGTTGTACACGAACGAACCATGCCGGAATCGCGCGGTATATCAAAGGTGTGCCCGATCTTGAGACCACATTCAGCACACGGAACTATGTTACTGTCAAATAAAACCGACCTCCAACAGAATGGATACTGATGATTGAGAGTCGATTGGACAATCAATCTTCCCTTCGCTTTCAACATTTTTTGTATGTCTTTATCCGCGGTCTGCGAAATATATACGTAAATTTAGGTGACTATATATTATATGCTGATGGACTCATACCTTCACATGTTGACCAACGAAATCAGGGACCTCCTGCGTGAACTTCCCACCATCATCTATGGGGCATGGGGGCAGTTCGTCATGTCGCAGGATGCCATTTGCAATAGCAACGCGATGATCATCTTCGCCAAATGCGGGAGCCTGGTGAACTATACCCGTTCCGTCCGCATCAGTTACATAGGAATCAACGACGACCCTGAAAGCTTTGTCTTCAAACTAATCATAAATATTAGCAGCGCAGCGAAAAATCGTTGTAGCCTAGCGTAATCACCTGTTCGGTAAAATATTCGAACAAGGGCACGTATCGCCAGCCCTTCATATCGGAACCTTTGAACAGGCCCACTTTCTTGTACTTTGCTTTCTTGGGGTCTTTGTATAACGTTTTCAGGAGGTTCTCGTGTAAGATAAAGTTTTCGTCGCGGTCCTGATCGTAGACTTTGACATAGTTGTAATCAGGGTGGACGCATAGTGCAAGGTTCGAAGGAAGAGTCCAAGGCGTTGTTGTCCATGCTAGGAATGAAGTCTTGGGGTCATCGACCAGGGGGAATGCGACAGTGACTAATGAGAAGTATGATCATGAATATAGGAATGTGAACAAAGAAAAATACTCGCCAGCAGGATCGTTGACATCTCGATAAGCTAGCCCTGCCTCAAAATTTGATAACGGCGTCGTGCACCCCGTAGAGTACGGCAAGACTCGAAATCCACGATACACCATCCCTTTTGAAAAGAGCTGGTTGAAGGCCCACCAAACGCTCTCCATGAAAGAGGTATTAAGCGTTTTGTAATCGTCATCAAAATCAATCCAGCGTCCCATACGCTCCACGGTCCTTCGCCACTCGCTCGAGTAAAGCATGACAGTGCTCCGGCACTCCGCGTTGTACTTGTCTATTCCCATGGCCAAGACGTCTTCCTTACCGGTTATGCCGAGCTTTTTGTCGAGCTCATGCTCGACTGGCAGACCGTGTGTGTCCCAGCCGAAACGGCGGCGTACATGAAACCCGCTCACATGGGCGTGTCGTGTGACGATGTCCTGTAAAAGCATAGGTCAAGGTTGCTGCTCTTTGCTGGAGGTATCTGACATACCTTGATAGTACCAGCAAGTAAATGCCCATAATGCGGCAAACCTGTTGCGAAAGGAGGACCATCGTAGAA
>Ga0137418_10007193_pt1 | contig 10219 bp, 12 predicted proteins | sample CZODoug3_1_2_16f_FD_122242 | JGI IMG/M metagenome (GOLD analysis project Ga0137418, IMG submission 122242) | Vadose zone soil fungal communities from Angelo Coast Range Reserve, California, USA - CZODoug3_1_2_16fungal (Hybrid Assembly) | ecosystem: Environmental > Terrestrial > Soil > Vadose... | reverse complement strand
TCCCTGAAGTTGAAGTAAAACTTTGCTTCTTAAAATACACTTCACCTTTGTGACACTTACAGCAAAAAGTATTACTATCTTAGCTGGCAGTAGTGTTTATGTGTCATTGGCATGAGCTAACTTATGCTTATCTTTAGCTTCATCTACTGGTTGGCTATATGCAACAACGCTTGCTTCCGCTTCAAAAACAAACTACGATCAAGTGAGATCAAAGACCCAACACTTGGTCCCGGGTTTTCTTACTTCGTCGATAACGGAGGATACATGGAGTATGTCAAGATGTTTGTAGATCAGGCAGAGATGCGTGCATTCTATCATAACTTTGCAGATGTTCCGACTAACTAAACACATTTTCAGATAAGTACCTGTTCGGGGTTTGCTGCTATGCATCTCGACAATTTGAAAGGTCTCATTGGGCATTGGACTTCTGGAGTTAGTGGGGTCTGCTGTGCTCGACAGGATTGCTGGTGTGCGAACGGATTGGGAGACTTACAAAAGGGGGAACGGTGCGTGGGAATTTTATTTTATTTTCTCTCTCTCTTATACCATCGTTGATTCAACAGTATCCACAGTTTCTGTAACATGGACTATATCTTTTTATCTGCTATAGCAGGCTTGATGCTCGTCACGATCCTGTCGAGTTACGACATTGCCTGCCAATGGCTTATCAATTTCTGGACTCGCATTCTCACAATGCCCGAACATCTCAAACCAACCATATCTCCCAACAACCTCAAGGCAAAGATACCCAAATTCCATTTTGATGCGCATGGGAAAAAGAATCACGCGCAATATTCATTTGCTTTCACACAAGGAGCTGGACGAATTGACGGCGAGGGGATTGAGCGTTTATGGGCGACGCTGAAGGGCGCTGCGGCTCAAACGACGGAGATGGGGCCTGGGGCATGGCGCGATACGTTAGATGACTTCTGTGGGTGGTCTAACTGGCGAAAGATGGTGGCTATCGGTTAGTCGGATTCTTTTTTCCTTGCGGAGAAGTCTTCACTAACTTGTTTCGTTGTCAGGCAACTCCTTGCTGCGGAAGTTATTTGAGGCTATAACAGAGGCAGTTGACCATAGACGTGCCTTTGATAAATTCGATCAACACCTTCGCACAGATAACCCGGAACAAGTCCAGCTTTGGGAGAAGGAGTATGAAGAGTGGGATAAAGCGCCAACGGGGAGCCCATGCATATTTGATACGAAGGATCCAGGTACGAGTTTCTTCCTACTGGACTGCTGTGCTTACTAATATTATGTGCTAGGCATCACAATGGCCCAAGTTAAACTGCAACTTGCCAATGAAGAAGCTGCCAAGACTGGTTTCAGTACGAATGCACCACACACCGCAAGCACCTTCCTTATGCTGGGACTGGACATCGAGGACTCACAGTGCGTGTCATCATTCTTTTATCAGACGCAATTACTGACCAGATTGTTTTTCAGACGTACCCTTTATCTTGATGTCAAGGAAAAGAAAACGCCCACGGTGCTTCAAACTGCCAGCTTCCAGGAACGTCGCATCACCTTACACAAGAAGATCCAGCATCTACACGTCCTACAGGTGGAATACATGCCGGGTCTACGTGCTGTCCTCATGACCCCTTCCATTTTGGATGACTCCCCTGATGTCCTGGCCAAAAATGTTCGCTTGTACTTTCCCTCCGAATTGTGCAGTGCAGATCGCGATCACGCTTGTGCCAACAGCATAGCTTCCATCAAGTCCAGAATCCGCCATGCAGATGCATCGGAGGCTCTTGACGATCTTCGTCGATATCTTCGCACTCGAACCTGCCTGAACAAGTGGCGCTCTAAGAATATCTCAGGCCAGCATCAGAGCACCCATGCTCGTGCCCTACAACATCGGGTTGATGTCAAGGTCCAGGAAGCCAAAATTCATTATCGACATTCTCGCAAAGCGCTCTTGACTCTTGATGGAACGGGAAACTGGGAACGAGTACTGCAGGTGCTCCATGATGGAGATGTTCGGGCTCTGAACGAGAGGGAGTTGACACAGCGCGAGAAAGAGCAGCGAGAGTATAGGACAGCTCATGGGCATCGAACAGCAGATGACTCAAGAGAAGGCGTTGTGATTGAAGGGGCTTTGGGAGAGGGGAGGAGAACATTATCTTGGATATGGTTGACCATTGCCACCGATGAGAATTCTGCTGAGATGCATGATGGCACATTCTCATTGCCTTTCATATGTGTTTACAGATGCTGATTATATTTTTTCTGTATCATGAAGCACTGCATGTAGAATGGGCAAAATGCAAGGCACACTGGGAAGAAGAAGTCAGGATATTGCTTGAGGAGATGTGATGTGTCATTGCATTTGGTGAGTGGAAGGTTAATTGGTGGAACAGCCAGGCTGTGCAATGTGCAGATGTGGATGCTATTCTAAAGGAGGGTCTGTGTGCATACCCATGGAACATGCAGCAAAAGAGTGTGCTGTCATTGTTTCTTTGGAGCTTTGCCGGTCAGATATCAAAGAACGAGCACAGTTAATCCTTGATTCTCTCGGACCCAGAATTGCCAAGGATGTGGACCAGGCGCCAAGCAACATCAAACTCATCCTTGATGATGAGAATGATGGTTTTTCTTATAATGTAAGTTTCCACTACTTTTCTGTATTTGCTTGACTGATCATCCTGTGCTCAATATAGTAGGTTGAATGAAGGCCACAGTGCACGATTTTAGCAGCTAATGTGCATATTATTGTAGTTATGAGAATTTGTTATATGAGAGCCATATATGGAATGAATCATCCCTTTTTGGGTCACACAAACAAAGATGGATTTCATGAATAATTAGTGCAAAAAGCGACTTTTTTGCCTTGTTGATATCAAAGTCTGCTGCCATGGCTCATTGTGCCCTTTGGACACCCGCATATTTGCCAGAATCACATCCAATCAATCATTTGGCCTACTGAATTTTCTTTCAATGTCACGGTCGCCCAAGGTGAGTACCGAAATGCCAAATCCACCAAACATGTCACAGTCACAAGGTCGTACCGAATAGATTGAAATGGTACAGTACTGTACCTTGCAAGAAATGCAAGGAAACGAGCGGCTGTAAAGGTGTGGATGGTGGGAGAAGTTGTACTTGAAGTTAGCTGCTCACAAACAGACAATAAATACAATTTTATGTGACAGTACGCAACTTATTGATCATGCTCTTATATATATTGTTGCCATGGCTAATTAGCCGATGTTTTTTTAAATTGTACCGTGTTCCATCAATATTTTAGGAGGAAATGTAGAAATATTATGGCAACGGAGGTCCTCTTATTGTTGATGATGAGCTCTTTTTTGTAAGCATCTTCAATAGTTGGATCATACATCTGAATGTGGATTAAACAACAATGTGGATCATGACATGTGGTGGCATGCCAGGTGACAGGACACATCAGGAAAATCCAAATTTGACTTAAACCTCTTTAGAGTTCCTTAGTGTCTACTTATCATGCTTATTGCCCATTAAGTAAAATAAGCTCGAAATTCAGCAGAAGACCCTACTTATTTGTTACTTATTTGTCTTATTTCTCACTTAATTTCCTTATTTCATTCTTAAAATACATAAATAAATCATTTAAGTAAGAAAAGTAGTGAATAAGCAGGGCCTTCTGCTTAATTTCAAGCTTATTTTATTTAAAGGGCAATAAGTGTGATAAGTGGACATCAAGGAACTTTAAAGAGGTTTAAGTCAATTATGGATTTTCCTGATGCAGCAATTTAAGATTAAAAATTCTGATCTAACTTCAGTGTGTCACGTGATGGAGATAACATTATCTAAATAGCATTTAAGGCAAAACTTGTCAAAAAATGTCAACCATTTTTGTAAGTCCCATATTTCTGCTATATTCATTCACCTGCATGGCTAATGCTGTTTTCCCACACCACCATCACTGAGCAATACTATTCGCCAACTATCCATGTAAACTATAGTGAATCAATAGTTGTAAAACTTAGGGCAACTTTGAGGCAGATCAGAGATATAGGGTGCGAGGTACACAATAGAAGAGGTTCGCTGGATGCACAACCTTGTTAACTTTTGACACTGGTGGTCACATTGAGCCTAGAAATTTCAAATGTCAAGTCAACACCTCAATGTGAAAATGAATGGCAATAAAATACATGGACCATCTGGCCAATTACATTTTGTTTTGGACTGGAGGGGATGAACTTGCTATAAAAGAGAACATAGTAAGCAAAAAGCATTATTAAGGCTAGTTGGACTAACCAGTATTTTCTGGGACTAGTGTTGCCACGGCTAAAAAGCCGCTATTTCTTGGTTTCGTTGCTGCTCCCTCAAACCACAAATGAAAAATTATGATGACTACATGTCGTGATAGCCCCTACATAACTCTTCATAACTTTATACTGGTTTTTGCTAATTGAGTTCCTTTCGTGTCCACATTTGATCAGCTAGCGATTTTAGTCGGCTAATGACTCGTAGGGTTGCTGAAGTTCGGTCCGGAACCGAGGTTCGAACCTCGAACCGCTGGACCGGACCTGCAGGTTTGGGCGCAGGTTCTCCTAGGAGGATGGTTTTTGAGAACTGGTTTGAACCTTGAACCAAAATATTTAATATGGAGCTGATTTGACAAGGGCTTGACTTGCCAGATGTACCAACATTGCTCCACACTGACCTTCTCATCTTTATAGACAGCTACAAGCCTCCATGGATTGTTGGGATAGGGTAGGGAGATCGCATGACCACCTCATCTATCGCCATTAAATATATTATGTCCCAATTACTAAATTGGGACTTGCTGCGTGTAAGGTCGCATTGTTGAAATAATCCACCTCCTGGTCATGCGGGTGTTTAGTGTAGTGGTTAACACACCGAGTTCGGCGCTTGTAATGAGGAGAGCTGTGGTTCGATTCCCAGCGCATCCAATTCCTTTTCTGAAAATTCCAACAAGAATACTATCAGGTAGCACACAGTGCCCGTGGTATTTCTTAGCGGCCCATGCTGCCTGTTTGCCATCAAGGCCTTTTGCATAAGCATCCATAAACCTGCACGCCCGTGTAGAGAATCTATGTGAAAGAAAGCATTAAATGGATGATAAAAAAATAAGACCTCAAGTATTGCTTACCGTCGCATGCTGTCGAGAGGCACAGACTCTAGTGCCGAGAGAACATTCTGCTCAAGATCAGCTTCTTTGGAGGATGGGGGGTAATGCCTATAAATCCGCTTTGCAAAACCCCAGCATTGCTCGATGAAATTGAGTTCACAATGGAATTTGGGAAGAAATATGACAGAGAAGCCTCGAGCTTTGCAGGTAGTTTCCAGCAATGATTCAACCTGGACAAAGTCAGGCTGATTATAAAGTGCCCGCCGACAACAACAACTTGACTGTCCCGGTGGGCACTTGAAGTTTTTGCATTGGGCACGTAGCTTTGATTCATTGATTAATCCTCGCTCCTCGAGAATCACTGCCATACCCTTAAAAAGGCCGGCTTTCGGGTGTTCTGGCTCAAAATAGAGCGCCTGTTTTGTGCCGTCCGCAAAAGTGGCGTCCTCCATTTGGATCTTCGTCTTCAAGATCTTTCCATCAGAACCGTACACTGGCTTCCCATTTTCATTCTGCACGTTGACCTCGACGCCCCAATTGGTTTCCATTTTTGATGTGAATTTAGGCATATACCGTGCTGAGAGAGCACCGTCGGCTCGTTTAAGGTGTGTGGTGGCGTTATCAAAAACGAGAACATGATCTTCATCGGGGTAGTGTTTCTGCAGGATATCCATAGCTTTATTGGCCTGTTCGAGAATATCGTCGCTCGTGAAATAACCCTCACGGTTCTTCCCGGCTTTAAACAATACCCGTGCCTCTTCTTTTCCATCTGGTGATCGAAGCCATCTGTAGTCCGCAGATACCAAATCGGCAACCATCTGTGATGGTCCCTCGCCCTTTGCATAAGGTACGGGAGTTTCATCTTTATGCACCCATCGTGTCAGCCGACGATCATTTGCATAGAATGTCGATTCATCGTGGAACCATACAACAGTCCGCCGTTCATTTGGCGGTGGGTCTGGCTGACCTTCCCGTGACCAATCACGGGTTCTCGCTTTAACGTTTGCCCATGCCGGAAGGAAAACGCCTTGACGATAAGTGACAACATCGTCCCGTTCATGCCCATCAACAAACTGGCCCTTCGGGTTTCGTGTCCACCGATAATCCAATTTCTTCATCCACCTTTGCGCTGTGGCAACATTGATTCTCTTTTTGAGGTGTGTGCGTTCTCACATTTCGGGTGTATCCATAAAGTCCACCAGATCCATAGCCTTGACATATTTTCTGATGCCCTGCAAATGAACATGTATATCGTGTGCAAGTGTCTCATCTTTCTCCAACGCAGACTCATTCCATTCACCATACGGGTTTACCGGGAGGTCACTCCTGTCAACCAGGAATGCGCGACCCCATTCACGAAGTTTCCGAGCATGTGACGGGCCTTTCTCCAGAGCGTCTGCAGTTTGTAGTGACACAGCTTGCCAGCATCTGTAGGTTTTGGAATTTGGATTAATGTATGCCCATAGGAATTGTTTCATCCCCTCCAGCCGTTCGCGGAAAAATAGATCCAGCTCGGGATCTTTATATCCAGCCCCACGTCGCGGTGGTCGGAGAATATTCTTCAGATCTTGTAAAGCTAATGTTGCTTCTTCAAGAGTTGGTGGAGGACTGAAAGATCCTGGCCATGCTCTCGGAATTCCTGTTGTTTGTGCTCCTTGCTCAGTGGCTCCCGTTTCCGCTGCTGGGCTACTGTCACCCTCAGCAATGTCATGTCCAGTGGGCTCCAAATCTCCCGCTTCAGATCTCTCTTCAGCTTCCAGCTCTATCATGTCATCTTCTCCATTTTCGACCCCCATATCATCATCCGTGCATCCGTCATTTGTTTCTGGAATGATGTCTGGCCAGTCTGTAATGTCAAAAGGGGGTTGGGATGGCAGCAGGGAACTGCTATGTCTAGAAGTAAGGCTGCTTAGACGAGAGCTGATGGACTTGAAGATCCTCATTCTTTTTTTCTGTGGGCTTGATGGCAGAGAGTGCAATGGAGGGTCCTAGTTTCAAACTTCAGCGGCTGTCAATTGTTATTTTGAAAGTTCTGTACATTTTCTTTATTCCTTTTCTTCCGTGAGAAGGCACCTTTGAATGTTGACCAGGTTCCCAGATTTGCGAGATTGCATAGTTTGCGTTTCGGCATATTAAGGTCCGGTCCAAAGACGCGATGTAATAATTGACGCGTCATCAATCACTCAAACACTATCTACATCTTCAATTTTCATCCGAAAAAAAAACTGTTCGCACAGTTTTGTAGCTAAATGATATTGCTAACTTTCTGTGCGAAAGGATTTTAAGAATACGGATCGATGCAGAGGGAGATAGGTTTTTGTTGGTTTGTCACGAAATGTAACGCTTTGGGCACGTGATCGCGTCGAATATGAATGCGGCCTATCTTAATTGGATGTCAAAATAATAATGACATTTTTAATTTGGTATAATACATGTGCAGAAACTACTCTGAATGTGAATCGGAGTGTTGCTGTATCAAGTACATACTTGAACATCAAATAGATTTCCTGGCCCAGAAGTCTCTTATGCAAGAGGTCAAGGAACCATTGCAGCCAGCCACATCTGCATTTTCAGCTAAATAATGCCCAGGACCTCAAGAGATGATATTCATGTTTGGCTGAGCTCTGTAAATGTGTGAGCATACAGTACTAATTCTACAGCCTTCCATTATTACCCTCAAGGATCTACTTGCAACAGCTCGAGAAAATCGATGAGGATAGAAGAGAGTATACAATTCCAACTTCTCAGGCTTTGACAGTCGGACATAGTCAGAGTCTCAAAAACATATTTTGGTGCTCGATACCAGCATGATCACAATGGGAAATGGGTTGCCAGATGGTAATGTTCATGATCCAACAATTTTCATGGGCACTTTCGGTAGATGTACCCAGGTACCATTTCAACCTTTAAGTTCACGATTGCCGAAAATTTGGTCGCTGAGCTGGCCCTTCCATTCTTGCTCTGTGGCCAATCAAGAAAGTCGGCAACTGGAGTCATACATATCTGCAGGTCATCCCAGGGGTAAGTACGCCATATGGTACCAGTGATATTGCACATCTGAGACTAGCGTAATTGGATGCTTTCAAATGTATAGGCGAAATATATCTTACCAATTTTTTCCTTGTGGGCGGGCGCCATGTGTCAGGGTGGAAGCGTACAAAAGCCATGGTGTGTACAAGGAGATGCGGGACTCTCACTAAATTCAAAAGGGATAGATCCATGAGTATAGTGATGTTGGGTTATGACTATAGTGTCGGCACCCGTTTGGGTCGGCTGACGAGTCGTTGTGTCGGGTTTCCACTCGATGATATAAATGTAACGTATGTAGCCGGTCAACACCAGTGTACGCGACCTGGCCCCGGGTCTATTTGGTTTTGCTGCATCTTGATCCAGATGGTACACTATTAAGAACATATTTATTAATTATCGTCGCTTGGGACGTCGTTTCCAGAGTAAACGGTGAGCTAGTAACGGTGGAGAGCAGCAAACCGTCATAAATAACTTCCAAATGACTTGATATTGCACTTCTCGTTGAATTCAGGATAATGCTCACGGTAGACATTGCTGGATAGATCTTCGAATCTGGACAGTGGGATAGTCCCTAGGATATACGGAGACTATATATATAGGAGCCGTTTGAAATTGTTGTCAGTAACTTATGTAACACGAATAAATGACAATTTGATGCGAATATAGTCCGCAGTATTGGTAGAATCTGAACATTGCAAATCGTTAATCCATACTGGCAATAAAATGTACCAAGAAAACGTCAATGACGGTCCGTAAGTTGATGAGTTCCAATGAGTCCACATTGTAATGTGAAAGCCGTAAACAAATTGAAGGTTCGTAAGTTCGTGATTCCAAGCAATGACTGTCACAAAGGTGCCAGTTACCCGCAGTTGAAGTAGTTCCCAGGGATGACGGCCGGGCAACCAGATGTATCTGTGAATAATATGCCAATCAGAATTCACCATTCGCAGAGAAAATGACCGCAACGTACCCATGTTAACGGGACAATCAGCAGGATCGTCACAACACCTAATGCAAGCGCGAGGACCAGCTGGTTCAACAAGCTGTTCGGAAATTCAGATATGATAAACGTATGCAATAGATCAAAGATCTAACCTCAACGTAGTGGTTATACCCAAGGCAGACACTGCCCTGTGGGTTACCCATGGCTCCAGCTCCACCGCTGGAATCGTACTGGCCACCACCATCGTTAGGGTTCAAGCGATCACATTTTGTAGGGTCGATGCAACCGGTAACTGAAAGTTCAAAAAAAATCAGAATCAAAAAAAAAATCGAAACGTAGGAAAGTGTACGCTGTGCAAAACGTTGCCCGTTCTTGCCATTTCCGCTCACGAAGGCAACATTGAGCCAAAAGTCCAGGGGCAGTAGACCTTGAGTCGGACCAGGCTGCCAAGCAGGCGAGCAGTAAGTCATCATCCCTATAATCGACGGCATCAGCTGTCGATGATGATTAATATGATAGTGCTATCTCCAGTCTGCTCGGAGTCACCGATGTTAGTGTGGGGGTTACTGGTGGAGACGGCTAATTCAAAAGATGCAATGATATATGCGAGGGTCGTGGATTTTTACCGAGGCATGATCATGCAGAATTTCTCCGCACTAGTTACATCGACGATGTTGTCGTCAGCAACTCTTGTTACTAGAACATTCGGTCCAGCGGGAATCGCTATGACGGACAATGCGGTGACAGAGAGCAGAACAGCAAGGGCACGGTTCATCGTCATGCGAGTTCCGACTGTCAAACGGAGATGGCGGGACTTGGGTGGGACAACGATCAAACATCAAACATCAAAAACTCGATAATATATATAGATGGTGAAACGTGCTAGCTGGCGCGCGCTTGGAGCACTTTGGTGTCATTTGAGTGGCTTTTCCAGATATAGCAAGAATGCCAAGAGAATTCTAGAACACGATGAAAGTGTGTTCGACAGAAAGGCGCCTCAGTTGTCATCGGGGACTTGTGCCCGTCCTCTGTCACGCACCCAAAATAACGGGCGAGCGCTACGAAATGACCCAGTTACGGTTGCCGACTTTACACTCCGGTTTGGGCAATATTTAGCCGCAACTTAAACTTTGATTTAAACGGCTTCCCAATATTTGAAATGTTGC
>Ga0137418_10007190_pt1 | contig 10222 bp, 9 predicted proteins | sample CZODoug3_1_2_16f_FD_122242 | JGI IMG/M metagenome (GOLD analysis project Ga0137418, IMG submission 122242) | Vadose zone soil fungal communities from Angelo Coast Range Reserve, California, USA - CZODoug3_1_2_16fungal (Hybrid Assembly) | ecosystem: Environmental > Terrestrial > Soil > Vadose... | reverse complement strand
CAAGCGATTGACCGAGATCTGATTCACTCGGGCGCGACACCCGCTGCGGGGTGCTCGACAGCTGTGCCCAGAGCAGCCGAATGACTGCACTCGCGGCAGTGCCCGGTGTTTGTGACCGCGCTGGCCACAAGGGGGACACATGGAACTAAAACAGATCCGTTATTTTGTCGCGGCGGCCGAGCAGCTGTATTTTAGTCGGGCAGCGCCACAAAGGCATGTGGTGCAGCTGGCCATCAGCCAGCAGATCAAGCGACTCGAAGCGGAATTGGGGACGCAACTGTTCGAGCGCACGGGAAGCGAGGTGCGCCTGACCGAAGCGGGCCGTCAGATGTTGCCCGAATGTCGCAGATTACTCAGCCAATGGGAAGAGACGACGCGGGTCGCGAGGACCGCAGGCGCGGGCCTGCGAGGCCGAATCAAGTTCGGCTCTGTCGGCAATTCGATTTGTGCGCTGCTGCCACCGTTGATTCGGATGTTCAGGTCGCAGTTCCTGGACGTCGAGATGTCTCTGCAGTCGCTCGATCGACTAGAGCAGGCAGAAGCCCGGCCAGCGGCGGGATGGGGAGCAGCGGAGTCTATGACATCGTATTCAGGCCACTGGGTGACGATGCGCCTCTTTACGAGCTACTGTTTGCGTGGCGGCAAGACTTCTCGAATCCGGCGCTGACCGGTTTTCTCGAGGTGGCACGCAGAGTGTCGCGCGAATTTGACATTGCTCAACTGATGTAGACGAGCATCATCATGAATGATGAGAACATAATTATAGATTAATGGACATGCTTCGACCTATCGCGTAACTAGAGGATGAAGCTGGCGGAAAGATTGGGCACAAAGACAAGGTGAGAGCGTGTCCGGCAACAACACGGTAGCGGTAATGAAAAATCGCGATGCGCACTCGACTGTCTCTGCATCTATTGGGATACGACCCATTGGAGCTGTCAATCATTGCGAATTCAGTTCCGCTGCGATTAGGTAGGGGTCGCTGAATTACACCAGCAACTTCGTCGTACCGTCATGGTTATCCGGCTGATCGTCGGCTCGAGAGAAGCGAGTGAGTTGCATCGGCCGGCATTTCGGGGGCATATCGATGATTCGGGGGAAGATACACGCTGCCGCTTATCTTGCGCGCCGACGCGGCCGCGATCGCAGGGCCGTCAGTCCAGGCTTCGCCGATCCGGAATTAGTTCGCAAAACTCGCAGGGGCGCACCGATCAAGTGCGACCGTATTGCCTGCAACCAAGGCTGCGTTGGCGGACTGCTTCGAAACGGGCGCCTTGGATGCACGGTCAACTCGGCCGTGGGAACGGATTTGGATCTGGCTGAAAGTTTGTCGGCATGGAAGCGGCTCGCGTCGCCGCTCTCCAGGGCCACAAGGTCGCCCTGGTCGAGGCGCAACCGCGACTTGGCGGCGCGGTATCCATTGCCCGAGCAGCACCGGCGCTTCATACACTGGGCGACATCACCTAATTGGCTGGAACAGGAAGTATTTCGCCTGGGTGTTGATGTTAGCCGCGCCCAGTCATGTCATGCGCCTTCCGGCGTCAATCTGCCCCACGTGCTTTCCTCGCGCGACCTGATCGAGGGCGCGGAACTCAGTGGCGCCTCGACGGCGCTCGTCCTCGATTCGCTCCCCGCGACGTCCAGCTTGCGATCCGGGAAGGGCATCTTGAGGCGCGTGATTTGTCGAAGCACACGATGCGGCGGCGGGAAGGCATCACCCTCTTATGGCCTAGAGATCATCGGATAAATCGAGCGAGGAATAGCAGAAGGACGACATCGATAGCGGGGACAGAGGTTTTCAATAGATATTTCAGAAGGGAAGAGATCAAAATGCAGAAGACGACGGTTTGCTCTGGCTTATTTCGCACGCGGTTTCTGACCGGTTTGTTCTGGCTGGTCCTGTCGGTTTCGACAGCGCACGCCCAGAGCGCCGGGGTTCAAAGTACGGCACCTGCGCCTGCCGCCGAGGAAGGCGGCATTCCCGACATCGTTGTGGTGGCCCAGAAACTCCAAGAGAATCTGCAGAGGGTGCCGATTGCCGTCACGGCGATTTCATCGGCCACACTGGATCAGTTGCATGCGACGAATATTGCTAATCTGAATCATGTGTTGCCCAACGTCCAGATCGACAATTTTGCGGCCACGCCGAACGCAGCCGCGTTTTACATCCGTGGCATCGGAATCAACGATGCGGATCCGTATACGGGCAATACGGTGTCGATCGTCGTCGACGGAGTACCCAATTATTTCTCCGACGGCGCGCTGGTCGAGCTCTATGATATCCAACGCATCGAGGTGCTGCGCGGACCCCAGGGCACTCTGTTCGGCGCCAACGCGACCGGCGGCGTGATCAATATACTGTCCGAGCAACCCACGAACGAATTCGGGGGCCACGCCGAGGTTACCAACGGCAACTACAATCGAGCGGATATATCAGCAACCGTAAACATTCCGATCAACGACGTGCTTGCGATAAGGCTCAGCGTTCTACATACGCAGCGCGACGGATTCTTTACGAATATCGTCACTGGAGACTCCGAGGGCGGCCGGAACGTGTCCCTTTACCGGTTGAGTACCAAGTTTTCGCCGACCGACAATTTCGACGCGACATTAATCGGCGAATATAACTTTGCGCGCAACCAGCCTGTGGCTCAAGTGAGCGGCGCAGTGCCGGGTGAAGTCCGCTATGTCGCGCCCGGCACGATTGTCCCCGGTGCTTTGTTGCCCCAGTACCCCAGTCCCTGCGTTCCCGCGGGCCAACCGTGCCATGCACCGAACGCCTACTATGCCGCCCAGGACGCCCTGGTTCACAATCAATCCGATCTGGATACGGAACGAGTCACTCTGACGATGAATTTACGCAACACTGCGTTGGGTGATCTGACTTCCATCACGGGATTTAAACGCTTTTTGATAAACGAGTTCGCCGATGAGAACGGCACCGGCCTCTTGGGCAACGGCTATGACCGCCACTCGAACGGCTGGCAGGCGAGCGAGGAGCTTCGGTCGCTGATCAACTGGAACGCCGCCATGAAATCGACGCTGGGCGCGTTCTACATGACGACGCAGTACGATCAATTCCAGAACAATCTGAGCCAGACGTCTCGGCCGGGCTTCAGGCAGGTGACGACACAGGACCAGGTTAATGATTCGATCTCCGCATTCGCGCAGAATTACTTCAATGTTACCGATAACTTGCGTCTGCAGGGCGGTGTGCGCTACACCCACGAATCGACGAGCTTGGGCGTAGGCGTCTTCAACTATATCAATCCGTCCGGAGTTCCCGCTTTCACAGGAGGCGTTCCCTCCCCGGGCTCTTTCGGCACGGGTGGAGCTCGCGCATGGAACAACCTCGGATGGAAATTGGGCCTGGACTATCAAGTGCTCGAACACGCGATGCTCTATGGTTCCTACGCCCATGGTTTCAAATCCGGAGGTTTCGTGGGCCGCATCACGACGCCCCAAGCGATCGGGCCCTTCAGCCCGGAGAAAGTCGACACTTACGAAATCGGCGCGAAGACGGATTTTCTGGACCGGCGCTTGCGCGTAGATGTCGCAGCATTCTTTACGAATTATCACGACATGCAGTTACCCGAGATCGCTTACATACCCAATGCGCAAGGGGTGATTCTCCAGGCCAATACCATTCAAAATGTTCCGAAAGCGATCATCAAAGGCGTGGAACTGGAAACGACGGCGCGCCCTATCGATGCACTTACACTGACGCTTACCGCCGCATCTCTCAATGCCACCTATCGGGAGTTCTGTTATCGGGACACGGCCTATCACCCCGCCTCGGGGATGAGCGATCCCGGATGTCCGACGACGCTGCAAGGGACACCCACCCTCCTTCGAAACATGAAGGGGTACGCCTTGCAAAATTCTCCGCGCTGGAACGGCACCGCGGGCGCCGCGTATGAATTCGCGGTGGCGGGCGGCAAATTGACGGCGCATGCGCTCTACGAGTACACGGGAAAGAAATACCTCAGCGCCATCGACGACTCGCCGCGTGCGACCATTCAATCGACGGGCTATACCGATGTCAGTCTCGATTGGACGGCACCGAACGAAAGATGGTCGCTCGGCTTGTTTGCGAACAATGTCTTCGATAGGCGATACATCTCGCAAGTGCTCGATCTGCCCGGCCAGTGGGGGGTGGTCACCTACGGACCACCACGCGAGTTCGGCGGAACAGTCAAGGTGAGGTGGTAACGGCGCCGGAACCCGTAAGCGACGATGATGACAACGGTGAGGCGCGCACCTTCGGGGAACGCCAAAGGGAAGGTATGAAGGCAAACAGTCTCGAGAACAGAACGGTTCTGGTCACAGGGGCGGCCTCCGGATTTGGTCGATCGATGGCACTGGGATTACTGGCGGCTGGCGCGCGCGTTGCCTTGACGGACGTGAGCGCGCAACATTTGAAGGCGGTGAACGCGGAGGTCCGGTCGTTTGGGAATCGGACCGCCGTGTTCGCCGCCGATCTTGCGAATGCGGACCAAGTCAATCAGCTGATTCATACGCTGGTTCCCTTTGGGACGGTCGATGTCCTCATCAACAATGCAGGCATCGCCCCCGGAGCCGGCAGCCGCGATTACGTGACCAATCCGGTACGCTTTTGGCACCATGACGAAGCGGCTACCCGGCGCTATTTCGAGATCAATTCGATCGCGCCGTATCTGCTGGCGAGAGCGCTGGTCGGCGGCATGATCGAGCGGCGCTGGGGCCGTATCGTCAATGTGACGACCAGTCTCGGCAGCATGATGCGCGGCGGCATGGCCGGATACGGCGGGTCGAAGGCGGGTCTCGAGTCTCATACGGCCATCATGGCGGCAGATCTGGAGGGAACGGGCGTTACCGCCAATGTTCTCATTCCAGGCGGGGCTTCCAACACGCCGATGATCCCGGCGGAGTCCGGCTTCGATCGGGCGGCACTGATACAACCGGAAGCCATGGTCGCGCCGATTTTATGGTTGGCCTCCGTCGAATCCGATGGGGTTACTGCGCGCCGGTTCATCGCCGCAAAGTGGGATCCCGCGCTGCCAAACGAGACGGCGGCTCGAGAATCGGGGGCACCGGTCGCATGGAGCGAACTTGGCGCGCAGACTATTTTTCCGAAGGACTATGTTCAGAAGTCCTGATACGTGGAAAGGATGAACCTGCCATGAAACTCTACTATGCTCCCGACGCTTGTTCGATGGCATCGCACATCTGCCTCGAAGAAACGGGCGTGCCATATGAGACGTATGCCGTCGACACCCAAAGAAAGGAACATAAAGGACCGGAGTATCTTCGAATCAACAAGCACGGCCAGATCCCCGCTCTTGCGGTGGACGATACCGTGATCGTCGAGAATGTGGCGATTCAGTATTATCTTGCCAGTCGCTATCGCGAAGCCAGGTTAAAGCCGATGGATCTGATGGGAGAGGCGCGCTGGCTTTCATTTATCAGCTGGATGGCTAGTACCGTTCATGTCAGCGCGAAGCATATAACGCGCACCTATATTTATACCGACGATGAAGCCGCCCATGATTCGATCCGCAGGGTGAACCGCGATAGTTTTTGGACCTACCTGGTTGAGATAGACCGAACCCTCGCGGACAATCAGTGGATACTCGGCGATCAATTCACGACCGCTGACGCCTATGTGCTTCCGTACCTCAATGGCGCGATCAAGTTCGGGATGCCGGTGGACGATCTCGCAAACCTCAGGCCTTGGCAAAAACGCATGCTGAACCGAAAGGCCGTGCGTGTCGTGCTCGAACGCGAGGGTAATACGCTACTTGCGGGCGCGGCGGTCGCCGGTGGCGTGTAACTGACGGGATGCTGACTTTTTCACTTTTTCACATGGGAATGAAGAATGAATCGAGATTACCAAAATATTCATAGCGGCAGTTTTTTGACGCTGCCGACCGAAATGGTCGTTTTTGGTCTTCCCGCCGAGGAAGCCGTTCTGGCCGAACTGCAACGGCGAAACGCACGGCGCGCTTTCGTCGTTTCTACCCGTTCGCTGCAGTCGCTCGCCGACAGCCCGCTCCACCGCATCGTACGAGCGTTGGGGGCGCATCACGCGGGCACATTCGCCGAGGTGCGGGCACACGCGCCGCGCGAAGACGTGATCGCAGGCGCCCGCCAGGCACGGGAGGCGAAAGCGGACATTCTCATTGCGGTCGGCGGCGGTTCGGCGATCGATGCGGCGAAGGTCGTGCAAATGTGTCTATGGTTCGACCTTTTGTCGACGCAATCGCTCGAACCGTACCTGAGCGGCGGCGACATCGAGAAACAGGGCGGCGCCACGCCCGCAACCAACGCCATACGGATGATTGCGGTGCCCACGACGCTCAGCGCCGCCGAATTCACGGCCATGGCCGGGATCACCAATTCAGAGACTAAAGCCAAACAAGCGTTCCGGCATCCGCTGTTTGGCGTTCGGCTGGTCGTCCTCGATCCATCAGCGACGCTCGACACGCCGGACTCGCTGCTGTTCTCGTCGGGCGTCAAAGCCGTGGACCACGCTGTCGAAACCTTCTGCGCCCTCAATGCGAATCCTGCGACGGAAGCCCTTTCGCTCCAAGGCTTGAGACTCTTATCGAAAGCGCTGCCGGAGATCCGCTCACGACCTTCTGAGTTGCAGCCCAGGATGAACGCGCAATTCGGCATGTGGCAAGCGATCGCTCCGTTTGTGAGCGGAGCCCACATCGGTGCAAGCCATGGACTTGGCCAGGCGATTGGATCCTCGTATCAAATTCCGCACGGCCAGACGTCGTGCATCTTGCTTCCCGCCGTCCTGCGGTGGAATGCCGCTACGAATGCCGAAAGGCAGAAGGAGCTTTCGGCCGCCATGTCCAGACCGGATCGGCCGGCGGCGGATCTCGTTGCCGATCTGGTCGAGACCTTGGGCGAACCGACGCAGCTCAGATCGACCAGCGTCAAACGTTCGGACTTCGATGAGATCGCTCGTCGAGCGCTGCTTCTGGACCCCGTGAGGCGCAATCCGAGGCCGATCAATTCAGTCGACGACATCAAGGAAATTCTCGAACTCGCTTGGTAGGCGCGCGGTGAGTACGCATGATGAGTTCGCGAGCGTGGCCAAGCGCCGCGGCATGCCGGCATCGATCCGTGTTCCCTCCATCACGGATCATAATGAATCGATTATTTTCGATTAGTGGACCGGGCGCCTCGCCGGTGGCAGGCTTTCTGGCCTATGATTTCAGAACCGGAGTTCGCATTGAAGCGGTCGGCGACAATGGCCACCCGGATGCAAGGGGGGAAGAGCGGCGCCTTGCATCGCGGAGCAGAATAAGGAGAACATGAGGTGGATCTCGATTTGAAAGGCAAGCGTGCCTTGATCACGGGTGCGTCGAAGGGGATTGGTGCGGAGGTGGCACGCCGCTTTGCGGCGGAGGGGTGCGACGTCGTCATCGTCTCACGGACCGGCCGGGATCTGGAGAGTGTCGCCACGAAGATCCGCGAGAGCACCGGCCGCACTGTTCAAGTCGAGGCCGTCGATCTCTCGCGCGGCGCGAATCCGATCGAGCTGGCGAAGCGCCACGGTGACGTCGACATTCTCGTCAACAACGCCGGAGCCCTGCCGGGGGGACATGTCCTCGAGGTCGACGAGGCTGCTTGGCGCGCGGGTTGGGATCTCAAAGTGTTCGGCTACATCAACATGTGCCGCGAGTTCTATCGGGCGTTCAAGGCGCGCGGCAGCGGTACGATCGTGAATGTGATCGGCATCGGTGCCATCATGAAATATCCCTGGTACATGTGCGGCGCCGCCGGCAACGCGGCCGTGGCCGCCTTCACCAACGCGCTCGGCAGCGAAAGCCACAAGGACGGTATCCGCGTCGTCGGCGTGAGTCCCGGCCCGGTGGCCACTGAACGCGCGGGTACCGTTCTCGCCCAGGTCGGCGGCGAGGGTAGTGGAGAGACCATGGTTCAGAATGCCTTCGGCCGCGAGTGGGCGACACCCGCTCAGATCGCCGATGTCGTCGTCTTCCTGGCGTCGAGTCAAGCGTCCTACGTGAGTGGAACCGTGGTCAACGTCGATCAGGGCGTCAGTCGCATCTGACGCTGTGAGGGATCGCGCGCACCGGTCCCCCGCAACCGTGCCACCCGATGCGGTGAATGCGAACTTCTTAATTGTTTCGGAGAAAAGTTATGACTGATGCAGATGTGAGAGGACTACTGGATCGCGAGGAGATACGTGATTTGGCGCTGCGATACTGCGACGCCATCGTGCGGCGGGATGTCGACGCAGTGATGGACGTCTATGTGGAAGACGGTGAGTTCGTGGTACCGGAGCAGGCTTTCCAGGTCGACGAGAAAGCCGCGGGGTCGGAGAAAGCCGCAGGGTCGGAGAAAGCCGAGCGACGGTACCAGGGGTTGGCGGCGTTGAGGAAAATGTATGCGGAGTCGATGACCTCTCCGGCACCGTTACCGACCGCCGGTAATAACGTCGTTCGCTTGAGTGGTGAGAATACCGCGGTGGGACGATGCATGGCGCAAATTCGCTATGCGCATAATCCCAAGCTGCTCAGCTTGGGCTACTACGACGACGAATATGTCAGAACGCCCCGTGGCTGGAAATTCAAACGCAGAAAGGTGACTCTGCGGCAATTCAATCGGGACGACAGTTAGGGTTCGTTATGTGGCCGGAAGGACCTTGCCGGAGCGGTACTATCGAGCGACGAGCCGGCGTCGGCGCCGGCTCGCGCGCGTTCACAATGGGTTCTTCATGAAGCTCTGTCGTTTTGGTCCGGCAGGTTTCGAGAGGCGGGGCATGGTCGACATCGAGGGAAATATTCGTGACCTTTCGGCTTACGTGGACAATATACCCCAGGAGAACTCGGATCGAATGTGCTCGAGGAGCTGGCGGCACTCGATCCCGTTTTACTTCCGCGGGTCGACGATAACCCCCGCTACGGCGCACCCGTCTCCGGATCGCGGCAGTTTATCGTGATCGGACAAAATTATTCCGATAATTCCGCGCAGGGCAACCAGCCACTCCCATCCGAACCCGTCGTATTGATGAAAACGACCGGATGCATGCAAGGCCCCAATGATCCCATCGTCATTCCGCGCGGGTCGGAAAAAACCGACTGGGAAGTGGAACTATGCGTGGTCATGGGTCGTCGAGCGGCCTACATCGAGGAAGCGGATGCGCTCAACTATGTTGCCGGCTATTGCGTGACCAACGACCTCGCAGAACGCGCATATCAGCTCGAACGGGGAGGTACATGGGACAAGGGCAAGTGCTGCCCCACGTTCGGCCCCGTCGGACCTTGGTTGGTGACCGCGGACGAAATCGGCGACGTGCAGGGATTGTCGATGTGGTTGGACGTCAATGGCCGCCGGATGCAGACGGGTAATACACGAAACATGATTTTTCCAGTCGCCACGCTCATTTCGTACTTATCCGAGTTCATGACATTGGAGCCCGGTGACTTGATCGCTACGGGCACGCCCGCCGGCATCGGTTTATTTCAAAAGCCTCATCCGAGGTATCTGCGGCCCGGCGACGTCGTGACCCTCGGAGTCAAACGGCTTGGCGAGCAGCGCCAAGAGGTTGTGGCGTGGACGCGCGAGGCCGTAGCCGTATGAACGGGTGGGACGAAGAGATTGACGTCGCCGTGATCGGCTCCGGAGCCGCCGGCCTGACCGGCGCCATCATTGCGGCGCGCAACGGGTCGGTGCCGGTGGTCTTCGAGAAGGCGGCCACGTGGGGAGGAACAACCGCGCTGTCGGGGGGCGCCGTTTGGGCTCCCGCGAACAGCCTTCAACGTCAGTCCGGACGCGTCGATACGATCGAGGCGGCGGCCCGCTATCTCGATGAAATCATGGCGGATGCGGGGTTGCCCACCGCGCCCAGCCGCAAGATGGCCTACCTCGCGAACGCCCCGAAGATGGTCGATGCATTGATCGAGGAAGGGATGGCGTGGCGCGTCGATCCGCAACCAGACTATCTCGACAGTCCGCACGCATCGGCCGGCCGCGATCTGGATGCGGAATTATTCGATACTCGGAAATTGGGGCGCTGGCGCGAAACGATGCGCCGCGCGCCATCCCCGTTTGCCGTCATGCTCCGTGATATCCCCTCTCTCGGTAGAGGAAGGAGCGGCGCCGCAAGCATCGCGACCATCTTGCGCATCATGGCGCGGCAATTCATCGCGACAGCGTTAGGCAAGGATCCGGTGGGTTGCGGCGCGAGTCTCGCGGCGCAATT
>Ga0137418_10007189_pt1 | contig 10223 bp, 13 predicted proteins | sample CZODoug3_1_2_16f_FD_122242 | JGI IMG/M metagenome (GOLD analysis project Ga0137418, IMG submission 122242) | Vadose zone soil fungal communities from Angelo Coast Range Reserve, California, USA - CZODoug3_1_2_16fungal (Hybrid Assembly) | ecosystem: Environmental > Terrestrial > Soil > Vadose... | reverse complement strand
TTGCTGGACGCCTATTTTACTAATGCTGGCAATTGCTGGCAGGATAATTTTACTAAAATGCAGCTGTTGCTGGCAGGGTAATTTTACTACAATGCAGCTGTTGCTGGCAGGATAATTTTACTAAAATGTGACAGTTGCTGGATGCCTATTTTACTAATGCTGACAATTGCAGGCAGGATAATTTCACTAGAATCCTGCTGTTGCTGTTGGCCTGGTTGCCGGATTACCACCTTCGGTCCTTATGCTGGTGGCACTAGGCTTATTTTGGTACATGACCAAAATTGATATTCACACCTTCCTAATTTAGCATATTGTTGAAGAACTTGAACACATTTGCTCAATACGCCTACAATAAAACATGCAGCCCTTACATAAATTGCTTCAAGAATTAAGTCCATGGTGTATATACACATGAGATAGCATAAGGAAATGGAGGAGAAAATAGCATGTGACCAACATGGTAAAATAAAGACATACTATGTGTGCATGTTCGGTATGTAATCTACAGGCCAGTCAGTAGGTAGATTATTAGTGACAAGAGTAGTGTACCACTGCCTGGCAAATGACTTGGCAAAACTGCGACAAAGTGCCGCCTGCTTTGCAGAATATGCAGCAATACCCTCGCGAACCTCTGTAGTTGCATTTAAACGACGTGAGCTTTGACCGATCCACCATTTTGCCTTCCAGTCAAAGTACTGGATAACGCGCCGCATTTCTTCACCAAGGAGTACAATCTCTTCCCTCCAGCGTTCAGCACGGGCCTTTGATTTGGCCCACTCGACACGCATGCCTTGTATTTTCATGTGAGCAATATATTTGTAAAATATGGATACAGTACTTACTGATACTTATCTCATCCGCCGTGACTACTTCTGAAGATGGCCGCCCGTCTGCTCGGCCAGCTAACCATATCCAGGACATCTCTCGGTTACCCTCCGACCGATCTTCTTCTTCGCGATGTGGTCCCCGAATGTCTTTTGTATGATCGAGGTGTTGGAAACGCACTGTCCAATCCCCACTGGGATCAAGGGCCTTGAGAGCATCGAAGGCGGCAGAATATCGACGAGCGCAGCGTAGAGTCTTGTTGTGGAAACGGGTGAGAAGGGCGCGGGTCTTCAACCCTAACTTCTGGCTTGGCCCGATTGACTTTTTATAGTCACGGATGGTGGCGGCGATGCGCAATTGGCGACGTAGTTCGGCAAGGGCATCATCGGCTTGAGCTAGTCGGAGCCGTCTCTCTTTATCAACCAGTCCTGGAAGACATCCTGTCGCCCATAACGATGATGGCATTTTTGAGGGCAAGCAGAGATGTGTTGTCTCAGGTTGTTCGGCTGCGATAGTGGGAAGGGATGCACGAGCCTGTGCGATACCAGGCATATAATGCAGTTGTACTTCTCTCCAGGTCTCAATCCGACGGCGAAGTGAGTTGCGTTTCTCAAGTAGCTCCGCAGCATGAAGTGTAGTAGTCTTCTTCTGCTTGTATTCATGAACCAGATCCCGTCTGTAGTTGCGCGTAATGAGTGACGTGGCAAGTATAAATGCAATAACTCATACTGTTGTTCTTCAAGCTCTAGACCCACTGTGAGGAATATGCTCGCTGATGTCTCATGTGAACGTATTATGCCACGCACAGCCTCAGCAGCCTCCTCCTTGGCTAATTCCAACTTGACGTCCGTCATAGTAGTTCCTGATGCCAGATTAAGTGGGAACTCTCAGCGAAACGCAATCAGTACTTACCGGCGACAGGTTCCTCATACGGATTCGGCTTTGACATATCGGCATCCCAGTCATTAACCATCTTGTCCCATTGGGCGACGACATCCGACGGGAATGTGGTAGTGAACTTCTCGAAGTTCTCGCGGTGTTTCTTTTCCATGATGATGGCTTTCGCTAGCTGTGTGAGTAGGCACGCTCCTGTAATGGCAGTTAGTATGCGGTCCACTTTGGTCGACCCAACACGCACCAAGGTTTGTGATCTTGCGCCAGTTCCAAGCCCTCGCGTGATCATCGATAGTGTCAGTTCGCGAGCCTGAACCCATTTCCCGAGTACTCATGCTTATTGGATTGATGTGTGCCCACCACCTCTCTGGATCCTCGCCATTCATCCGTGCGGAGTATTTGAGAAAATTGAGAGAATATCGGAGTTGACATGAGAGTCCGTGATTAAATATGTGGAATTTGGGCAAGACAAATTTCGCGCTGAGAATCCTTTTGGGATCAATTTGCATAAACGACGGGTATTGCTTGATCCGTTTCAACAAATTCCGTGACCACTGGCAAACAATATCGTACGAAAAGACCAAAGAGAGCATATATGACCCGATCAGACTGAAGAATACAATAAAGTCCATATTAGCATAGCTGCCAGTTCATCAGCAAATGATTACATGATTTAACACAACACACTCACCGTTCTCCTTTTTGAAGATCACCTAAACCATTTTTTCGCACAAACGTATGTCGACCACATAATCCGCCGCCTACACCGGAAGATATGAAATTACACGAATATTTCGACGATGCGTGGTCCACAGCACGCAAATCCGAGTCACAGTAGTTTGGCTATTGAAAATCAGCAGGCTGGTCTTTGTACAATGATGAGACAGCGACATACCTCTACTTGGTGCCCATACTTCTTTATGTACGCCTTGTACGGAGTGGACTCGACCCAGTGCGCCCAGCCATCACCCAACGCAGGGTCATTCTTAATCCCTCTATCTTTCAACTTGAGCCTGAAGTTTGCGTCAATGGTGAGTATTAGACGATAAATCCATCTGCAAAGAAATATATCTCATGAGCCCGCAAGGTATGGTTTTTCCGATGAAAATTCTTACCGTACGGATTCAGGGGCATTTTCCCAGCCAGCTGGCAAGTTACGACCGGGGTGAGGACAGGCAGGACATTCGACAGCGCACTCGCCGGCTAATGTGGCCTTGACACCAGCTGGGTCATGTCCGCGACCAGCTCGCTTGAGCATCTTGAGATGCCGCCAGATTCGAATAGCCGGCAAAAATTGTTCGTAGCGGTCCTGTGAGATGGATGCCTTGAGAATGTGTTGGCGAAAAATAATAATAAATAATAACCTTCAAATTCCGCAGGCCAGTGTTGTCTGACTTGTGGGCCAATGAGTAGTAATAGTCATATGCCGATGTTTTGCCTTGAAGGGTAAGCAGATGAAAGGTATCAAGTACATCAAAAGTGAATGCACTTTTCGGGCGATCAATGGAAGCAGGCATCCAAGAGGCACGCAGGAGCTGCACACGCCGATGCGGAGCGCCCACGCAATTACAGAACGATACGTCGACGTCATGTATACCGCTGGTATCAACGATGGTAAATATGACGGTGTCTGCGCAGGGAAGTGGACATGGTTCCCCGTCATGGCCGAGTTGGATTTTTAGCCCTAGCTGCTGTAGTGTGAAATCGTCAAAGTATTCGCCAGTCCACCTCTGGTAAACATCACTGTAAGTATCTGCTACTGGAATGGTATGTTTTAAACTTACAAGGAGGCGATGGAAAGGGAGAGTGTTATGCGCATCAAGGATGCATTGCGAGCAATGGAGTGAGCCACCAATGCAATCCTTGCACTTAATATTTCCAATATTAACACTGCAGCGTACGCATGTTGAATCGTTCGCATTCCGTGGGCTTTCGTGTCTCAATAACTCGTCAAGGTATGAATCTCGATATGGGAGCCAGTCTTGAACAGGCCGTGCCTGCAATTTTTATTTGAGTTGAGAATGACCGAAAGAAGACGAGAGGGCTCACCGAATCCTTAGACTCTTTTTTGCTCGGTGTGTCATCTTCAGGATCATTTGACGGTATGTCATCGGGAAGAGCTTCAGTGTTGTCATCAATATGCATATCACTTTCGTCGTCATTGTCATCTTCGATAGTTAGTAAATCGGGTAGATCAAAGAACATTTCCGATTGTGGAATATGGGAGACATTTTGAGTAAGACGGCCACTTATATGAGAGTGAAGGGTGATGTTGCGGATCTGAGCAACTGGCGTTTTGCTGTCGTCGGAGCGAGATATTTTGATTCGAGGACCTGATTTGACTGCAGATGATTTCCTCTTGCAAGACATAAACAAAAGTTGATGGATAATAAATAAAAGAGCGAAGCGGTGAAGGTAATGGGCTTTCATCGATATGGACGAGAAGCGAGAACTTTTCAACAAACAAAACCCAAACCAACAAGAGGTCACGTGCTTGGCAGATGCGCTCCCAAATGCGGCTTAAGTGGCATGTGTGCAAGCTCCTGAGTCGGTATTGGCATGTTTGAACATCAAAATGACACACCATTTATGCAAAAACACCAACAGATCATAGTATTGTAGATACTACAGATTTATTAGCCTGTACGATCATATTTACATCCCCCATTTTCAGCGAACTCTGTGTGGTTGTACATTGAATTGAATGGACATCAAAAGGGTATTCAAGTAATCTCTATGGAATGCGGAATGAATTCTGTGCTTCCACCCCACCTCGTCAAAATATTTACACCTTAGTTACAATTCACCCGCTGAATGGTCATACCCAGTGTCTGAGTCTAGATACAGACTTAATCACTTGTCTACTCAAACAAGCTTGATTACTCATTGAGGCAAAACCTGATAGTTTATATACTAACTAACACCCAAATATTCTCATAATAATACATAATTTTATGTAGTGCATAAGCTCCGGCAGGACAAACAGGCCTTTTGGCATGGTGCATAATATCTCATGATACATAGCCTCAGGTGGGTACCAGCACCATGCATTATGAGAATGTTGACTGTACCTATGCTATCAATAGAGTATCATTATCTATAAGGCGTGACACCGATATGTACAAAATTTGATTTGTGGAAGCAGATGGGTTCTGACCAACTTGCGACTGATGTCAGACTCAGACTTCTCATGCAGAGTTGTTTCACCTCTAAAATTTTGTAAAAACCCGGATAGACATCTGTCTGAGTGCTCTTTCTGTCTTCACATCAGGGCAAAATCTATAAGGGTTTCATGACACCGATATGTACAAAAATCTTAGTTGTGGAAGCAGATGGGTTCCAACCAACTTGCAACTGATGTCAGACTCAAACTTCTTCATGCAGAGTCATTTCACCTCTAAAAACTTTATGGATATCTGGATAGGCATCTGTCTGAGTGCTCTTTCTGTCTTTGCATCAGGGAAAAATATATAAGGGTTTCATGACACCAATATGCTCAAAAATCTCAGCTGTGAAAGCAGATGGGTTCTGGCCAACTTACAACTGATGTCAGACTCAAACTTGTCATGCAGAGTCATTTCACCTCTAAAATTTTATAAAAACTTTATGAACACCTGGATAGGCATCCATTGAGGCCCTCAAAATGTTTGAGTGCTCTTTCTGTCTTCACATCAGTGCAAATGATCTCGCGACATTGGAACTCACGCGAACATGCATCTCATCAATATACCACTTATTTTGACCCCGTTTTTGGCACAACCTTACTGCATCTTATGGGAAATCAGTGTTTTTGATTCATGCACATTCAGACAGTGATTGTAAGGATCAAAAAAATATTATTGAAATTGCGACAGAAATGACAAGTAATAGCAAAGCACCGGCATAAACACTTGGTACCGATACGCAAAGTCAGTATTGAGATCTCAATGAACCTTCTCCCCTTAATCCCTCAAAATCTCCCTGTTACGAGCCGAATCATAGATAGATTTCGCATCTTCAAAGTCGGTGGCTTTGCAGAAGACACCGCCTCGGCCTCTCATAGCGATGACTTCTACATTGATCCTTGTGTCATCAGAAAAGCAGTCAGAAAATATGGGATTGAGATATCGAACTGTATACTTACCAGACATCATAAAAAACGCCGATCTTCTTGCCTTTCGTGACCACAAAGTAGCCACGGGGGTGCCGGGCTTTGCATGGCAGCCCCTCAATGGAACCTCCTGAGTGAAGAGGATACACGAGGTAAGGGACATTATCGCGGTCGTTATCGGAACCCACAGCTGGGGTGATGACATTTATGTTTGAACCACAACCGATGTTCGGTTCACTCTCGAAAGGGTCATCTCTGAATTGCCTGCTATTGGCTGGGGTGCGTGGGTATGTTGCTTGCCCAGGACGCTCAAATTGGGGAGGTGGAAGACGGGGAGTACCAGGACCAACAGCCCTGGCGTTCCCACCAGGTTGATCAGGGGGTGCCGTTCGCTGCGAGTGCGGTGTGACTGTCACATCAATTTTATTCCCCTCAACAACAGAGCGAGGAACTGTGATGGTGATGGTGACATGATCGTCATCGATGCGACGAGATGGGGTCGTAGGTCCTTCGTCTGCAGCGTCTTCATTTGTCAGCAGGCGTATCAGTGGGGGAGTACGGCACATACCTTCTGTCTTGTAGACCATGTTACAGTGAGAAGTTGTAGGTGTTATAACGGTGGTGAGAAAGGTGATAGCGGCGTTGGGGTTATGACAAGGTCGTTCGATTCGGACTTTAAATTTGTGACTGTTTAGCTGGGGTTGTTTTCGTAAGTTGTTCGAACGCAAACGTGGCTAAATTTGTTGCCACACTATCATCTGTTGCACATTATTACGATGGCCAAAAAGTCGAAATCTGGAAAGAAGGGCAGGAAAGGGTGGACGACAGAAGAGCAGATTGCATACCTAGAGTCTCAGAAGGCGTCGTATTTGGCTGCACAGTCTACCAAAAAGCTTTCCGAGTTTTGGCCTCCGGTTGAGGAGGAGTGGTTTACGCAATGGCCTACTACACTCACTAAGGAGGACATTGAAGAAGGGAAAACCATTGCGGATGTGCAAAATGAAACCAAGACGGTGAGGATAACGAACATTGCATTTGAAATTTACTTACTTTTAATTCACCAGCGTCTTGCGCAATGGTTCAATAATCACACGCGTGCCACCTCATCTGGCAACCGGAGGCGAAAATTGTTAGATCTGAGTGCGAAGAAGACTAAGAAGCGCCAGAGCTGGCAGGCCTATTCCCGCCTTTACTGGGAGACGAAATTGAAAGAGAAGGTCCAAGACGAATGGGTCGCGTATAAGAAAACCATGACGGAAAAGGCGGCCGCTGAAAATACTGAACCACCAACTTTCCCAGACGGTGCTCCACTTACCTTCCGCAACCCAGTCGTACAACGGTTATTCGCTGCGGAGTCGGCCGAAGTCAAAGACGAAGTTGAGAGGTATCGGAACGGCATGGCTGAGGACGAGCATGACCAAGATGCCACGATGGACAAATGGGAAGTTCAGTGTGCTGCGAAGGCAAAACAATATCACGAGTAATGATTTAGTTTTTATGCTGTTGTGCAGTTACTAAAATAATGTTTAACTTAGGGCGCAAGAACTAGTCCCGCAAACCATCGCACGTGTCCTGCAGCAAGTCGAACAACAGGCCGGATATATTGGCTTCTTTTGCTTTGCTGGTCCAGAAGCACAGAGAGGAGGAAGTCTACAAGTCATGACGTGAGCAGTTACACGAATACGTTTTCCCACAAGTTGACAATACTTATTACATATTCACCAGGATTTTCAATGGGACAACCCCACTCGGAAATGATTTCGGACATTTCTATACGAGCGAGCACTGGCAGCAAAACATTGAGACTCCGCTAGGAGAGTTTGCCACCAAAGTGTTCAGTAAGTAGACCGATTCATGGCGTGATCATAAACATCAAAACTCACCGAAATTTTGCAGGCATTGAAGAATGCAGATCGCGAGCATTGCCTGGAACCACCTCTGCGTTCGTTGACCGATTCAGAAACAATCCGACAGTTCCAAACAGTCATATGAAATCCAGAGCCGCTAGCCTCGTCTCTTCTAGATCCTCAGCGCAGCCCTCATCACCCTCAACTCCAACTTTTACGCCAAAAGCACAGCAGTTTTTCTTCATCGAAGCTTCTGAGGGACCCAACCAGCTAAGTAGCGGAGAGACAGGAGAGATGGAAGACGACACCCAGCATGGTGATCGAGGCTCCAACGTTACCAACAGCGAAGATGAGGAGAGTAGTGGAGAGGACTCAGAGGAAGACGAAAAGATGGGTCCAAATGCGAAAAAGCCTGAGGATGCCCCATTTGCAGATTGGGACAACGGCGAGCCACTGATGCCGGAAGAACGTGCACAGATCATGAAGCTCAGTGCTTACGAGAGAGCCCGGGAGATGAATATTCGCAAGAGAAAGCGCATGGAGGCCGACCTCGTGAGCGAGCTCAGGACTCTCACAGATGCTGCGAAGCAATCGTATTCCAATCCCGCACCCGCACAACGCAAACCAAAAACCAAAGCACCTTCTTCGAATGAAAACCTACGCCGTTCATCGAGGGCTGGTAGAGCAAAGTGAGTATTGAATTCTCTTCAGTCTCGTCTAAATGACTTACCAGCAGAATACTTCCTCTTAGCCCTAATGGCGATAGCCACACATCCTCCAAACCACTCAACCCATCCCCCCTTGGCACAAGTGTCACGCTTTCCGACGGCAACGCCAATACCAGGATCCACCAGCCATCGCTTCCAGCCGATGACCATGTTGAGTACCCCAATAAATCGAGTTGGCCCCCATGGATTGCCGAAGCCGTCCGAGAGTTGGATAACATGTCCGATAAGGCAGAGTGGAAACGATGTGTTGCTGCCTGGCTGAAGATGGAGCACAGGCTAGGATATCCGACTGGCATGGTAAGTCTTTCGGTAGCTCTATTATAACTGCAAATGACTGGTATCCGTCCAGAAAAAAGAGCACAAGCTTGGTTTAGAAGACCGACCAGAAGCGATCGGCCAGTGGCAGAAGACTGGTCGAAAGTACGATGCTATGCCCGACCTTTCCGATAAGCAACTCAGCTTTGCAAGCTCTTGGTGGAAATGGTGGCGAAATCTACAGCCATCATGGCGAACTCATGCACCTCTGGTGTTGTCACGTCAAGTCCCGTTGAATGCTGACTGGTCGGCAATGGAAAAAGGAACGCCTAATGGCTTCTTTGTCATTATTCTCGCACTTGGCTGGTGGGCACTTGGCATAAAGCATGCAGGCACTGTCACTGGCGATGGCATCAGCAATCTAATGAATGCAATAGATGATACTACCTGGGTTCTAGAGCAAATGGCTTTGTCTCGTCCAAACAAACGGGCACGAGATGGCAGGGAGGACAATACTAGAGCCAAACGGTACGCAAATATTTTTTATTTGATATTCATTTCCCTCATTGATTTTTGTAGCATTAAATCTGGATCATCTGGCGCAACAACTATACAGAAGAGAATTTGATCAGCATCATTTTTTCCCTCACCGTTGAATCTGATACTCCCAACTTTATTATCCTACTAGTGATTTCCTGACAACTATACCAAAAAGAATTTGAGTAGCATCACTTTTGCCTCACCCGTCGAATCAAAAATTGGTACTCCCCACTCGGTCTCTGTTATCTCACATTTAATGATTTCAATACGTACATATTCATCTATTCGATCCATAAGTAGTCTTAGAATTTAACTCAATTTCAACCATTTATAACTGGTATTTCTCATGATTTTGTAAGTGCAAGGGAGTACACTAGAGGACCGATATACTCCTAAGTTTGTCAGAGGTCACAGTTGAGAAAAATGGGCAATTTTAAATTTTGCCACAAATCAAAAGAGTTTTTTTTAAATACTTTTTCAGAGACTAAAAATCACTGAATTGACAAAATTATGGTCAAAATGGTACTGTAGTGCTGCTGGCATTGATAAAGAACAAAATGAGCACCTGGCAAGCCAATAGCAATATCATTCTAGTAAGATTATCCCTCCAGCAACTAGCGTGAGTAAAATAAGTGTCCAGCAACTGTAGCATTTTAGTAAAATTATTCTACCAGCAACTGCCAGCATTAGTAAAATAGGTGTCCAGCAACCGCCACATTTCAGTAAAATTATCCTACCAGCAACAGCTGCAATTTAGTGAAATTATCCTGCCAGCAATTGCCAGCATTAGTAAAATAGGCATCCAGCAATTGCCACATTTTAGTAAAAATTACCCTGCCAGCAATTGCCAGCATTAGTAAAATAGGCGTCCAGCAACTGCCACATTTTAGTATAACTATCCTGCCAGCAACAGCTGCATTTTAGTAAAATTACCCTGCCAGCAACAGCTGCATTGTAGTAAAATTACCCTGCCAGCAACAGCTGCATTTTAGTAAAATTATCCTGCCAGCAATTGCCAGCATTAGTAAAATAGGCGTCCAGCAA
>Ga0137418_10007187_pt1 | contig 10224 bp, 5 predicted proteins | sample CZODoug3_1_2_16f_FD_122242 | JGI IMG/M metagenome (GOLD analysis project Ga0137418, IMG submission 122242) | Vadose zone soil fungal communities from Angelo Coast Range Reserve, California, USA - CZODoug3_1_2_16fungal (Hybrid Assembly) | ecosystem: Environmental > Terrestrial > Soil > Vadose... | reverse complement strand
CGTGTGTTGCTGCGCACCTTCAGGTCCTGCTCACGAAGATTGAAATGTTCGCTGACGCGTTTTTGGATCAAATCAATTGTGACGCGCTTCTCCTGCGAAGCAATAATATTGCGCAGCACTTGTTGCGCGGTAGCCAGCGATACGGTGGCGCCGGTCAGCGAGGCATAGGCCATCAATCGGGTTAGCGCGCCTTCCAACTCACGCACGTTGGACTTAATGGCTCGCGCGATGTATTCCGCGACGTCGTCGGGCAGAGAAAAGCGATCGTTCTCCGCTTTCTTCTGCAAAATCGCGATCTTGGTTTCCAAGTCCGGCGGCTGAATGTCCGCGATTAGCCCCCACTCAAACCGCGAGCGCAGCCGCTCTTCAATCGAGTTGATATCTTTGGGCAAGCAATCAGACGAGATCACGATTTGCTTCTGCAGCTCGTAGAGCGCGTTGAAAGTGTGAAAGAATTCTTCCTGAGTGCGTTCCTTGCCGGCGATGAATTGAATGTCGTCGACCAGCAATACGTCCACCGTGTGGAAACGGTCGCGGAACGTGATCATGCGATCGAAGCGCAGCGAATTGATCACTTCGATGGTGAACTTCTCCGCGCTCACGTAGCACAGGCGCATGGCCGGATTGCGCTTCTTGATGGTGTGCCCAATGGCGTGCATCAAGTGCGTCTTGCCCATTCCCACCCCGCCATAGAGGAACAGCGGGTTGTAGGCCTTGGAAGGCTGCTCGGCGACCGCGCGCGACGCCGCGTGCGCAAATTCGTTCGATTTGCCGACCACGAAGCTGTCGAACGTGTAGCGAGCATTCAACTGATGGTCGTTGGTTTCAAAATCAAGTTTGGATTGCTTGGGAGGCGCCACCGCCACAGCCGGCGCGGCCTCTTCTTCCGTGCAAACGTAATGAACTTTCAGGTTCGGGGTCCCCTGTTGATGGAAGACTGCCTTGACGATGTCCCCGTACGTCCGCGTGAGCACCTGGCGGAACACGGCGCTGGGGATCTGTATGTAAAGATTGTCCCCGTCAGCGCGATTCAGACGGGTGGGCTGGAACCAGGTTGTGTAAGTATTGATGCTGACCCGGGATTTCACCAACTCCAGGAACTTGTCCCATGCATTGATTGGTTCGCGCTCACGCGCCGGATTGGTGGCAGCTGTCATCACGAGAAAAAGACGCACCCTAAGCTATTTCCACAGATGTGTAAAAGTTGTGGAAAGCAATTTCAGTATACCGCTCTATCGATTTTCAGAACGTCGGGGTAATCCCGCGCTGAAGCATCCCGTTTGCCCCTGATGCCCCGCGCGTTGCTTCCAATATCCTCGGCCTCTCCCGCACCGCTATCAGACAGCGCGGGATTGTCGCCGATTGAAGCGCAGGGGGCAAGCGAAAAGTGCGCGAAGCAATTGCCGTACGTTCACATGGCGTGCACAGTTTTTCCACAAGCAGAAAACTCGTATGCGCAACCCGCGATACGCTGATTCAAAAGGGAATTTAGGTAAAATTTTGCGAGTTGCACGCCACTGCGAAAGAAAATGCACAAGCACAACCTGAGGAAAACTCTGACTATTGCGCAGTTTTTTTATCCGGCCGCTCGAATACGTAGATGCCCAAAGGGTCGTTACCGATCATCAGACGATCTTTCTGCACCACAATTACGTTTGGTTCCAGACGCGCACCTTCTGGCGTGTACAGCTTGTAGTCGCCGCGCCGCGTGCCTTCTTTATCGAAGCGGTACAGATCGTTGCTGACGCCCATCCAAATGTCGCCGGAATTGCGATCGACACCGATAGCATTCAGCACCCGTTTAAAAATGGGCGTGCCGTTCTTCTTCTCCTGGCGCCGGATCTCACGCCGGACAGCCTGTGCCACCGCCGCAGCTTCCAAAGCGGTGTACTGCATGTCCTGCCCTGCATAGCCGAAGCGGTCGTATTCGCGCACCGTCGGCTCCGGCGTATACGCGAAGCCATAGAAAAGATGGCCTTTGGCGTCGCTGGCCAGTTGCCCAATGTTCAGAAAGCGGTTGAGATCAATTCGATCGCTGAGCTGTTCGGGATCACCGAATTCGCGCACGTCGCGGCCATTTTTGTCGAAGACCACGACCAAGTGCGGTTCGCGCAGGGTTGCCACAGCCACTTCGCCGTCCGGCAGTACGGCAACCGACAGCGGCGCAGTTACCGAAGCCATCCGCGCATTTCCCGCAGCGTCCCAGATTTTCACGGCGTTGGCCGCGCGGTCGGCAACGTACACCGTGCCGGATGCGTCCACGTCCATACTTTCGCCGAATCGAATCGCTCGCAGGTCTGCGGATTGCGGCCCCCCCGCGCCAGGATAGTCCGGAATATTCTTCAAAAGCTTGCCGTCTTTGCCGAACACGGCGACGTGGTCATTTGGTCCGGCCAGGACGTAGATATTGCCGTCAGCGCCGATTCGGACCGAGCGCAGCCCCGGCCCCACCGCATTGAAGATGCGGGCTTTAGCGGTCAGTTCTCCTTCATCTTGAGCGAAAACAGGGGTCGTCAGGCACGCGAGCAGACACAAAGCCGCCGGGATTTTCACGCAACTGCCGCCTTTTCTTGCACCAAGGATGATGACTACTCAGACGCCCTTGACTCTCGCGGGGTTGCGCGATCCCAGTCTGCGATGTTCAATCGATGTGCAGCCGCAGTCGCTCGATCGACCGAGCGCGTAGCCGCCCCGCGGAATTGCGCTCACCGGCATCATCCGTTTCGATCAACACGCAATTCATCTGTACATCGCCAGAGGCGACCTCGAACCGCGCAGGCAGGCCGTCGAGGAACTTCTTGATGATCCCGTCTCTATCCATCCCTATGACGCCGCCATGCGGGCCAGTCATGCCCACGTCGGTGATATAGGCAGTGCCCTGCGGCAGAACGTGCTCGTCAGCGGTGGCCACATGCGTATGCGTGCCCACAATCGCCGTGACCCGACCGTCCAGATACCAGCCCATGGCCACCTTTTCGCTAGTCGTTTCCGCGTGCATATCAACCAGGACGAAGGCTACGTCGGCGGGCAACATCGCAAGCTCCGCGTCCGCTTTCCGGAAAGGATCATCGATAGGCGTCATGAAAACTCGGCCCTGCAGGTTCAAGACGGCGAACTTTACTCCGTTCTTAGCGACGCCCACATAGGTCCCGGTTCCCGGCGTCCCTTCCGGGAAATTTCCCGGGCGCAGCAAGCGCGGCTGGTGCGGCAGGTACTCGAGAATTTCCTTGCGGTCCCAACTGTGGTTGCCGCCGGTCAATACCTCGATCCCCATTCCGAGCAACTCGTCCGCAAGACGCGGCGTGATACCGAAGCCGGATGCCGAATTTTCGCCGTTAGCAATCACCAGGTCGATCTGCTGCAGCGCGACGATGTCCGCCAACCGGTCCTGCACGATTTGCCGGCCGGGCGCACCCACGATGTCTCCAATGAAAAGTATGCGCATTTCGTTTGTGGTCTTGCTTCTGTAGCGCCCGCCTTCTGCTCATCCTGAGCCTCGAAGGGAGGCGGGCTCCGTCGCTGAAGGAAAAAATGGAGCGGACTGCTCGGCCGTGGAGACTAGGCCATGAACCTCTGAATTAAGTGGGCGCCACGAGCCAACCGTTAGGCTTTCCTGCCCCGCTCGCTTCCCGTTCCTCGGAAAGCCAGCGGGACAGGCCGTGCACACAGGCTGTCTATCCGCAGCTCCTCAGAGATTCGACATTGGTTCAAATGGCTTTCGTACCCGCACCTGCTTCGAAGTGCCGCTCCGGCCCATATTCTAACAGCATGCCGCCACGAAATGCCCACCTACGCCCTTACTCGAATAAACGGGTCCAAGAAAATGGCAGGTAATCGCGTGCTGGCGTAGAATCGCTCGGGGGAAAACCTACCCATGCTTCGCGTGACACTCTTGGCTGCCGTCCTGCTTTCGCTGTTCCATCGGGGAACGCCAATGCCAAGTATTTTGGAACGACAGAATGCCGCGGTCCCCGCCCCGCAGCTCGGTCGCGTCAATTTCCCCACCAGTTGTGCCGCCGACGCCCAACCTTCCATGGAAACGGGCATCGCGCTATTGCACTCCTTTCAATATTTGCAAGCGGATCAGAGCTTTAGCGACGCCGCCAAACGCGATCCCAAGTGCGCCCTGGCCTATTGGGGCAAAGCAATGACGCACTATGAGCAGCTCTGGGAATTCCCCTCGCAGAAATCGCTGAAGCAAGGCGCGCAAGAAATTAAACGCGCGCAAGCAGCCGGCGCATCCAGCGAACGCGAACGCAGCTACATCGCTGCCGCTGCGGCCTTCTACCTTGCCGATGCGAAATTGAGCGAGACTCAGCGCGTCCAGGCCTTCTCCGCGGCCCTCGCGGCATTGCACAAGCAATTTCCCGACGACGTGAATGCGTCTGCGCTTTACGCGCTGTCCCTACTCGCGCTGGCCGAGCAACAGGAAGTCGAAGCGCAACCCAACCGCAAGGCCGCGATCGCCATCCTCCAGCCGCTCTGCCGCCAAGCGCCGGACAATCCCGGCCCTGCCCACTACATGATTCATGCTACGGACACACCGGAATTTGCCTCGCAAGGTTTGGAAGCAGCTCGCGCGTATTCAAAAATAGCGCCGGATTCCTCGCATGCCCTGCACATGCCCGCGCACATTTTCGTCCGCCTGGGCCTGTGGCAGGAATCCATCTCGTCTAACATCGCCGCGGCAGCATCCGCTGCCAAAGCCACGCAGGAGCACCGCGCGCGTCCGCATTACCAATTTCACGCCCTCGATTTTCTGAATTATTCCTACCTGCAAAGCGGGCAAGAATCGAAAGCCCGAGAAATGGTGAGGGAATTGGAAAGCGTCCCCGGCGCCGATCGAGAGTCAATTGCCGAGCATCAAGCTTGGCTCGCCGCCCGCAATGCTTTCGAGCTGCACCGCTGGAAAGAAGCCGCCGCGCTGCCCATTCCTCACGTGCCGCGCAGCTCCCAGGAATCCACCTATCGAGTGCGCGCCATCGGCGCAGCTCGCTCAGGTAACCCATCCGCCGCGCGCCAAGATCTTCAAAAATATCTGGAACTCAGCGCTGAGGAGAAGAGCAAATCCCACCACGCAGACAAAGCTCCCGATAAGAGCGTCGGCCAACTCGAAGCAGAAGCCTGGATTCTCTTCGCCGAAAGCAAATCCGACCAAGCTGTGAAGTCGTTGCGCTCTGCAGCGGATCGAGAAGATGCCGATGGAGTGGACTCGCTAGCCATGCCTGCCCGCGAAATGCTCGCCGACCTGCTGCTCGAACTCAAGCGCCCGGCAGAAGCACTCACGGAATACCAGGCCGCCCTAAAGAATTCGCCGAACCGCTTCGACGCGCTCTACGGTGCCGGTCACGCCGCACAAATCGCCGGCGACTCAGCCGCCGCCAACGCCTATTTCACAAAGCTTATGGAGATCTCTGCGCCAACAGCCGATCGCGCCGAGCTAACCGAAGCGAAAACTTACCTAGCCACGGCATCGAAAACCAAGTGAAACCGATTCTTGCCATATTTTTCGCGCTCGCAGTTTTCGCGCTAAGAGCCGGCGCGCAGACGCCTGTCGGTAAAGATCCGGAAGCAAACCCCGGGCGTCCCACGGTTTCTACTCCCGCGACGCTTACGCCTACAGGTTACTTGCAGTTTGAAACGGGCCTGACCGGCGCGAGCCACTCTCCCGAATTTACATCGCGCTTCGCGCCCAACGTGGTAATGAAATTTTCCGTTCACCGGCGGCTGGAATTCCTCGCGTCCAGTGAACCTGTTGTCCACTCGCGCGTGGAAGGGAAAAGCCTAAACCGCGTCGCCGAAGTATTTTTGGGACTGCAAACGGTTGTCAGCCCAGGCGAGGGAGCGACGCCTACGCTTGCGGTCAGCTATTTCCATCGCATGTACGATGGAGGCGCGCCTGAGTTCGATATCGGCAGCTCCGCCAATTCCGTTGTGCTCCTTGCCAGCGCCGATGTGAAGGGGTTCCATTACGACGCTAATGCCATGTTCAACGAACTTACCCAGGGACCGCTGCGCAGAGCACAGTTTGGTCAGAGCCTCACGATTTCGCATTCGCTAACGCACAGATTCACTCTATCCGGCGAGGTCTGGCACTTTACTCAACCGTTCTTGCGCGGAAGTGCGGTAGGCAACCTTTGGGCACTAAGCTACGCCCCGCGCAAGACCCTCGTGTTTGACGTGGGCTTCAACCGCGGATTCACCGACACCTCTACCCACTGGGAAGCCTTTATTGGGTTCACCTATCTGCTTCCCCACCGCTCTTGGCTGGCTACGCCTTGAGTTCCGAAGAAGGCGCAGAGGGCTTGGCCTCGCACGTATCGAAGGGGACGGGTCGCTGGACCGACCCATCCCAGCACAAAAAACAGATGTTGCTAAGCGCCTAGAAGTGGAAGCCCAACTCTGCCGTGTACGCGCGCGGCGTCACAAAATGCGTGCCGCTAAACGTCGACAGAAAGTTGTACACGGCAGTCTTGTTGGTCAGGTTAATGACCGTAAAACGCAAGCTCCACTTGTAGCGGTCACCTTGGAAAAGATTGTCGTCGCCCACGGACGCATCAAACAGGTTCCGCGCTTTGACACGAGAGGGGTTGTGGTCTACGTCAAAAGTGGCGCCGGCTATGTTGAGCAGTTTTGCCCCGGTACTGACGGGGTTCGCGCCGCAGATAGTCCCCGGACCTTGCGCAAGGGGGGTTGTTAACGACGCGCTGTGCATCACACCGCCAGCATCCACGCAGAACAGCCCAATCGCCGTCTGCTGGTCGGCGTCCAGAAAGCTCGACGCATCCGAGAAGTTGTCCAGGGCCGGGTTGCTCGCCACCAAGCCGCTGTCGTAGCGCCAGTTGAATGCCACCCAGGGCAATTTGAGCCAGGGTTGATATTGCACATGGGTCGTCTGGTTGAACGCCTGGTCGTGGTCGATACGGAAAACCTCGCCGCCCGTAATGCTGGAACCCAAGCCGGCAATCTGCGGCGGGAAATACCGTGCCCGGACGTGGGCGAGAACGGCGAATGCCGTAAGGCCGTGATAATTAGGCATGCTCACGCGTACCGAGGGCCCATCGATTTTTGAACTCTTCCAGGAAATGGGAAAGAAAATGGGTGTGTTGCCAAATGTGCTGAAGTCAAACGCGTTATGCGTGTACTTCCACAGGTAATCGGCGTCCACAACCACGAACTTTCCAAACGCTTGCTGAAAGCCGGCATTGAACTGGTTGCGCTGCCCAGACCGAAGCGGCGCCTGTAAGCTGTTACCGCCAATGACGTCCAGGACCACCGGGTTTGTCGCTCCTACGCTGGACAGAATCAGGTTTTCGTTAAATGGCGTCTCCAAGACGCGCGAGTACGATACCCGCAGTACCGTATTTGTCTTCTTAATGTTGTAAGCGACGCCCAGCCGAGGTTCCGGCTGCCAGTCATGCACAATCCCGCGATACAGGTCAAAACGAATGCCTAGATTGAACGCAAAATTCCCTTCCGTAATCGTGTCTTGTGCATACAAGGCGATCTCCTTCACATCCGTGTGCCCTCGGAACGGGAAGAGAGTTCCTCCGGCCGTTAGATCGAAAGGCGGCAAAACTGCGCATGGATCCGGAGCCGGATTGCCATTCGGGCAACCCAGGTTAGTGAGAAAATTCGGATCGGTAATTCCGAAGTTAAAATTTTCTGTCAGGAATGTGTGCTGAAACGTGGCGCCGACCTTGATGTTGTTCTTGCCTTTCACGTAAGACAAGTCGGACCGAAGCCCAGCGTTCGTCAGCGTCCGATGCTGATTGAGAGTGGCCGAGGAGCCGCCGGGAATGAGGCCGGTGCCGTCTGCGAAAACGTTTCCGCTCGGGTAGTAGTCAAACACGTCCCGCCGCACAAACGCTCCCAACGTGAAAAGCGTAGTCGGGCTGATTAGCCGCGTCCACACCGGGGCGATATTGAACGTACCGATTTTCGCGCGTTGATCCTGCGCGGGCAGCGGTTGTCCGGTAATCGGATCATTCACGCCAATGTTGAGGTTATCGATAGTATTCGGTGTCTGGAACCAGGAGCGCGTGTACTGGAAATTCGTGTGGATCGTGTCTGCGCCCGTGATCTGGTAATCCACGCGATCGAAGAAATTCTCCTCATTCCCCTTGTCGTGAATGGCGTGAAGCTCTGGTGGATCCAGGAAGCGGCTGGTGTTCAAGCCGCTGGCGGCGATGAAGTTGCCCCACTTCTTCCCTCCCCATGCCAAACGGAAACCGCCGCTCACCGAACCGAAGCTGCCGTAAGACGTGAAGATGCTGCCCGTTGGCTTTGTTACCCCGAGTCCAGACCGAGTCGTTACCTTGATAACCAAGCTCGTCTTGTCGCCGTATTCCGCCGGTGGTCCACCGGAAACCGCCTCAATCGATTGAATCGAATCCAGCGGAATCTGATTTGAGAATACTTTGCTCTGTTGATCCGTGATCGGCTGGCCGTCTACAGAGAAAGAATTCTCCGCGTGATCGCCCAAGCCGTGAAATAACCCGTTTGAATCCGCCACCACGCCCGGTGATGCCAGCGTCACCAGCGAACTCACTGCCGACGATTGACTCTCGAGCGGCATCCTTTCCGTCAATACGGTGTCCACATCGGTGTGAAAACTGGGATCGTTCTCCACCAGGTCCTCGCCCTTGGCCTCCACTGTGACGCTAGTGGCGGCTGAGCCAACCTTTAAATCGATGGCCATGTTGGCGGGAACCACAGAGCGAACGTCCACGTCCTGTCCCGACGAATCGAAGCCCGCGGCTGTAACCGTGACGTGGTAAGGGTTAAACGGGACGTTGCTGAACCGAAAGGCGCCGCTGTTATCCGTGGTGGTCTCCCGGCGATAGCCGGTGACTGGATTAGAGATTTCAATCTTCGCGTTCGGCACGGAGGAACCGGAGGGGTCCTTCACGACGCCCTCGATCGATCCTGAATTGCCCAACTGCGCGCGCACTGGCAGCGCGAAAAGCATCAAACTTAAGCTCAATATCAAAAATCCATAGCTGCGAATTCTTTCGAACATTTGTCCTCCGTCCCAGTCAGTGGGAGCGTGCGCTAGGTGTGGATAAGAGCCGCCGGATAAATGGCGGTCGCTCGAGCAACATTTGGTGGCTCAGGCGAAGAACGACGGGGATCAACGGAAATGATTAAGCGACGGGAGGCGCGCGAGACGCACGATGAGGAGAGAAAGCATCAAGCGGGGAAACATTTTCCGGAAGAACGGCGCGCCAAGCGACTTGCCGGGATTCGGAAATCAAGTTTAGAGACGCGGCCGCCAATGCCGGCGCATGCAGCGATTGACAGACATGGCACGCAGTGTCCGACCCACCATTGTGCTGGTGCGCGAAGGCGCCGCCAGCCGCAAAATACAACAGCGCTAAGCAGCCAAGTATGGCTAGCGCGCGTCTGCCGGGAATGAATTTTGCCCAATCCATATATCTCAAACTACAGAGTTCAGTGTAGCAGCTTAGATGGACTGCCGGGCTGCTTGGTTGCTATATTTCGCGCCCTCTCTGCCAACCCTTGACCCCGCAACTATTCTTGCCTAAGCTCCGTCTTACTAAGCACATGCACCGCCCTACATCGCGAATATCCTTCTTGGCGCTGCTCTTGGCCCTCGTTTTTCTTGGAGCCCAGTTTCACTTTTGCGCCGATCTGAGTGAGGCATCTGACTCTTCGCATCTTTGCCCGGTTTGCAGCGCAACCACTTCCGCGATGGTCAACGAGTCGCTGTTGCTGGTGGTGGCACCCGTCTCCAATCGGCTGGAGACTCCCGGCATCCTCGTCATCTTACCCGCAGACATTCCTCGGGCCATTTCTCCTCGTGCACCTCCCATCTCCGGCAGCATTGGCTGAACCAAGGGCCCCTCGTCCTCTCGAAATCAATTTGAGGGAAGTGTCATGAAGAAAGCTGTGATGGTGTCCGCGATTTTGCTTTTGTGTTCGGTCTCGCGCGCGCAGGAAATCGCGCCGGCGCCCGAGACACGCTTGAGAACATTAGAGCAGCAGGTTCAGACGCTTGCAGAGGAAGTGGCTCTGTTGCGAGGAGAGCTGAAGGCATTGCGTGACGCGAAATCCATCGGTGCCCCTGAGAACCGGGTATTGTTAGCTTCGGCGCACTCGGAGCCGGGGACGGTAGGCAGCAGTTCCGTTGCTGCGATCCCGGAAGCAGCGCAGTTACCGCAAACGCAGGTAAGCGGCAGCGCGCAACCGCAAACCTACGGC
>Ga0137418_10007186_pt1 | contig 10224 bp, 14 predicted proteins | sample CZODoug3_1_2_16f_FD_122242 | JGI IMG/M metagenome (GOLD analysis project Ga0137418, IMG submission 122242) | Vadose zone soil fungal communities from Angelo Coast Range Reserve, California, USA - CZODoug3_1_2_16fungal (Hybrid Assembly) | ecosystem: Environmental > Terrestrial > Soil > Vadose... | reverse complement strand
GTTTGGAGAGTGGATGGTCGGAGGACATTTCTGGTCCTACCCCTTACCTCAGCGGCTAAAGCCGGGATTCCATAGGAGGTTTATCGCAGGGCTGAAGCCCTGCGCCGCCCAAAAGCAAGAGCAGATTCCTCCCGTTGGTCGGAATGACAAACGTTTGTGTTGCAGATCCCCCTTCGGCCGAGCGCCCCAGGATGGCGCCAAAGTGCGGCGCGAACCGGGGCACCAGGCCCTGGTACGAATCTGAAACTTACCTCGGGGGCTAAAGCCCCATCCCCTTGGATTTGGAACGCTGGCCCTTCGGCTTCGCTCAGGGCAGGCTCTAAAGGCCAGCTCTACCGTGTCGGGTGGGTGCAGGGTTGAAAGCCAGCGGATGCCGCCTCAAGCCCCACTCAAGCCAAGAGGGCCCGGAGATTGCAGGGGGCTCTTCGACTGCGGAATGTCTTCACTTCGTGAAGACATTCCTGCGCTCAAGATGACAACTCTGATGGACGAGGTTGCCATTTATCGCTAAGGCAGCGGACAGGAGTGTCCGCTCTACACGATCGCGCGGCGCCTGAAGGCGCGTTTCTCAGCAGATCGGGCGGCACCGCTAAAGCGGTGCCCTGATACGGATCTGGAACCTTACCTCGGGGGCTAAAGCCCCATCTTTTGGGTTTGTGACGCTGGCCTGAAGGCCAGCTCTACCGTTTCGCGTGGGTGCAGGTTGAAAGCCAGTGCATGCCGATGCGAGCTATTGAGAGGGGCCGAAAAGGACTGGGCTCACCATGGTTTCAATCCTGGCTGCCATCTCCTCGGCGGGGATACGGTTGGGGGTCTGAAACCAGCGGCGTGCGGCTCCAAAAACGGCCCAGGCTGCGGTGGTCGCCCGCAGTGCCGCATCGGCATCGGGTTTGATCCCACTGCGTGCGATCCCACAGTGTGCAATGTCACTGGACGCGATTCCATCGGCTGCGGCCCCATGAAGGGCAAGGCCTTCCTTGAACATGTCCTCGACGACGGGGATGATGGAGCCTTCGAGCGCCATCCGAGCCAACTGACTGGGACAGCCTGTGCTCTCCGCAAGATAGTCGCAGACGCCGAGTGCGATGGCGCGCAGTGCTCCATGGCAGTCGGTAAAGGTGATGCTGCGGCGCTCGATCAGATCGCGGAAACGGGATTCCGTCATGGCCTGCAGCAGCGCGTTCTTGTCCTGGAAGTGGAGGTAAAAGGTGGCGCGGTTCAGCGTCGCCTCGTCGGCGATCTCCTGAACGGATATATCTTCAAGATGCTTTGTTATCAATAGCTTGGCCAGTGCTTCCATGAGCATGCGGCGGCTGCGCAGGATGCGCGGATCCGTGGTTCCGGTTGCGAGGGTTCCGGTCTCGGGCGTGCCGGTCTCGGGTTGGAGAAGCTGGGCCATTCCTACTCTCCTCCTCTTAAGGATACTCCTGCCGACTAAACGACACTTGTTATTTCTTGAATCGACAAGTGTTGATTACTAATCAATTGTCGTGTAGGAGGAATTCTCAATGTCCACACTGCTACATATCGATTCCAGCCCGCTCTACGGGCGGTCAGTCTCCCGCGAGCTGACGGCTGCGTTCGTCAACCAATGGAAGGCTTCGCATCCGGATGGAAGGGTCATTGACCGCGACCTCAATGCAACAACTATGCCGCCGGTCAATGCGGAATGGGTCGGTGCCGCTTACACGCCGGAACAGGCACGCACTCCGCAGCAGAAGGAATTGCTTTCGCTCTCCGACTCCCTAATCGCAGAATTGGAACAGGCCGATGAGTACGTTATCGGAGTGCCGATGCACAACTTTGGTGTGCCTTCCGTGCTCAAGCTATGGATCGACCAGATTGCGCGGGTCGGCAAGACTTTTGCCTACGGGGAGAGAGGGCCGAAGGGTATGATTATCGGCAAGAAGGCGACCTTCATCATCGCAACCGGCGGGATCTACGATGCCCAGACGCAGATGGCCTCGTTCAATTTCGTGGAGCCGTATCTGCGGTCGGTATTTGGGTTTCTTGGCGTGACGGATGCGACCTTCCTCACCGCAGGGGGAACTGCGGCGCTGAACCAGGGGAAAGACCGAAATACGTTTCTTGCACCACATCTTCAAGCCGTGCAGACGCACGCGCAGACCTTCCAGGGAGATCACGCATGAAAACTACTTCCATTGTTGCTCGCTATCTGCTAGGCCTTATGTTTACGGTCTTTGGGCTGAACGGGTTCCTCCACTTTATTCCGCAGCCGCCACCGACGAATCCGCTGGCCATGCAGTTCTTTGTTGCCGTCAGCGCATCGCACTTTGCTGCGTTCTTTTTCGCCGTGCAGGTCCTTGGTGGACTGCTGCTGCTCTCTGGCTTTTTCGTGCCCCTGGCACTGACACTGCTTGCGGCGGTGATCTACAACATCCTTGCGTTCCACCTGACGATGGCGCCGGCGGGCATCGGTCCAGGACTGGTGGCGTCTGTGCTCTGGGCGCTGGTCTTCCTTCAGTACCGCGAAAGCTTTAACGGCATCTTCAGCGCGAAGCCTGCGACGCGGGCATGAATTGCGGCGCAGAACCCTGCGGCGACCGGTTCGAGGCCCAGCTAAAGAGATTTACTTTTGCAATGCCTTGACTAGCTGTGCCTGCTTTTCTTTGGGCAGACCCTGCTTGACGATTTCCAGTTTCTGAAATCCATCTTTGAGCACGGTCTGTTTGGCGTTTTCCTGAGTGACACAGATCGGCGTCAGAAGGATGGCTTTTGTGGTCAGTGTGCCATTCGGCACTGCCGCAAGGTTCTTCATGTCTTCGTGCCGCGCGAGTTTCATCGCGGCTTCAGCGGCGGCCCGCGCCTCTTTGCCGAGCGGCTTGTAAACAGTCATCAGTTGAGAGCCATCGAAGATTCGCTCGATGGCTGCGAGGTCTGAGTCCTGTCCCGAGAGCAGCACTTTGCCAGACCAGCCCTTGTCCTCGAGCGCTTGGATTGCGCCGCCCGCAATCCCGTCATTCGAGGCAACAATTGCGGTGGGAGCAGCGTGGAACTTGTCCAGTTCTTTCTTGACCATGAGGTAAGCCTCGGTTGGGCTCCACTCCGGTACCCATAGATCAGCGACGACTCGAATGTCGCCGCGATCGATGAGGGGCTGCAGCACCTTCATCTGTCCGTCGCGAACCACTTTCGAGTTGGCGTCGAGCCGTGAGCCTCCCAACAACAGGTAGTCGCCTTTGGGCGCGCGATCCACCAGGCTTTGCGCCTGCTCGATTCCGACCGTGAAAAGGTCGAATCCAACGAAGAGGTCGACTGGCGCACTGGCCAAGCGATCATAGCTGATCACTGGAACATGTTTCTGGTGCGCGGCTTCCACGACACGCCCAGCTTTACTCGTATCGTGCGGCAGAAACACGAGAACATCGATGCCGCTCTTGAGCAGTTCCTTGATCTGGCGAAACTGCAGATCGTCGTCGCCATTGGCGGAGCGGGTGAGAACGGAACCTCCGAGCTCGTGAGCGCGCTGCTGAAATTCCTCGAGATCGGTCTGCCAACGTTCGCCATTCATGGCCTCGATGGAAAACCCAATTTTGATTTCCTTCTTCTGCGCCTGCGCAACACCCAGCGTCAGGATGATAAGAACAAACGAAACTCCGGTGAAGAAACGAGACGAACCCGACATGAAAGTATCTCCTAGGCGGCAGCTCTCGGCACAACCGAGAATCCGAGCCCGAAGCCCGCTAAAGAAATGATTACAGCGGAGTTAGCCAGGGTCAATTTACCTTCGTAACGAGGGTCTAGCTGGGCGCGGGATAGTGCTTTCGTTTCTTTTCTTCGGATTTGCTCCAATGACACGTCATCCACGCAAGGGGAAAGCCATGCATGGAAAGGATGCGATTCAGCGAAGTGCAACCATGGAGGCCCTCACGCAACGCGAAGGGTGATTGACGCGACATCGCGACTACGCCAACAATCCGGTTGTGAGTGTAATGGCCTGATTTCGCCAGTTGCGCCAAGGATGGGGACCGCACCGACATCTTGGCAGGCATACAATTTAGTTCCGAGGAAACAATGATGAGTAAACTCGCATTCTCCGTTTGCTCTGCGATGCTGTGGTTTGTCGCTGCGGCTCAGTCCCAATCAAGCCGAGCTGGCTGCAGTCCTGAGGAACTCAACAACCTGTTGCGACCGCGCGACCCTGCCTATGTCGATGCGATAGGGTTGGCTGCAAGTTTACAGAGCCACAGCTTCACGATCGAATGTGTTCTCCCGTCTAAGTTTGCGAAATTCCTACCGCGACAAACGGGCGCGGCCCTCTTCCGCACCACAACGGGCGATTTCGAAGCTTTATTCCGGCCCAAAGGGCAGAACTTCGACGACGTTTTCATCTCGGAGAAACGAGACGTGAATCTGTCCTCAGGGAGCAACGCTGTGGGATACCGCTATACCTTACGCGATTCGCAGGGTCACAAGCTGCAGGACATGGCTGGTCGAGAGACGTTTTTCGTGAGGCACGACTACATATTGTTCATAACTTCGCAGAAAAACACCGCGGCCACCCTTAACGAGTCCCTCAGGAATGAACCGTAACATAACAACTGCTTTTAGAATCCGAAGTACAGTCTAGCTGGCGTAATATCGCCATATCGCTCATCGAGCAGCGGCCAAAACGCGCTACGGCCTGTTAGCGACACTTGTCGAGAATTCTGGGTAGTGGTGCAGTTTGATTCAAACTGCACCACTACCGAATTCTGCAATTGCATCGTGAGACAAGGGCATTAGCGTAGAATGTTGTCCGTTTCAGGAGTGCGGATGGTTTACCACGTCCAGTCAGAGCAAATTAGTTTGGGGAAACGTATCGCCCGAACCGCCGTTGTCGTTCTTGCGGCTGGCGTGGCGCAATACTTTTGGTTCTATCGGTCAGGGAAGTTGAGTCATGGCGAGGATTGGCTTATCGATTCAGTCGTGCTTGGCATGGTCACTTTCTTCCTGGATTCAAGACGCCGCGAGTACGATCTCGAAGTAGATGATGAAATGATCCGGGTGCGTAACGCTTCCCTTAGTATCGGCAATGGCAGGGTCCGCAGAGGTCGCATTCGATATTTGCACGAGTCGATCGGTGGCATGTTTCGCGAGCCAGCGTTGCGACTTTCGGAGCATGGTCGAATCTCAAGGTTTTTTGTGGGTGGAGTTTGGATACCCGCGAGCCTGCCAGGGTACGAACAGGTCAAGGCTAAGGCAATGAGTTGGATGGAGATTGGCTGATCGGCATCATCGAGGGTGGATGTCAGTGCTCCCGCTGCCAGCAAACCATCCAGGGTGACCCGTGTCGATTGTTGTCGCAAAATCGCGGTTACACGCATTGACTTTTCGTGGACCTGCTCCCATAAGGGCTACTGATCCATCGAATCGCGCACGGAGCGACGGGACGCGCTAAAATGCTAAGCATCTCGCCTGCCACTTTCGTCGCTCCAGAAAGAGGGGTGTCGTATGATTCCGGAAACGCAACAGTCCGAATCCCCATACTGCGTGAGGATTGAGACCGAGACCGGCCAGTCTTCTACTGTTCCCATTGCCGTCTTGACACCGAAGCAGTTGGAAGTCTTTCTTCAGAGTGAGTTCAAGAGGTTGGCGCAAGAAGCAGGCGTAAAGGGTGCTCGTATTCATGTGGAGCGGGCGATAGCCGCTGACTACGAGCAGGTCCTCCGTGAGGTTGCGGCGTGCCTGCTCTCTGCGAAGGCACGCGCCGCATGATTCGGCAATGCGCTGTGTTCCGGGATTTCGATCCGGGAATCGCACAAATATACTGCTGAAATATCGCTGATCATCGACCCCGCGCGGTGGGGTGTTGAGCGTTAAGGCCTGTTCACAAGAACTACGGCAATTGGGGCATAATGCGGGATGAGGACTGCGATGCGTACATGGCAGTTCATGCTGCCGATCTGCTGCGCACTGAGCGCGTTGGTGGCTATGGGGCGAACTCGACGTAGGCGAGCATAAGCGGTATCGCGGAAGAGATGGCATCAAGCGCCTGCTGTTGCACTCCCTTATTTTGGGAGTGATCTTCGCAACGGTCGTACCCTACCTGCCCATGTGGTAGTGATGGTACCGACATGACCGCACCGAGACGCCAGACTGCTCTGTTGGCGTAACATCGCCTTATCGCTCACTGACGTGTTCTGAGCGCCAGGGCTGATTTCGGCAACTAGCCTAGGTGTGCGCTCCAAGGCAGGTACAACGTAAGGGTTCAGGCAATGCAATCCGACCTTAGAATGGCGAAATGCGAGATCCAGTAACGTTTCTCCTTCGGACATTCAGCGGGATACTCGGGCTATTCGCAGCATGTGTGGCGCTGGTTATTCCTTTGCTGTTTCTGGCGAACACGCTTCAGGAAGCTGAATCGGCAAAGCAGTATGGCGGTCACGCTTCGCTGTCAGGAGCGATAGGAGGAGTCACCCTGGTTCTGCTTGTATCTTTCCTGTTCGGTGCCGGGGCGTACTTTCTTCTTCGCTTCTCATTCTGCGGTCGCAAGCCAATCGGGGTCGATCAGGGTTCACAGAACTAGTCTCAACTGATGAAACATCGCCTCTCTGACAATGTCGGCGGTGTCAAGTACATTTTGAGCGAAGGAAGCCTGAGCACTCCGAAGAGCGCCATTTCGCTCTCATTGAGATTTTGCACCATACCCAACCCAAAGGCTCGCTCGTAATCGTTTTCAGGTCAGGAACTCAGTCCGACCCATGCATCTCTTCGGTCACACCCTCGATCATGATTACTACTTCAGACTCCCTGTGAAGGGGAGCGGGATACCCAATCAATATCTCGGTGTTCTACTGCACACCATGGCGATGTCCGGGTTGTCCCGCGTGCGAACCGAACTTATTCAACTGCTCGTAATCCCATCCCTTGCGCAGCATCCAGTACATCCGTACGGCTAGTCTGCGTGCCATCGCGACCTTCGCGATCTTCCGTCCCCGTCGCAGCGCCAGGTGGAAGTACTTACTCCGCCATTCCGGATCACTGCGCACCGTCACTTGCGCCGCTTCCACTAACAAAAACCGCAACAGAGAGTTCCCTTGTTTCGTGATATGCCCGAGTCGTCGTCGATTCCCACTCGAGTCTTCCATCGGCACCAGTCCCAGATAGCTCGCGATCTGCTTGCCACACTGAAACCGATCCACCTTCCCCAGGATCAGTACGAAGGCCAGCGCCGTGAGTGGTCCCACCCCGGGATGCGTTTGCAAGCGCCGCGCCTCGGGACTCTTCTCCACTTCCTGCTCAATCGACTGCGTCAGCTTCGCGATTGTCGGGTTCAGCCGGTCCAGCAACTCCAACAGATCACGCCGTCGCTGGTTCGCCCACGGAGCTAACACGAACGCTTCCAGTTGGTCGCGCCCACGTTCCCGCCACAACCTCTTCTTGCAGCGCAGGCCTTCGTTGAGGGCCACGGCTTGCAGCTGGTTCATGATCCGCGTGCGCGCCTGCACCATCCGGTGCCGGTGCCACAGCAGTTGCCGTAGATCCCGATTCTCCCAGTTCGGCACCCAGATCCGAGGAAAGCGATTCTCCAGCAACAATTGCAGAATCAGCTCTGCATCCTGCCGGTCCGTCTTCTGCTTGCGGACTCGCTTCGCACGGATCCCGGCGGCGTCTCCGATCCACAACTCGAACTTGAGCTCGGAGAGTAGTCGTTCAAACCAGCGCGCATGTCCGCTCGCTTCCATCCCGACACGCACGCTCGCTCCGGGCGCCCCAAGATCACGATAAAACTTTTCCGCTTCACCAGGGTGTTCTAGCCGTCGCTCTTGCACTTCCCCAGTCTCGCTATCTACAAACGCAATTTGTTGAAAGCCCGGGTGATAATCTGCCCCTATAATGATCATTGTTCGGCTCCTTTCTCCGAGCCTCTTTGGTTGGTTGGTCCCACCAAAGTTTACTCGGACCTGGGAGCCGACATTGTCATGGAATCAATTTCACGTTTTGACCGCTGGTCATTGAGTGTAACGGCGATACTACAACAGTTATCGCTGCGTAGCGGGGTCGGCATATTTGGGGCAGCCCGCAGTGGACGCAGCGTCCAGCAAATATATTGTGGTACCACCATTTCACGAAGAACCGCCTGCCGCAACTCGGACACCTGAACATTTGGAATCTAATGCCCGCGACTGCGTAGAGCGCCATCCAACTAAATGCCGCGACGTAAGCGGGTGTCTCCGAATGAAACAGTCGGATGGTCACCACCGCAAACACAAACACGACTGGCGTATAACCCAAGAACGCGAGCAGGGCTAGATTACGACGCTTACGGTATTCCTGCCACGGGTCAGGCGAGTCGCTCATGTACCCCAGTGTAGCGCCGGAGTTACTTCCGAAAGGAAAAGGGGACTGACGCTTTCAGGCGATAGCGTTCAAAACCCCACCGGGCGGCGTCGATGATGAGCGATATTTCGACAGTCATCGGCGCCGAACTAGGCCCGCGTCGCGTGCTCACTACCCGGTGCTAGAATTGGCCTGTCCGATGACAAAGGAAACGAAGAACTGTTTGCTCGAAGGAACGCTCGAATTGTTAGGGGAGAGCGAGACTCTCTTCGTTTACGTAGTTGTTCCTCTGCTGTGCATCATCGGCATCTACGTCCTTGGCACAGTCTTTTACCAGTTCATTGTTGAGGCGCATCCCAGCGCCGCTTCGGCTGCCTCGGACCTTTTTTCCATCGATCCCGACAAGTGGTTCCCTCGGGCTTGACCAACGCTGTTGATGTGACACGGCTGAGCGGCTGAGAGATGGGCGTATTGGATTTTTCAACCAATCATGGTCAGTGGTGCGCGAAATCGAGCACCACTGCGGCCAGCCAAATCGGAATTGTCAATAGCCAGAGGATTCCGCTTTGCCATCGTTCTCGGGCGAGGATGAACGCGCCCCACGTCAGATTCAACACAAGGAAGACAGCACAGACTGGGAAAACGGAAAGTGCCCAGACGTATGGCTCTCCTGTCACCGAATGCAATCCTAGCTCCCGCTCCTGTGGTATTACCCAACCATTTGAAGCCGCAACCATATAAACGACAGCACCGATGAAATTGAGGACAAGCAGGACTACGCTCCATCGCTGTGCCGCAAGGTTCCTACGAATGTATTGTTCTGAATGCATCGCATTTCGTGTAGCGGCTTCCAGCGCCAGCGCTTTACTCTGAATTTGCAGGACATACCACGATGATTTCTGCAAACAGGCCATTACACTCAGTACGCGTGGGCTCCGAGGTAAAGGCCGACCACAAAACCCACAATAATCAAGCAAGGGATGGTCAACCACCATCTGCTTCCCTGCTGCGCGGCAAGTAGGCCGCGAACGCAGGACACACCAGCAGAGGCAAAGTTAATTGGTTCTCGCCAGTTTGTATATGGCGGTACGAAGATGCTGGCCAGCAATAAAGCACTCGCAACACCCAGTTTGGCGGACCTCCTCATGGGCATAGCACCATTATGCGCCGGGAATGCCACGTCAGTTGACGTAAGCAGGCGATGGAACTCAGAAACCTCCTCAAGGAACTAACGGGGTTCTGTGGCCGATGATCGTGTACCATGCCCGGAAAACTTGCGATTTTCAGATCCGTCGGTTTCGTACAGCAGTTGCAGGGCACTCTCTGGTTGGAATAGGGAAGCCTAAACTCCCGCCATTCCTCGATTGATTACCCGCCAAACTTTCGGGCCATTCCATTCGACAGCGGCAACAAGTAACATCGTTCTAGCATCAGAGAGCGGTCGGCTAATTCCGATCCGGCAACCTGCGAGGAGATTCGTAAGGTGCCATCAGCCCAACGGGCTGGATGTGACGAGGCAACTCGTAACGGACAATCTCCACCGAGACAGTCGCCAATGCTGGCGGCTTTTTGTTTTGGCCATTCTCTGGTGCGTGTTTTTACAAAGAAGCACGCATCCATGAATAGGGCCGCGCACTTTATTCCAAATACCCCAGACGTTCTTGTTCGCAACGAGGGCACGCTCTTCCTCTTCTGCCCTCTCACTACCCGAGGAAAGAGTTGGATCGATGAGAATGTTCAGCCGGACGCCCTTTGGTTTGGGGGAGCGCTCGTTGTCGAACACAGGTTCGCTTGGGCTTTGGCGCAGGGCATGTTCGATGAAGGGCTGGTGTTGGCATGACGAAACTAAAGCAGGTTGCCCTTTACACAAGGGTCAGCACCTTGAACCATGGCCAAGACCCGGAGGTCCAGTTGATCGAACTGCGCTCCTATTGTGAGCGC
>Ga0137418_10007185_pt1 | contig 10224 bp, 9 predicted proteins | sample CZODoug3_1_2_16f_FD_122242 | JGI IMG/M metagenome (GOLD analysis project Ga0137418, IMG submission 122242) | Vadose zone soil fungal communities from Angelo Coast Range Reserve, California, USA - CZODoug3_1_2_16fungal (Hybrid Assembly) | ecosystem: Environmental > Terrestrial > Soil > Vadose... | reverse complement strand
GCCGACACTGGTGGTGTGGGGGAAACAGGATAAATTGTTGCCGATCGCGGCTGGGGAAAGGTACGCAGCGGGAATCGCCGGAGCGAAGATGGTCAGCTTTGACAAGTGCGGGCACGTGCCCCCGATTGAGAAGACGGAAGAATTCCTCGCAGCGGTAACGGGATTTCTTGGGGGCGGGGCGGCGGCGGCGCATTGAGCGCGGGTAGCAGTTTGCCGAATTAAAAAGAGTCTTTTCAGGATTCAGAGCATATTTATTTTGGAGCAGGCTTGGTCTCTGCCAGGCTTTGATTGGCGCGGAAGATGACGTAGGCGCGGATGGCGGCAGCATCGTCATGCGAGAGTTCCTTGTCGAAGGAAACCATGCCGGCTTGTTTTAGCTGGCCTTTCAGAACGATTTCAAACCATTGATCGTTTTCGAGTGTGCCGGAATAGCGGAGGTCGGGGAGGACGCCGCCGCTGACGGCGACGTCGCCGTGGCAGGTGAAGCAATAATGCTGGAAGAGGGCTTCGCCGTTGCGCACAGCCGCGGCAGTGGCGGTGGGCTTGGGCGGCTTGAGTTGCGGCGGTGTGAACGGCGGGAGCGGGGGGAGGCTGGCCTTACTGCCTAATTTGAAAGCGAGCAGGCGGTGGATATTTTGCGTGCGCCCAGCGGAGAGAGCGACTTCACCAGAGGCGAGAGTGAAGACACCGCCCCAGCCAGCGAGGACGGCGACGTATTGTTCGCCGTTGACGGTGTAGGTTATGGGGGCGGCGACGATGCCGCTTTGCGCGTCGGCGGACCACAGCTTTTGGCCGTTGTCGGCGCGAAAGGCTTCGAGATTCCCTTGCGCGGTCCCTTCAAAAACCAGATTGCCCGCAGTGGAGAGCAGTCCGCCGTTCGTTGGGGTCTTGCGATCAACGCGCCAGATTTCTTTTTGTTGCACGGGATCCCAGGCAGAAAGGTGCCCCTTGATGCTGTCCAGGACGGCTTTCTTGATCTCCGGCTTTTGCGGCATGCCAGCAGCCACGAAATCGATACCGACGTTATAGGCGAGATCGCTTTGACGGGGATGTTGCGCGGATTTGTAAAGGAAGCCGCTATCCGAGACGGGGATGTAGGCCAAGCCGGTCAGCGGGCTGAAGGACATGGAGTGCCAAGTGTGCGCGCCGTCCGGTCCGGGGGCCAGAGGCGAACCGGATTTTTGATTTTCGTAGAGAGCGGCAGGGTTGACGACGGGGCGACCAGTTTTCACATCGATAGAGTTGGCCCACGAAACGGCGGCGTACGGCTTCGCGGAGAGCAATTCGCCGGTGGCGCGGTCCAAAACGTAGAAGAAACCGTTCTTGGGAGCGTGAAGCAAAACTTTTCGCGGGGAGCTGTTGATGGTGAGGTCGGCGAGAATGATGGACTGGTTGGAATCGTAATCCCAGGCATCGCCGGGAGTCTCCTGATAATGCCAGACGTATTCGCCGGTATCGGGCTTGAGAGCGACGACGGAGCAGATGAAGAGATTGTCGCCGCCGCGAGGGCTGCGAGCGGGGCGGTCCCAGGGAGTTCCGTTGCCGACGCCGAAGTAGAGGAGATCGAGATCGGAATCGTAAGAGAAAGAGTCCCAGACAGTGCCGCCTCCCCCGACTTTCCACCACTGGCCGGTCCAGGTTTTTGCGGCTTTTTCGAGGGCGGAAGATTCGAATGGTTTGGAAGGATCGCCGGGCACGGTATAGAAGCGCCAGGCTATTTTTCCAGTTTCCGCATCGTAGGCGGAAATGTAGCCGCGCACGCCGTATTCTGATCCACCATTCCCGATGAGGACTTTGCCCTTCACGACGCGGGGCGCACCGGTGATGGAGTAGCGGAAGTTGCGATCGACAGTGAGCGTTTCCCAAACGGGCTTTCCAGTAGCAGCATCGAGTGCGACGAGCCGGCCATCGAGCGTGGCGACGAAAACTTTGCCCTGCCAGACGGCGACGCCGCGATTGACGACATCGCAGCAGGCGTTGATGGCCCACTCGGGTGGAACTTTAGGGTCGTAAGACCAGAGTTTCTCGCCGGTGGCGGCTTTCACGGAGATGACTTTGCTCCAGGCGGTGGTGAAGTACATTACGCCGTCGACGACAATGGGAGTGGCTTCCTCACCGCGGTGCGTGTCCAAGTCCACGTACCAGGCGAGGGCGAGCTGGCCGACGTTTTGATCGTTGATCTGCTTCAGCGGGCTGAAGCGTTGTTCGTTGTAGGTGCGGCCGTAGCTCATCCAGTTGCCGGGATCGGCGTTGGCATTCGTAAGTCGCGCCGCGTCCACAGAGGCTGGAGGTGGCGGCGCAAGGGCGGAGGAATTCGAGTGACAACCGGAGGCACTCAGGAGCAAGAGAGAGCCTGCAAGGCTTGAGAACAATCTCCGTGGCATGAGTTCTCCTGAGACGCGCGTCGACAGGCCGCTTCGCCGCTTCGCTGGCCGACGCCTTTCTTTTGATGGCCGCAAATACCGATTTTCACGGCGCGCAGCTAGCTGGAAAGAGCACGGTCAATGGAAAAGGCACCAGAGCCCTTGATCATGATGGCCAGGGCGACGGCGATGGCGAGAAGATGATATTCGTAGCCTTCACCCTTCTGCGTGCCGTACCAGTTGGCAAAAAAACCGATATGGCGGTGGACCATCGCGATGGCCACCACCATATTGCAGGCGATGCCGAAGGCAGCGACGCGACCGAGGAGTCCGAGGAGCAAGCCGATACCGCCGAGGAATTCGGCGCAGATGGCCAGGAAAGCTAACGCGGCGGGGATGTGGGCTTGTTGGGTGAAAAATCCCATGGTGCCGGAGAAACCATAGCCGCCAAACCAGCCGAGAGTTTTTTGCGCGCCGTGAGCAAAGAAAACGACGCCGAGAATCAGCCGGAGCACGGTAATGGCCGGATCGTTAGTGGTATTGATGAGTTTGCGAAACATGAGATGGCCCTCCTTATCGTGGAATAAATATGGGACGCCAGGAAGCGGAGATGTTACACCGATTTCGATTGGTAAAGGGCGCGAAAACGGCGGACAGTAGGCTCGGCGGGATCTTCGAGAGCCAGCAAGTCCTCGAAGGAAAGTTCGTGGAGGCCTAGGCGGTGAAAGCGGAAAGTCCGCCGCGCGAGTGCGGTCGGGCATTCGCCCCATCATGGCGCGAGCGGTTAAGAATTGGGCGGTCGCAACGTTGAAGTCGGTTTTGAAGTTGGCACAGCTTTTACGGTGAATTGCGCGGCGCGGATGACAGTGTCGTTGGTGAGCAGGTCGATGGCGGTGACTTCGATGCTGTAGCGCCCAGGAGCGAGCGAAGCCACCGGGATGAGGCGTTCAATCGTAAGCTGCTCGCCGCCTTGATGAAGATGATCGGGAGTTTCCACCATGCGCCAGATTTCCTGCTGGTCCTTGGTGATGCGATAGGCGACCGAGACGCTGGTCTTGTGCGAAGCCTCGTCCAATTTCAAGTTGTAAAGCTGGAGAAAAATGCCCAGCTTGTCAGTGCTCAGAAATTCCTGGCTGAGGCGTGGGCGAACTTTGTAAGAGTTCAAGACGAATTGGCCTGTGCCGGTCTGGCTGGAGGGAACTGTTTCGATCTGGTCGGCAAGGATCAAGGAACTTGCGTCGAGCTTATCGTCTTCGAAGTGCGGAACGCGCAAGGCAGTATTGAAAACGCCGAGACTGCCGCTGAGGGTGTCTTTGACGACGAGATCGAGGCGGTAGAGGCCGGAGCGGAGTGGGACTGACTTTTGGTAGACGGAAGAGAGATTCAGCGAGGACTGGAAAAGGGACTCAGGAAAGTCGCGGGAGATCAGATCTTCGAACGTCTGCACGACAACGCCACCGGGCGTAGTGATGCGGCCATAAAGATTCAGAATGGCGGAGTGGACGCCTTGTTTGGACTGAAAGCTAAGGTCGCGATTGGGTATTTGGACGGTGATGGGGACGAGGACGGTGCTGCTGGTGACGCGGAGAAAATCGGTGCGATAGTCCATGTGAATGTCGTTGTGGACGATGCGAGTGTTGACCAGTTCGGCGAGAGCTTTCAGGCGTTCGGGTGGACGCTGTACACGGAAGTAGCGATCAAGGGCGTCGAACTCGTCCCTACTTGCGGTCATTCCACCGATAGGCATTGGGCAGGTGGTGCCATTAGTGTTGGTGAAGCGGCCAGCTTTGGTGGATTGGCCCATGATTTCCGAAAGACTCGGGCCGGCGCCGGGAACGTGCGTCAAAGCGTCCTTTTCACAGGGGTCGTTCGTGATGTGGTACTCGCCGGAACCGGAGGGGTCCACGAACTCAATCTCGATATTCTCTCCGATGCCTTCGAGATGGCGATAGCGCCACGACTCCCAGGCGTAGGCGGTGGAAGAGCCTCCCCCTTGCTGGGGAGAACGGTCGTACGTGCCGCCGGTAGGATGGGACTCGATCTCATCGGGCGGACCCCAGATAATGTAGATGTGGCCGCGGTCGGTTTTGCGGCCGGGGATGCCGGAGGCAAAGTGCTCGTCGGCGTAGGCGAGGCGGCGGTAGTGCTCTTCCCTGGCTGAATTAACGGGGGATTCCGGCTCGGGATTTCGGTCGCGCCAAAAAATCTCTTTAAATTGATCGCGTTCCTCTTCGGTGCCAAGTTCGAGGAAAGCGCGACGCTCTTCAGAGGTGATGATGTCAGGAACTTCATTCAAGAGCCAGTTGGTGTCATCGAGGCCCAGCTCTTTCATGAGTTTCTTGTCGCGCGTCTTGGCAGCCTTGGCACCCTGGGGGCTGGCCGGTGGCGCAGGCTGACCTTGCGCGAGCGAAAGCAGCGGCCAAACCAGGCTAGCGGAACAGAGAAGCTGGAGGAATCGGCGAAGGCAACGATTCATGAGACACCTCACTGGCGAACAGAATTGGAAGGGACAAAGCGATCGGCATTTCACACCCTAATTGCAGAGCCCGGAGGCAGCTCGTTACTCAACTCTGAATCGAGGAGCGTGCCGGGGGTTGCCTGTTATTTAGAGAGCGCGAAGGCCAGGGCGGTAATGCCGGAGGTTTCAAAGTGGTTAAGAGCGCTTGGGTACGATTTAAGGAGTGTTGGCCAAAAAGACGTATTATGAGGGCAGGGTTGTCCAACCGGAGGCCGCCATCGATTATCGAGAGAAACGCCGTACGCCCAGGTATTCGTTCATAGCCAGCGCCGAACTGATCGAGGTGAGGGCTGATGTGCGCATCGCTTCGCGAGTCAGCGAATTGAGCCTCCACGGCTGCTACCTGGACATGATGAACCCCTTCCCCAAGGATACGCTGGTGCTGGTGAAAATCTCCGCGGGAGAAGCTTTCTTTGAAGCCAAGGCGAAGGTCATCTACTCGCAGCCCAACATGGGGGCAGGGCTGGGGTTCATTGAAATCGCTCCTCCATCACAAGCAGTGCTGGAACTCTGGCTGGATGGGGCGGAGAAGGAACAGAAGAGGCAGGCCGGATAGTCCGTCTTGGCAGATCGGTCGTGCGCGGTGGTTGAGAGTCAAGCTGGGTAGCGCTGCGATCCCAGCCAACAATCATTGAAAAACATAAGGGCGTGCGGGAAATGAACCGCTGAATGAGCGGGAAGAGTAGAGGTGTGTCTGGCTCTGGGCGCTTCGCGAGTCTGAGGATTTCAGAGGGCGTCGCGTTTCAGCTCGGACATGAGGTAGTCGCAGGAGCGCACGCAGAGCGCCATGATGGTGAGCGTGGGATTCTGGCAGGGATTCGAGGTGAAGCCGGAAGCGTCCATGACGAAGAGATTCTTGATGTCGTAGGTCTGCTGGAATTGATTGAGAACGGATTTTTTCGGGTCGGCGCCCATACGGGCGATGCCGGCTTCGTGAAGCGCCCAACGCGGTGCGGATGGGTGGGCGTGGGTGCGAATGTTTTTCGCGCCGGCGGCTTCCAGCATTTCTCCGGCGGAGTCACCCATATCCTGGATCATGGCGCGCTCGTTTTCGCCGTCGGACATGTGAATTTTCAGGACGGGGATCCCGTAAACGTCTTTTACGTTGGGATCGAGCTCAACGAAATTGTCCCAGCGGGGGAGGACTTCGCCGAAGCCGGTAATGTGAATGCTGTTGCGGGGCTGGAGAAGGGCTTTTTTGTAAGCTTCGCCGAAGCCCGGTGCGTCCCAATTGAATTCGGTGGAGGATTCGCCTTCGTAGCCGAAGCCGCGGAGAAATTTTTTGTAGGGAGGCGTATTTGGCAAGTTGCGGAAGCGCGCAATGTAAATGCCTAGCGGCTTTACGGGTGCGCCGAGAGAAGGCTTGGAGTTGAAGGCGGGGAATTCGCCGCTGCCGCCGCCGCTACGGACATGCGCGGTGAGATAGTGGCCGAGGACGCCGCTGGAATTGGCGAGACCATTCGAATACTGCGGCGTGGCCGAGTTCAGCAAGATACGGGCAGATTCCTGCGATTGCGCGCAGAGAATCACGGCACGGGCGTAGATTTCTCGAGGCTGGCGCGTGATGCGATCAATGTAGAGAATGCCGCGAGCGCGGTTGCGTTCCGGGTCCATGAGGACTTTGTAGGCCATCGCATTGGAGGTGAGCGTGCAGTTTCCGGTCGCGAGGGCGTCGGCTACGGTGGTGAAGGCGGAGTTGAAATACGAGTGCGTCATGCAGCCGCGTTCGCAAGGGCCGCAATAATGGCAGGGACCGCGGCCGTTGGTAGGTTTGGTTAGATTCGCGGACCGCGTGGGCATGACGGTGCGGCCGAGCTTTTCCTTGACGCGATTGCGGAAGAGAGTTTCCTGGCAAGTGAGCGGAACGGGCGGCTGAAACTGGCCGTCGGGGAGATGATCGAGGCCTTCGGCGCTGCCGCTGATGCCAACATATTTTTCAACGAGATCGTAATAAGGCTCGATGTCTTTGTAGCCGAGCGGCCAGTTTTCACCATAGCCGTCGAGCGAAGCCGACTTGAAATCCCAGTCGCTGAAGCGCAGGCTGACGCGTCCCCAGACGTTGGTGCGCCCACCGGTCATGCGCACGCGGCCCATCCAGTTAAAGGGCTTGTCGCTGGGAGTGGTGTAAGGCTCCTCGATATCGTTGACGAACCAGTCGTACGTATATTCGTTGCAAACGCCGAATTTGACCTGGATGGGCCGCGTCTTGCGAATGAGTTCGTGGGCCTTGTTGCGATACTTGAGCTCGAATTCGGGCTTGTGCTCGGTGAAATTTTTGTCGGATTGCGGGCGGCCAGCTTCGAGCAGCGCGATCTTCAGTCCGGCTTCCGAAAGGCGTTTGCAGGCCCAACCGCCGGAAGCTCCCGAGCCAACCACGATAACGTCAAAAATATGATCTTTCTGTTGAGGCATAGGATGAAAATCCGAAGCGAATGCTAGCAAGGGTGCGAAGGCAGGTCAATTGAGCAATCGAAAAGGATTCGCGTTGTTCTTGTGAACGATTGTTGGTGGATGATACCATCGGCGCGAAATCGGAAGGCTGGAGTCATTGCTTTGGGAACAAAGACGGTATTACCAGTGATTCATGAAACGGCCGCAGCGATGGGACGCCTCACGCGGCGGGAGATAGTGCGGCGGCTCCTTGCGGGCATGGGCGCAGGGGCGGCTTGGCCGCTGGTGGCGGCTTCGCATCCAATTCATGAAATTTTGAAAAATGATGCGTTGCTCGAAGAAGCGGAAAAACTGGTGGCCGGGGATTGGAAGCCAGTTTTCCTCAATTCGCGGCAGAATGAGAGTTTGATCGCGATTGCGGAAGCAATTGTGCCGGGTTCGACGAAGGCTCAGGTGAACCGATTTCTTGACTTGCTGCTAAGCGTGGATACGGACACGCACAAAAAAGAGTTTGTGGCGGCCCTCGCAGCGTTTGAGGCGGAGTCACAGAAGCGGTTCGGAAAAGGATTCCCTTCCCTTGATAACCGCCAGCAGAATATGCTGCTGATGGAAGCGGCGGCTACTCCGGCGAAGGAAGATGCCACGGGCAACGTTGGGAAAGAAAATTCCGGCCTTCACGGGCGCTTCGAGAACTTGAAAGGCTGGATCAGCGGAGCGTATTACTCGTCGGAAATGGGAATGCGAGAGCTGGGCTGGACCGAGGACCGCGTGTTTGCAAGTTTTCCGGGCTGTGAACACCCGGAAGGACATCACTGAGAGGGATAGCATGAACGAATTTACGAACCGCAGGGAATTTCTTCGAGCCGCAACGTTGACGGGGGCGGGGCTTGCGCTTTCCAATCGGCTGATGGGGGAATCGAATAAATCGGTGCTGGTGTTCACGAAATCGTCGGGATTCGAACACACCGTTGTGAAACGAGTCGACGGGAAACCGAGCATCATGGAGGACACGGTCAATCTCCTGGGCGCCCGGCACGGATTCAAAGTGGAAGTGACCAAGGACGGGCGCATTTTTGATGAGAAAAGAATCCATTCTTTCGCCGCCGTCGTGTTTTTCACCACCGGCGACCTGACGACTCTGGGGACGGATGGCAAGCCCCCGATGTCGGCCAAAGGCAAGCAGGCGTTGCTGGACGCGATACAAGGTGGAATGGGATTTGTAGGCGTGCACGCGGCGAGCGACACGTTTCATACACCGCCAGATACGCCGGACCTCTCCAATCGCTACATCGCGCATGGAGAACAGCAGGATCCTTACCTGAAAATGCTGGGCGCGGAGTTCATCATTCACGGGCGGGATCCGCGGCTGCAAGACGCGAACGTGATCGTCAACGACCCGAAATTCCCGGGGCTGGAAGGCGTGAAGTCGCCGGTTAGTTTCAATGAAGAATGGTACTCGCTGAAGGATTTCACGCCCGATCTGCACGTGATCCTTACGCTGGACACGCAGGGCATGAAGGGCGAGTGCTACCAGCGCGCGCCGTATCCGATGACTTGGGCGCGGATGCAGGGGAAGGGCCGCGTGTTCTTCACCGCGATGGGCGACCGGCCTGAGAATTGGAAAAATGAGTTTTTCGTGAACGTGCTGGGCGGCGGAATCCGCTGGGCGATTGGCGATGCCAGCGCGCAGGTGGATGTGAACTTGAAACAAGCCGCGCCGGGCTACGCGGAAATCCCTCCGAAATTTCCACCGGAAAAGAAGTAACTACAAATCGCCTCCCGAATTTCTTGATGAGAATGGCCGGTACTGCGCCGATCACATGGGGATCGGCTGGTTGATCCTCGGCTTGACGTACCAGCACGGCGAAAATCCGCTATGTGGGAAAAGCGAGTGGACACAAGTAACCGTCTGCTCCGGATTCTGGGCATCCACCTCGTAGGATGTCTTGCCGTTCTTTTCCGGAATGGCGAGGACGCGCAGAGCTTTAAGCGTTTCGAACGGCTCGGCCGACTTTGGGTGAAGTAATCGGACGCGAACGTAGAGAAAGTCACCTCCGTAGAGGACAACCAAGAACAGAAGGAGACCGAGCAGAACTCGTTTTGCGAAAATGGAAGCGGGAGTCAAGAGAAGTTTGGTGGAGCCGATGGGATTGTGTCTCGGCCGTTGAAGAAACCCGAAGAAAAACCGTTAAATTCCAGGGTTTATTGCCACTTACTGATTTTTCCAATGTCCCTTAGAAACCCTTAGAGGTTCTTTGGACACCCGTATAATGCGCTATTCTGGCAACAGTTGGCAACAGTTAGCAGTGGGGCTGTTTGGGGTAGCGCAGAAGAGCTACCGTTTCCCTGATCTCCGTTTTTATTGTGGACAGTTTCAGAATTGGCCGCCCATCCGGTAGTTGATTGGTTCGGTCGATACTTTAGGGCGTTTTCAGAGATTCAACGCAGCGGCCGGCTCCTGCGAAATCCGGACCACGGGCCTTGCGCAGCACATCTATCGATGGCGGCTTGGGTTACCGCTCTGTCGAAAGCCACAGGTGCAACCTTTCATTTATGTTGATGCGTTTTTCCTGACCTTCGACATCGATGCGCCATCTGACCCGATACCACTTTCCTGCGATGACCACGGTGCCGTTCTGACCGCTACGACGAGTCATGGACTTGCGTCCCTTCCGTCGTCGCTTCGGTTGCGTCTTGTTCAAGATGCCAGATTGAGCGTCTGGCTGCAACGGGACCGAAGGCTCCAAGATTCGTACCAAGGCTGGTGTACTCCTGTGGATCAACTTGGCCTTTGCAGGCCAATAAAAAAAACATTCGTTTCACAGTTGGCGGAGGTTGAGCGAAGGGAGGCGCTGTCAATCCTCGGAGCGCAGCGGAGCCGCAGGGCGCGGAAGCGAGCACGGCGCGGGTTTGGTTTTTGCGCCCCGCAGAGCTGCACAAGCGGGTTTGACA
>Ga0137418_10007184_pt1 | contig 10225 bp, 13 predicted proteins | sample CZODoug3_1_2_16f_FD_122242 | JGI IMG/M metagenome (GOLD analysis project Ga0137418, IMG submission 122242) | Vadose zone soil fungal communities from Angelo Coast Range Reserve, California, USA - CZODoug3_1_2_16fungal (Hybrid Assembly) | ecosystem: Environmental > Terrestrial > Soil > Vadose... | reverse complement strand
TAGTTCTCAGTTGAATCAGCGTAGTTCTCAGTTGAATCAGCGTAGTTCTCGGTGGAATCAGCGTCTTCGTAGTCTTCGCCCGGCTAATGATCGTCGTTCATGACGTTCGGGGTTGCGTCCGAGCCGCTGAGGCCCTCTGGCGTCGGACGGTCCGGCGGATTCCACGGAATCCCACCCTCGATCGCTTCCTGCATGTCGGTCGTTCCGAACAGCTCTGCGCGGAGGTCTTCGTGCAGATGCTCGGCTTCCGGGTCTTCGGAGCGCGCACTATCTCCGAGCAGGAGCCCTTCGTGCAGCTCCTCGTCGACCACGTGCTCGTCGATCGGCTCAGGACTCTCGGCGCGTCGAATTGGATCGACGACGATGTTGTTACGAAGCTCCTTGAGACCGATGAGATCGGTAACGACGTGCTCGACGATCCGGAGCTCCTCCTCGGTCCCCACCCGGCCAGCGAGCCTGACGATACCATCTCGAACGAACACCTCGACATCATCCGGATCGAAGGCGAGCTGCTGATCGAAAGTGTCGCGGATAAGCGCGCGCAGCTCGTTGTCGCTCAGCTCGTCGGTCTCCATCATGTCCTCGTAGTCCTTTTCCACGCTTCCTCCGGGTCCGCCCACCGAGGAGCGGTTCAGGTTACCGAAAGAACAGCAGAGAGGCGCCGAACGTCAGAGCCCGATTGTTCTTCCAGAATGAGCGGGCCTGGTTGCCGGTCACGGCAGCAGTCCCGCTGGTGGGAGTCACGTAGTACGCGGTCGGGTACTTCAGTTGGTAGAGGTAGTCGCTCCAATCCACTGTCAGCTGAAACCGCCCGCCCGGCACGTACTTGAGTCCACCACCAAAAGTGAAAGCAAACGGAGTGCCGAAAGTGTAAGGATCCGCGCCAAACGAACAGCCGCAGGTCGCTACGCCGGCACCGAAGTTGATGACCGGCACAAAGTGATGAAAGCTTTTCTCGCCAGTGAGATTCAGAGCGAGATCGAAGTCGAACAAATTGACCGGGACGTTCTGCTTTCCGAGCTGGCGCGCCGTCCCGGTTTTCGTTGGATCGATGGCGAACCGACTGCTATTGACGTGCGACCAGCGCGCCATCAGGAAAGCGGGCCCGCCAACGTGAATCTGGTAGCGGAGCCCATACATCGGACCGTCGAGCGGCGCGACGCCGATGGGATCTTTGCCCGTAGTGTAGTGACCGCCGAAGAATGTGAACTCCTGGCTGGTCTCGAGATCGCGGTAGGGACTGTTTTCAGGAAGATGCCCGGCGACCTGCGCGCGCGCGGTTGTGGCAATACAAGCAAGCGCCAGGGCGCTCAATAAGTGCTTCACTAATCGACTCCAAGAGTGGTGCCGGTCATCTCCGGCGGCTGCTCGATACCAAGCATCGACAATATAGTTGGCGCGACATCGCACAGAGCGCCGCCCGAGCGCAGCCGCTGCTCCTGCTCCCAATCGACGATGACGAGTGGAACCGGGTTGGTCGTGTGAGCCGTGTGCGGGCCGCCAGTTTCGGGATCGATCAGCATCTCCGCATTTCCGTGATCGGCGGTGACGATCAATCTCATCCCCGCGCCTTCGGCCGCCTTCAACACACGAGCGAGCGACTGATCGACGGTTTCCACCGCCTTGATCGTTGCCGGGATCGATCCGCTGTGACCAACCATGTCCGCATTCGCGTAGTTGCAGAGAATGAAATCGTGCTCTCCCGATGTAATTCCCTTTACGAGCGCGTCGGTCACTCCAGCGGCGCTCATTTCGGGCATGAGATCGTAGGTCGCCACTTTCGGGCTCGGGACCAGGACGCGGTGCTCGCAGGGAAATGGCGCTTCGACCCCGCCGTTGAAGAAGTAAGTCACATGCGGGTACTTCTCGGTTTCCGCCGTCTTCAGCATGTCCAGCCCGCGAGACGACAAAACCTCGGCGAGAATCCGCGCCATCGATGTCGGCTCGAACGCGACGGGAACATCGAACGTCTTGTCGTAGCAGGTGAGCGTAACGACTGAGACCTTCGGGCGCCGCGAGACATCGAAGCCGTCGAAGCCCGGATCGATCAGTGCGCGAACGATCTGCCGCATTCTGTCCGACCGATAATTGAAACAGATCACGGCATCGCCGTCCTTCATCGGCGCCACCGGCTTTCCATTCTCGATGACGACCACCGGCAGCATGAACTCGTCGGTCTTTCCCGCTTCGTACGTCTTGCGAATGGCGTCGAGCGGATCAGTGACCGGGGGTCCCTCACCGAGCACAATGGTGCGATAGGCCAGCCCCGTGCGGTCCCATCGTTGATCGCGGTCCATCGCATAATAGCGACCCGAGACGCTCGCGATCTTGGCGGGCGAGCCGATCTTCCTGATGTGATCGAGCAGCTCCTCCATGAAGCCGAGCGCGGACTTGGGCAGCGTGTCGCGTCCGTCGAGGAAAGCATGGATCGCGACGTGCTTCAGGCTTTCCCGCTTCGCCAGCTCGAGCATCGCGTACAAGTGAGTGTCGATGGCGTGCACGCCCCCCGAACCGATCAATCCCATCAGATGCAGGGTACCGTCATTCTTTTTCACTTGCCTGCACGCGCCAGTGAGAGCGGGATTGCTGAAGAAGCTCCCATCGGTTATGGCCGAGGAGATGCGTACAAGATCCTGCATCACGACGCGTCCGGCGCCGAGATTCAAGTGTCCGACCTCGCTGTTGCCCATTTGCCCTTCAGGAAGGCCGACGCGAAGTCCGGAAGCTTCGAGCAGTGTGCGCGGACCACGTCCCCACAGCGAATCCCAGGTTGGCGTGTTGGCTAGAGCGATAGCGTTGCCTTCCGTTTCGGGGCGATAGCCCCAGCCATCGAGTACGATGAGCGCGACTGGCCGCGCGCGCGGTGAGATAGCCATAATATCAGTAATGTAATCCACCCCGACGAGAGGGCGCGAAGAGACACAATGGAGATCTTCAGACCTAAGCAGGAGACGGGACCGGAGACGCGCCGCAGCGCCGACCGCGCCGCGGAAGGTGACCGGCGCCGCGGCACGTGGCGCGATTTCAGACGCGCCTATCCGGGATTCGTGTTCGTCCTCGGCCTCGGGCTGGTAGCGATGATCTCGGTCGACGTCTGGCTCGTCGCCAAGCGCGTGAAATACAATCAGGACGTGACGCAGCTCCGGGAGCACATGACGCAGGCGGAACGCGAGCGCTCTGACGCGATCGTGCAGTCGGAGCAGAACAAGCTCCGGATCGCGATAGAGCTTGCCAAACGGCAGGCGTTGTTCAACAAGAAGCTGCACCTGAACGTGTCGATCGACAGCTCGCGCATGTACCTCACTCGCGAAGGTGCGCTGCTGCGCGAGATGCCGGTGCAGTTTGGACCGGAGCGATCTCCATCCGAATCGTCCGATGCACCCCCTGCGGCAATTCCACGGGGAGAGCGTACCGTCGCGGATCTCTCCGATACAAAAATCACTCTCGACGGAGGAACACAGATATTCTCGTCGAACGGTCCCCGACTGGCAAACGATTCGACACCGATCCCGCCCGGGTCGCTCCGCATCAGCATCGAAGATATGAAAGCGATAATGCCGAACCTAAGCGCCGGTATGAAGGTATACTTCTACTGAGAATCGCCAGGTTCAGCCAACGTGGTAATGAGGTAGCAAATGGGAGTGAGTAGAATCTTTTCGTACGGCGGCAAAACCGTCTGGATGCTGATTTCCGGCTTCATCATCGCGGCGATTCTCAGCGTCATGCTGCTCACGAAAACGGCGGAGCTGCGCTACCAGCGCGATGTCACCCGCATGGTCTACAGCGACAACCTCGGCGTTCTCAACGAGGTTAAGTCGAAACTTGGCTTGACTGGCGACAGCCTCCAGTCGTTGATGAGTCAAACCGCAGCGGAGGCGACGGATCAGCCGTACATAGTGGTCAGCATGGCCGACCATCGGCTCTGGTACAAGCAGGGAAAGCAAATTCTGTTCAATGCGCCCGTGGCTACGGGCAGCGGAAAGGAGCTGGTGGGCGGCGCGGCGGGACAGTGGCGCTTCGAAACGCCCCGCGGGCGCCTCACCGTGAAGGGCAAGGATGAAGACCCGGCCTGGGTTCCCCCCGATTGGCACTACGTCGAGCAGGCGCACAAGAAGGGCCTGGGAATCGTGCACCTGGATCCAGGTGAGAAGATTCCGACGGGTGACGGGGTTCTGACCACCCAGAGCGGCGAGGTCGTGAAACGTTACAACAACGGCACTACGGTGTCTTTAGGTGGGGGCGTCGAAGGAAAGGAGATCGTTGTGAATGGGAACATCGTCGTTCCGCCATACGGAACCACCGCCCGCAGGTATATGGGCGTGCTGGGAACGCGCCGTCTCGAGCTCGGCGACGGCTATGGGATCCACGGTACTGATCACCCCGAATCCATCGGGCAGTCCGTGAGCCATGGCTGCGTGCGCATGCGCAACGAGGACATCGAGCGCCTGTACCCGATGGTCGCGGTCGGGACCCCTGTCTACATCTATTAAAGCAGCTTGGAGTCTGGAGTCGTAGGAGAGAGGAGGGATCATCCGACTGGCGAAGAGCTCGAGCTTCCCGATGATCTCCCAGTCCGAAAGCGCCGCACCACGCGGATCGTGTGGATCACCGCGGCCGCCCTTGCACTGGTTGGCGCGTTCCAGTTTCTCCAGGCCGCCAGTGACGCCACCGACAAGCCGATTGGAACCTTCACACGCTCGGTGGTTCCCCATGCGGAGCCATCCGCGAGCGCGTTCGGAGCAAGTGGGGAACTGAAGGTCGCCTTCGCGATGCCGACGGAGGAGATATCGTATCCGCTCGACGTCCACGGCGATCCTACCGCGCTCTATTACGCGTGGATCCGAAATGGCGATTCGACGCTGGCTACCGCGGCGCAACCGCTCACAGGAGACAGAGTCATCGCCCCGCCCAACGCCGGCTTCTACAGGTTCGCGCTCCTCAAGAGCGGACAGAAGCGCGCGGTCGAAGGGCTCACGCTCGCCGTTCTCGTCCCGTTCGAGGAAAAGGAGGGGGCGATGCTCCATGGCTATCGCATCGGGACTTATCTGGCGGAACGCATGCGCGGAAAGACGCCTCCGCCCTCGGGGTTTCTCGAGATCTCGCCCGCCGACGTCGATATCCCGATTACCAAGCATTTGCGTGTCGGTGACTTTCTGAATCACGACCAGAAGGGAGTGTGGCCGAGCTATGCGGCCGTGAATCCGAAGCTGCTGGACAAGCTGGAGCTCGTCATCCAGGAGATCGCGCGCTGGCACGGCGACAAGGCGGTTGCCGACATCGAGATCGACGTGCATTCCGGATTTCGCGCGCCCGAGCACAACCGAAGGGTCCAGCGCGCCGCGAGCGACAGCCAGCACCAGTACGGTGACGCCGCCGATGTGGCGATAGACGCCAACGGCGACGGGAAAATCACCGCGATCGACAGCCGTATGGTAGGTTTGGCGGTGGAGATCGTCGAGTTGAAGCACCCGGAGCTTGTCGGGGGCCTCGGCATTTACACGACGGGCCATTCCAGCACCAATTACGTACATATTGATGTGCGCGGAAGAAGGGCGCGCTGGCGAGGAGGTGGATGAAATGAACGATATCCTGCGTGAACGGCTCATTCGGAAGCTCGACACGCTCCCTGAAGAGAAGATTTATCAGATCCTCGATTACATCGACTTTCTGGAGTCGAAGTACGCGCCGAAGGTGACGACCGCGCCGAATCCACTCAAGCGGTTCGCCGAGGGGGTGGAGGACACGCTGCGAGCGGGGAGGATGTCGGCGGGCGTGATCGGCGGAACGATGAATGTGATGAACAAAGCCGTTGGCGTGGTCACTGACGTGGCGAACGCTGGCAAGTCAGTTGCAACGGAGATTGCGGGGGTTGTGTCGTCGGTGACTTCTTCGAAGCCACCGCAGGGCCCAGCAGGTCCGACTGCGACCACAACACCGCCCGCATCGCCTTCGACCCAGACGCCGCCACCACCGCCACCGGGAGATCAGCGTAAGTGAAGAGTCAATCCGCGCGTTCCAGTACGGCTTCCTCGCGGAAGCGGCGCCCCACAAGTGCATCTGGGTTGGGGTCGGCGGCATCGCGCGCCCAGACACGCGCCCGCGAGCCGCGCGACGCGGATAGTCCGTCAATTCCATCATCTCGTGCTGGCGCCAAGCGTACCTTGATCTCGACGGTGAAAGAGTTGCCGAATTTTCTCAGACTGCTCGGTGGATTGCTGACTGATCGTCGGGTCTCGAACACCGACAAGCTCCTGGTCGCGGGCGCAATCGCGTACATCGTGATGCCGATGGATTTCATTCCGGACTACATCCCCTTCCTCGGGGAGATCGACGACCTGTTCGTGCTCGTCCTGGCGCTCCAGCGGCTGATCGCCAATGCGGGACGCACTGTGATACAGGATCACTGGATGGGTGATCCTGCCGAGCTGCGTGAGCTGGATCTGGAGCGGATACTGGTGGCGGCGGCGTTCTTCCTCCCGCGCAGGATCAGGCGGCGGCTAAAGACCCTTGGGCGGGATTTCTAGACGCGCCGTTCTCGTCTTAGCATCGCTCGCCCTCAGCGCTTGCCGCAGTGCCAATCCAAACGACGTGATGATGGTGACGAGGGGCTGCACGACTCACGTGCGCGCGAAGGGACCGGCGCCGCAGCTGCCTCGCAGTCCTTCGCTCGCTGCGGGCTTAGGCGGTGTGGTCGGCACGCTCGCGGATTCCGGCGGTGCTCTGCCACACTATCGGATTCTTGCCGCCACTCCCGGCGACGCACCAAGCTCGCCACACGCGTCGGCGATCGCGGACAGCGTTGGAGGCTTTGTCTTCGGTGGTCTCCCGCCGGGGCGATATCGGCTGTTCGTCCGCGCGTTTGCACACCGTCCTGATTCGACGGAGATCGAAGTCGCGGCCGGGCGGGTCGATACGGTGCGAATGTCGCCGCAGTTCTTCGAGTGTGTTCGGTAGGCCGGAATGGGCGCTGGTCGCCCTCTCCTGCTAAGTTAAGGTTGCAGCCGACCAACACATTTCGCGCGGCTTCGTCGCGCTTCCGCCTCATCGTTTATCGCACCGACACATGGACGATTCCGACAAGCCCCTCGCCCCCTGGACCGCGTCGCGCAGCGCGAAGGAAAAGAACGTCGTGCAGCGCGCAGTTACGGCACTGCTGGACCAGCTCGCGCCTGAACGCGTGCTCAAGCGTGGCGATACGGCCCACCTCTCGGTCGAACAGCACCGGACGCCCAATGGCTGTGTGTTACAGGCGCCGACGGCGGCGGTAAGCGTGTCGTGGTTCTCAAAGACGGGAACCGATGCCCCGCTTGGTGAGCTGCACGTGATCGTCTGGAGCGGCGTCGTTTCTCGCCGCGGCAGGGTTGCGAACCCGGAAGGCGCCAAGATTCTGAAGGAGCTGGTGCTGCGCCCCATCGAGGCTCCACTCAACGACCTCGTCTGGCGTGCGACCGACGGAACTGAATACGATACTGCGGGGCTCGCGGCGCGATGCATCGCGCTCCTGGAGGAACAGATCTGAGTTACCGCGGCAATAGCAATGGCTGATGGCGATCAGGCGCAGAGTTTCAGCAGGGATACACGAACGGCCGGCAGTTGCTTTAGGCCTGGCACCCGTAGGTTTCATGTGGCGTTCAGCGCGTTTAATGATCGTGAATGCCGGAGTGGTCCTCTTGTTCGGTGCTTGCGGCCCGCGTCCTCCGGTTATCGAACCTGCGCCTAATGGAGTAGTTGTCCGGAGCGCTCGAATCGGCCTGTACACCAAGGCCGTCCTCACCAAGAAAGACCCTGACACGTTCCTCGCTGACGACGGCACAATCTGTCGGGTGCCGGCGGACCGGTTTCGGGATACTCCCGTCCACACGCTCGTGTACTGCAATTGGCAGTAGCCGGACATCGGTAGAGCTTTCCGACAATCGCTGACCTCGCTCCAGTACTGCGTACGCCTACGTTGTTTGACGTATTCAGGGCCGACCTCCTGCGTTCCACTTTGATCTCTCCCGTACGAATGGAACCGAGAGATGGAGGTCGAGATGAAGGCGCTTGTTACCCTACTCATTGTTGCAGCATGCTCATCGCCGCTTGTTGCCCAAGACAGCACGATAACGACCCCTGACTCGACGCTGCCGCGAGCGACGAGTCTGTACCGCGATCCGCATCGCGCACTGATTCTAGGGAGCCTGATTCCCGGAGCAGGGCATATCTATGCCGGCGAGTATTGGCACGGTATCCTGCATTATGAAGGAACGGTCCTGACTATAGGAGCGGGCGTGATGACGTTCCTCATGGACAATTGTACGTTCACTTTTCTAAGCACAACCAGCTGCGACCCCGGCCCCCAATGGCCTAACCAGGCGCTCGGTGTGATTGTTGTTGGATTCGGTGTTTGGGGCTGGATATCGAGCGCACGTGATGCCGTGCGCGCAGCGGAACGCGCGAACGAAAGGCACCGTCGCAAGATGGCCCAAGCCAAGCCGATCGTCGCTGTTCCGGCCGGGTCGCACGGCAACTGGCGAGCTGGCGTCGCCATCCCCTGGTAGGATTCCAACTCGTACGTGACTGGCCCGTCGGATGACGATACTTTTGATCGCTCGCCGATCGCTTTCCCGCCCACGGAGGAATCCAACGTGAAGAAATACGCGCGTGCGGCCGTTGTGCTTCTGTTCTTGTCGGCCACCGCCGGCGCTCAGGCAACGCCGCCTGCTCAGCCGACAGCGGAAGAAATTGCGAAACGGCGAGCCGCACAGGAGGAACAGCTCCACAACGATTGGCCGAATCTGGAGAGATACCGTGAAGCGAACGCCAAACTTTCTCCGCCATTGAAAAACGAGAATCGCGTAGTCTTCTTCGGCAACTCGATCACCCAGGGGTGGGCCCCTTACTTCCCCACGATGTTCCCGGGCAAGCCGTACATCGGCCGCGGCATCGGCGGGCAGACCACCCCGCAGATGCTCGTCCGATTCCGCCAGGACGTTATCGACCTCAAACCCAAAGTCGTGGTGATCCTTGCCGGCACCAATGACATCGCGGGGAACACCGGCCCGTCAACACTGGAGATGATCGAAGACAACCTTGCCTCGATGGCCGAGCTGGCAAAGGCAAATGGAGTTGTACCGGTCCTCTCGTCAGTACTGCCGGTGTTCGACTACCCATGGCGGCCGGGTCTCGAACCGGCGCCGAAAATAATCGCTCTCAATAAGTGGATGAAGGATTACGCGCGCGCTCACGGCGCGGTGTACCTCGACTATCACTCGGCGATGGCCGACGCGCGGGGCGGGATGCGCGACGGGCTTTCGACCGATGGCGTGCACCCCAACGAGGCGGGATACAAACTCATGGCGCCGCTCGCGGAGCGCGCAATCGCTGAAGCGCTGCGCGGAAAAAGATAGTCGTAGCCAGAATGATTCGTTCCCGGGTGTCACAGGTTGGCACGTTTCTCTGCGTTTCGCTCCTCGCTGCCTGTAGCAGCGAAGCCGTGATGTCGAAAGTCGCTCCACCGGCAGCTGACAAGTACGCCCGCGCCTACTTCGAAACGCTCAGGGCCGGAAGCCCCGAAGACGTGGCGCGTGAGCTGTCAGCTCCTATCGCGCAAGATCCGGCAATGCTCGACAGCGTGCAAAGCATGCGGCGAAAGTTCGCGGCGTTCGGGGTGATCGATAGTGCGCATCTTGTGAACGGTGAGCTTTCTCTTCCACACGATTCGACCCCGACAGGTCGCTTACTCACGTACGAGGCCTGGGCACACGGAACGATTGCGCTGGTTCAGATAGCCACCCTCGAGGACGGCGCGCACCGGTCGATCGGCGGGCTCAAGTTCGAGCACATCGCTCGGCCTCTCGAGACGGTCAATGGATTCCGGAACAACATGGGTTTCGCCGAGCTGCTGGTGCTGCTCGTGGCTATTGGCATTACTCTCTTCGAAATCCTGACCGCTGTCCTTGTGGCGATGACGCCGATGAAACGCAGATGGTTGTGGGCCTTTTTTGCGCTACTCGGGTTTGGAAGTATCGCAATGAATTGGACGACGGGCGCAGTCACATCCGATTTGTTGACCGTGCAATTCCTGGGATCGATCAGGCGCATCGGGTTGGCCGGCCCATGGTTCATCGCCGTCTCATTTCCTCTTGGGGCGATCCTCGCTCTCAGAAAACGCCGCGAGATGCTCGCTCAGAGCGCAACTTCGTCTCCGACCGCTCAGCCGGTCGAGGCCAACGTCGTTAAGGCGGAC